>OLGZ01000014.1_pt1 | contig 188874 bp, 132 predicted proteins | sample 1605981 | NCBI WGS metagenome assembly OLGZ01 (sample SAMN03283291) | human gut metagenome | biome: human-associated habitat; material: feces | host: Homo sapiens | place: Peru | collected 2012
CGCATACGCAACGGCCCATCTGCGGTCGTCACGTCTGCAAAACTAGCGTTTTCCGCCCCTTTCTCAGGTTATGCGGACATGGAACGCGACTTGTGTGGACGGACTATGGTTGACCGCACAAGTCGCGTTTGCGCTGTCAGACAGTTCTCCTGCCGGCTGGTTCACTCATCCGCTTCATCATCGTCGAATGTGATTTCAACGTCGGCTTCCTGGTAAAGCTTGATGTTGGTGTTCATGTCGATTTCTTCCACGATCCAAGGTCCGCTTTGCAGTTGGCATTGCATCTTGAATTCGTCGAAGCGGTTACGTCCGTTCATGCCACGTAACGTCATCACAATGCTGAAACGAAGACCGTCGCCTGCGTTCTTTCCGACGTTGCCATTCTCGTCTACGGGAGGACCGAAGCGTTCGGTTTTGCGGATTTTGAAATATGAGAGAAACTCTTTCCATAAAAGTAAAGAGCTTATTCTTTCATCCCTGACCACTGGGATCTGAGAAGATCTTCTTTCGGCTCGTCATGCAGGGTGGTGGCAAAGTGGGCGTCGTCATCTTCTTCACCATCTCCGCATAGTTCTTCCTCGACAAGGAACAGACCGTCAAATCGAACTTCAAACGCATATGGATTTTGGAACGCGAAGTGCTGTTCTGGAGCCTTGCGCTCATGGCATTCTTTCTGGTTTTCGACCGTGCTGACTTCGGTATGAAAACGATCGTTCGCAGCGTCGCGCCGACCATTATGGGAATGTGGTGGTATGTTACCGCATACGCCACCTTCCTCGCCCTGCTGCCGTTCCTTTCCAAGGGGCTACGCGCGCTCGGCGAACACATGCATTACGCGCTTGCCATAACGGTGCTGGTGATCTGGGGACTGACAAGCTTCATTCCCGGAACTTCTGGAGTGAACGATAGCGTGTTCGGCTTCATCTACCTATTCATCCTCATCTCCGCGTACAAGTGGTACATGAAGCCGTTCACGCTCAAACAGACTTGGCTGATGACGGGAATCGGTTTGGGATTCTTCCTCTTGTACACGTGCGCTTCCATCGTGTTGTCGTTGTTCGGAATCGATGTGGGAATCTTCATCACCGGACCGTTCAAGCTACCCGTCATCATGGTGGGATTCGGCATATTTCTACTGTTCGACCGGCTTTCCTTCCGCAGCCGGATCATCAACCGCATAGCGCAATCCGCATTCGCGGTTTACCTGATCACCGACCATCCCGCCACGAGAACGCTACTCTGGAAACATCTGTTCGTACTGGAAGACCTCTACCAACAACCCTTCGCGATCCTGCAGATACTTGGCATCCTGCTGATAATCTACCTTGTCTGCACCCTGATTGACTTCGTGCGTCAGGGGCTGTTTGCTGTGACAGTCGACCGCAACCGTGGCCGCTGGTTCGAACTGGTGTGGAACGGAATCGAAAGCAAATCAAAACATCTGCAGGAAGAACGAACACTTAGCTGAGCTTGCTCGTGGTGTCAGTGCGGCAAATCATCTGTCACCACTGACACCACCATTGCTGATGAATGCAATTAACGGGCAAAGCGAAATCGAGATGCCGACTTCTTGCAGGCAGTACAACAACAAAGCGACGTTCCATCGCAACTATGATGCCAACCGCAAATGTTCTCCCATCATGCCCTTGCCTAGCCTTGCGAAGCCAGATTGTGACGGGAACTGCCGATCAACACGGGAGCGAACCTGTCCATAATGAGATGAACAGCAACGCAGATAGCTACAGTGACAACAGTCACCAGCATCGCATATACAAGATTCGCTCGCAATGCATCTGTATTCATCCCAAGAATTTTCGCCATAACAAAAATCAGCACTCGTTTCACCGGTTCATGCACGCACATGATGGTAAGCGACGCCCTGCCAAGGAACTGCAGCAGCCGGCAGTCGATAGCAACGCAAAGCATGAGCGATGATATAAAACCAAGCAATGCTGCACATAGCATCCAAAATGGATTGCTGGTACTTGCGTCATTGAGGTTGACGCTTAGTCCGGTCAACTCATCGAATATCCACAGCAGGCCAAGTCCTGCCATACCGATGGCAGCAATAGACAACATGCAACGATATGCCTTCAGCTTGGATTTCTGCATGCATGGCATGAGAAAACGACTCAACAAGTAGCCAATGCAATAGAACAGCATGGAGAAAGGCAAGATATCAAGAGCCCAAGGAAGGCGGAGCCGATCAATCGGCAGATCAAAGGAATGCATGACCATGGTTGAGAAAAAGCTGACCGTGGCAAGCGTCGCGGCAACAGCCCAATCATACCGGATTGCTCTCTTTGATTTGACGAAGGTAAAGATCCCAAGGAACAACATCTCCGTAACAAACAGACAGGGCAGAAACCAAAGCACAGCATTCTGCGGATAATTACTGGTTCCGGCACGGGCGAGAAAAATGTTCGTCAACGCATTCGCGACGGAACCACTGCCCCCCCCCCCTAAAAAGTCGTTCGATAAGGGCCCAGTACGCGAAAGTCACTATTCCGAAGAACAGATACGGTATGAGAAGTCTTGTAGCCTTCTTCTTAAACGAGTCGAGGAATTGTCTTTCGTGGAACAACATGCCTGAGATGATGAAGAACAATGGCATGTGGAATGAAAAAATCCACGACACCAGACCGACAGACCGTGATGCGTGTCCCAAAACAACTAGTAGTATGCCGAAGCCTCGTAGCGAATCGAGTGCAGTCAGTCTAGAGCTTCTCGCCATGACATGTTTCTCTATATGGCCACCGCGCGAGCAAAACCATATAATACGCGATTTGCTTCGATCTGATTCATACGTCATGAGTACTCATTCCTGATAGTTCGAATTACTTGGAAACAGAAATCGAAAGGCATCGCCGCGACGTTTCTCCATCACGATTAAGAGCAGCAGCTGCAAACAGAGCCACATTCATGATATTAGGTGGATAGTTAAAGGATTGGTCCACGCAAAAAGCACAGAAAACGCAGAGTATTCCGATTGCGACAGTGTGGCTTTTACGACGTTGCCAGCATTGCCAGACAATGTATAGTAGTCCGCCATAAAAAGCGATTGTCGAGACAAAACCAAACATGAAGAAGAATTTCGGTAATCCCTCACCGCCTACGTTAGTATGAGGATTTTGCCCAAATAATATTTGTCTAAGAAGCTGCCAGCCATTCATTTGTGAAATAACTTCAAAACTCTGTGACCATTGTTCAGTTCTGCCGCTACCGGTTGGGTCAGCCATTGTTTGATTGACAAGCCGATCAAAAAAATGGCTGACGATAGTTTGCTGAGCATACAAGAAGACGACTCCAACTGCTAACAGAACGCTTCCGATGCTCAGTGTTATACCTCGTTTGCGTGGAGGCACCTGTTTGATGAATTGCGCAAGGAGGACGACTAAAAATAGGAAAAATGGAATTTGGATGGATCGTGAACCACTAAGCATGAGCCCAACCAAACCAAGAGCGAGTGCTAAATATCGTGTGATTCCCCAGAAGCGTGAAGATTGGGATCTTGTCAATAGAAAAGAAATACCTAAAGCATCAAAAATACCCAGTGAATTACCATTCTGATAGGTTGAGATGATTTTCTCGGCCGTGCCATCGGCTTTAAGTCCAATTGGTTTGTCGCTAATGTTTTGTCCCAGTGTGTAGGTAAGTCCCGCGACTGAAGTACTTTCGATGCCTGCGAAATACTGAATCAATCCATAAGCATTGACGATGATCATGGAACAAATAATGATTCGAGAGAAACGCTCTGGCGGAATTCTTGCCGCAGCGACCCCAACCAAAGGTGATCCTACAACAATGAGCATTTGTGAAAGAGTGAATGCACTCACTCCTTGAGCTAGAGCCATCAGCATGGATAGCGTGCCAAATATGAACAGTGTTCCGTAGGCTATTGTTAGTCCTCGGAATCGTTGCATCGTCAGTAAAGTCTGGTTTGGGCGACGAAGAATTATATATGCAGTGAGCAGTAAATTCAATGTCAGCGGCAATCCTGCAACTTGTGCTCCAGCTTTAGGCAATGCTGTAGTAATGAAGACATAAAGCGCGTCCATGACACACTCCTAGCATTTTACGTGATTCAGCGGGAATGAAAAGGAATACTGACCTAGCGCGACCTGTTTTGCATGAAGGACTTGATGCTTTGCCCGAGCGAACTTTGCCGTACTGGTAAGTCTGATAGACGTAAGAAAAGTAGCAGCTTTCTCTCTATAAACCTTCTAGTGGGAAACATGCGCAAAAGTCTCATAGTGTCAACCGTTAATAGAATCCGTCATAGCGGTACAATCCTGTATCAGCACGATTCCTGAGGTAGGTTGGCAATATTCATCTGAAGGAAGTTAAGCGAACGGCTTTTCGCTTCGGAGAGTAGCTGATTAGGTTCATTATAATCAATCTGATTATCCAGTAAATTGTTGTCGGCAACATGCCGATCTTTTAAGGCTAGGGCATCTAACAGGTCGAGCATGCGCGAGTTTGTGGTCTGCTTGACCGTAAAGAAGTGGAATGGTTTGTTGTACACAATAGAGAACACAGTGCCATGGAATGAATTTGTTACCACGGCTTTCGCATTGCGAATAAGGTTCACAAAAGTGTTAGGGGAAGCATTCCAGAAATAACGGTCCTGATCAAGTGTGTAATCTTCGATGGCAGTACCGATGGTATAGACTTTCACGCCTAGCTTCTTGGCAAGCCGACGTGCGTAGGCATATACCTCTTTCTGACGGTTGTAGCCGTATACCAGTACGTAGTCTTCAGTGGGAATGAAATCGCTGGCGTCAGCGATTACGTCCCAATCATCCTTCTCAAGCAGAAATACTGGGTCAATAACGGATTGAACATTACTAATGCCGAGATCTTCAAGCATGGGCACCGACGACGGTTCACGTACAGACACGGCATCGAAATCGGAAATCAGTCTACGATAACGATCCTTCTGATCGTCAGGAATTTCAGGCATGGCAATGCTGGCAGCATACGCTACTTTGCGAGCGCCTGCAGGCGCAAATGACAGGAAGAACGCATCATCTTTACCATTAAGCTTGTTCTTACAGTTCCAAATTTGGTCGCTGCCACAAATATAGACGTCGGACTGTGGCACATCGGCTTCAATTTCGGCAAGCGTGCGGTAGGTTTTGGTGCTCATGGGCACATAGTCCTCCAAAAACTTGCCGAACACTTTGCGTCCCTTGGCGAGATCGGGAAAACGTACAACGGCGCGTACCATACGGATGGGCAGTGGCTGCGTAGACGTGTAGTAGTACTCGGGGTTGTAGTCCAGTACCTTGGCGTCCACGCCCATTTTGCGCAAAGCGGTGTTCAGACCATAGGTCTGTAAAACAGCGCCGTAATTGGTCGGCCTACTGCAGGTGATGGTATAAGAAGTTACGGTCATGCTTATCTCGTCCTTTATGCTACGGAATGGTTTTATCTTGCAAGCTCTTTAAATCTCATGAATGCGCCGAATCTCACGATGAAGGTCGTAATGTTTGTGCTGGAGAACACCACGCACACCGTCAACGGCGTGATGTTCCCGGTCAGCCACAGAACCGCGCAGGCCGTGAGATTCACGATCGCGCTGACCATGATCGCCGCGTTCGCCCAAGTCGCCTTCCCGATCGGCGAGAGCGCTGGATAGCCGAACATGAAACTGAAATATCCGAAGAACACGCCGACCATCAGTATCCGCAGGAATTCGCCCGCGCTGGCGTATTGCCCTCCGAGGATCAGCACGCACAACGGCGTTGCCATCAGTTCCACCAGCGCGCACGCGAGGAACCAGAGAATGCCGCCCCGTAGCACTATGCGGTAAAACAGCCTGTAGTCTTTCTTGTTAACCATCGATGGGTAGAGTGCATCGCCGAGCGGCGGAATCATTTGCTCGCCAGCGGACGACAACTTGGTCGCGCCGGAGTACAGACCCATCTCCACGGATTCGGGGCTGTAGCGCATGCCGAGGAAAATAGATCCCAATGATCCGTTGATACTTACGGATATGCGGGATATGAAGAACCAGAAGCTGTCTTTCAACGCTTCCAGCATTTCCCGCATGGTGGTGCCGGTCGCCTTCAAACCGTCGCGTTTGAGTAGGGAGAACGCCCACAGGAGCGCGATGGTATCGAATATGATCATCGAGACGGGATATATGATCAGGGTGTCGTCGCCCCTCACGAACAACAGCGTCGCCACCAGGATTCCGGATTTCGCAGACACTGCGCGGATGGTGATGTCCTTCATGCGTTCGATGCCCCTGAAGTAGGCGTCCGGAAGCAGAGCCTTGGCGATCGAGTCCATAAAGAACAGCAGGATGATCACGAAATGGCCGCGAAGCATGTCTACGAACATCGTACATGCCAGGAACACGATCAACGTGCCACATGCCAGCAGTAGCTTGGTGTACGTCATCGTCGAGATGATCCGGGACATTTTTGCCTTGTCATCGCGATGCACGGAGATGGTCGCGGTGGTCGACAGCTGGAAACCATACTCCACCACCATTTGGAATACCAGACAGAATGACGTCGCGAATCCGATCACGCCGAACTTCTCCACGCTGAGCACGCGTGACAGGTACGGCAGGAGCAACAGTCCGATCAGATAGTTCGAAAACGTGAGCGCGTATAGGAACAACGCATTTTTTAAAATACGCGAATGTGATTTATTGTTCGTCACTAATCATACCTTCTGTTTTCTGCCGAGGCAGTAGCGCCAAAAGATGGCAAACCTGACCGTTAATGTCGGGCTTACAGCCACCATTAGTGATTTTGCCTTTTGTGAGGTATTGATTTCCATAGCAAGCGTCTTCAATGCAGTGTTTCGTGTGTAGCGTACGAGTTTCCTATAAAAAACGCGGTTATCAGAAATTGCCCCTGCCCGGATAAGATGTATCAACGCATACAGTGCGGTCGAAAAGTACTGATATTCCACAGCATTATCAAGCCTGCAACTCCGTGGTTTGAGATTATTTTTAATCATATCCATGGTTGCAATACCACCGTAAGCTTGTTTTTCCACGTTAGGCTTTTTTGTAGCAGAGCCGTTATTGTCGACGTTATACGTATATATGCGTCTCAATCCCATGCCAATTTGTTTCGCTCTAGGAATGACCTGAGTGTTAAATTGAAGTCCTTCGCCAGTTAAGGCATCTGGACGGAAACGGCTATCACCTATTAACGTTTTTCTATACAGACGATTCCAGACGCCCACATGAATTTTGTTGTATAGGATATCGCATAGCATATCTTCGGATGTGATGACACTAATGTGATCTTCGCTTATTTGTTCATGGAATCTCGACGTGAAGAAATTACGGGAAAAAGCAATATCGCCATCAGTAGACTGCATAATTTTCATTAGATATTCTACATAATCTGGTTCAATCCAATCATCGGAATCGATGAATGTAATATAATCTCCGGTAGCATTATCTAGACCGGTGTTACGCGCTCCAGAAAGCCCCATATTTTGGGAATGGTGAAAGACTCTAATCCGAGAATCTCGCAAAGCGAGCTTGTCGGCGATTTGCCCCGAACTATCCGGCGAGCAATCGTCTACAATGATAATTTCTAGATTTTGATAGGTCTGTTGCATGATCGTCTCAACGCAATGTTCAATATAGCGTTCAACGTTATAAGCAGCAACCAGCACTGAAACCAACGGTTCGGACCGACTCGTTGTGTTCTGACTATTCATTTCCCTCCTAATAATGTGATGGACTGACTGTGACGACTACCTATCATCACCTAATAGAACTTCGGCTAATTGCGCCATATATGATTCTTTGTTGAGTTGGGAGCGTAATGCCGCTCCGTGTGCTCCCATGGCCTTACGTTTGTCGGAATTTTGGGAAAGTTCTGCCATAGCGATAGCAAGCTGTCCAATGAGTTGATCGCTACGTTCAAGGATGATGGCTGACTGCTCATCGGCGTATTCGGGGATGCCCCCGGAACGAGTGGTGATGAGCGGCTTACCAGAAACCAAGCTTTCGATTACCGCGAGGGGTGCTGGATCGTCCCAAATTGACGGCAGTACGCAAATATCAGACATAGCGTAAATGGCGGGCATATCCTCATAATTCACGAAACCAGTAAAGATAATTCGATTCTTTACAGTTGGATTCGACGCCAGATCACGAAGTTTCTGTTCAAATGGACTCACGATATTCGAATTAAAGAAGAAAGCTCCGGCAACAACCAGCTTGGCATTGGGAACTTTCTGCGCTACTTCAGTAAACGCTTTCAGTAGTTCTTCAGCACCCTTTTCCGGAGTAAGGCGCCCGGAAAACAGGAAAACAATATCATTTTCGGCTATATTGAATTTCTTTCGAAATTCAGTCGCCTTGCTATTAGCCTCTTCCGAGCCAAACCGGCTTGTGTCGACGCCATTACGCCATACAGCTTTCTGATCTTCGCGCAGACCAGGCTCACCATGCTCTCTTAAATATGTGTCAAGCGTGCCAACAATATATTTGGATACTCCAAGTACTTTTTTGACTTTGGAAATCTCTTTAATGCAGCCGAAATCATTAAGAACTTCGTTATGCAGGTGGTAATACACTTTTCCCGCATATCGCTCGGAATTACCGTGCTTCTGCATGGTCATGAACAATGTGGCATGGTTTTCGATCATTACTTTGTCGAAAGCCGGCTCGCCATTCTTTGTAGGCTGTGCGAGCTTCTTGGAAACCTTGTTGATATACCACAGGCGTTGCGCGATATACCGATAGCTCATGAGCTTCTTCTTGTGAAGCACATGCTTGGCTGCCCAATAAATGCAACGATCCGCCGCGCGGACCAGCAATGGCGTCTTGATAAAGCAGAAATCAGTATGCTTGAAATTGCCTTCACGCACTACCTGATCTACGCCGGGTGCCCAAGAAGAAAAAACAGTGAAATCAAAATTCGGAGTCTTCTCATTCTCCCGAACCATCATCATGTCCAACGCTTCGACAGCTCCGCCGAGAACATTCGGCACTGGTAGATAACCTGAAGTGATTACGGCAACGCGAGGATTCACAATGCCTCCTCCCATCCATTCGCACTTTTCGCACTGCTTACGTACAAGGAAGTCAGACGATTCGCGCTAGCTGAAATGTCATATTTTTCAGATAGCGCATTTGATGTTTTGATTTGCCTATTCGTTATTTGCGAGGAAATGTTGAGTAGAGTTAAAGTCCAAGAAGACCTATTTTCCAAACTTATGAAAGATGTTTTTTCAGAAATATCAGCTTCGTGCGGAACCTGATCGCTGAGGACACAGGGGCATCCGGCGACCTGGGCTTCGATGGCGACCATACCGAGACCTTCATAACGGCTCGGCAGACAGAAAACGTCGAATGCCTGGTAAAGGTGGTTGACGTCCGTGCGTTGGCCCAAGAACAGAATGTGGTCACTAATGCCGAGTTCTTGGGCGTGCTGCTGCACGTCTGACCTGTCTGGGCCGTCACCAACGAACGCGAGCATCGTGTTCGGCTCTTGCTTCAGAAGTTCGGCTAGAACGTCGACGAGGAAAGCCTGATTCTTCTGTGGCATGAAGCGACCCACATGGCCAATCAGGAACATGTCATCGGCTACGCCGAGTTCCTTGCGGGTTTCTTGGCGAATGACTGGGTCGAAATGGAACTTCTCCAGTTCGATGGCGTTGGGAATCACCGTAAAGTTAGCGTCTCTGCCGAACAGCCATTTTCCGGCATACTCACTGCATGCAAAACGTTCTGTGGGATAAAGGTTCGAGAACGGACGCAATGCAAGCTTCATCAGGTTTTTGACGAACTCGCCTTTGCCCATTGTGGAATGCGAGTGGGCGATACGGACCGGCGCCCCAGCCTTTTTGGCCGCCGACAGCGGAAAAACACTCAGTGCGTTGATATGGCTGTGCACGATCGGCCAGTGTTCCTCACGGAAAAGCTTGACCAGTTCCCGGCGGTAACGGAGAGGATGCTGGTATGGAGGGATACGGAAAACACGGCCGCCCAACGCTTTGATTTCCTCTTCTGGAACGCGGGTAGAATCGGCATCCACCAAAAAATCGAACTGCACTTTGCTGCGGTCAACGTGGCGGTAGTAGTTCATCACTACGGATTCGACACCACCGCCAAGCATTTTCCCCATGACTTGGGCTACTCGAATCGGCACTGGATTACCGTCCCCGAACCGGAATCAACCCGACATAACGGCCGTTATCGGCTCTTTTTGCAATCAATCGACCTGTGGTCGGCATGTGAATCCCGTCCTTTCCCTCCAAATGAACCCCGAATTGGTGTTTTTCAAGCGCAACGCGAACCGCATAGGAACTGCCAAACCCCGTTCATTACCTTCCACAGTCGATTTTGGCATCCCCCTCAGACACACCCAGCCCCCGTCACTCACTTCGGTGGTATTCTTCACAGGTTTCCCATGAACACTTTGCCTGTTCGTGACTTAAAAACTGTGTTTGAAATCTGATTCAGTCGGTTTTCCGGACGTTTCTGAATGAGCAAAAAGAGCCGATAACGGCCGTTACGTCGGTTTTGCCGCCCCATCCGGACGGGGCGAGTGAATGCGTCTGGATAAGAGTTTGGATTCCCATGATCCAGGGGCCTTCGATTCGCATGCCCCGTATAGCGTGCTGATGAGCGTCTACCGGAAGGAGGATCCGTCCCACCTCTTGGAGGCCCTTGACAGCATGGTCAGCCAGACCGTCTCGCCGGAGGAGATTGTCTTGGTAGAGGACGGCAGGCTGACTGGTCCCCTGTACGTCGCAGTCGACGAGTTCCAGAGCGGCCATCCAGGACTGCTGACGGTGGTCTCGTACGGGGAGAACCGCGGGCTCGGCCACGCCCTCGCGTCTGGCCTTCCCGAATGCCGCAATGAGATTGTCGCGCGCATGGATTCCGACGACTACGCGTTCCCCGACCGCATGGAGAAACAACTCGGCGCGCTGTTAGGCGAGCATCTCGACATGGTCGGCTCTCAGGTCACGGAGTTCGTCACAGCCCCGGATGAGCCAATCGCCGAATCTTCTTTGCCTTGCGATAGCAAAGATATCGAAGCTTATTCGAAGAAACGCAACCCGTTCAGACATCCGACCATGGTATTCCGTAAGAGCAGGGCCCTGCGGGCGGGTAACTACAGCGGCGAATACCTGTATTTCGAGGACTGGGACCTGTTCAACCGTATGCTCGCGGACGGATGCAGGGCGCGCAACATAAACGAGCCGCTGGTCGCCATGCGCGTGAGTCCAGATTTCTACGCTAGGCGCGGCGGGCCGAAGTACCTGCCACATATCTGGAGGTTCAAGACCGCGCAACTGAGACGCGGATATTTCACCTTCTGGCAGTTCCTCGTATCCACGCTGCCCCACGTCGTGGTGTGTCTCGTGCCCAACGGCGTCCGTTCTTTCATCTACACGAAACTCCTCAGGAAAGGAACCAACCGATGAACGGTGTCACTAATGACAGTGGCCGTCCTACCGTGGCCGTAGTCACTTTGCATAACTCTCCCAATTATGGTTCTTGCTTGCAGACCTATGCCACGCAAATGGTCCTCTCTTCTCTGAACGCCACACCGTCGATTGTGGATTATTATCGCCACGACGCCATTCCGTCAAATGAAACCGAACGCGCGCTGAACGGCCAACTCGCAGCGAAAATGCCTCTTTTTAAAGTACCTGGAATTAAGGCCCTGGCCCGCATTCCCGTCAGCCGCATTGTCGCTCGACGCGCTAAGCCGCTGAACGAGTTCCGCCATTCCAAGCTTGCGCTGACAGCGGAAAAGTATTATTCCGCTGAAGCGCTGAATCAGAACCCTCCTGAAGCGGACATCTATTGTACTGGTTCCGATCAGGTGTGGAACAGTATATGGAACAAGGGATTCGACCCAGCGTTCTATCTGACGTTCGCGCCTAAAGGCTCTAAACGTATTGCTTATGCTGCCAGTATCGGCAAACCTTTCCTTGAAGAATGGGAAAAGAGACCCATGCGTGAAGCTCTTTCCAAGTATTCTCATATCTCGGTGCGTGAGGAACAGGCTGCTGAACTGCTGGACTCAATTGGCATTCACAATGCCGTACCTGTCATTGACCCCACGCTCATGCTTAAACGTGATGAGTGGTCACATCTTGCGGATAGAAGCGCGACTCCGAATCGTCCATACATTCTTGTGTATCAGCTCAACCGCAATAAAGAATTCGATCAATACGCCCGTCGCTTGTCGGCTAAACTCCAACTACCTTTGTATCGCATTGCGTATGGCGTACACGAACGACGAGCGGGCGAACACACTGTTGTATGTCCCAGTGTTGAGGGGTTTGTGGGTCTGTTCATGAACGCTGAATATGTGATTACCGACTCGTTCCACGGCACTGCTTTCTCCATGAATCTCGGACGGCCTTTCGTTTCCATCAGCCCAGGCCGTTTTTCTGGGCGAATCATGAACCTTTTGGAGATGACTGGTGAAACCAGTCGTTATCTCGATGACTACGGCAATCTCAGTATCGCGGAACAACCCATTGACTTCACGCGTATACAGAACGTATTCGACATCAAGCGTGAAGAAGCACGCGCATTTTTGCGTTCCGCCATCAGTGAATAAGAACGGCCGTGATTGACGAAAAGTACCTCACGCAAAGTGGAATAAGAAGAGGAACGACATGGCACATTCGATAAAGGACAGGCTTAAGGAATCGCTACCTATGCCTGTGGTTGCATTTGCTAAATGCATATTCAATGGCTACCCCAGCCTGATCATGGCATCGTTGCGTGAAGCGCGACGTTTCAATAAGGCATATGCCAAAGATACGTCCAAAGGACTTAAACAAATCGAATCTCGCATGATGTATTTCACGCATCAGATTGAGAAGGGTCTAAGCCACCAGGACTTTCGTTATGGATTCGGCAAGCGGCCTTTGCAGTATCTGGCTAAGACGATTCACGCATATTGTCAACTTAACCCCGAGTATGCAGATTCTATGCCATATACCTCTGCGTTGGCGGCATTGGGAGAATATCTGCGCAGGCATGAAGGACATGGTGAGAGCTTGGCGTATGTTCATTCCTTATTCCCTGCAGGGTTGCTTGAACGCGCCGAATCGACGTCTGGCTCAGAAGGTGGCAGTTTGCAATTCGACAGCAGTCCCAAGCGACATAACCAAACACGTACTTATCGTGAGTTAGCGGAAGAACGGCATTCGATTCGCGAGTTTTCTGACGAAACAGTCACTTACGAGCAGCTCAAGCCAGCGCTGGAAATGGCCATGCGGACTCCGTCTGTATGTAACAGGCAGCCTACTCGCGTGCGCGTTATCCTTGACAGCAACACTATTTCTAAGGCACTTGCCATTCAAGGTGGTTTCCGAGGCTATCCCACGCCGCCCGCTCTCATCTTGTTGACTTCCGACAATCGTGTGTTTATGGCGCCTCAGGAGCATAATGAGGGGTACACCGATGGAGGTCTATTCGGCATGAGCCTGCTGTTGGCCCTTGAAGAACAAGGCATTGCAGCATGCCCTCTCAACACCATGCTTCGCAATGGACCGGAACATGCTACGAGACGTCTTCTTAGCATCCCCGATAACGAGAATCTTGTTATGTACATTGCTGTAGGACATTTCCCGTCAGAATGCACCACTTGTGTCTCTCATCGTTTTCATGCCGACGATATTGTCACCGTGGTTGGGGAAACGAAGGACTGATTTCATGAATGATTCGATTCGAGTGCTTCACGTTGTTCCTTCATTGAATCGTGCGGCAGGCGTGGCGCGATTTGTCCGCAACATGGAACAGTATCACGATGAAAAGCGCGTTCATTACGATTTTCTCCATCACTCCACTCGTGATGGCGTATATATGCATGACAGAAGATACGATGAAGAGCTCAAAGCCTCCGGCTGTGAAGTATTTACCGTAAATTATGCGAGTGATGATTTACGTCGTTTCATACGCGAAGTGCGTGAAGTCTTTGCACGTGTAGGTTCGACTTATGACATTGTGCACTGCCACATGCCCAATGCGGCATTCTGTGTTTTACGTGAAGCCGAACGATGCGGAGTTTCGAACCGTATTCTGCATAGTCACTTGAACAACTCGTCAGATCAGTTCTTGCACCGTCTACGCAATATGCCGCTTAATGCTATCGGCAAAAAGTACACTACAGACCGTATCGCTTGCTCCGAGGATGCCGGGCGCTTTCTTTTTGGATCTAAGCCGTTCACGGTAGTTAATAATGGCATTCCCCTGGATCATTTCGTTTTCAGTTCTGATGCGCGGGCGTCGTTGCGTGCTGAATTCGGCATTGGTGAGAACGACTACGTAGTTGGGTGTGTGGGACGTTTTGTCAAGCAGAAAAATTATCCTTTTGCGGTTGCAGTTTTCCGACAAATTCTAAATGTCGCGCCTGACACACGCCTAGTGATTCTTGGCGATGGTGCTGACCGAACGGATCTTGAACGCTCTATCGCTGAGGCTGGCGTTGCGAATCAGGTAATTTTGCCTGGCGTTCGTACGGATGTCGATCGTTTTTACTCTATGTTTGACGTATTTCTTATGCCTTCTTTGTATGAAGGATTGCCGGTTTCTGCAGTGGAGGCGCAGGCTGCGGGGCTTCCTTGCGTGTATTCCACAGGCGTGCCGCGGGAGACGGACATCACCGGGACCGGTCGGTTCCTTGAGCTTTCCGATGGGTCAGAACGTTGGGCGCAGGCCGTGGTTGAGGCAACCTGTGTGGGGCGTCTCAACGATAATCCCCGTCTACTTGAGGAGCGGGGCTATTCTGCTGAGGCTAATGCGGAACTGCTGATGAGGCACTACGAAAGGCTTATGGGACGTTAGTTCATCACAAATTATTCCGATGGATTTGGCATGAAGGCTTGTATTAATGATTCCTTATCTGATTCTGCTTACGATCATACCAACTTCTGCATGCGCTTTACAGCCACAGTCGAATCGTAGAAATAAACGTATATATGTCTTCTTCATCTCCGTCTGTTTTTTTATTCTTGCTGCTTTTCGAGCGGTGACTATTGGAGTTGACACGAGACAGTTTGCCGGTGCTTATCAAAGTATTGCGTCTGATGGAACACTTGATTTTGAAAAGTATAGATACGAACATGGTTTTGTTGTTTTGTGTTTTCTTTTGTCCCGACTGACTTCCAATTATCAACTGTTACTCATAATGGTCGCGTTGTTCCTGACGGTCGGCACGGGACTCTTCTTCTACCACTTCTCCGAAGATATATCGATGAGTTTCTTCCTGTTCGTCACGCTGAACGTCTTTTTCTCGTACCTGAACACGATGAGGCAGGCGCTGGCTTCTGTCTTCGTCGTCATCGCCTTCTGCTTCTTCAAAAAAGACAGGAAAATCCTTGCGCTTGTCTTCGCCCTACTAGCGCCGATGTTCCACCAGACGGCATGGCTGTTCGTACTGATGTTTCCGATTATGCTGCGCAGGTTCACTAAGCGCACGTTCCTTGGGTACGCCGCATGCACAGTCCTGCTGTTCTCCCTTTCGGGACAGGTCACGCGGTTCATCGCCCTTGTCATGGGGAAGGACGAGTTCTACGATCCCAACCATTCCGGATCCAACTACTATGGCACCCTGATTATCTTCCTCTTCTACACGGCGATAGCGTTGACCTGCCTTTATCTTATCCGGAAGAAACTGAAACAAGGCGATGATCCGAATGCTGCGTTCTTCGCACATGCGCTGATGATGTGGATTCTGTTCTCCGCCTTAGGGGTGAAGGTCGAGGTCCTGTCGCGTTTCGGTGGCTACTACGCGCTCTTCGTGGTCGCCTTGGTCCCCTCCGCCTTGGGACTCAAGGACAAGAGAGGCCAGATGATCGTGGAATACGGGCTCTGTGTGGTCAGTCTCCTGTACTTCATGATTATCTGCATGTGCAGGCCGGAATGGTACGGGACCGTTCCCTACGTGTTTGATTTCGCCAATACGCAGCAGATGCTCCATTCGTTGATGAGCGTGGGTGTCTGATGATTATTCTCCTGATTGACTGTAACTGTTCTCAAAAAAGTGAGACATGAAGACACTTTATTTAATGGATTCTATGGAATGGCTAACGCTATCAAAATTTTTAATAGGAGAGAAGACAAATGACAAAAGATTATTTCGGTATTGCGGAACGAAAGTTGCGTGAACGCACTAATCCTTATTTCTCTGCCGCACGGCGTAAACGTCTGCGTAGCACAGATTTCAGTATTATTTCCAATAACTGCTGGGCTGGATTCGTGTATCGTTACTATGGCTTGCCTTATCAATCGCCTACGGCAGGTCTTTACTTCTTCGCTTCTGATTATGTGAAATTTGCAAGTGACCTGCGTCACTACATCGCCTCTACATTGGAATTTATCGATGCTCGGGATTCCGCTCATGCGGCAGCTTTGGAACGTAAAGGTGAAGCCGATAAGGTTATCGCCCGTTTGGATGACATCGAGGTGGTTTTCCTGCATTATCCCACAGCTGAAGAAGCGCGAGTTAAGTGGGAACGTCGATGCCGGCGAATCAACTGGGATAACTTATTCATCAAATTCAGTCAGATGAACGAATGCAGTGAACAAGACATTGAAGCTTTCGATGCCATCGACTTTCCTAACAAAATATGTTTCACTGCGCGACCCATGCCGCAGATCGAATGCGGGTTGTACTTTCCGGGATTTGAGACGAACAACCAGATCACCAATGACACGGACCGGTTCTGCCGGGGACTCGACTTGACTGCATGGCTGAATAGCGAGCCCGCACGATATCCGGAATCGCCCTCAGCACAGGAGGGAAGGTAATGGTTGCCAGCTCATCTATGCGGAATCCCACAGTCTCCGTGCTCATTCCCGCCTACAATGTCGAACGGTACCTGCCAGACTGCCTTGACAGCGTGCTCGCACAGACATATCGCAATCTCGAAATCATCATCGTCAATGATGGTTCAACGGACGGTACGCTGGCCATCTGTCGGCAATACGAAAAACGAGATTCGCGTATTCTTATTGTCGACCAAAATAATCGAGGCTTGGCGGAGACGCGCAATGTGCTCGTGAATCATGCTACCGGCATGTACGTTACCTTTGTTGACTCTGATGACAGAGTATCGCCTGAATATGTCGAGGAACTTATGAAGCTCGTTGAGACATATGATGTCGATATTGCGGTATGCGGACGGGATGTTATTGACGAAGAAGGACATAAATATTCGGATTCTCGCCCTGGTTTTCAGAATCAGCGGCTGAAGCCCCAGGACGCGGTGCGAGCGTTGAATTCATGGAGATCCTTTGAAATGAGCGCGTGGGGCAAACTTTATCTGCGCAGTTTATTCGAGGGAATCGAATATCCGAGTGGATACTTATCTGAGGATGGATTTACAACCTTTAAACTACTATATGCGGCTCGTGCCGTGGCCTACCGTGATATGCCGCTATACCATTATCTGCAACGTAATGGGTCGATTTCCAAATCGTCAAGGCCCAATCTCGATCATGTGCGCGCGGCAGACAGTCAGGCGGATTATCTGCTTACCCGCTGGCCACAATGTGGTCCAATTGTTGAAACAGCTTGTTTGATGGCAAGGATGACCGTATTCGGCTGGTGCTGCGCACGAGATATCCCGGTAACAGGCGCATTGCGCAAACAACTGTGTGAGGGAAATCTAAAACGCGCACGCTTCATACTGGCCAATCGTGACCTCACAGTAACAAAAAAAATACAGGCATTGTTGTTCGCATTAAGTCCGCAAGCATACCGCATAGTATTCAACATATTGAAAAACGAAGCAACAAATAATGAATGAGGAGATGAATATATGTCATACAACACGATGCAACTGCTGAAGCGATGGATCACACCTTTACGATCGTTAATGATTCGGCATGAACTAGAAAATAGAATAACGCATTTGCAGCAAAACGCTATTGTGCTGTTCAATGTACCAGACCATAACAATCTAGGTGATCATGCCATATCTATTGGTGAACGGACTTTTTTCCAAGATTATTTTCCAGATAGACAAGTATGCGAAATAACCACTAAGGAATGGTCATTGGGTGGTAGCGCTCAGCTATTGCAGAAATTACCGGATGATGCGCTGATTTTTTTCCAGGGTGGCGGTTTCCTCGGATCCTTATGGCAGTGGGAGGAAGATAATCTGTGTGATGTTGTGAGCAAACTAGGCGACCGAACCTGCATCGTGCTTCCCCAGACACTATATTTTAGCGATGGAATAGACGGGCGGGCGCTCAAAGATAAACGTATCAGTTTCTATGCCTCGCATCGCAATGTAGTTTTTTTCTTGCGTGACAAGCGCAGCTATGATTTATGCCGTCACGTACTGCCGGACAACCAATGTTATTTGTTCCCCGACACCACCTACTATATGGATGGTCATCCGGATTCCTCGATCCATCGCAACGGTGTAGTATTTTGTTTCCGCGTAGATCAGGAAAAGACTCTAGATGACGATATAAAGAGACAAGTTACTGACGTGCTGGAAAACTTTGGCGTTTCCATCACTGCTACCGACACTGTCATTGATTATAACGTTAAACCTTGTAACAGGCAGGCCGCTGTGGAAAGCAAGTTGGACCAGTTCCGCCACGCTCAGCTCGTAGTTACGGATCGTTTGCACGGCTTAATTCTATGTGCGATAACTCGTACACCCTGCTTGGCATTCAACAATATAAGTAAAAAAGTCCAAGGTGCTTATGATTGGGTCGCGAAAGACCCATCGCTGTTGCTAGTGACAAATGAGCCGTTAGACGAAGCGACGCTCAGCAGATTGCTTGCGGTCCAACCGTCATCAGATGACACACCCCGTATTCGTCTCAAACCTCAGTTTGACGATATGGCCCATACCATCCAAGTCCTCACTGGAGCCAGAGCTTCCCTCTGATATAACAATTATGGGTAAATACAAAACATTATTAATCAATCTTGGCCTGTTCACGCTCAATACCGTAGCAACCAGACTTATCACCTTTTTCTTGGTACCGCTGTATACATACTTCCTTTCGCAGGAGGAATACGGCATTACCGACATGGCTCAGACATTACAGATGGTGCTCATTCCTATTGCCACGTTATCGCTGAGCGATGCACTTCTCCGCTTCGCAATAGATGACCAAAAGCACGGCCGAAAATACTTTACGCTTGGCACTTATGGCGTAGCGCTGAGCTGCGTGGTAGTTTTTGCTTTGCTACCCGGCCTTGATCTACCAATATTTGGTGGCTTGGGCGATTACAAACTGCTGTACTGGCTCATATATTGCTTCGGTGCTTTGCAAACGTTATTTTCTTGTATGGCGCGCGCACTTAATCAGCTAAAGCTCATCACGGTGGCTTCTATTTTAACCTCTTTGATCACCTGTGGATCAGCTGCCATTCTGATCGCATTATTGCACTGGAAGGTCGAAGGCTTCCTGCTTTCCATGATTCTTGGTTATGCCGTAGGCTGTGCCACTTACGTGTTTGGTGGTCATCTATATCGTTATATTGGCTCCCACTTGGAAAAGAGCGATTTGGCGCTATTACGTCGAATGCTAATCTATGCGTTGCCGTTGATTCCTAATGCACTATTCTGGTGGGTGGGTACAAGCATTAATCGTTTTTTCATTACGGGCATGTTAGGCATAGGGGCCTCTGGTTTGTTTGCTGCAGCGTCCAAGATTCCTAATCTTCTCAATACTTTCTACAGTATCTTTCAGCAGGCATGGACCCTATCCGCGTTTCAAGAATTCCGCAAAACGGATATACGGTCATTCTTCAGTACTGTATTCGTCTTGCTGCAAAGTTTGATGGCTGTTGTCGCATCGCTGTTTATTCTTGGATCACAATGGGTAGCATCGTTTATGCTGCAAAAGGATTTTTACCAAGGATGGGAATTGATGCCGATTATCATCCTAGCTTTTTATTTCAATGCCCTGAATTCTTTTTTTGGCACAGTGTTCACATCAAGTATGAAAACTAAGGCTCTAATGACCTCCACCGTGGCTGGAGGGCTAGTCTGCATTGCGTTAACATGGGCATTGATTCCTTTGTACGGATTATGGGGGGCGTGCATTGCCAGTGTTTGCTGCAATGCTGTGGTACTGGCTATCCGAATTATGGAATCACGTGCGATTATCAATGTGCGTATTCCTTGGCCTTCATTTTCGATTACCCTGATATTGTTGCTTGTACAGACGGTAATAATGAGTGCTCACAAAGGTGCATACCTATGGATATCTTCCGCTTTATGTCTTGCGGTACTAGTCACTCAGGTTATAGGGTGTATGCCACTGATGCGCAAGGTCACTCCGTCGTTGCGTAGATAATGGATGGATAACGTCTGATTATCGAATCTGAATTTCTTCAGTCCAACAAACTAGGTGCAGTTCAAACGCTGGCGCACTTCAGATGTCGTCTCTTTGGTAAGGTAAAGACGAATGTAAGCCACGCCTTGATTATTGAGCTGAAGAAATTCAAAACAGACGATTGAAGGTATGGTTCCCTTATGCGTATGGCTGGTTGACTGCAGCGATTATGGAATGCCGGTCTGACTAGATACATCCTATTTGCCAACGACGCTGTGGTGCCCGAAAGATTGCGTACTTTGGGTCATGGCCGTCCGTGGCACGATGGTCAGTTCGCTTCCTCCAGCGTGCCGCCAAGCCGGGACATGTCGAGGTAGCGGCGCGAGCTCCACTCGTTCGCGGTCACGTACCGTATGCGCACTCATACGGGCATCAGCGCGCTGTCGCCGTCCGGGAAGCTGCCGACGACGCGCGTGCGGCGGCGGATCTCCCTGTTCAGCCGTTCGATCATGTTGTTCGTGCGGATCCTCCTGCGGTGCTCGGCGGGGAACTCGGGCAGGAGGTAGGTCGTGGCCTCGCCTATGCCCTCGCGCAGGCACCTGGCGGCCGCCTCGAGCCTCCGCCCCTCCATCTCCACGGGCGACCCGCTCGGCTTTGGTGGTGAGCCCGAGCCCGTAACGCCCGCGCGGTACGCCTTCCATCCGCCGGAACGCTCGTACATGGACGGTCCTGGCGATCTCGTCGGCCTGAAGCGTCGGGTATCGCGTTGAGTATCTCCGGTGACCTTCTGAGTGACGAGCCGGTCAAGCCTGGCCCCGGGCATGTGCCGGTCGATCCGTATGATGTTCTCGGGCATGGTTCCGTCTCCTGGTTTCCAATCGCGGTTTTTCGTTTTGGCGAATGAAAATCGTACACAGGACGCGGGCCATGCCCTCTTACGTCAGGGCTGGAATCCGAAAGTGCGTAAGAATTCGGGCGTTATCCTCAAAGTACGTAAGAATCTGGACATTATCGCATTCTAGCAATCGTAGTTCTGAGGTAGACGAGTTAGAACTGGAGGAATTAGATTTAGATTCGTCGTGAGTGGCATAAAAATGAAGTCTTTGTGTAGCAGAAGTGTGCACTATCATGAGTAGAAAAGTGTAATTATAAGTGGAGGCAATATGCGACTTGAAATCCGGAACATAGGTAAGGTTCGGCACGCCGACATTGCCATTGATGGAATAACAGTGATTGCAGCTGCCAATAATACCGGCAAGAGCACTTTGGGGAAAGCGTTATATTCCCTGCTGTCACCGTTCCATAATTATGATTCCAATGTGCGCGATAGGCTAGTGCGGTCCGTTTTTCGGGCGATGTCTCAGATGGCTCCTATTGCGATAAAAGATTCACGTTCCTCTACCGGTGTGTTTTTGGAGGAAACGGTGAGTAGCCGAACTATGAGGGTGCTTGCCGAAAAAATAGTTCAAGAGGTTCAATATGGTTCGGAAAGGAGCGAAGAGGACGTTTCTGCGGGTTTCTTAAACATTGCTACACAAGATGATGGCGAGTGCAAAAAAGAATCACTTTCGCAAGAGAGATGGCTTAGATGGGATGATTTAGAGACAATTAGCTCTGCCGCTAAGCATTTTGGCGAGGATGAGAAATATATTGTCATTCGTCAGCGTATTGCAGAATTGCTCAGCGTCTCGGATGAACAGAATGCTCAAATAATTACGCAAAGAACATTTGAAACCCAATTTGGGGAACAGATTAAGGGACTGTTTCCTTCTTCAGGTGATGAGTCCGAGATCGTATTTTCAGATGATCAGAACAGAAGAGAAGTCAAATTCATTGACAATAGATGCGTTTCAAGTCTCCCTGCAACGAACGAAAGACGAAATATCTACATCCTTGATGATCCTTCTCTGATCGATAACATCTCAGTTGCGCACAGAAGAAGACCATCCTCGTCATGGGGGCCTAAATACAGAGATGAACTTATCGAGGCGATGCTTAATCGAATGGAAGATCTTCGGTCGGATATATATGACGATTTGGCTGGGTCGGTAGTCGCGCAAGAAAAAATGCAGGAAGTATTGTCGGTGTTCGATAATGCGTTTCACGCTGTTCTCGCGCCATCTCCGTCTGGCTTGGTAATCAATACTGACGAGAAAGTAAAAAATCCGATTCAGGCCGGCAATGCTTCTATGGGGGTGAAAGCATTTGCTATTATCCGTTTCCTTATCGAGAATGGAATCGTTTCAGATGATGACATACTCGTTCTGGATGAACCGGAAATCCACTTGCATCCTGAATGGCAGGTCACGTACGCACACGCATTGGTGCTTACGGCCAAAATACTGAATGTGAAAATGCTCATTACTACGCACAGCCCGTACTTCTTGCAAGCCTTGGTGGACTATGCGTACATTCTCGACTATTTGGATCAGACGTCGGTTTACACTGCTGAGTCGCAGGATGATGGCTCTTCGACATTTGTTCAACTTGACGATGCAGGTATTGCTGATACTTTCGATAGAATGGCTCGTCCATTCTTGACGCTTCAGAAAGCGGTCGCTGAGAAGGATATGAAAGGGTGAAGCAAAATGCTGACGCCAGATGAATGTCTTTCTTTCCTGAAGATGCAGATGGATAGGTTCTTGGAGACTGATCCAGATAAGCAAGATGAATTTGGCGATCCCGTTGAAACGATTGCTCGGTTGTCCTTCGACGAGAGCAGGGGAGAATCGCTTGTAGAGAAAGATGTACGGCAAATCAACTTCGACTTATATGCGGAGACATTCCGTGAAAACCATACTGTGTCGTCTTCTCCATCGTGTGATGGACAGAACGAATCAGTTGACGGTGAACAGCATGAAATACTACGGCCCTCATCATGTGACGGTCTAAGCAAATCAAATATCAGTGATAATTTTTTTTGTTTTGTTGAATATAAAAACGGTAACATCGTTGCTTATGATCAAAAAACTGGCGTTTATACAATTAAACAGAAGCCGGCTCAGGAAATAGAAAGAAAACTGAATGATTCTGCTTATATGCTGGAGTGCGATGGGGTGATAAGTGCCGAAGTTCTTGGTCGACATTTTGGCGTGATCGTCGTTGTCCGGGATGAAAGGGTGCAACGCCAGAAGGATTGTATGGTTTCTGTTGGACCAAATCCTTTGCTTATGCATATACAAGATTCAGTTCGTGAATTTAAATTGCATAAAGGAATCAGCGCCTCCGAGTCTCGTTATAGTTGGGTTAAAATAATGACTGTTTCCCAATTTACTGAGGTTTACCTTCCATTTCTTGAGGATGCTCGTAAAAGCGTGAATTGAGAAGCGTGATTTGTTTTTCGAATGTGATAGAGGTCCATCGTGTTGTGTCTGTTTACTCGTTACTCGTGAGGGTTTCAATAAAGCACGAAGGTCGTCTTTCTGTAAAGAAGAACGACCTCCGCAAACTGGACACTGCCCAACTTTATCGTGAATAAAAGTACATGTAACCGCATAAAAAAGTACATTCAGTTTTGCTGTTTGCACAAGTCCGGAAAAGCGGCGTTGCGGTAGGTTGTGTAGACGCGAAAACTACATGAAGGTCACGCGAATGCGCCATGAATGTCCTAGACGAATTCAGATGGGCGGTGCTGTGGTCGAAATAGCTGCGTAAGAAGAAAGATTGTATCATCCTCTCGATTTGATGCATTAAACGGAAGCGGAAAGGACAAATTTTTCTGGAGGACTCTGACCTATAACCACAAACACTACCGATTGTTTTGTTAATTTTATGGTTCACGTCTGAGTTTGCATATGTCCGATCACCACGGACTTGCACGCTTTTGGGCACTACCCAGCTGAAATCAGTGTGCCCGTCTGCCTGTGTTCTAGTGGGACTGTGTTTTTCCGTCGAATGGTCGCTGCGATATTCCTTGCGCATCAATAGCGACTACCAGTAGTATAACGAGAAAAAATGTGCTGGTGGTTAAGACTGACTTGTTCCGAACTTGCTTAACTCTGTAATGGGCATACTTTTCCTTGGTTGTGTTATGCATAGCATGTGATTCGCATATCCGACGCTAAGCTTAAAATCAGGATATGCGAATCACATGCTGTTACCTATCTTTTACAAATAAGGAAAAAATAGGTGTTATACTACCTTTTAAAGGGTAGAGATAATCACAATTGTGAGAATCATGATAACGATCAGATCCTTCATTATTGCTCCTCCTTTCGATAAAGAAGATGCCAGCGATGATTTAGAACGTTGACGTTGGCATCTTGTTTTATTTTGTCAGTCCGTTAGCGTCGTTCTGCGCACTGAAGGTCTGACAGGAATTTTTCTCTCTCTGCCAGAAGCTGTTGCTTGGCGTTGATTTCCTCTTTTAAAGTGTCGACTTCTTCTTTGACTGTCGAGATTAACTGAGCAACTGTAAGTATGCGAGACTGTGGCTCAGTCTCAAGCGGTTGAATTATTCCGCGCTTGAGAGCAAAATCTTCCACATCACTCCTTTTGAAGAAAAGCTTATTACTTTTTTTTTGTGATGCGAGTTTCCCTTCCGTGGCAAAACGTGCGACACTGCGGCGAGTCACATGCAAAAATTCAGCGGCTTCCGTCGAAGACATCTCAGATTTGTCGATGGGGGCTTCAGGCTTGGTTTCCATGGTTCCTCCTTACTTAGTTAAGGATAACTGGATGTGGCGACATATGAGACATTGGAGAATGCGACGTCCTTTCGAGTTGCTGGGACAATACTGTCGACTAAATCAGAAAAATGATAACATAGCTCAAGAACAAATGAAGCGGGGAGACGTTGGCGATCTCGATATTTAGTTCTGATCGGACGTAGTGAAGGAATCTTGCTGCATTCCGTCTCTGGATCCTCAATGCGCTGGTGGCACCACTAGCAGATCGCCTTGATCCGCCGCGCTAGGGACAGGCCGCGGTAGTGTCGCAGCATGTCTCGGATGCGCGCACTCCACGACTCGATGAGTTTGCTCGAGGACGGGATCGGCTCCGCGCACCCGTCCGGCGGGTTGAGGAACGTGAATGGCTGCCCATCCCTGATCCGTCCGTGCACCATCCGGCGGGCCTTGGCCAGGCGCATGTGCTGGTCCGCGATGATGTCGTCCTCCCAACGGCTCTTCTGGTCGAGGAATCCGGCGAAGTTCCGCTCTCACTGGTTGTACGACGCCATCCACTCGGTGGCCGTTCTGACGTCCGAGACGCGCGACGATGTGGTGACGCGATCCTAGACAGCAGCGACGACCAGGCCGAGCACGTCTCACTCCTCGCCACGTGCCATCCGACCACGTGGCCGCCGGAGATCGCGATGAGCACAACCGCGTCGCGGTGCAGGTGGATGCCGTCGAGGTGCACCACGTCGTGCGTGGATTGGCTGCAATGTGTTAGGCAGTCCGATGAGGGACGAATGACGTGGGATTGGAGGCCGACGATGGCCGACCCGAAACATCCCCGCCATTACGACGAGGCGTTCAAACGGCAGATCGTGCAGTCGTGCGAGAGCGGCAAGCCATCCCGGGAGATTAGGGCCGAGTACGACATCGCGCGATCGGCCCCGCGGCGCTGGGTCCAAGGCATCCGCGACCGGCGGTTGGAGATGGAGGCGGACGTTTCAGGACAAGCGGCGCCGGTATTCGCACGAAGGCAGGCGTGATACGGGCCAACGCCGCCCGATATCGGCGCGATGCGGGATGCTGGGCGTCCCCGCTCCACCTGTTACTGGATGACCGGGCGTCCCGGGATGGAGCGTGTGGATCCGATCGCCGGCGACGTGCGCGCGGTCCGGCGCGACAGCCGCGGACGCCCCGGCGCCAGGAAGATCAAGGCTGCCCTGGAAAGGAGGGGCGTCACCGCGTCCAGGAGGCGCATCGGCGGCATCATGCGCGAACGGGGGTGTGTGGTCGCGTACACGCGCAGACGATTCAAACCGCACGGGACGCGGGTCAACGAGGCGAAGCTCGCGAACCTGCTGGACTGCGAGTTCGACGGTTACGCCCCGCACACGCGTCCCGCGAGCGATCTTGCCTATGTCTGCGTCGGCGGACAGGCTGCTGAAGAAGGAACTCGTGTACCGGAACCACCACACCACGATCGAGTAACTGAGGCATGACCCCGATGACTGCGTGTGGTGGTCCGACGACCGGCGGCTCCACTCCACCCTCGGATACCGAAGTCCGAAGGAATTCACCGAACAAGGACTCGTCCTCTAAGAAACCGTCCAACGCACCGTTGCCAATCTAGGGTGTATGATTTGTCGCGGAATGTCGAGCGGAGCAATGAGGCTGGTTTGGAGAAAGAGGGATCGGTCATGGATGAGTGCGAAGTTAAAGGTGTCACTGATATGACGGATTCTCAAGAAGTGAAGAATGTCTCAGAACAGCAGGACGCTCTTGAGCTGAATCCGCTGTATCCGGAATATCAGGCGGAACATCATAGTGAATATGTCGATGCTCTCAAAAGTGCCATAGGAAGTGATAAGAAGGGCAAGCTAAGAAATATAGCGATATCTGGAACGTATGGTTCGGGAAAGAGCAGCATCCTCGAGAAAGTGGTCGAAGACCTTGAAGGGGTAAAACCGTGTAGCACAAAGAATATTTCGCTTGCTCCGCTGGCATCCTGTTGCGGTAATGCTGAATGGCGATTTGATAATAATGAAGATGGGCTTGGCTCTAAGGACCATACAGATGGTTTTTCGACAGACGCTCAGACGAATCGGATTCAGCGGGAGATTGTGAAGCAACTGTTGTACGGTGTCGATCCGAAAGATGTCCCGCTCTCTAGATTTCATCGGATTCATGAGAAGAGCAAATGGGAGAAGATAGGGTTTTCCTTGCTGACGAGTGTATTCCTGACGATGTTGTTGGGGACATTTTTCGGTGATAATTTAGGTAAATTCGGGCAATCGTTGTTGTCTTCTTTGCCGTTTATCGATAAATGGGCGATAAGTCCATCAGGGAAGTTTTTGCTAGGCTATGTAGTCTTGCTAGTGCTTCTTTTCGCGGCGTCATGGATGATCTGTTCTTATCTTCTAAAAAGCAATTTGAAAATCGGACAAGTTAACGTGAGCGGTGCCTCGTTGAAATTGGACCAGGGAGTTGACTCATACTTTGACCAGTATCTTGATGAAATTGTATACCTATTCGAAAAATCAAAGATCGAAACCGTGATTTTCGAAGATCTCGACCGATTCGAAAGCCCTGAAATCTTCGATTCATTACGTGAATTAAATCAGATTCTGAATGACGATCCAGTTATTACTGGGGAAAGATCTCGTCGAGATGGAAGAACTATCCGTTTTATTTATGCAATAAGTGACGCTGTGTTTGATAATCAATGTATCAAGGCCTCGGAAGAAACGTTAAGTGAAGGAAGACGGATAAGAGCTTTCTCACGTGCGAAATTCTTCGATCTTATTATTTCAGTAGTTCCGTTTGTCAGTTCAAATAATTCCCATCAAACGGCACGAAACGCTCTAGGCGATGAAATCACTCGAATAGACAAAGTCGGAGATCTACTTGAAGACGTCGCCGGTTTTATTCCAGACCAGCGTACTTGGATAACGATCCGCAACGATTTCATCATGTACAGCAGAAGACTGCATGTTAACCTGGATGAGAAGAAAGATGAGGAGAATGCTCTTGGACTATCCGCCGCGCATCTTCTCGCATTTTTGATTTATAAAAACTGTTATCTTGCAGATGCGGAAAAGATGCGAGAAGGCAACAGCAAGATCGATAAAATATATTCGACTGCACGGAGCATTTCCACAGATAGCATCTATAGGCTATCCCAATGGCGCAAAGGCGCGCAAAAAGATTTGGAAATGGCTTTAGACTCTATGGAGGCGGATAGAATTGCCTCCCAGTTGGTGCAGCGGACGAAAGAGTGGATTGCGGAACTTAGCGGCGGAAAAGTCGATGATGATGACATTAATATCTCTGGACATAGCGGTTCTAAATTGAGCGAAGCACGCACCTGGGAAGAGCTTTCAGCAAAGCGAAAGGATTCTACAATTAGGATTACCGCTTCTTGCTATGGCGAATCTGGTTGGCATTCGATTGAAGTAACACCTACAAAACAAGCTCTTGAAAAAAATCTTGACACGACAATTGACATCAGTCAGCTGACATTGAATGCTGTCAATCAGAGGATCTGTAAAATTGAAAACCGCATTGAAAATCTGAGAACAGGTGATTGGAAATATCTTCTGAATGATAAAGCCTGCGAGATAGATTTCGAGGGTCCCGACATGTTCGATGATTCAGACCGCCAGACATTGTCTCAGTTTATCCAAGACGATCTGCATGAACAGGGTACGTTGCTATCAAGTTTGATTGCCGGTGGTTGGATCGCTCAAGATTACAAGCTGTATTCCACGATTTATTCAGATGAAGGCATGTCGAGGAATGCCCTAAATTTTGTAATACACAATATTAACGAGAACAAATCTGATTTCTCTTTCCATCTCAACGATGCGGATGTACAGAATGTGCTGAAACGCGTGCGACATCGAGATAATTCTCTCTTCGGACAAGCGTGGATGCTAAATATCAGTATTCTCAACTACCTGGTGAAGTCAAAAGCAGATGAAGATAAAAAGACGCTACGCATGGTTATCTCGTATCTATCTAACTTGAAGGGTATAGCAAAGGATTTCTTGCTTGCATTTCTCTGCGATGAAGAAAACAAAGCAGCTGAAGTTCTTGAACTGCTTGCGGCAGACCCATGCTCGGAGATACTAGAGTTCTTGGCAGGCGATGTTGCTCCGTTAGTTGACACTATAACTTTGTGTGATTTCCTAGACGTTGTACTGCGTCATTTGAATAAAAATGTTCAATACAAAGTTTCCGATACCCTCAATAATTTCATTCAACAACATTGGGAATCCATTGCCGTCTTCAAAGATAATTCTTTAGATGAAGAAGCGACAAAGCAACTCGACAAGGTGCTGCTTGACTCGCGCTATTCTGCTCCGAACCTGTCTTGCTTAAGTGAACCATTGCGCAGACTCCTCGTTGAACATGATGGGTATGACTTCACTAGAGACAATTTATTGTGCGCGATTGGTGACTCCCAAAGCGCTTTTACGGAACGTAGAATGCTACCGTTGAGCCAGATCAAAAGCATCTCCACACCCATCTACCAATACATCATTAAGAATGTCGACAGATATCTTGCCTTCCTGGAAACATCTGAATACGCGCTCGATTTCGATGATGGGACTGCTGCCTCGGATGTCGATTCAGCTATCGTTGCGGTGTTGGGGGACTCCGCGCAATCGGTATTTGACAATCATGAACCAGAGGATAGAGGGAAGGAAGTTGAGCAAGTTATTAGCGGAATAATCAAGAAGCATTCACATACTGCTCGAATTCTTCATTTTGAGTCGGACGAATTAAAGAACAGACTTTCTTCGGGGATTGACGATGAAACACGGAAGCGAATCAGCATCTCTTGTGTCAATGAGTTACTGCGGTATGATGCGATTTGGTTTACTCCGATGAATCTGCAGACCGTGTTGGAGTCTGTTGGGGATGTCGAGGAGTCGGATGCGTGCGGTGAGTGGCTAAAGCTGCATTCCTCCTTTGAATCAACTAAGGAAGAATCAGAATTTGACAGGGGAAATCTTGCGGTCAAACTGTTGAACCTGCCTCTTGATGTTTGCAATGCGAAGAAAAAGGAATCGCTGGTTCGCTCGTTGCAGCTCGAATCACCACTTTCGGATGAGCAGGTTTCCAATATTAAAGTGGGTGATTCCAGAGTCTTCGATCTTAAACGTGAGCCCGATGTCTATGCGCGATTGTTGGATGATAAATCGATTATTGGCGACACTGAAACCGCCTTTGGAATGATTCCTAATATTTGTTGGGAAGCACGTCGAACGTGGATGCTGCGATCTGCAAAATTTATTACTTACTTATCGCCGAATCTTCTTGGACCGAATGAGGCATGTAGGATCATCGCCGATGAAGATACTCATCTTGAACCTGTGCTGCAGAAGATAGTCGAGGATATGTCTGTCTATATTCAAGATGCAGATTTCGATTATCTTTTGGAAGCGGCAAAGGCGTGGATGAGTCATTCCGGCAAAACTGTAGACAAGGATAGAACCGAATTGTTCGACGAGCTGGCCAGCAAGGATGAACGACTACATGGAGTAAAGGAATTGTGGGAACTTGGACTCGAATCGAATCTATGCGTAAGAATGATTAATCGAGCGTTTGACGAACAAGGTATTGACGATGCCAATATTGGCGTGGCTCGAGAGATCATCCAGCATCTCGATGTGTCCTATAGACAGTTATTCAATGATAAAAATCGTACCTTGAATACTGATGATGAAAACTTTGTCTCGTTGATTGCAAAACTGAATCAATACGCTAAGCGAAGTGGTATTACCTCAGAAGACATATGGAGAAATCCTCAGAAAAAAGATGGATTTACCAAATATACCGTGGCCTTTTCTTCTGTAGAAAAACTTAATGAAAAGCTTGATTTACTGCAAAACCAATCAGCAATTAATAATTGATCCTCGTTCGTCTTTGCACGCGTTGTTTTGTCGTGCGGGTCGTGCTCTGCCTATCGAGTATCCTGATGTCTTGTTGTTTATGCGTTGTATGTGATCGAATAAAGGTGTTCGGCGTCGGCACTTGTTTCTGTACACCGTGAGCGTTCAATTTGGATATTGCCGGCGGTGACGGTGCCGGTGGAATAAGAACACCGGCACCGTCTGGTTCCTTGATAGATTCCCGAGTGCCTGTCAACCAAACTGATGGTTCTCGGGAGGGAGGAAATGACGACACCGGTGTGTGTCCGACAGCGTATCGGGCAGCTCGACCGCCAAGGCCTGAGCCACAAGGAGATATCACAAAGGCTTGACGTATCGCGCATGACCGTGGTCAGGTACGCCGACTGCGGCGATTATTCGCCCAAATCGTCGGACGGCGCCCGCGCGGGCAGATCGCTGGTCGACGACGGGTACGCGGCCATCGTGGACGGATGACCGGCCGCCGACCTGCGCATGCCGGTCAAGCAGCGTCATACCGCGGCCCGCGTGTACGAGCGGCTTGTGGCGGAATGCGGGTTCACGGGCTCGTATTCGTCGGTGCGGCGCTGGGTCAAGCGTTGGAGGCAGGAGCATCGAGCGCAGTCGGACGGCTTCGCCGAATTGAAGTGGGCGCCGGGAAGCGCGCAGGTCGATTTCGGCCAGGCCCGGGCCGTGGTCGCGGGTGTGGAGCGGGTCGTGCGTTTCCTGGCGGTGTCGTTCCCGTATTCGAACATGCGCTGGGTGGTGGCGTTGCCTGGCGAGACCTCGGAGTGCGTGTGCCAGGGTCTGCTGGAGGTGTTCGAGAGGACGGGCATGGCGCCCGGGGTCGTGGTGTTCGACAACGCCACCGGCGTGGGACGCCACCACGCCGACGGCACGGCCGCCCGGATCCGCCTGTTCTCCCTGTTCTGCGCGCGCTACGGGTTCGAGCCCCGGTTCCGCTACCCGTATTCCGGCCACGAGAAGGGCAACGTGGAGAACGCCGTCGACTTTCGCGGGGTGCAACCTGATGGTGCCGATGCCATCGGCCGAGAGCTTCCGGGCGCCGGCCCGCGTGTGGCTCGACGCGTGCGAACGCGTCTCCGGGTCGGACCGCTACCGGCACGGCGTTCCGGTGCGGGAGTTGTTCGAAGCGGAGAAGGACCACATGCCACCTTTGCCTGGCGTCCGGTTCGACCCGTGCGACTGGAGGAGTGTGAAGGCCGACAAGACAGGCATCGTCGTCATCGACGTGAACCGGTATCTGGCCGGCCCGAGATGGCGTTCGATGCGTTTGCAGGCCGGGTGCGCGTCTTCGAGATCGAACTTCGCGATCCCGATGGTGGGCATATCGTCACGTTGGAACGCGTGTGGGGCCCAGGCGGATCCGGCGAGCCTGCTCGCGATCATCGCGCGCAAGCCTCGCATATGGGGCGAAAGTCCGATCAGGAACGATTTCCCCGGGTCCGTGCGCTCCCTGCTCGACCGCATGGACGGACACGCGCGAGCCAACCTGCTCGACGATATCCGCGCCGTGGCCGCCGGATGCGGGTTCGCCGCCACCGTCAAAGCGGTGGAGACCGTCATCGACGCCGGACGGACCATCGACCGCGCGGCTATCGCCACATGCGCCAAACGCATCCTTGAAGGCAGGACGGCCGAAGGCGGACAGGGTCTGAAACGCTACGACAAATACATGGAGGAGACCGAATGAGCACGCAATGCGGACAGCCTCGCAAGCGCGGCGGGCGCGTGGTCGACAAGGCCACGCCCGAACGGGTCATGGAACTCGCGCGGAACCTGCCATTGACCCACTGCGTGCTGCGCGACGCCGTCGAGAACGCAACCCCGGGTCAGCTCGGCTTCCTCGCCAACCTGTTCGAGAAGGAAAACGCGAGCCGCGCCGGGGCCAAACGGCGGCGGCTGCTCAAACAGGCCGGCTTCCCCAGAACAAGACCCTGGACGGCTACGACCGGGGGCATGGCCTCGTTCCCCGCCGACTGGGAACGCGAGCGGCTGGAAAGCCTGGAGTTCGTCGAACGGGCCGAGGACCTCGTGCTCTACGGCGACGTGGGCTGCGGCAAGACCCACCTGGCCATCGCGATCGGCGTGCTCGCCTGCCAACGCATGATTCCCGTCAGGTTCTTTACCGCCTCGAGCCTGGTCATGCGATTGAGGAAGGCCAAGGACGAGAACAGGCCGGACGCCGAGCTCAAAACGATCGGCAAGGCCGGGCTGGTCATCATCGACGAGCTCGGCTACCTGCCCATCGACATCGACGGGGCCAGACTCCTGTTCTAGGCCGGCGCGGACAGCTACGAGACCCGCAGCGTCATCTTCACCTCGAATCTCGAGTTCGGCAGGTGGGGCGACGTGTTCGGCGACGGGGACATGGCCGCCGCGGTCATCGACCGCATCGTGCACCATGGCAGGATCATCCGCTTCCACGGCGAATCCTACCGGAACAGGCACTCCCTCATGAAATAAGCCAACCAGACAACAAAACAAGGAACCGGCCGCCGATGGTGTTCAAGTTGAACGCCGACTGTGTCCAGATTAAGTGCTGAAAGCGTCCACCTCGATTTGACGAAATACACCTGCTCGCGATCGACGAATGGCTCGTCGACAAGCCCGACGAACCATTCAAACGATTCCTCCTGGAGCTCCTGGAGCTCCGGTGCGACACCGTCAGCACGGCGTTCGCCACGCAGCTGGCGACCAAGGAATGGCACCGACAGCTGCGTGGCGACACCATCGCCGACGCGATTCTCGACCGCATCGTGCACAACGCGATCTGGATTAATACAGGCGAGTACAGCATGAGGCAACGCCACGGGCAAGCCATGCTCGACAACTAGCCCCGAAGGTCGACGGTTTCTAATCAATCCGCCACCGGCCTTCTCCCGCCATAAATGTTGGCCCCCAAGCACAATAACCAGTGGTCTCAAAAGCTACAAATATTCAGTTTATGGACCATACTGAGATGTGTGGTCCAGAATAATTCTCAAAAAGCTTCGGAACTGTGTTCTTCGTTAGCCAAGACGACAATTATTCACGAAATTGGTAATAGCCGCTAATGCAGTCATTCTCGTGGGATGAAGTGTTTTGAATGTAAAGTAGAAGCATGAAAGTTCTGATATCTATTAAGCCTCTCTACGCAGAACAGATTTTTCAGGGAAAAAAGAAATACGAGTATCGACGTCGAATATTTAAACGTGATGATGTGTCATCTTTGGTGATTTATGAGTCTGCGCCGGTATCGAGGGTAGTCGGTGAGGTGAAGGTGCGTAGGATTCTTTTTGGTACTCCAGATGAAATCTGGGAGAAGACGCATCTGAATGGCGGTATAACGTTTGATGATTTTGAAAAATACTTCAAAGGTTGTGAAATCGGATATGCTATAGAGCTTTGTAATCCGACGGTATATGACCGTTCAATGCCGATTTCCAGTATTGTTGGCGTCTCTAGTAGACCTCCGCAGTCGTTTATGTATATCTAGTGGTAGTCTCTTTTCTAAGATAGTTAGGGGTTCAGTGAGGGGTGCGTTCCGTATGAAGAGTTTTGCTCTTTGGTGTGATGCAAGGAATGCCAATGATTCGGCTCGTATTCGTGTACTGATGAATTTCAACCTTTGGGTTGAATCAGAAAAGAAGAAGTCAAAGACTTTTCTTGACGTTGGCGTTATGCTGCTTCCCAGTGCGGCGGATTCAATGGAACAAGAATCTGTTGGCGATGTGGTTAAAAGCATCTCTTTCTATTGCCCGTTTTTACTTGAGGAGAAAGATTTTGAAGATCTCTTTTCCAAAATGGATGAGAAAACAGTCGGCGCAATTTTTAATGATCGTTGCGAGTGTACGAAGCCAGATAGTCGTCCTGTGAACCTCATAACTTTACATAATGGTGATCCATGTAGACGTTTTCTGTTATGTAAATGTGAGCCAGGAACAAAAACTGTACAATTTATTAAATCAGATAGCGGAAAAGGCACGATAATCAAGATTCTCATTGACAGCAACGTTGGAGCATCGCCTGTTTACTATCGTTTTCGTCTTTCGGGTGATTTTATCTCAAGCTTAGTTGCTGTGTCTCATTCGAAAGATAAATTGCTTACAAGTGCTTTTGCCCAAGAAGAAGTCATCGATTTTCGTTTCAATGATTATAGAACTTTGGACGATGATCGGGTAAGTGAAAATATAGATGAGAAAGCTCAAGGCTGTGTCCCGATCGAAGGCATGGCTGTTCATTTTTTGCTGATGTCCTTGGCGACGGTGGACGTTGACTCAGGCTGTCCTGGTGGGAAAGGCAGACGTTTGTTGGAGAAAGACATTTGGAACAATTACGCTCCATGTGAAGACGAGCTTGATGATGTTGCCGCGTGGCATTGGTCGAAGCAGCTTAAAAGAGCCAGTGATGGGTACAAGGTAGACTTGCGACTTAGACGACATATTTGCAATTGGAAGACAATTATGTTGTACATATTTTGGTTATTTGTAATTGATTTTGTTTTTAACCTAATCGAAAATCCCTTTTTTAATTGGTTGGGGAGTTTGTTTCCGCGTTCGTAGTGAGCGCTTTGGCGAGTCGGGCTTTGATGTTAAGATAATCAAACGTACTTTAGGAGTATGGATCGGGGGCATGATGGCTGATATGATTAGGGTTTCTGTGCCTGAGAATGTTTCTGTCGATTATTTGTTGCAGGCATATTTGGATGTTTTCACTCGATTCTATCCGAATTTCGATGAATGGTTCATACAAAAGGTTGTCCCTAATTTAGGTACGACTCGTAGGATTTTTTTAGCGAATATTGGAAAAGAAATAGCGGGAATCTGTATCGTTAAAAATTGTCAACAGGAAAAGAAAATCTGCTCTTTACGTGTTTTTGAGCCGTATCGTAGGCAGGGTGTTGGTACGGCCTTGGTAAAGCATGCGTTGACTTTTTTGGGAGATAATTATCCTTTTGTGACTGTTCCGGAAGAGTCTTTGCCGCAGTATGAGTCTTTTTTCCAAAGTTTCAATTTTCAATTGATGGATTCATGTTGTGGCTATTATCGTCCAAATAAAATAGAATATGCTTTTAACGGTTTTTTGGAGCCAAAGGACATTTCTCATAAAAGCATAGAGTGTTTGGAGGTTTTGTCGTGCCAATGAATGCCGTTTTACGGTTTTCATAATCAGAATAGTTGTCAGTGTTCTTTTTATTGGTAGCTATGAAGATTAAGATTAAAGCTTTATCAGATTTAGTTAGGTCTTATAATTAAAAACCGTTTGACTGCTAAATCGTTCATGCTCCATAGTAGGTCAAACCAGTGTCCGCGTCGGCGGTCGATAGTGGCTGCGAACAGTGCCTGGCGGATGAAGTCGATCAGGGTGCATGTGGCGTAGATCGCCAGCAGGATGCCGAGAATCTGCAGAATCGCCAGCGGCTGCTGGTAGAGGTCCTGCAGGTTGAACAGCCGTGCCCAGAGCAGTTTCTCGGATGCGGCATAGTCGGTGATCAGGTACACGGCGAACGCGGATGCGTGATCCGGTTGATGGCTCGATTGTGGAAGGTGACGCGGCCGAACAGCAGGAACATGCCGAAGCCGACCATGATGACGGGCAACCGCCAATCGCCGGTGATGTATATTCCCATGTCGTGCCTAAGCAGCGACAATGTTATGGAGGCGCAGGTGTGCAACAGGAAAAACCGAGCCCGATACCGGTCGTCAGCCAGACCTGCTTGGTGGTGAACGGTTCCATGTACCCCTTATAAGCAGAGATCAGAATGAACAGGTAGATGAAACCGAAGAAACCATCATTAATTTTTATCATTCCGGGGATGAAGTTGGTCAATCCCCATATGGCCAGCACGGTCGCGGCCAGCGCGAGGTGGTATTCGCGGCCGAGCGCTTTCAATCCCTTGGCTAGGAAGGGGAGGAGCATTAGGAAGATGGCGTAGGCGACGGCGTACCACCACACGCCCATGCTCAATGGCATGACGCTCTTCACCATGAGTTTCATGCCAAGGTCGGCTCGGTCGAACACAAGGTAGAACGTTACGAGGATAAGGCTTCAGAACAGGAGCTCGCGTTCCATGATCCACACGCGTTTCAGGTTGGATTTGATGGTCTGTTCCTTGTCGAGGAAGAACCATGCGGAGATGGAGAAGAAGATGACCACGCCCACCTTGCCGCCGCCCTGCATCACGAGCTGGAGGAAGATCCGCTCCGGCCCCAGGGGGAGTTTCAGCATGTCATAGTCGTTATGGACGATGAAGTGATGGGGAAGCCCATGAACATCGCGATGATGCGCAGCAGTTCGATGCTGGAATTCCTCTGCCCCCCACCATTTCCGATTCGGGAATGTGCCGGTGCGCTGTGTTTGGCGCTCATACCGCCGTTGTTCTCCGTGGCCTGGTTCTTCTCGCTCACAATTCTCCTCTAGTCTGTGGTCTCTCTTTTCCCTCCAAATCCTACGTTCCCAGACTGACCGTATGCCTCATCCCATTTCTCCCGTGACCAACCTCATTCAAGAAAACGTCACCAGCCCCTCCGGACATGGCCACCGCGATCGTGGATAGGACCGTGCACCACGGCAGGATGATCAGGTTCGAGGGAGAGTTGTACCGGCTGCCCTACGCCCTGATGGGATAGAAGAAGAGGCAACGGCGGCGGGCTTTTCGTTCAATCGGACTAAAACCCGCCGCTTTTTCGGACTGAATCGACGCGCCATTCTGGGCTACTTCAATTTGGCGTTGATAATGGTTATGCCGGTTGCCTATCTAAATACACTCGAGCCGGTCCTTGCGCCATATCCACAACGAGCCTCTGCTGGGATAGCCGAGCTCTCGGATCGCATCGGCGGCGTTTCGTTCGCATTTGATGTACAGGTCCACGGCCCTGTCGCGCTGCTCCTTGCTGTACCTTGCCATAAGGGGGGCTCCTCCCGGTCGGGGGTCCAAGAAAACGTCACCACCTCGAAATCCCAAACCGCTATTCGACGCATTTTGTAGCTATCCCTTGACGCATAATTTTGCGGCAACAATATGTGGTTTCCTTATCCTTGTCGACAGCCCTAGCGTGCGGAATGCTGCCAAACTGAAAATGAAGGATTTCTTACAGCATCTGACAAATGCATTATTGAATGCTACCTTTGTGTTTTGAGAGAAGGACTGGTAATATATATCCTTTCGAAAGCAAGCTTCATATATCTGGACATAGAAATTTCCATGACAGAGGAGAGGACATGAAGTCAATACAAGTAGCGAATGCTTTCATTCTTCGCCATGGCTCTGATATCGACATCACGAATCTTGTGCTGAACAAGCTCGTTTATTTCGCGCAGGTCGAATCCCTGCGCGAAACCGGAAAGCCGTTGTTCGAAGACAAGATCGAGGCTTGGTCCTACGGCCCAGTCGAGAAGGACGTTTATTACACTTTCCAAAAGTATGGGCGCAACAGGATTTCAAAGTCCGAGGGCGAAGCCGCAAAAGACGAACAGACTTTATCCGTTGTTGACAGGACGGCAAGGAAATACGGTTTTCTGACGGCATTCGATCTTGTGGGATTTTCCCACCGAAAGAACTCCGCGTGGAAGAACGTCTACAGGGAGGGGGAAAGCGTCGAAATCACCAACGATGATATTCTCGCTTCCGATGATGGTTTGACTCTTCCCCAAAACACTCTTGCATCCAGCTTGGATGAAGTAAATGCAAAGTGGCAGAACACCTTCAGGATTCTGCGCAATGCCTGAGCAATACACTAACGAGTGGTGGCATATCCAAGCGCCGCCACTCGTCTTTCAGTCCGATGACCTCGCTGAGGCAATGGCGCAGACAATCGTTCAGGTACACAGGAGGCAGCTTAAAGACACCGGCGGCTTCACTGTGGAAAGAGCCGATGACATCGGTTCCGTAAGCAGCGTTGTTGACTCGACCTTTCTGCCGGTATTCGGACAATCGCCGGAAGAACGATTCGAGGATCTGTTCCGACAAGTGGCTCATCTCACTTTCACCTAGCCAAAAATCATTATTTCGCTGATGGCAACAAGCGCACCGCAATGGCCATATCCTTGGCCATCCTGAAAATGGAAAGAATTGATTTGGATATCGATGATGATCCAGAGCCAGAACGAAATACCCTATATAAACTCATTTCCAGGCTGGTGACGGAAGAAATCACGGAAGAACAATTTGCCGCAAGCCTGAGGAGAAGTGGACGTTTAATCGATGAATGATGACGGGCTGCCGTCTGTCCGCTACAGCGCAAGGCCGACCGCAATACCGGTCGTTCCTGCGATTTCTGGCATCGCAGGAACGCAACGTCATTTGGCTGTTGCTGGCCATCGCTTTTCTTCCGGCGGACGGCACCACGCTCGGCCTGTACGCGCCGTTCTGGTCGCCAATCAGTCCGGCGCTGTTCGCCGTGTACTGCCTATGCAATTGGCGGCAACTGCGCATCGTGGCCAACCGGTACCTGCCAATGTTCCTCCTGCCGGTGGCCTGCATAATCCTGTCCATCCCGGGATGGCTGAAGTTCGGCATCCATCCCAACGCCGCGTTCATGAGCATCACCGGATTGCTGGGCGTGCTCGCCACTTTAGGTGCGATCGCCCTTGCGTTCGACATCAAACGCATTCCGTGGCGTACGCCATTGCGGATTCTCATCGCTTCTTACTGGTTCTCCTTCGGCGTGGGCGTGGTGCAATGGCTATCCATCCATCTGCATATCAAGACGTTGACCGACTATTTCGCGCACCTCATGTACCGGCAGTACATCAATGAAAGCTCGGTGTGGGGTGGTGGTCGTCCGCAGTTCCTGTTCGCGGAACCCAGCTATATCGGCATGCATTTGTTCGGCGTATTGCTGCCGCTTATGTGGCTTATGCGTGGGCGCGACCGTATCTATGCCAAGCGGTTGCGCAACCTCATCGTTGTGTATGCGATTGGCGCTGTGCTGATGCAGGCCGGCACCCGGATCGTCCTTGACTCGGTGGTGGCGTTGCTGGTTGCCATTATTGTGCATAATTCGTGGTGCGACAAGAAACAGCGTGTGCGTGGTATTGCGCAGCTGCTGGGTGTGGTTATGCTTGGTCTGCTGGGCGTGCTTGCCGATTCCCGACTATCTTCGATTGCGGAAAACGGTGCCGAAGGAGACGGATCGTTCTTCGCGCGAATCTACCAGAGTCTTGACCCGATATGCGGGCTGCTCGCCCATCCGTGGACGGTGCTTACCGGATATGGCTCCGGCAACATCATCAACGCGGTATGGGCCGGCGCGAAGCATGCAGGACGATTGTTGAATGGCCTGGGCATGAATGGAAGTGCTGCGGTGGGATTCGCGTCTGGCATGAATGCGGACACCGTATGGACGATGTGTGCGTATACCAGCGTTATCGCCGAATACGGATTGGTCGGCCTGGTTCTGCTGGTCATCGCTTCCATAGTTTCCATGACGCGTGTCTTCGATACGGCAGCTGCTGGGCATGGTGTTTGGAGCAAGACTGTTATCTGCTGGCTCGTCCTGATCGTGTACCTGTATATCCAGTGCGAGAACTATGCATTCGCCGCGCTGCCATTGTTTATCTTCGCGGCAAGCAAGCTGCGCAAGTAACCATATTTGACGGGGTACGGATGTCTTCTTCTAGATAACGTACAGCTAGAGAAGCCGCTATCGCAAGTATTCTTTAACCTGTCCACAAGGCGGCTGGCATCAGCAATCATTTGGGTAGGCAATGTTCAACTGTTCAGTTTTTTGAGCCTTGCCGCTCTGGAGCTGCCATATGCGAATGAAATATGTCGCGCAACTAGTGGTGAAATCAGTGATGGGGCCAATGGAATTCGTCGGGCTTGGCAAACGCTGTGTGCAGGTTATGCCTTATTTGCCTTACGGGTGGCGTATTTGGCCGGTGCGAAAATGTCATTTCGCTTATATGTGGCAGATAGTCGGCGGGGTTATACCCTCTAACTGTGGAATATGTACCCCCGAAGTGGCTTTTTCCTGTTACGACCTGCCACATATAAGCGAAATGAAATGTGTTTCGTTGCTTAGGGTGCAGTGGTCACGGCCTGTTCGGACCGCAGCTCCTCGATACTTATATGCCAGACGGCAGTTGATGGCCGTCTATGTCGGGTGAAGTGATCTGAAGTGGTTACAAGCTGCGGATTTGCGAGCCGAACGGCCATAGAGCTAGTTTGGCCATCTTGAACGATTGAATGCCGAACGGAATACCGATGATGGTGACGCACAGTACCACCCCTATAACGGCCCAGCTCGCAGCCAGAAACAACCCACCCAGAATCAGCCACAGAATATTGCCAATAAGTCGCATACGCACATGATACTGATATGCTGTGCCGATGCCGACAAGTGGCAACGGATAACAACAAAAGATACAAAAAGCAGCAAAGCCATGTAGGAAGGATGTATTTTGCCTCGCCATAAGCAAAAATGGCGAGGCAGATTTATCGAACCTTAATCGAACCAAGTTTTAATACGGTTGCATTGCTTGGCGATGCCTCCGAATATATTGGAAACTTTTACTTTGCTTTCCGAAGTGTTGCTGGCAGCAACGTATTGAATGGATTCTTGCAGTCACTTAATTGATGCGGCTGCAAAAGCGATCGGTATTTTCTGGCTGAATTCTTTGAGTGCGGAGCGGCAGAAAACAAAAAATCTTTGATAAGTGCCATGTAAAACTGCTCAACATCTGTTTGATTGAAAGCCCGCTACAAATCTGCCATACATAACGCAGATAGACCGGTTGAAATGGGAAAGATGCGCAGAGTGTGGGGCGTTCGCCGTGGGAACGGACGCCCCACACTTGTTGTGCGGGAATTTATAGCATTCCGATCAGCCCGTGATCATGGCCGTCGCGCGCGAAGGCTGGAATCGTGTCTATTCCGGCGTCGACAGTGATTTTCTGCCCACCTCCATACACTTTGCCAGTGCGTAGATCCGTCCATGTGATGCTAGCGTTTCCGGGAAGCGTCACCTCACGCGATCTGGCTCCGGCCTCAACTACGGGGGCCACTAGGATATCAGGACCGAACATGTATTCATCGGCGATATCAGACACCGACTTGTCTTGAGGGAACTCGTAGAAGAGTCCGCGGACCAAAGGCTGGCCATCGGTATGTGCTGATTCGAACAATTCCCGAGTGTAAGGGCGCATTTTCTCGCGAATGGCAATGAACTTTCGGAAGATTTGCTCCATCTCGGGGCCATAGCTCCAAGGCTCATTGTCGGCGCCACTTGGCGAACGGTGGTCTCCGGCCGAATTGGTGATGGTCTCCTTGCCGGTTGCCGTATGCAGGCTACGGTCGCCATGGTTGCGCATGACCGGCAGGAAGCATGAGAACGCGCACCAGCGGGCCAACAACTCCTTGAAATCGTCCGAATCAATTATCCCATCATGGAAACCGCCCATATCGGTGGTGAACCAAGGGATACCGGCCATGCCCATGTGGATGGAGCAGGTAATCTGGGCACGAAGGTCGGCGAAGGTCGAACCAACGTCTCCAGACCAAACAAGAGAACCATAGCGTTGCGAACCAGCCCAAGCGCAACGGGTGAGGTTGACGATGTCACCATCCCTTCCTATGGTTTGTTGTCCCTCGTAGAATCCTTTGTTATAGTCTCTTGGGTAGATGTTTGCCACCTGCTGGTTTGGGCCGGCGTAATATCGATAGTTGTCGAAATCGTACGTTCCGTATTCAGGTTCCGCTTCATCGAGCCAGAATGCATCAACCCCAAGCTCGGCATAATTTGTTCGGCACTTCTCCCAAACATATTCGCGAGCTTTTGGATTGGTGGCGTCATAGAACTGGCTGGGACCTTCGAACATCATGCCGACGTCTTCACCCTTATCTGCGCGCACGAGAAGGTTCTTTGACTTCATCTCAACATAATTCTCTGAGGCGAGCGCGACCTGGGGCCACACAGATACCATGAGTTTCACTCCCATGCTGTGCAGCTCGTCCGCCATAGCTTTGGGATCTGGCCAGAATTCATTCTCAAAACGGAAGTCACCCATATGCGGCCAGTGGAAGAAATCTACAACGATGAGATCCAATGGAATATTACGCTGTTTAAACCCATGAGCGACGTCTAGGAGCTGACGTTGATTCCAATATCTAAGCTTGCACTGCCAGAATCCCAGTCCCCATTCAGGCATGTGAGGAGCGTGCCCTGTGGCGTCGGCATAATGCTTCATTATCGAAGAAGGTGTATCGCCTGTGGTAATCCAGTAATCAATCTGCTTGGCTGATTCAGCGTGCCATTCCGTACGGTTCTTGCCGAACGTAACGTTTCCAAGTGCCGGGTTATTCCACAGGAAGCCATATCCGGCGCTGGAAACCACGAAAGGAATAGATGCCTGTGAATTGCGATGCGCGAGTTCGAGGGTACAACCTTTCAGATTGAGGATGTTCTGTTGGTACTCGCCCATACCATATAGTTTCTCATTTTCCGGTGTGGTAAAGGAAGCAACGATGGAATAGTCGCCTCCGGTGATCGGTTTGAACCATCGCGCTCGAAGATTTAGTGATCCGCCAGATGGTATTTCCTGAATGAGCGGTGTGCCGTCTGCCTTATAGAAGCTCAGTAAACAGCGTGGCTCTTCATATCCTGATCCGGAGTACAGGCCGCAGGATGCTTTCGCTTGAACTACAATATCGCCATTGCGTAATTCGGCGGTTCTACTGGGCTTGTCAATGGTGATGCCATAGTTGTGGCTGCCTGAGGCCTGGTTGTTTTGTGGCAGCAAAGCTCCGTCTTGTTCCTGTATCTCATGCATTTTCGAGGCGCGGACGCGGACTGAATTCTTTCCCCATGGTTCGATGCGAAGATATTCGCCGTCACCAGTCCACAACAGTGCATCTCCATCGATAGCAAAAGTTAGTTCACTCATAGTTGGTCCTTGTTAATTATGTACTTAAGGGTTGGATCAGTCTTTCACCGCTCCGGCCGTTACGCCGGCGGCAACGTATTTCTGTGCGAAAATTAGTAATAGCGCTGTTGGTACTGAGGCCAATACTGCGGTGGCCATCATTGGCCCCCATTCTTGGTTCTGTGAACCGATAAAGTCATATAGACCCATGGTGATTGGCCTCATCTTGCCGCCACCGGAATCGAGGGTCGAAGCAAACATGAAATCTGACCATGCCCAGAGGAAAGCGAACAGCGAAGTCGTGACAATGGTATTACGGGAGAGTGGAATCACGATTTTGGCAAAAACACCCCACTGCGATGCTCCGTCGATTTGCGCTGCCTCCACCAACGAGCGTGGCATACCGGACATAAATCCCGTCATCAGAATCACCGCGAACGGTACCGACAAAGTGGAGTCGGCAACGATAAGTCCCGGAATACTGTCGAGAAGGCCGATGTCATTGTAGATCTGGTAGAAGCCTAGCGACATAACGACCGCGGGAATCATCTGAGCAACAATCAACAGGAAGTTCATGGACTTTGAGCCTTTGAACTCCAAGAAAACAATGGCGTATGACGAAGGTAATGCAATTGCTAGCGTCAGGATCACGCATCCTATGGCAACCAGCAATGACGTTCCTAGGTAGGGGAGCTGTGAACTTAACGCAGAAGAATAATTGTCAAGCGTGAAATCTTTTGGAAACAGGTCACCTGAACGGATGGAACGGCGTTGCGTGAATGATATGTTGATCATCCAGTATACGGGGAAGAGCATAATCAGCGTCAAAATGATGCCTATAAGTGTTTTCCACCATGATGAACGATGTTTCATTTTAGTTACCTCTTCTCTTCATTCCGCTCGGCCCACAGGTAAATCAGAGCGAAAATCAGTGCTACGACAATGAGAATCGTGCCCACAACGGATGCTTCCGAATACCGGATGGTTGCTGATGCGCCCTTTCCGAAAGCCATCTCATAAGCCCAAGTTGCCAAGGTTCTCGAAGATCCAGTGCCCTTGGTCATAATCCAGATGATGTCTACTGTTCGTAACGTGTAGACGAAACCTAGCAGGAGCGTGATCATCGATACCGGCTTGAGCAACGGGAAAGTAATCTTCCAGAAGCGCTGCCAAGCATTGCAACCGTCCAACGCGGCGGCTTCATACAAGTCGCCATTGATGTTTTGCAAGCCCGAATACAGAATTACGAGGTTGAAAGGAATACCAAGCCAAATATTGGCAATGATAACCGCCCACAAGGAATGATCGGCTTGCAGCCACCAAACCGGGTCCAAGCCAAATAGTTTGAGGAAATTATTAATAACACCGCTGTCGGCGTCCATCATCCATTGCCAGATTGTACCGGAAATCATTGGCGGAAGCAGCCATGGTACAAGGAATGCGCCGCGCAAAGCCGCGGAAAGTTTGAAATTCTGATTGAAGAAAACCGCCAATGCCAAGCCGATAGAGTATTGGAAAACGATAGAAGCGAAGACGAAAATCAAAGTCTGTCCGAGAATAGTCCAGAACTGTTGATCGCTTAATATTTCCTTATAGATATCGAATCCAGACCAAGGGGCATCGCCGGTCACAAAAGTGCGACGTGTGTAGCGGTGCATACTCATGGAAATATTCTGAATCAGAGGCCAAACGTAGAAGATAAGCATGTAAATAATCAGCGGGGCCGCGAAACCAATGGCAGCCAATGTGGTTGGCTTGATTCGCCTTGGTTTATTTACGGTGATTGTTTGAGACATAGTTCACCTGCCTGTTGATGGAAAAGATGGAATGGGGCGTCTGAATATCGCAATGAATGACGGACAGATGCCCCAGAAAAATATGAGACCGCGAATCAGCCCTTATTCAAGGCAGCCTGTAGATCTTCGGAAAGCTGTGCAGAAATGTCTTCGTATTGCAGACCGACGTCAGTGGTACGGCCTTCAGCATTTTCTACGGCGTCAACCCAAGGTGCCCAGGCGCTGTTCTCTTCCACCTGCTGCTTACGGACGTCACTTTTGGCGGCAAGATAAACCATCTCATCATTGGTCTTCTTGAGATTATCTCCGTCAATGAGGCACTGAATGACTTCCGCGGTTGCCTTCATCTTGTCACTGTCTTTGGTTTTCTGGGTTGGAATGGTAATGAACTCGCCACCGCTTGGAACCGGGGCTACTCCGCCATCTTTGGCTGGAATGGAAATCATCTTGTAGCCTTTCTCGGTGGCCGACTCCATCTGCCATGAACCATTTTCGGAGAAGCCGTAATCGCCGCCAAGGAATAGATCCCACGCAGCAGATTGGTTGTCCGTTGCGACCGATTTCGGAGCCCAACCTTTTTGGACCCAGCCGGATACCAGATCAAGCGCATCCTGCTCGGCACTGGAACCTGAAGCGTCCTTCAATTGACCGCCGGCTCCCCAGAACCAGGGGAGGAACTGGAATGTTCCTTCTTCGCCGGAAATGCCGGAGAACGTGATGCCCTTATATCCTGCGTTTACTACTTTTTCGATGGCACTGTTGAGCGAATCCCAATCGGTGATCGATTCTGGGTCTACGCCAGCCTTATTGAGGACATCGGGGTTGTAATACAAGCCCAATGCGTTAGTGCCGTAAGAAACCCCATATTGTACGCCGTCGATGATGCCGGGACCTTCGATATTCTTGTCGAAACCTGAAACGTCGACTCCCGCTGCTTCGATATCCGTAACAAGTCCTGCGTCGACAGCGGTAGGCATCTTTGGGTTATCAATCAGGGCGATCTGGGGTGCGTTGCCGGCCTTGACGGCTGTTGTGAGATTGTTTAATAGGTCTGACTGCGCATAGCCGATGCGTTTTACGTTATACCCCTCAGGAGCGCAATTGGTAACGTATTTCGCCCATGTGCTGCTATCGTTCTTCTGAGGGTATGGATCCCAGAATTCGATTGTTTTGGAATCTTGACTTGAGTTGCTACCGCAAGCGGCGAGACTGACTGCCGCGGCACTTGCGGCGATTAAAGCTATCACGCGCTTCATATTTGAACCGATCATTTGGTATTTCCTTTCATTAACAGCGCACCTATGCGCCGAATGATTAATTTATTGCGTTTGGGAAGTTTTAATCCCAAACTGTTGAACCGGTTAAACAAGTTAAATGATAAACCCTGATCTTTGAAAAGTCAAATCGACGAACTTAACCAATGTAGAATCCCGTGGTTGTTTTCTGCGCGTAATCTACGTAGCTGCGATGTTACTCGGGTTCTTGGGTTAGTGGATAATCAAGATAGCGGGTGACCGTCGGGGCTTTCGGATTGTTTATTCGACGCAAAAGGGTTCCCACGGCGACTTCTGATAGTTGCGTAATGTCCGGACGCACTGCAGAGAACGATATCTTCATTGATGTTGCTAGCTGTTTCGGGAAAACGGTTACGACCTGCAAGTTATCCGGTGTTCGGAGATTCCTGCGTGCCAAAACCTGAGGGGCAACGATTGTTGCCGGCTCGTTGTGAAGTATCAGAGCGGTCGCTTTGGTGTGCGTATCTAGTGCATGCTCAATGAGGGGCGAAGGATCCGAATCGTCGTCTTTCGGATATTCGACATGCATTTTCAGGTCAAGACGTTTGGCGGTCTCTATCGCTGAATCCAGAAAGCGCCAAGCGTAGCCAAGACCCTGATCGAATATTGTGTGTGACCATGGAATAAGAATCACCTCTTTATGCCCTTCGGAGGCTAGGAAATTCAAGATTGATGATGCGGCCTTGGCGAAGTCGGAATCCACTGTATCCAAACCGTGTGAGTTCTTTGGCGAGCCGAATGCAACGGTCGGAATGTGCTCTTTTGCGGCATAGCTGACTCGTGGATCCTCATCTTTGACGTCCATCAGGATGAACCCATCCACTTTCTTTGACGACCATGCTTCGTGCATTGCCTCGAAGCCGTCGTTCTCGCCAATGAGCAGAGTGTCGTATCCTCTCTTTGTCGCTTCTTCGGATAGCAGGTACACGTACAGTCCAAAGAGGGCTGACAGATAGTTGCCGTGAAAGGCGGGGGAGACCACACCTATTGTTTTGGTTTTTCTTACGGATAGTGCGCGGGCTGCATGGTTCACCGTATAGCCTAATTCGTCAATCGCATGTTGCACTTTAAGTGTTGTAGCTTGAGTGATTCGAGGATCTCCCGATAGTACATACGAGACTGTTGCTTTGGAAACACCGGCTGCGTGCGCCACGTCAGAAATTGTTACCATATATCACCTGCTCTCGCTCTGTCGCTTCGCTAGGTTAAGCAAATAAGCAGCATGAGACAAGTTTAGCGTTATCTGTTTGCGCGCGTCGCCATGATGGTCGACAAAAGGCAATGACGCGATTCCAAGTTTTTCATCCAATGGAGGCGTGGATGGCCATGCGTGCGAGTATCCGCCAAACTACTGATGTTAGTGGTTTGGATTGAGTCCGTGCTATTGGCTTGGCGTATGCCGTTGATGGTGCGAACATTGGTGAGTTTGATTCGCATCGGTGCTTTAGGCGATTAAAAGTACTTGCGTATGAAGAAAAGTGCGTTGAACGCCGTAAGGAAAGCACATTGAACGCCAGGACAGGACGAAGAAGCTTGTCTGCGGCTCGCATCTCGTCTATGTATGGCAGATTCGGAGGTCTGACCGGAGACATCTCGCTTACATATGGCAGACACATGCGGCGAAAACCTCAAAACTTACCCCCGAAGTGGCTGTTTTCGCAGGCGACGTGCCATATATAAGCGAGATGTCTCCGTGCGAAAAGCAAAATCTGCCATACATAACGCAGATAGACCGGTTGGCGTGGGGTATTACGCAAAGTGATTTCACGCGAGTACACGCTGCGTCCTACAGCAGGGGAGCGGTGCGTGGTTTTGCGGTTGAGTTTCGTACTTGCAGCTGAACGGGGAATGTCTCGAATGGTTCCTCGATGGGTTGTCCTTCGATTAGCGCCAGAGCCTTTTGCGCCGCATCGACGGCCATGTCGTATGGGCGCTGTCGAACGGTGGTCAGTTCTGCCTCTTTGGCGAAGGTGCTGTCGTCAAATCCGGTTACGGAAATATCTCCAGGCACGGAAAGGCCGCTGCGTTGAAGGCGGAAGAACAATGGAATTGCCTGTGAGTCCTGATGGAAACACAATGCGGTGGGTGGGTTGTCATGTGCCATGATTTCGGAAATTGCCACATCTAGAATGCTGTCGCCTTTTTGCACTGCCAGTGTGCGGGCGGTCAGTCCGTCAATTGCATCGCAGGCTTCCTGGAATCCGGAAATGCGGTTAAATGAGCTGAATCCCAATGTGGAGGAAAAGCTTTCATATAAATACAGCAGGTTACGATGTCCCAGCTTGGCGAGATGTCGAACGATGAGTTTGATGCCTTCTTTGTCGTTGATACCGACAGTTGCATCGAATCCTTCGCTGGTGGTATTGATGCCGATGATCGGAATTTTTGCGGTTCCGAGACGTTTGACCTCGTCGGGGCTGATACCAAACGAGGAAACGAATACGGCATCCGCGTTGCTGCGTACGGGAAGTTCCTCGAAGAATGCGTCACGTGCCTCCGACCCCTCGATGGGGTAGATAACCAGATCGTACCCGGCGTCACGCAAAACATCGTTAAGTCCGGCAATGATTTCGGCGGTGAACCATTCGATGATGCCGCTGCCAACCAATAATGCTATGCGATAGGTTCTACCGGATTTAAGAATTCCTGCCGATCTGGAAACGCTGAAATTCAACGCATCGGCTGCGGCCTGCACTTTCAACCGTGTTGCTTCCGACACCTGTTCAGGATGTGCGAAAGTGCGTGAGACTGTAGCGTTCGACACGCCTGCCTTCAGTGCCACATCGCCGATGCTCGCTTTCATGGTGCCTCCGAAAGTTTTTCACTGTTTGTTTCAGCCTACCATCATTGCCGTCCTCGTGGTGACAAAGTTGAAAGATAAATGAAAAGGGTTACGATACGACACGCCGTATGAAAAACAATGTGTGCACGCTCACAGTGGTGAGATGAAACGGGTTTCAAATGAAACCGGTTACATTTCAAAAAACTTTGAATTGCCAATATGAAACCCTTGTCGTATGCTATTGCTTGTCCGCAAGGGGCGGATGAAGGCTTACGAGGACGTAAGGAGAGATATGAAAATCAACAAAGGTATCGCAGCGGCAGTGGCGGCCCTGAGCATCGTAGGCTTGGCTGCGTGCGGGAACAGCAATGCCACCTCCGGCACAACCGATACGAAAGCCGACAAAGGGCTTGACGTTATCGGCAACACCATCACCTACGACCCCAATCATCTCGTGAACGATGGCAAGCCAATCCAGCTCGAGTACTGGAGCTGGGGCAGCAAGGGCACGGATCCGGTCTACAAGATGATTGAGTCCTACACGAAGACGTATCCGAACGTCACCATTAAAACGGTGAATGTTTCATGGGATGATTATTGGACCAAGCTGCCGTTGGCTCTGAAAGGCAAAAACGGTCCTGCCGTTTTCAACATCCACAACTCTTACGATGCGTTGATTCGTCCATACGCAGCGGATTACGATATCGACACCAAGTCTCTGGAATCCGACTACTCCACCGCATCCGTACATGAAGATGCGAACGGCAAAGTCAAGTACATCGACTCCGTGATCAACACCGGCAACATCTACTACAACAAGACATTGTGGAGCGAAGCGGGCCTCACCGACGCCGACATTCCGACCACATGGGACGAATTCATCCAGGTCGCCCAAAAGCTCACCAAGACCGACGGCAGCAAGATGACGCAGGCCGGCTTCAACTTCAACGGCGACGCCTACAGCGCCATCTACCAAGGTCTGAACTATCAGAAGGGTGAACTCCTCTTCAGCGAAGATGGCAAGAAAGCCAACTACAACAACGATGTGACCAAAGAAAACATGCAGTTCCTCAAGGATTTGTATGACAAGTACAAGGTCGGATCCGTTGACTTCGGTAACGATTACACCCAAAGCTTCGGTAACGGCCAGTCTGCGATGATCTACGCTTGGGGCCACATGGAAGGCACGCTGAAAGAAAAGTATCCAGATATTGACTACGGCGTGTTCGCCACCCCAACCTTCTCCGAAGACACTCCGTTTGCATACGACCGTTACAACGGCGAATCCACTCCGGGCGTCAACAAGAACCAGAGCAAGGAGCAGCAGGCCGTTGCCCAGGACTTCATCAAGTACCTGCTCGCCAACGATGATTACATTCGTGAAGCGGTATCCGAACTGAACTCCTTCCCAGCCAAGACCTCGCTGCAGAACGACAAGGACATTCTCTCCAAGCCGGTCATGGCCGCCATCCAGCCGCGCGTAGACCGACTGATCTGGCCGGGACCGGCACCGTCCACCGTTGAATCCAGCGGCACCACTGCTTTCCAGAACGTCTTCCAGAACGGCATGTCCATCGATAAGGCTCTCAAGGAGGCCCAGGGTCAGATGGACACCGATATGAAGAGCTCTGACTTCACGTCAATGGAAAGCAAGTACGCTTACTTCGACGAACATAAGTAATACCGATATATCCTTTCCAATCCCTTTTCCAATCCGGGCAGTCGCGGTACGATTCTTCTTCCGCGCCGCGACTGCCTTTTATTATCTACGAGATACGTTCAATCTTCTTATTCGATTCGTTCCGGCATTCCGTATTACGTAACAAAACGGTCGAATCGGCTCACAGAGAGGCGAGATTCAATGAAAAACAAAAATGGTGAATCTCTGGTATCGAGAATTTTCACCCTACGCAACATGGCCGTTGCCTTCTTGGTGGTCTATTTCGCCATTTTCCTGGCCTACCCAATTTTTAAAGCCTTCGCGGGCAGTCTGCATAACTGGAATCCTCTGATCGGCACTTATGATTGGGTCGGACTCGACAACTTCAAACAGATCCTCACAGACAAACTCTTCTGGACCTCCATGGGGAACACTGCGGTATTCGCAGGTGTTTCCACACTCTTCCGCATTGTGCTTGGTCTCGGTTTGGCCCTGCTGCTCAGCGCCAAACTCGTCAAATGCAAAGACACCCTCCGCGGTCTGTTCTACATGCCGACCATCACTCCGCTCGTGGCAGTCTCTTTCGTGTGGATGTGGATGTTCGACCCGCAGTTCGGCATGGTAGACAAAATCACAGGACTCGACATCAACTGGCTGCACGACACCAAATGGGCCATGCCGGCAGTCATCATCATGACCATTTGGAAGGATTTCGGCTACGCGACCGTTCTATATTTGGCCGGTCTCATGAATCTTCCTCGAGACGTGTACGAGGCGGCCGCCATCGACGGTGCCAACTCAGTGCAGATTTTCTTCAAAATCACCCTGCCGTTGCTTAAATCAACCACCTTGTTCATTGTCATCACGTCACTGATCAGCTATCTGCAGGCATACGTGCAGATTCTCGTCATGACCGAAGGCGGTCCGGGCACGTCAACCTACACCATCAGCTATCTCATCTTTGATCAGGCATTCCAGAAATACAACTTCGGCGTCGCGTCAGCTCAGGCAGTTGTGCTCTTCCTGTTCACTGGTGTGCTCACCCTCATCATGTTCAAGGTTTCTGGAGATTCGGAGGAACTGGCATGAAATCACGTAAAATTGGCGGCATCATTCTTACGATTCTGCTCTTCATCGCCGCCATCATCACCATTGTTCCATTTGTTTGGATGTTCATTTCATCATTCGCGCCAAATAGCGAAATCGTCAAAGTGACCGGAGGATTATTCCCTAAGCCATCCACGATTGACAATTATGTGAGCATCCAAGAAAAGTTCAATTTCTTGCGATTGTTCGCAAACTCGCTGATCGTAGCAGTACTGAAAACCGGTATTGCAATCTACACAAGTGCGGTGCTTGGTTACGTGTTCTCTAAAATGCGATTCCGTGGTCGCAACCTGCTTTTCGGCATCGTTATGAGCACCATGATGATTCCTTGGGCAGTGACCATCATTCCGCAATACGAAATGTTCACCAACTGGGGATTGCAAGATACTTACACGTCGCTCGTACTTCCTGGCATGATCAGTGCATTCGGTATCTTCCTGTTCCGCCAATCCATCTCGGGAATTTCTGACGAACTCATTGAAGCGGCGAAACTCGATGGCGCATCCGAAACCAGAATCTTCCATAGCATCATTCTGCCAATGAGCCATAACACCATCGCGGCGCTCGCCATCTTCACCTTCCTGTGGAATTGGGAAGACTACCTGTGGCCATTCTTGATGATTACCGACGAAAACAAGCAGCTGCTCGCTGTCGGTCTGAAGGCCTTCAACGGCCAATATGGCACCGATTACGGCGGATTGTTCGCAGCGACTTCGTTGGCAATTGTTCCAGTGATCATTGTGTATATGATTTTCCAGAAGCAGTTCATTGCAGGTATTGCGACGGGCAGTGGCAAGTAAGGCAGGAGTAGTATGGCAAACAACGCATTAGATAACGCAACCGGCACGGTATTCGTCGACTATGTGCGCAAGGCACGTCCGAAAATGCGAGAATCGTCGGTTTTACAAGGGGATCATTGGAGGATTGGCATTCTAACGGAATCGCTGATCCGTTTCGAATGGTCTGATTCCGGCGAATTTGAGGACAATCTTACGCAGATGGTGGTCAACCGCGATTTCGGTGCCGATACGCAGTTCACGGTGTCGCATCGCGACGGACTGCTCATTGTTGACACCCCCGCGCTGTATGTGACGTACGATGGCAAGCCATTCAGCAAAGAAGGCTTGAGCGTAGTCGTCAAGGGCGTGGCCGACACCCAGTTCAATACGTGGCATTACGGCGACGAGCCGAAGCATAATCTCAAAGGCACCGCGCGCACGCTCGACGAGGCGAATGGTGCGATTCCGCTCGGCGACGGTGTGATTTCGCGAGACGGATGGGCGGTACTCGACGATTCCGCCGCGAACGTGATCGTGGAAGCATACGAAGTGAACGGCAAACCGAATCCGCTGGGGGCTTGGGTTATGCCACGCGATCACGCGGAAACCGACTTCTACTTCTTCGGCTATGGCCGCCGCTACACCGAAGCGGTGCAAGACTTCTACAAGCTGGCCGGACCAACGCCTCTGCTGCCGCGCTTCGCACTCGGCAACTGGTGGAGCCGCTACTACCGCTACACGCAAGACGAATACCTGCAGCTCATGGACCGGTTCAAGCGCGAAGGCATTCCATTCACCACATCCGTGATCGACATGGACTGGCACCGCGTGGACGATGTCGATCCGAAATACGGTTCCGGTTGGACCGGCTATTCGTGGGATAAGCAGCTGTTTCCCGATCATGAGGCGTTCTTGCGCGACTTGCACGAGCGCGGCCTGAAAGCCACGTTGAACGTGCATCCGCGAGACGGCGTGCGCGCGTTCGAAGACGACTATGAGGCGGTGGCCAAGCGCGTCGGCATTGATCCCGCAACCGAAGAGGCAGTGGAATTCGACCTCACGAATCCGGATTTCGTAAGCGCCTACTTCGACATGCATCATCGTATGGAAGCCGAAGGCGTTGACTTCTGGTGGCTCGACTGGCAGCAGGGCGGCGTGACCCGCCAGCCCGGACTTGACCCGCTGTGGGTGCTCAACCACTTGCACTACCTGGATTCCGGGCGCTACGAGACTTCTTCCGAACGCAATGTAAATGAGAACTGCGAATGCGAAAAGTGCGCCGAGCCGGGCGCTCGCGATGAGCATGAAATGCATGTCGAGCAATCCGAACGCAACGTGAGTTGCACGGAACGCAACAACCGTTGGCCGCTCACCTTCTCGCGGTATGCTGGCCCGGGTTCGCACCGCTATCCGGTCGGCTTCTCGGGAGACACCATTGTTACGTGGGAATCCTTGCAGTTCCAGCCGTATTTCACTGCTACCGCGTCGAATATCGGCTACGGATGGTGGAGTCACGATATTGGCGGTCACATGTGTGGCTACCGTAACGAACATCTGGAAGCCCGCTGGTATCAGCTTGGCACGTTCAGCCCGATCAATCGCCTGCATTCCAGCAATTCGCAGTTCATGGGCAAGGAGCCGTGGAACTTCTCCGCGGAAGTGCGCGATTCCATGGTGGGTTCGCTGCGACTGCGCCATATGATGCTGCCGTACCTGTACACCATGAACTATCGCGCCGCGTTCGAGGGCATGCCATTGGTGGAGCCGATGTATTGGGCGGATCCGAACAATCCGCAGGCGTACGAGGTGCCGGATGAATTCCGTTTCGGCACTGAGCTGCTGGTTGCACCAATTGTTTCTGACAATGACGATTCCGCGCAGCTGGGTAGCACGGAAGCATGGCTGCCGCAAGGTGAATGGTATGACTTCTTCGATGGTCGCCGTTACGCTTCGGCAGGAGAGTCCGGGCGTCGTTTGGAAGTGTGGCGTGCGATCGACCGTATGCCGGTGTTTGCCAAGGCTGGCGGTATCGTGCCGTTGCAGCAGCTTGGCGAGGGCAATAAGGTGAATGATCTGGGCAATCCGGAGTCCCTGCAGGTGCTGGTGTTCCCCGGTGCGAACGGTTCGTTCACACTCAAGGAAGACGACGGTTCTGCGGAGTCGGGCGAAGATCAAACCCATGTTGCCGATACGCGCATGAGTTTCGACTGGAAGAATGCAGACAATACCACGCAGTTCATCGTCAACCCTATTGAAGGTTGTACTGAGGCCGTTCCTGCACGGCGTAACTGGGAGATTGTGTTCCGTGGAGTTGCGCAGCCAGACAGGCAGAACGTTCGTGTCGAAATTAACGGTAAAGCTTGCAATACTGCAGAAATTACATACGATCAGCAGGCATTGAGTCTGTCGGTCGTTGTGCGCGACGTGCCGTCTACTGCATGCTTGAACGTTACGATTGCGAATGGATTGCAGATTGCTGAGAATCCAATCGAGCGGGATGTGCTTGATGTGCTTTTGCATGCGCAAATGCCATACATTTCCAAGGAGCATGCGATGCAGGCGATTCATGAGCAAGGAGTGCGCGCACTTGGTGCTTTGCGCACCTTCGATGTCTCGCCCCACTTCAGCAACGAGCTGTTCGTCACGTCCGGAATGCCCGATTCGGTGATCAGCGCCCTAGAGGAAATCCTCCTTCGCAGCTGATTGGGTGAGTATTTCGCTTATATAATGGCGGATTCGGATGTCCGACACGAGACGTCTCGCTTATATATGGCAGACACATGCGGCGAAACCCTCAGAAACGTACCCCCGAAGTGGTTGTTTTCGCAGGTGATGTGCCATATATAAGCGAGAAGCCTCATGTCAAGACGTGAAATCTGCCATATATAGGCCAGATATGTAGGCCAATACGCGGGTGGGCATGGAAAAGGGGTTGTGGGTGAATCATCGAGGTCCACCCACAACCCCTTTGGCAGAGAAGCCCTAAGCTCAGCCGTTGTGCTTGGACTTCTTGCGGCTGTTCTTATGAGCGTGCTTGCTCTTCTTGCCGTCCTCGTCGTAATAGTAGTAATAGTAGTAATTGCCGTTCGTGGAAGACTTGCGTTCCTTTTCGAGGTTGAATACGAAGCCCACCACCGGCACATTGAGGTTGTCAAGCTGTACGGCGATGTCTTTCAGATCGCGCTTCATAGTCACGTCTCGACCGGAAACGAGCACGATACCGTCGCTCTTCGAGCCGAAGACAGTGGCATCATTGGCCACCACCATCGGGGAAGTGTCGATGATCACGTAATCGTAAGTCTGCAAAGCCGCGTCGAGCAATTCGGTCATGGTCTTCGAGTTCAGCAGCATGGAAGCGTTCGGCGGCTTCGGACCAGCCGGCAGAATATGCAGGTTCGGCTTCCAATAGCGCTGCACCACATCCTTCACGGTGGCCTGGCCGGAAAGCACGTGCGTTAGGCCGGCGCCGCCTTCCAAGCTAAGTCGTTCGGCTACGGACGGGTGACGCAAATCGGCGTCGATCAGCAGCACTTTGGCGCCGTTTTCGGCAAGGGCGGCCGCCACGTTCACGGAAACAGTGGTCTTACCTTCGGAAGGTCCGACGGAGGAGATGACGATCATGCGCGCATCGCTGCCTTCAACCTTCGATGTGAAGGAAAGGTTGGTGCGAATACGGCGGAATTCCTCAGCGATACGGCCGGCCGGGTTCGACACGATGATCGGCTTGTTGCTCTGCAGGCTTTCGTCGGTGGGGATGCGACCCATGATCGGCGCGTTGATAATGTCTTGCAGATCGCTGGCTTCCTCCACGCGGGTTGCCATAAGATCGCGGATCAGGGTAGCGAACACGCCGAGAATCAGGCCTGCCACCAAGCCGACGGCCAAGTACAATGCCACCTTCGGGGAGCTGGGGGAGATCGGCTCCGCAGCGCGCTGCACCACGGAAAGCTTCACCGGCGACTCCTTGCCGGAGGCATACAGCGACTTCTCCACCACATTGCTCAGGGATTCCGCCACGCTGTTGGCAATGTCGGAAGCCTGCTTCGCGTCTCCCGTTTCGGCGGTGATGTTCACGAACGCGGTGTTCGTCGGGTTCGTGACGGTCAGCTGCCCGGCCAGATTCGCGACGGTGGTGTCGAGGCCAAGATCGTCGATAACCGGCTTCAGCACGGATTCCGTGGTGGCCAGCGTCGGATACGACTGAATCTGGTTGGTGATATACGTGCTGGCGCTGTTGATGTTGGAAATATTGTTGTCTTGCACCGACGAATCGCTGTAGGTGGCGAACACCTGCGCGGTCGCGGAATACTTCGGGGGTGCCAGGAATGTGTATGCGCACACCGCTGCGAAAACCACCACGAACGTGATGATGCCCACCAGAAGATGCTTATGGACTATACGGAACAAATCCATCAAGGTGATGCCGTCGTCTTCCGTATCATTGGATTCGACGACCACCTGATTGGTTGCTGGCACGTTGCTTTCTGCTGCAGCCATGTTTCCCCTCGACATTTGTCACATCATATTGATCAGGTTCCATACTAGCAAAGAGCACCCCCATGGAGGGAGGTTGGCACCCTTTCTAGCTTGGTTCGTTGATATTTCAACGTTTTCAGGCAGTGGCGCTTGCTATGGTCTGCAAAGCCTTGCAGATTTCGTTGTACGCTGCCTGATATACGGCGAAGTCCTTGCCGATCGGATCCTCCACATTGTTGGTATCGGGGATCATCGGTCGGATCATGCTTGCATTGTCGATTACCGATTCGAGTTTTTCCTGCCGGGTATTACCCTCCATGTACCCCTGTTCCTTGCAGTAGACGCACATGTTGGCGAAATCGTTGATGAGGAAGGTTTTGCGGGCCGCGGTTGGTGCAATCACCGCGATTTCCTTGCGCTGCTCGTGTTCGAAGCAGAGGATGAGATCACTGCCCTGCGCGATTTGCGGGGTGACTCGTTTCGCGCGGAAGCTGCTGGAATCGATGCCATGCTGGTCGAGCAGCCTTTTGCTGTTCGGTGCGATTTCGTGCGAAACGAGCCCGCGTGTGCCCGCACTGTCGGATTCAAGATCGGGCATGAATTGGGGGAGGAGCAGTTCTCCCATAGGAGAGCGGCAGATATTACCGGTGCAGATAAACAGGACTTTCATGATCTCCTCCTGAAAAAAGAAAACGATCGGTTTTGCGATGCTTGTTTTCGAATAAATGAAGGGACTTGGGAAAACCCAAGCCCCTTCTTAAAACATAGATATGGTGTGTATCTACTTGGTTATTGTTCAGCGAGCGGAGCTCTTGCGAACGGCAACCAGGGAGATGCCGGCGGCAGCCAGCAGCACGACGGCCACAACGTACGGAGCGATAGCGGCACCGGTGGAAGCGGTCTCGTTCTTCTTGGCGGTGCCTTCGCCAGTGGCAGCGACGGTCACGGAGGCGGTGGCGAGAGCGGCGCCGGTCGGATTGCCTGCCCCATCGACTGCGTAGATGGAAGATGCGATGGTGCCAGCAAAACCAGACTTGAGGGTGTAGGTGGCGGTCAGGGTGCCGTCCTCGTGTGCCTTTGCAGCGTTGGAGTACTTAGTTGCGGCCAAAGTGACGTTTTCGATGTTGGTGTCGTCGTAAGCAACCACATAGGTCGCACCCGGAGTCAGTCCCGTAAACGTGAAGGTGGCGACGTTACCGGAAACCTCGCCGGTCGCGCCATAAGCCATGGCGGTGTTTGCAGCGAAGCCAAAGCCGAACACGGCGGCGATGGTGGCGAGAATTGCAACGATCTTCTTCTTCATAATCGTGATTCCTCTCTAAATAAAACGTACATTTCAGCGGTTTTCCGTAGTGGTTTCCCGCTACGACCCTGACTATACGCCCCCGTTGAGAACCGTGTTCTCGGGGGATGTGAGGTGAATCGCACATATGTGACGGCGTTGTCACACCATGTGACGACGTTCGCACATGCCCCCGAATATGAAAAATGGCGATTTTTCGTTGGAAAATCGCCATTCTGGGAAGAATTTACAAAAACGACACGCCGAAGCGTCACTCTTCGTCATCGAAACTGAACAGGTCTTCGACCGTGGTATCAAGCGCTTTCGCAAGGTCCATGGCAAGGCGCAGCGACGGGCAATACTGCCCCTGTTCGAGGCGCCCGATCGTCTCGCGGCGCACGTTCACAAGGTCGGCAAGATCGGCCTGTTTCAAGCCGCGTTCCATACGCTTGAACTTCAAACTAGTCTTCATCGGTGTCCCCGCCCTCATGCTCAAGCCACAGGTAGCGGGCGTCGGCGATGGCCAGCGCCAGCATGCCCAACGTCGGTAACGCCATGGCGGGAACGGTGAATGGCACGTGCCTGAACAGTGTGACGATCATGCCCGCGAAGCCCAACACCACCAGCGCCACCACAAGCACGAAGAACGTGAAGCGGATGGCCGTCGCCTGATGCTCGTCGGACAGCTCGTCGCGGCGGGGGTGCGCGCGGTTGTACACCGTGCTCAGCCAGATCTCGCCCACGGCCCACACCAGCGCGAACACGCCCATGGTGATGATGCCCGGCCACGTGTGATGCTGGAACATTTGGATGGCGCAGGCGATGGCTCCCACAAATTCAACGACCATGCGGAAGAGGATGTAGCGGTTGAAGGTCACGGGTCTGTCCTTTCCTACCGTGTTTCTTCGTGTTTTCCGACGATTTCGTATTGTACCCGTTGTCCTGAAGAGGGGTGAAAAAGCGGGGGAGAGGCTGTTGACGGGTGCATGCGGTGAAACGATTTTCAGAAACGTTTGCATGTGGCTGTTTCGGGGCGTGTCGTATATCGGTGGTCGAAGGATGGGGGACGACCTTGCTGAAAGCGTTTGTAAAAAAGCAGAAAAACCAATCATTTTTCATCGTCGATTTCATTAAAAATCACTCATTTTTCACCAAAAATTTGTGATATTTTAAGGATTACGTTCGCTAAGGAGCAAACGTTTTCAAAGGAAAGATGCAAGGAAGCAGGAGGTCAAAGTGCGAATAAGTTCGCGTACGTTCGCAGGTATTGCGCACGTATTCACTAAGCAACAGCCCCCGCAAGACGGGGGTCCATCCGAACCGATGACCCGCGTCGAGCGCAGGCAGGCGGCCCGCAAGGCCCGCACCATCAAAACGTGGAAGAAAGCCGCCGCCGGAGTCGCGGCCGTCGCCACCATGCTGGGCGGCATGGGCGTGGCCTCCACCGCACTCGCCTCGGACCGCGACAGCTACCAGGATACGGTCGGCAATGCCACGTTCGAGCAGGCCCGCGAACAGTACGGCCTGACCGAGAGCATGAAGAACGGCGCCATCCTGCATGCGTGGATGTGGTCGTTCAAAACCATCACCGAACATATGCCTGAAATCGCCGCGGCCGGCTACACCTCCGTGCAAACCGAGCCGATGAGCAAAATCAAGGAAGTCGCCGCCAACGGCAAGAAGTTCACCGAAAACTGGTATTACGTGTACCAGCCGGCGAACACCTCCATCGGCAACTTCGTGGTCGGCAGTGAAGACGATCTGAAGGAAATGACCGCCACTGCGCACAAGTACGGCGTGCGCGTAATCGTAGACGTGGTAGCCAACCACTTCACCTCCGACTGGAGCGCCATCGACTCCGATTGGCAGAACAAAGACTACTTCCACTCCCGTTCCAACTGCGGCGGTAACGACGGCGACCAGATCAACTATTCCAGCCGCCGCGATGTGACCCAGTGCCACCTGCTTGGCCTGTGGGATCTGAACACGCAGAACCAGTATGTGGCCGACCGCATGCAGGACTTCCTGAAGACCGCAGTCGCGGACGGCGTTGACGGCTTCCGCTTCGATGCCGCCAAGCACGTCGAACTGCCGACCGAAGTGTTCGACAACAAGACCTCCAACTATTGGAACACCATTTTGGACAATGGTTCGCAGTTCCAGTACGGCGAAGTGCTGCAGGGCGATTCCGGCCTCGACTACAAGGCCTATGCGGACCTGTTCGCCAACAATTCCTCCGACGGCGGTGGTAACACCGCATCCAACTATGGCAAGTCCGTGCGCGCGGCCATCAGCTCAGGCAATCTGAGCACCAAGATGGTGCAGAACATCGATACCGGCGGCGCCAAGGAAGACCAGCTCGTCACTTGGGTGGAGTCGCATGACAACTACGCCAATGGCGACAAGGAATCCACGTATCTGACCAATGATCAGATCGTATTCGGCTGGGCGATCGTGGGCTCCCGCAAGGCCGGCGCACCGCTGTACTTCAACCGTCCGGTCGGCTCTGGCGGAACCAATGCACAATTCGCTGAGCAGTCCCAGCTGGGTGATGCGGGCGACGACATGTGGAAGAACAAGTCGGTCGTGGCCGTCAACCACTTCCGTAACGCCATGGACGGCAAGAGCGAATATCTGCAGAACTGCGGCGCCGATCGGAACAACGCCAACAAGTCCTGCCTGATGATCGAACGCTTCACCAAGGACGGCACCGCCAACGATGGCGTGGTAATCGCCAATATGGGTGGCGACCAGAGCCTCGTCGGCATGAGCACCAACCTTGACGACGGCGTGTATCCGGATGAAGTCAACGGCGGAAGCATCACCGTTTCCGGCGGCAAGATCACCTCCGGCACCGCCAAGGGCAACGCGGTCAGCGCCTACTATCTGAAGGCCGAAGCCAAGCCGTACGTTTCCGCAGAACCGTCTTCCGTAACATTCAGCGGAAGCAGCGTTGACGTGACCCTGCGCGCAAGCAAGGCCGAAAACCTCAAGTACACGACCTCCGAAGGCAAGTCCGGCACCTTCAAGAACGGTGACGTCATCACTGTGGGCAGCTCCATCTCCGTGGGCGAGTCCGTAACCGTGACCGTGACCGGCACAAGCACGGAAGACGGATCCAAACTCACCGGAAAAACCACGGTGACCAAGACGGAAGTCGCCAAACAGAACCTCGCCTCGCGATATGGCACGAACAAAGTCGGCTTCGGCGTGAAGAAAACCATCAACTTCAATGCCGGAAAAGACGCGAGCATTTCCGATTGGGACAGCTCCATGCTGATCGCACAGGGCGCAGCCAACGACGATCCGCGCGTCTACCGACCGAATTCCATGTATGAGGTGCCGATCGATCTGTATGCACTGTATGGTGCCTACGATGACGACAATCTGTACCTCATGTGGGAAATGACCAACGTGCAAGACGTGGTCGACACCGGCGACGATTATCCGCTCAGCCAAGGCCACCTGTGGCAGACGCAGAATCTGCCGTTCCACATCGCCATCGACACGAAGGACGAAAGCACCCGAGTGGGCAAGGACGGCGGACTTTCCACCGGCGGAACCCTGTGGGCTTCCGGCATCAAGTGGAGCGGTGAGCAGAACGTCAACAAGGTCGTGACGATTTCCACCAACGGTTCCAACGGTCCGTGGATCTACAAGGGCGACGCTACAGGTCTTGATTCCAACGCCGAATATGGTCCGGCAGCCAACGCCAAGACCAACACCAAGGCTTCCGGCGTCAAGTTCGGTTACGGCAACGGCATCCTGAGCAGCCAGGTGATCGGCATCAACGGCGGCTGGGGTGAAAGCAACGGTCGAGTGGTCGGCGACATGAGCGCCGACAAGGAAGGCTCCGCACAGTGGGTCAACTTCAACGATCTGGGCCACAACTCCGCAGGCATGGACGATCACTACGAGATCGCCATTCCGCTGAGCGAACTCGGCACCACCGCGGACCATATCGAAAAGTACGGTCTCGGCGTTGAACTGGCAGCCACCTTCGGCCTTTCCGCAATGGATTCGCTGCCGTATGACATGGCTATGAACGACAATGCCGATCTGCCGGACACCTCCTCTCAGGTCAACAACTCCTACGAGAAGTCCGACGAAGACACGTTCACCGTTGCCATGGCCAACATCGGTGGCCATGAAGATCCGACTCCGGTGACCAGCGTGAAGATCAACGGTGGCAGCTACACCACTGATCTTTCCAATGGCGCCGTTGCGAAAAAGCTGACCGCCACCACCGATCCGGCTGGTTCGTCCGTGAGCTGGAGCTCCTCCAACACGGCCGTCGCCACGGTTTCCGCCAACGGTACGGTCACGCCGAAGAAGGCCGGTACCACGACCATCACCGCAAAGTCCGGTTCCCAGAGCGATTCGATCACCGTTACGGTGACCGGCACGCTTCCGACACCGCCGGTGGCGAAGAACACCATCTATGCGACCAAGCCTTCCGGCTGGAGCAAGATGTACGCGTATGTGTACACCGGCGACGGAGCGACCGCGAAGAACAACGCGGCCTGGCCGGGCGTCGAGATGGTGGCTGCCGACAACTGCGACCAGACCGGTTACAAGTACGAGGTGCCTGATTCGCTCGCGTCCGGCGCGAAGGTGATTTTCAACGACGGTGGCAGCCAGCAGTATCCGGGCTCCCGGCAGCCGGGCATCGACTACAACGGCGGCACCGTAACGTGGGATGGTTCGTCTGCTTCGTTGAAGGCCGTGGATTGCACCGTGGTGGTGCCTCCTGACGACGACAAGAACGTGCAGATCACGTTCAAGGCGACCGGCGTTGACCTGAAGTCCGGCGAGAAGGCCTACGTGGTCGGTGACTGGGGCCAAGACGAGGGCAAGACCTGGAACCGTGCCGGTGGCGTCGAGCTCACTACCGTGGGCGGCGAACTGACCGGAACCGCGACCGTGGCCAAGGGCCAGTCCATGACCATGCGCCTGATCAAGGTTTCCGCTGACGGCAAGACCACGTGGGATCCGTCCACCGATCGCAAGGCCACCGCCGACAAGGCCAAGACCCTCACCCTCAAGTGGGATGAGCGCCAGGTTTCGCAAAACGTGGACGTGACCATCAACGCGGCCGCCGACTTGAAGAGCGGCGAAAGCCTGTACGCGGTAGGCGACTGGGGTCAGGACGGCAAGACCTGGACCCGCGCCTCCGGCATCCGCCTGACCGCCACGGGAACCGACGGCGTCTACTCCGGCACCGCGAACGTGAAGACCGGAAAGTCTATGACCTTCCGCCTGATCAAGGTCGACGCGAACGGCAAGACCTCGTGGGATCCGACCACCGACCGCAAGACCACCGCCGACAAGACCAAGACCGTCGGCGTGGCCTGGGATGTGAACACCGTGAACGAGGACGGCACCGTGCCGGTAACGTTCGCAATCACCGGTGACGGCGTCTCGAACGGCAAGCTCACCATCCAGAAGGGCCAGCTCGCGAACCTCTCCGTGAAGGGCGCCGCGGGTGATCCCGACATGTGGTGGAGCGACGGCGCGGCAGTGGCGGTTTCTGGAACCGGTGTCGTGTACGGCGTCGAGACGGGAACCGCAAAGGTGAATGTGAAGGTCGCGGGCAAGACCGCAACCATCACCATCACCGTCAAATAAGGAATCAAACGGATTCCATAAAGCCATACATCCACCGGTCTGACCGGTAGATCTCAGGGGCGTGCGATTTCAATATGTGATATTGGAGTCGTGCGCCCCGTTTTTTCATAATCGTTTGCAATGATCTGCAAACGTTTTTTTCTTGTAATCCCAACATGATGGCAGCGAAACGCCGAAGTAGTAATGAAACAGTTGTGACGAGATTTTCAATATTTAGGAAAGAGGCGATCCCGAAATTGCCGTATCGGGGGTGTTGGGTGTTGGATGGTGTGTGATTAAAGCTTTAAATCAGTTCGTTTTCATGTCGTGTATGCAAACGTCTGCAATCTCTTGCAAAACATGATAATTTGTAGAATAATCTTGAAAAGCTTGAAAAATGGGGTTTGTAAAACGGGAGTGTCTGACGTTTGGTGAAATCTAGATGAACTGTTGAGATAAAATGAAAACGTATGCTGTACCCTCCAGACAAGGGGGAAGGGTGAAGTATAAGGGCGTGCTTTGGCAGTAGTGCGCGTCCGGTATAGAAAGGATGGCAGTGATGGCGGACTCCGACATCACGGTGGCCGTGGCCACGCATAAGGCGTACCGTATGCCGATCGACGGCGTATATATGCCGTTGCAGGTCGGTAGGGCGTTGCATCCGAACGTCGATTTGGGTATGACGTGCGACAACACCGGCGATAATATTTCGCAGTTGAACGCACAATACTCCGAACTGACCGGACTGTATTGGATGTGGAAAAACTGCGATGCCGACTATCAGGGATTGGTGCACTACCGCCGTCATTTCGCCAAAAATGACAGTGCGAAACGTCATGGAGACGAAAACGAACGCTTCAGCTGCATCGCAGGAAAACAAGACTATGCGCGTCTGCTCGATACGTGCGAAATCATTGTGCCGGAACGACGCAACTACTATATCGAAACCGTATATTCACATTACGAGCACACCATGCAGGAAGGCCAGCTCGACGCGACACGAAGCATTATCGCGCAAACCAATTCCGACTACCTCGACGCATTCGACGTGCAAATGAACAAAACCTCGGCGCACCTGTTCAACATGTTCGTGATGCGCAAAGACCTCATCAACGAATACTGCTCGTGGATGTTTCCCATCATCGGAGAACTGGTCAAGCATATCGATTCAAGCTCATACAGCGCCTTCGAAATGCGATTTCCCGGACGCATCAGCGAAATCCTCTTCGATGTATGGCTGGAAACCAACCATTACCCGTACGTCGAAATGCCTATCATCAGCCCCGAACCAGTGGACTGGATCAAAAAGGGGTCCGGTTTCCTTATGGCGAAATTCGTAGGCAAAAAGTACGTGAAAAGCTGCTGAAAACAGGTCTTATGGCAGTTTCGACCCAACCCCTCATCAGCGTGATAGTGCCGGTCTACAACGTGGAACGGTACCTCGACCAATGCGTGGAAAGTCTTATCGGGCAAACCTACGAACGATTGGAAATCATACTGGTCGACGACGGATCCACCGATTCCTCCGGCGAACAGTGCAATGCTTGGGCGAATCGTGACAACCGCATTCGTGCGGTGCACCAATGCAATGCCGGCTTGGCGTCGGCCCGCAACACCGGGCTCGACCTTGCCAAAGGCGAATACATCGGATTCGTGGATTCCGACGATTACGTGCTTCCCGATATGTTCGGCACGTTGCTGCACAATCTGCAGGAATCCGACGCCGACCTGTCGATCATCTCGTACGAACGGGAAAACCCTGACGGCAGCACCTACTGCAACGCTTTTCCCGACAAGAAAATCGTCATGACCTCGCAGGAAGCATTCGCCTATGTGAATCAGCATGGCTACTTTTATGTGACCGCGTGGGACAAACTCGCCAAAAAAGAACTCTTCGATAACCTGCGCTACCCGCTCGACGCCGTCTATGCGGAAGATTCGCCGGTCACCTACCAGCTGCTCGACAAGGCGGATCGCATCGTATACGATTCCACGCCGCTGTACCGTTACAGAATGTCGGAAAACAGTCAGTCGCATGGCATCACCGACAAATTCGCACAATCCACCGGAGCCATGCTCGACTTGGTGCGAACCAAATATCCGCATGTTGAAGCATATGCCGCATATGGGCATCTCGAATCCATTGTCGGTACCTGCAATCGCATCATGCTCGCGCATCAACGCAAGCAATGGGCGCAATTCGAACGGTATGCGCGTACGGAATTGCGCGAATTGCTGCCAATGGTGGAACGCAAGGGAATCATTGGGAAAAGTCAACTGCTGCAATGGAAACTCCTGGCCACCTTTCCGACGCTGTACGGCATGATGTACGCGCTGTACAAGCGACGGCATCCGGAAATCGCATCACATTAGGCATGGTGATGAGATGACATCGACCATACTGTTCTTGACATTGCTGGCATTGCTGGTGCTGCTGATAGTGGCATATCGCGGGGATTTCGCGGAACCATCCATACTATTCGTGGTCGGATTCACGCTCGCGGTATTCAATGGACTCACCAATTACCGGACCTGGGATTTCGACCTGTCGATGCAAACCTGCTTCGTGGTTGGATTCGGCACGTTCGCATTCGCATTGACGGCTTACGGTGTGAAGGTGTTTTTCCGCAGCTGCGTCGGACATCGGACAGCACATCGGGAATACGGCGAGCCGCAAGATATCGTTCTGCCGATATGGGTGTACGTTGGCGGCCTGCTGTTCACCGGTTTGGCATTGCTGATCGTGTCACGGCAGATAATCTCATTGACACTGCCCTACGGGGGAGACGGCTCTCTGAACAAAGCCATCGGCTTGTATGACAAACTCAACAAATTCAGCACCAAAGGCGTGGCCCTCTCTGGAATTCCCTCGCTACTGCATCTGGCGACCAACGCCATGGCCTATGCGTGGCTGTTTCTCGCCATGCGCAGCGTGGTGGTCCGTTCGTTGCGCAACGATTATCTTGCGGTCATCAATGTGTTGGCGGCCGTTCCGATGACGTTGATTTCCGGCGGACGCAATAGCCTCATTCAGCTTGGCGTTGCCGCATTGACATACTGGGCGTTGTTCCGCAGGCAGAACAACCGTTGGAAAGGCATGCGGCTCGGCTTCCGCACTGTGTTGAAATTCGTGGCCATCGCGCTCGTGGGATTGGCCTCGTTCAAGCCACTGCTGTCGCTGATGGGACGCAAGGCGGGCGACTCGACCATGTACGAATACCTGTCCATCTACATTGGAGCGCCGATAAAAAACCTAGACGCGTATCTCACGAACTCCATGTCGCCTTCGTTGGCGGTCAAATCCACGCAATGGGGAGACATGACATTGGCTTCCACCCGGGCCTCGTTCCCCCAGATATTCGGCAAAACCGTGCTTGACTGGATGCAATGGCAACCCTTCCAACGGTATGGCGAGCGCAGTCTTGGCAACGTATTCACCACATATTACGCATTCATTTTCGACTGGGGCATCGCGGGTGCGATGCTTGCCATCGTGCTGATCGCCGCACTTTCTCAGCTTTGCTATGAAAGCGCGGTTTTCGCATTGCAATACGGCAAGGCGGGCATTCCCATATCGATGATGCTGTACGGTGCCATCGGCTATTGCTGTGCGTTCAGCTTTTTCTCCAACCGTTGGATGTCAACCATGTTCAACCAGATCATGCTCAGAAACATCATTATTTGGGTGGTGCTGATATTTTTCGTGAACTCCGTGCGCATACGCAAACGCGCCTTCGCCAAGCGGGTGGTGCTTTATGCCTGAACGTCAGCCGACCAAGCCGGTCGGGCAGTCGTCCAGCAAGCCGGCCAAGCATCCAACCGACGTGCGCATTCGATCCGTGAAATTCAACGTGCTGATGAACATGATCGTCACCACGTCGTCAGTGATCTTCCCGCTCATCACCGTGCCATACGTGTCGCGCGTGCTTTCCACCGGTGGCACCGGGCATGTGGCGTTCGCTCAATCCGTGGCCTCATACTTTTCGCTGGTGGCCCTCCTGGGCGTTACCTACTACGGAGTGCGCGTCTGCGCTCGCGTACGCGACGACCGCGCGGAACTATCGCGCACGGTGCTGGAATTGCTGGTTATTCTGGCATGCTCCACCACCATGGTGTTCGCGGTCTACCTGGCATGCCTGTTCACCGTACCGAAAATGAACGCGCAATTCGGGCTGTTCGCGCTTTTCGGCCTGGCCATCTGGCTTTCCTCGTTCGGTGTGGAATGGTTCTACCAGGCGTTGGAACAATACGAATACATCACCGTGCGTAGCGTATGTTTCAAACTGCTGGCATTGGTGCTCATGTTCGCTTTTGTACGGCAGCGCGGCGACTACGTGATATACGGCCTGATCGTGGTGGTGGCCGGGTACGGATCCAACGTGCTCAATCTCCTGCGGCTACGCAGGTTCGTGGACCTCCGCAACTGTGGACATCTCAATATTTCCCGCCATTTCAAACCGATGCTGTGGTTCACCATCGCATCCATTTCATCCGGCATGTATATTCAAGTCGACATTGTGATGCTCGGCTTCCTTGGCACCACCGATATGGTCGGCCTGTACCAGCTGGTATCCAAAATCAAATCCGTGCTCGTCACCGCCGTCAATTCCGTCGGCAGCGTGATGCTGCCACGCCTTTCGTATTATCAGGCGCGGCGCAAAGAGCGGCAGGCAGGCGAACTGATCGCGAAAAACATGAATTTCGTTATGGTATTCGGCTCCGCGATCATTGCTCTGCTGATATTGCTTGCCGACCCGATCGTGGCATTGCTCGGTGGCGCTGACTTCGCGGAATCCGCGGTTCCGCTACGATTCGTCGGTATTGCGGTGATGTGTTCGGCCATGAATATCGTGCTTGCGAATGTCATGATTTCCAAAGGAATGGAACGTACATGGGCCATGGTGAACGCGATCGGACTTGCCTTGGCCGTACTCGCAAACGTGCTGCTGATTCCACAGCTCGGCGTGGTCGGTTCCGCCATCAGCATTTCATTGTGCGAAGCGTTGATGCTGGCGATGCGCTCATATGTGTGCCGCGGGTTTTTGGTTGGCATTCGCACGTCGATCGATCCGATACGTATTCTGCTCAGTGCGATTGCGGCAGGCTGCCTTACGCGGGGCGCGATCGCGATATGCGGTGCCGAGACATGGAACGCCTTCCTGTGGCTGATGTTCGGCGGATTCCTGTTCGCGCTGATATATGGCATCGCGTTGCTGCTGTGCCGCGAACGATTCGTTATGGCCATGCTTCAGCCGGTATTCAACCGACTGCATGTACGGAAAACGAATGATGAGAATAACGCGCATGGCGCAAGCAATGCGAGTGACGGACGATATGCAAACAATGGAGGTTGGCAATGACGAACTACGTGATCTGCGAACGTTCGCTGCATCATGCGCACGCTGGATCCAAAGCGCGCGATGACATTCGGCAGGTGCTCGAAAGCCAATCCTGGCAGCCGTTCGAAGTGCGTCCCGGCGAGAACAAAGGGTATTTCGACAAGCTGGTGTGCGTTGGGCGTACGCTTGCCGATTGGCATCGGCTGGAACGAACCGTTCGTTGCGGGGATGTGGTGTTGGTGCAATTTCCGCTCATCATGTACAACAAGGTGTCGCTGTACGCCTTGCCTTCCGTGCGTAGGATGAAAGCGCGCGGAGCGTTGTTTGTTTTCCTGATTCATGATTTGGAAACGCTACGCGGCTACTCCTACACCGATTTCGACAAACAATGGGTGACCGAAGCGGATCTGCTCATCAGCCACAATCCGCGCATGAGCGAAGTGTTGCGCAAGTACGGCGCGACCGCGCCGATCGTGGAGATCGGCATTTTTGATTACCTGCTGCCGCAAGCGAATCCTGTGCCCGTGGAACAGCGTCACGGCATCGATATCGCGGGAAATCTCAGCCATGGCAAAGCCGAATACGTGTATCGGCTGGCCGAGCGATTCCCCAAAGCCGACATCAATCTGTACGGGCCGAAATATGATCGGCGGAACGGCAAAACGGCGTGGTACCGCGGAATCGTCGCACCCGATGAACTGCCAGACAAACTGGAAGGACGATTCGGTCTGATCTGGGACGGTGACAGTCTCGACACCTGCGGCGGCTATTACGGCAAATATCTGACCGTCAACAATCCGCATAAGCTGTCGCTGTATCTTGCAGCCGACAAGCCGGTGATCATATGGAACAAGGCGGCGCTCGCACCATTCGTAGTCGAACAGGGAGTGGGCGTTGCCGTCGAATCGTTGCAAGAGGCCATGGCCGTGGAAGACGGCATGACGCAAAGCGAGTATGCGCGAATGGTACGACGGGCTTCGCAATTGGGTCAGAAGCTGCGTGAAGGCTGGTTTACAAGGGAAGTCATGACCAAGGTGCAGACGGTATTGCCGTCGTTGCGTCGAGAAAACAAGGAAAGGTGAGATCATGGGCGTGAAGCAGCGAATCAAAACCATCGTTCCGCATCGCGTCTGGCGCGTATTGCAACGATGCAAGGCGAACATGACATTGGCTTCGTACTATGCGGGGCAGCGCAAACGGTTCCTGAGATTCTGTGCGGGGCAATGGAATGTGGGGCAATCCGAGCAATTGCGCGGCACTATGGTGTATTACATTCATCGTATTGAAAAAGGATTGTCGCATAGACGGTTCCGTGCGGGATTCGGCAGATCCGCATTCGGGGAGTTGCGTTCCGTGATGGATGAATGGCGGGAACGCGACTATCCGGTTGACGATGTGACGTATATCGCGGCACGGCAGGTGGTTCGTGCATACGTGCGCAAGCATCGGGCGTTGGAGAAGCCGATTCCTGAGTTTGTGGGCGTATGGTTTGCCGACGAAGTGGCTTCGGTGGATATCGAAAGCGTCGAAAAAGCCGACGTTGCGGGCAATGCGGGCGTGAAAACCGTGCGTGCCGCAGACAAACGCGACAACGCATCGCTCGACTATGCAGCATTGTTCGCAGGGCGTTCCAGCGTACGCGAGTATGCCGAAACCCCTGTTGATATGGGAACGGTGCGTAGGGCCGTAAGCATGTCGATGAAAACGCCATCGGTATGCAATAGGCAGGCATATCGCGTGCTGCTGATCAGCAATCCGAAATTCATCGAACAGGCATTGGCGTTGCAGGGCGGGTGGCGTGGGTACGATGCGCCTCCGGTGCTGGCGTTGATCAGCGTGGACGTGCGCAGTTTCGTAAGCGTTGAGGAACGCAACGAGCCGTATATCGACGGAGGCCTGTTCACCATGGCGTTCCTGACCGCATTGGAATGCGAGTCGCTGGCCGCCTGCCCTCTCAACACCATGATGCGTGAGAAGCAGGAGCATGAGATCCGCAAGCTGTTGGGCGTGCCCGACTACGAAACGCTGATTGCGTTCGTGGCGATCGGCAACTTCCCGGAAAGCATCGAATCGCCGGTATCGTTCCGGTATGATGCTTCGGCGATCACACGGGAGCTGAACTGACGATGAGCCATACCATCAGTGTGATCATTCCCGTCTACCGTGCCACGTTGCAAACGTTGCATGATTGCGTGAACAGTCTGCAACGGCAGCAGGGCAGTGGCTTCCGTATCGAAGCGGTGATTGTATTCGATGGTGAGCCGGCATTCGAAACGGCACCGATCTCGAATTGGAATTCGACATTGGTCAGCATTCGTACGGAAACGATCGCCCATGCCGGAGTCTCCGCGGCTCGCAACGCGGGATTGCGCGCGGCCACGGGGCAGTGGGTGATGTTCCTCGATGCGGATGATGCGCTCGCCAAGCATGCCGTCGACGGCATGCTTGCGTTTGCGGTGCGATACCGCTGCGATGTGGTGATGGGGGCGTACCGCAACGTGCTTGCAGGTGCTGATGCCGATGCGAACGGTGTTCCCGACGCCGCTGGTGACGTCATTATGGGCGGCAAAGGCGAGGGGTCTCCAAGTGTGGAAGAACACCATTATGCTGAAACTGACATGGTGTTCGAGGGACGCAGGCGTCTTGACCTATGCAAGGATATGCTCCGACCGCAGCGAGGTATCGCGCTTGTTTGGGGCAAGCTGTACAGCATGCCGCTGATCAAAGGGATCGACGGATTCAACGAAACCTTGAGTTTGGGAGAGGACGCCGAATATGCGTTCCGTGCGGTCGCGGCGGCGAATCGAATCGGCTATGTAGATGAAATGGTGTACGAATACCGCCGCAATGCGGATTCGGCGGTGCGGTCGTTCTCCAACGATTATGTGCGGCGAACAATATCTGCGATCGAAACAATGCGCGATACCATTCGTCAATTTCGGGAAATATCTGATGGAACGCTCGATGATTACACATTATTTCATCTGACGATCATTATGATCAATGATCTGTTCAATCCCGAAGCGCCATGGAACCGTCATGAACGAAAGAATCACTATGGAAAAGTAGTGAACATGCCGGTTTTTCGGCAGCCGCTTGATCGATATCGGGGAGGTCGTTTTCCTGTGACCCGACAAATCGCGTTGCTTTCGATGAAATATCGATGGTATTACGTGAGCGCTGCGATCGCATGGGTGCGTCATAAGCAATTCAGTGGAAAACAATGAGAAAGCGGAGTGCTTCTGCAATAGCGAGAAAACAGAGAAATAACTACTTGAACGACGAGGAAATATGGACGAGAAGAATAATATTATCGGTCTAATCACGTATCATGCTGCCTATAATTATGGTTCGGTATTGCAGGCGTATGCCACGCAATCAACCATCACGGACATGGGGCATGACGTTACCGTCATCGACTACCGGCCGCTTGAGGGCGAACGCTACTATGAACGCTTATATTGGCGTGGGCTGGGCCTCAAATCGTCCCTCGCGGATTTAACCATGCTGCCGGTTGCGGGACTGCGCAAGAAGCGCATGCGCAATTTCGAGCGGTTCATCAGCACGAACATACATGTGGGCCAACGACGCTATCAGGAGCCGGAAGAGCTGAATTCGCTGGCTGACGCATTCGACGTGGCCGTGAGCGGCAGCGACCAGATCATCAACAAGCATTCCAACGAGCTGGAACGCGTCGACTGGAAGTACATGGACCCGTACCTGCTGAAATGGGCGAACTGCAGGAAAATCTCGTATGCTTCGTCGCCGGCCACCATGACCGACGATGAGTTGCGGCGCATCGGACCGGCGTTGGCGGAATTCAGCGCGCTTTCGGCGAGGGAACGTTCCGCATGCGGCAAACTGCGGCAGGTAAGCGGCAAACATGTGGAACACGTATGCGATCCGACGCTGTTGCTCAACGCGGGCGAATGGGAGGAACGCATACCGTTGCGTAAGTCGCAACACGTGCCCGAACAGTATCTGCTGTTTTATTCGCTGCTGCGTCCCAAGCGTGCTGTCGGCGTATTCAGGCAACTGCGTGAACTGTCTCGTCGAGTCGGCCTGCCTGTCGCAGTGCTGACGCCGCAGGCGGGCAATGTGCCGAAATGCGATGAGCTTGTCAATGTGCTCGAGGCAGGGCCGGAAGAATTCCTCTCGCTGGTGAAATATGCGGAGGGTGTAGTTACGGACTCCTATCATGGCACGCTGTTCTCCATCAACTTCCATAAACCGTTCTGGGTGTATACGGAAGGTACCAAAGAGCATGAACTCGGCACCAGACGCGGTCAAATCCTGCAGGAAGTACAATTCGCCGACAGAATCATCACTGATTTTTCCGAAGTTGATTGTACTGATACCTCACAAACCATCGATTTCTGCAATGCCGATATTGCACTGGATATCATGCGCAGCCGCTCAAAGCGATATCTGCACGACGCTTTGAGCTGATTATGCTAAATCCGCTGATTTTGATGTGTGTATTTTCATGCGTATAAAAGCGTTTGAATATGATTTGAGCCTTGGAGTGATATTGAATTCCAAGGCTCAAATGTTTTATGGATATCGGCGGTTGCCGTTTACTTGACGGTGATGGTGATGGTGGCGGTTTGGTTGCCGACCTTCACGTTCACCTTGGCGGTGCCGGTCTGGACGCCGTAGACGGTGCCGGTGCCGGAGACCGCCACGGCGGCCCCGTCACTCCACCAGACAGCGTCGGACGGGGTGGCGTCCTGGGTGCCGATCACGTAGAGCTCGGCGAGGTTGCCTTTCTGGATGGACAGTTTGCCGTCCGCGACGCCCTTGCCGGAGATGCTGATGGCGGAGTCGTCCGGGATCGTGCCGTCCTCGTTCACCTTGTCGGAGGTCCAGGAGACGCCGAGCGCCTTGGTCTTGTCGGCCTTGGACTTGCGGTCCTTGGCCGAGTCCCACGTGGTCTTGCCGTTGGCGTCGACCTTGATCAGACGGAATGCGATGGCGTTGCCCTTGCCGACCTTCGTGGTGCCGGTGTACGCGTTGCCGTACCTGGCGAGCTTGACGCCGCCGGCGCGGTTCCAGGTCTTGCCCTTGCCCTGGCCCCAGTCGCCGACCGCGTACAGGGTCTCGCCGGTCTTGAGGTCGGCCGTGGCGCTGAAGGTGATGTCCGCGGTCTTGATGTCCGGAGGCGTTACCGTGCAGGTGATGGCTGTCAGCGAGGCGGACGAACCATCCCAGCTCGCCTTGCCCGAGAATTCAAGACCGGGCTGGCTGGCCCCCGGCATCTGCGAGCCGCTGCCGTTGGAGAAGATCACGCGATAGGTGCCCTCGCCCAAATCCGGAACCTCATACTTGTATGTGCCGGCCTTGGCGCACGAATCGGCGGCCGTCATCGCGGTCATCTCCACGCCCGGCCAGGCCGCGTTGTTCTTCGCGGTCGCTCCGTCGCCCGTGTACACGTACGCGTACATCTTGCTCCAGCCGGAAGGCTTCGTCGCATAGATTACATTGGCGACTTCCGGCTTTTCGCCGGTGATCGTGATCGTGATGCTGCCGGACTTGCCTCCAGCGGTCGCGGTGATTTTCACGGTTCCGGCCTTCAGGCCGCTCACCTTGCCTTTGGAGTCAACCGTGGCGATGGATTCGTCGGAGGAGCTCCACTTCACCGTGGCTCGGCCGCCTTCCGGATTGGTGGTGACGGTTGCCTTCAGCTGCACGCTCTGCGTGGCGGCCAGATCCATGGCGTTGTCGCCGGAAACCTTCACCGAAGTGACTTCCGTGTTCGTGTCGCCCTCATAGTAAGTTTCTTCGGCGTCGACGTAATGATCGGGATCATAACCGTTCTTGGTCATGTATTCCATGCAGTACTTGTCGCATGGGCTTTGCGTGCCATCGTTCGGATCGTACGTCGGATCGCCGTGCTTCGTATACGTGTACGTGTGCTCAATGGCCTCGCCATCGGCACCCGTGCCTTTTACGGTCACGGTCACTTCTTCGCCGCTCTTCGCGTCGGCGCCGATCTTGATCACATCGCCATCTTGGTAAGAACCGGACTGGCCGTCGGACGTGGAATACGTGGTGTTGGTCGACTGGTAGGAACGTAGCGTGATCTTCTTGGACGTACCTGGAATCGTGCCCTTGTTCGGATATGCTTCGGCGGTGGAAACCTTGCCGGAACGCGTCTTGTTGGAGAATGCGGCGATGGATTTCGCTTTCACCGTGCCAGACGTGACCGTACCGTTGGAAACGGTGATGGTGGTGCCGGTCACCTCATCGGTGTATGTGCCGTTGGCCAGCTTGGTGCCGGTGCCGGCCAGATTCTTGTCAGCGCCATTGGCGTTGGCCACAACCATGCCGTCCTGAGCTGCGGAACCGGCATAACGTTCTACCATCAGGCAGTTGTCGTCACCGCAATTGCTTACGTTCGATGCCTCGCCGACCATGGCGTTGCGGAAATGGTTCACCGCAACGACCTCCGGATCCTTCCACAGATCCGAACCGGCGTCGCCCAGCTTGGAATTCTCCGTGAACGGACCACTGCCATTGCCGTATGTGCCGGTGCCGCCGGTGCCATACGTGCCGCCGTCATGGTACGGGCGGTCGAAGAACAGGCTCATGCCGTTCTTCTGCGCGGTCACGCCGGACCAACCGTACTTGATCCACTCATCGGAAAGTTCCTGCGGAATATTCGCCTCACCATTGGCGAAATTATCGTGGGATTCCACCCAGTTCACGGTCTTGTCCTCGCTCACCTTGCTGTGCGAGGTGAAATGGCTTGCGCCCAGGTTTTTGAATTGCACCGCGTTGCGCACTTCGTGGCCATAGCTGGAATCGGTGATGCCGCCGCCTGCGACCGAACTGTTGTTGAACAGGTTCGCATAGTCGGCTTCGCGCACGTTCGCATCCTCAAGCACTTCGCCGTACTGGTACTGGGCGCCGTTCTGCAGAATCGTATCCCAATAATTCGAAGTCTTGCCGCCGAACACCTCGTCAGACAACTCAATGTGCTTCGCAGCATCGAAACGGAAACCATCCGCACCATCGGCAACGGTCTGCTTGAGCAAATCAAGCATGCCCTGCGCGACCGTGGAATCCTGCGTATTCAAATCCCACAATCCGGAAAGCTTGTTCTGGGTGCAATCCTCACGATTGTTGTAATCGGAAATCTGCTTATCTGCATGGAAATAGCTTTTGTCTTTCCACTGGTCGGCGATCACATCGAAATCAGACGTGAAATGGTTCGAAACCGAATCGACGATAATGCGCAAGCCATACTGGTGGGCCAAAGCGCACATTTCCTTGAACTCGTCTTCGGAACCGACCACATAATTGCCGATGGCCATATCGGTCGGCTGATACACGTAATACCAGTTCAGATACCAATTTCCAGTGCCGAGTTTGCGATTATCCTTGATTTTCACAATCGGCTCGGTCTGAATGGACGTATATCCGGCTTTTGCGATATCCGGAATGTTTTCCATGATTGTTTTGAACGACCATTCGAACGCGTGCAGGGTCGCGCCGTCCTTCATGTCTTTCGGCAGACCATACTTCTGCCGTGCCGCTTCGAACGTCGGGTTGCCGACGGTGTCGGCATAGCTGTCTCGGGTGGCCGCGCTCGCCTGCTGTGGTGCCGCGCTGCTTATGGAAAGGCCTGCGAACAGCGTGGTCGCCGCAGCTATGAAAGCCACAGTTTTCTTGCTGATTTTTGCAAGTTTGACATGTGTTTTCATCATGTTCCTTATTGGATTATTGAAAGGATTTGAGATATGGAGTTGGGTTCGGTTTCGTGAGTTTGCGAAACCGAACCCACCCATTCGATTGGGTCGGACTATGGGCTATTTCACTTGACGGTGATGGTGATGGTGGCGGTTTGGTTGCCGACCTTCACGTTCACCTTGGCGGTGCCGGTCTGGACGCCGTAGACGGTGCCGGTGCCGGAGACCGCCACGGCGGCCCCGTCACTCCACCAGACAGCGTCGGACGGGGTGGCGTCCTGGGTGCCGATCACGTAGAGCTCGGCGAGGTTGCCTTTCTGGATGGACAGTTTGCCGTCCGCGACGCCCTTGCCGGAGATGCTGATGGCGGAGTCGTCCGGGATCGTGCCGTCCTCGTTCACCTTGTCGGAGGTCCAGGAGACGCCGAGCGCCTTGGTCTTGTCGGCCTTGGACTTGCGGTCCTTGGCCGAGTCCCACGTGGTCTTGCCGTTGGCGTCGACCTTGATCAGACGGAATGCGATGGCGTTGCCCTTGCCGACCTTCGTGGTGCCGGTGTACGCGTTGCCGTACCTGGCGAGCTTGACGCCGCCGGCGCGGTTCCAGGTCTTGCCCTTGCCCTGGCCCCAGTCGCCGACCGCGTACAGGGTCTCGCCGGTCTTGAGGTCGGCCGTGGCGCTGAAGGTGATGTCCGCGGTCTTGATGTCCGGAGGCGTTACCGTGCAGGTGATGGCTGTCAGCGAGGCGGACGAACCATCCCAGCTCGCCTTGCCCGAGAATTCAAGACCGGGCTGGCTGGCCCCCGGCATCTGCGAGCCGCTGCCGTTGGAGAAGATCACGCGATAGGTGCCCTCGCCCAAATCCGGAACCTCATACTTGTATGTGCCGGCCTTGGCGCACGAATCGGCGGCCGTCATCGCGGTCATCTCCACGCCCGGCCAGGCCGCGTTGTTCTTCGCGGTCGCTCCGTCGCCCGTGTACACGTACGCGTACATCTTGCTCCAGCCGGAAGGCTTCGTCGCATAAATCGTGTTCGCCTGAACCTCAACCTTGGTGTAGGTTGCGGTGAACTCGAGCGCTTCGCCGCTTTCGGTGCCGGTGCCCTTGACGGTCAGGGTGACGGAATCGCCGATCTCCATATCGCCGCCGATGGTGAGCGAGTCGCCGTCAACGAAGGAGCCGTTCTTGCCATTGCTCAGCGAGTAAGTGAGATTGGTGGCATTGCTGGCGTTCAGCGTCACCTTGATGGTGTTGGAGGAGAACTTCTTGCTGACGGTCGCGGAAACGGATTCCTTCACGCTCGTGTTGAAGTACACGCTCACCGCATCGCCCTTGGCGGTGCCGGAAGTGATCTTGCCGTCGGAAACGGTGATGGTGCCGCCATTCACCTGATCGGTGTACGTGCCGTCGTCAAGCTTGGTCGGAGTACCGGCCAGATTCTGGTCGCCGCCCATGTTGGCGATGCTCACGCCGTCATTGCCGGCATTGTTGTCGGTCTTGTAACGTTCCACCATGAGGCAGGAGTTGTTGTTCTGTTCGGAACCGCAGTTGCGCAGGTATTCGGCCTCGCCGTCCATGGCATTGCGGAAATGGTTGACGGCCGCAACAGCCGTGTCTTTCCACATGTCATCGCCGGCGTCGCCCAGCTGAGAGGCTTCTGCGAACTGGGGCTGATTGCCGCCGGAGGCCTTCGGACGGTTGAAGAACAGTGGCGCTCCGCCTGCGCGTGCGCCGACCACGGCCCAGCCGAAGCGTATCTGATCGTTGGTCAGATACGTGGATTCCTTGTCGCCATTGGCATAGTTGTCGTGGGACTCCACCCAGGTGACCAGCTGATCGTCGTTGACGCCCCCGTTGCGCAAGCTCATAAGATTGCCCGCATTGAGATTCTTGCTCCACAGTGCAGAACGGATGGTCTTGCCATAGTCGGAGGCCGTGGCTCCGCCGCCGCCTTCGCCATACTTGGCATACAGGTTGGCGTACGCCTTGTAATCCAGTCCGGAATCGCCCTGCAGCACTTCGCCGTACTGGTATTGCGAGCCGTTCTGCAGAATGGTGGTCCAATACTGCGAACCGTCGAATTCGTTCGGCAGCTCGACGTGCTTGCCGGCGTCGAAACGGAAGCCGTCAACACCGTCGTTCACCGCGGTTTTCAGGAAGTCGTGCATACGATTGGCGACTTCCGGATTGGCGGTGTTCAGATCCCATAGGCCCAGCAGGTGGCAATGCGTCACCTGCCAACGGTTGGAATAATCGATGTTGTCGCCGCCGGAGCCGCTGCAGGAGTTGCGCGCATGGAAATATTCGCTCTTCTGCCAGTCGGAGTCAATGGCGTTCCAGTCGGCGGTGAAGTGGTTGGCCACAACGTCGACGATGATGCGGATGCCATGCGCGTGGGCTGCCGCGGTCATGGCTTTCAGGTCGTCTTCGCTGCCGACCACGAAGTTGCCGATGGAGGTGTTCGTCGGCTGATACACGTAATACCAATTTTCGGTGAATTTCTTGCCGTTGGCGTCGTTCACCTTGATTTTGCTCATCGGCTCGGTCTGAATGGAGGTGTAACCGGCTTCGGCGATTTCATCCATATGTTCGGTGATGGTGTTGAACGACCACATCCACGCGTGCAGAATAGCGCCGTTCTTCATCTCCTTGGTCAGACCGTACTTTTTACGTGCTGCTTCGAAAGTCGGGTTGCCTACGGTGTCCGCATAACTGCTACGGTCGGTGCTCGCCTGTGCGGAGACGCTGGCGACTGCCAGTCCGCCGAAAACTGTGGCAAGGGCTGTGGCGCCCACTGCCAGCTTCTTGCTGACGCGCAGGCCCAGCTTTTGCCAGGCGGGAGTTGGTTTCCGATGTTTCATTGACCTTCCTGATCCTTCTTTTCTTGTGTTTGGGCCGGTATCGGGGCTTGTGGCTCCGTTATCGTGGCCGCTGCTTTGCGACGGGGGTTCCATCTTCTTTGATAGCGTTTGCAATACTGCAACCGTGTAGTGTATATTCTATCCCGGTTGGAGTGTAAAAGATGCTGAAAAATGGCGGATTTTCAATGAAAATCGTTACTGAGAAAATCATTTTAAAAATGAAAATGATTGCAAAAGATAGTTGTGCAAGATAGCCCCTATATGAACCGTTTTGCAAATGATATGCATGCATAAAGCACGATATTTCAGCGCTTTCTATATGAAATTGGAAAACTGTGCTGCAAAGTATTTGCAATTTGCGCAACCCGTAGTGCGGGGGTGAGGTAGGGGTTGCCACATCTGTTTTTAGCGGAAAACCGTCGGGCGACAAGGGGTGGTGTGCTCATCTAGTTGGCTTAGGAAGTGCGCTGGCTGAACCGTATCGAATTTCTCATTTAGACAAGCATGGTCTGCGGTATGTTTTTTCGTATTATGTTGTGTTCTTGAAAATATGAATATATTCCCAGAGATTCGATTCGTTTTATTCTTAACAATGAGGTACAGTATTTCACGTAGTTATTTACAATAAAGGAAGGATTTACATGTCCGTTCTTGATGGTTTCAAAGAAGTTGGCGAAAGAACGGGTGGCAAGTTGACCATGACGGTCATGCTTGAATCCGTTCGTTTTTCCAAGGGTGTTTCCGAAGTTCTCGGACGTCCTGAATACGTCAAGCTGCTGGTGAATTACGAGCGCGGCAAGTTCGCAATCCAGGTATGCGATGAGAATGACGATTTCGCTCTTCAGTTCAATGCTCCGAACGCCGATACGCCGTCTTCCGTCACCACCCGCAACCTTGACCTGCTCGTTGCGACGCAGAAGTTCTTCACCTTCCCGGAAGTGCCTGCAGACAAGATCGCCTTCTTCGCTCTGGACGGCGAATATCACAGCGATGAGCGCGTGATCATCTTCGATGCCAAGAACGGGGTCCGCAGCGGCACCGTCGGCAAGCGTGGTCCGAAGGCCGGTCACGGCGGCCGCAGGCGCAGGAAGATCGATGACGTCAAGGAAGCCACGGTGATCGGTTCCAACAATGCCCTGTGAAATCGGCGATATCCCAGTGATATTTAAGATCGTAATATAGTTTGAGCTCCGTAATATCTTCGAATATTACGGAGCTCAAACTATATCATCATCGAATCAATCAATGATGATCAATCGCGATTTAATAGCAGTGATTGGCCAGCCAGTACGTGTAGGCTCCCTGAATGGAACCATAACGCTGCGCGCAATAACCCCAGAACCACTTGAGCTGGGTCTGATAATTGGTGGCCCAATCGGCGCCCGCGCTCACCATTTTGCTGCCAGGCAACGCCTGGGGCAGACCATAGGCGCCCGAACTCGGATTCGTTGCGGTGACGCTCCAGCCGGACTCGTGGGTGATGATGTATACGGTGGCGGTGAAATCGGCTTCGGTGTAGCCGTTCGACAGCAGATAATCGTGAGCCCACTGCTGCATTTCGCCCGCCGGCACAGTGGTGCCGATCGACGCGGAAGCGCTGGAGGACGACGACGAAGTGGAACCGGTGCCGACGAGAATGACCTTGTCGACCGGAGCCTTCTTCACATACGAGCTGATCATATTGGAGGAGACAACGGTGTCGCCGGACTTGGTTACGAGGTTCGTGGTTTCCATCACGCCCTCTTCGCCTTCCGTCTCAACCTTCTCCTGGCCTTCCGGCAGGCTTGAGGTTTCCTTCTTGACGACATTGAAACCGATGGCGGTGTCGGAAACCTCAACGCTTGCACCGGCACGCTGAATGGTGATTACGGTCTTCTCATCCACCTTGGTGGTGAGCGAAGGGGAGACCGTGTCTTCCGGTTCGAGCGTGATGTCTCCCGCGTCGAGCACGGACTTCACGTCGGTGAAATTGGTACCGGGCACCACGCGCGACTTGCCGTTGATCTTCACGGTGACGTACGAGGTGTCTCCATTGAGCAGCTCACGGGCGTTGCCGCGGGATGCTTCGGCGGAATCGGTGACGGAGAAGGCCGTGACCTGATTGGCCGTGTTCTGCTCCGCGGAGGTGTAAAGATTGCGCGACACAATGCCGCCGGTAGCCAACAGGCCCACCGCCGCGACCGTTGCGGCGATCTTCACCAGCGAGGACTTGCTCGGCATGGCGAAGGTAGACGATCGGGCGTGCTTGCTGTGGTTAGCCATTCTGCTCCTAAACGCGCGTTCAGATCCTCGACGAATTCACACATGCACGGCATGCGGTGCGCCGCCACTTCAGGCTTCGCCGGAAAGCGCATATCCAACGCGACATTCTACTCCATGCCATGGAATCCGGGCGAGCGCATATGTATACAGGCGGGCAAAGCGGGCATGCAAAGCAGGCGTGCAAAGCAAAAGGTGCCGTTGATGTTTCGCCATCGAACGGCACCTTTGCAATCCTTTGATATTCGCCTTATTGCGCCTGTTCCGTAGCCTCTTCGGCAGCGGCCGCATTGACGTCCAGATCCTTGGCCTGGGCGATCAGATCGTCCAGATCCGACGCGCGCAACGCGCCAGCCTGCTGGAATACGATCTGCTGGTTCTTGATCACCATCAAGGTCGGCACGGCCTGCACTTTGGCGGCGGAGGCGAGATCCGGATTCTGGTCGATATCGACCTTCGCGAAATAAATGTCAGGATTCGCTTCGCTTGCCTTTTCGAACGTCGGGCCGAACGCACGGCACGGACCGCACCAGGTTGCCCAGAAATCCACTAATACCAGATCGTTGGATTCGACGACCTGATTGAAATCCTGCGAAGTGACCGCATGCGTTGCCATGATTGCTCCTTGCTGTTCGTTCCATCGACGCGCGTGACGGGCTACGCCCCTCGTATGCGATTGCTTTGGAGTATATAACTGCGCCCCAACCCGCCGCATTCCCGGCATATGCAATATCCGCTGTCAGAAGAATCGTCTTTCGGCGCATTCTTTTCCAGCCAATTCACACAAGATGCGTGATAATGGGACTATGCCAGTGATGAATGATGAAGTGCCCGACGAGGGCGATTTCGATGCAGGCCGTCGTCGCGGAGAATTCGACGACATTACGCCGGAGGATTTCATTCGCGGAATAGGCAATCCTCCAGGATGGCTTGCTTCCGGCGAAATCAACCGTATGCGCGGCGAAATGCCGATTCCATACGTGCTTGTGGTGCCGGTGCGCACCGATGATCTGGGGCGTGTTTCACAGGTCGGATCGTTGCTTCGCGTGTCTGACGACGGCAGTATCGAGCGAACGCTGATTGCCGGGCGCGTGCTCTATCACGAATCGTTGCGTGAGGCCGTGGCGCGTAATGTCGCCAAGGATTTGGGCGATATCGCGTTGCCGCAGCTGCCGGTGAGTCTGCAGCCGTTCACCGTGGCCGAGTTTTTCCCGACGCCGGGACTATCCGATTATTTCGATTCACGCCAGCATGCGATCGCATTGTGCTACGTGGTGCCGATCGCGGGCGACTGCAAGCCGCAGGATGAGACGCTTGACGTGGAATGGGTCAACCCGAACAGCGAGATCCTCGACACTTTCATAAACCAGATGAGCAACGGATATGGCACGATTGTGCGTCAGGCGATCGCTTGGGCCGGCAGGTAGCCGACAGGCTTATGGCTGACGTCGAAACCGGTCGGCCGTGGGCGCCAGGAAAGCGCGTGGCAGTTTGTGAATGCAGGCAGCGTAAGCGATAGATATATAGGCAATATAGGGGAGAGGAACGGAGTGAGACGATGACGATCGAATTACATAATAACGTGTATTGCGAGGGCGAGGGGCTTCCCGTGGTGCTGGTGCACGGGTTCCCCGTGGACCACCGCATGTGGGACGAATGTGCGGAGGCGTTGGAGGCGACCGCTGCGGAACATGGTGTGAAACGGTTCCCGATCTGGGGTCCCGACATGCCCGGTGCGGGAGAAGGGCCGATTCCTTCCGACGAGAACAGCGGTGGCAAAGACACGGACGGTGCTTTCCCCAACGGTTTGGACCGCATGGCCGACGCCTACGTCGGCCTGTTGCGCGCTGCCGGATACGACAAGGCGATTTGGGTGGGTCTTTCGATGGGCGGCTACCTGATTCTCGACATTCAGCGTTTGCACCCCGAAGCCGTCGCCGCACTGGCCTTATGCGACACGAAGGCCGCCGCTGATTCCGATCAGATGCGTGCGAAACGCATCGCAATCGCCGAGGAATGCGAATCGACGGGCACGCATGAGCCGGTTATGGGATTCGCCGCCGCCACGCCTGAGGATTCAACCATCAAACAGTCGGACGCTTACCGTGAACAGTTCACTGCATGGATCAACGAGCAGCCGGCCGAAGGCATCGCCTGGCGTGAACGCATGGCTGCTGGCCGTCCGGATCTGAACGATGTGCTGTCGTCGATTACAGCGCCGGTCGCGGTGATCTGCGGCGACAAGGATCCGTCGAGTCCGCCGAGCGTGATGGCACCGATCGCCGATGCGATGACGGGCACGAGCGCGGATATGACGGTGGTATTCGATTGCGGGCATTTCAGCGCATACGAGCATCCGCAGGCGGTTGCCGACGCGCTGCTCGCGCTGGTGCGCAGGGTGCAGTAGCCGGTATTTTCCGCCGCTGCCGTCAATATCGCAATCAGAAATACAAAAAAGATATAAAAATAGAAAAGAAAATACGGAATAGAGAAAAAATATCCGCTCTATCAATCGTATTCAAGGAAAGAAGCAAGCGATGAGCGTGTTCTCACCATTGGCGCTGACTCAGGCACTGCCGTTCCTGCCACTTGCGCAAGGTGACATCGACTATGAGGTTTCGAGACGCGACGAACCCGACCTGTTCGACACGGCGCTGCTGGAGCCGGCCACGAAGGTCATTCTCGTCAAAGACGGCATGGTGGCGGTGCCGCGCGGACAGGGAGCCATCGCGGACTACGCCAACGTGCATATGCGTCTCGCGCAATTGCCCGGCGCCTACGTGGCGGCGGAACTGCACACGCATCCGACGGCGCTCGCCATATTCCTTGGATCGTATGGCGGCAAACGCGACGAACACGTGGTCGCCGTCGACGTGTCTCGCGTGAAAGCCGCGGAGACGGTGACCGCAAGCAGCGAGCATATGGGCGCGGACGATGCGTTCGGCGAACAGCGCGAACCGGAAGCGAAAGCGTCGAAATCGTTGCTGGAAAGCGCTGCGGAACGATTCGACTGGGTCGATCTGCGCGGATTCGCACCGCATGCCAGCGCGCGCGAAGCAGGCCAGGCCACGACGGCGATCTCGCTGGGCGTATGGCATGCGCGCCAACGTCATTGCCCCACATGCGGCGCTCCGACCGAACCGGCGTTGGGAGGATGGGCGCAACGCTGCAACAGCGAAGCGGACGGCAAGCGACTGCTGTTCCCCAGAGTGGAACCGGCCGTCATCACGGCGATCGTGGACCATGAGGACCGTCTGCTGCTGCAACACAACAGCGCATGGCGCAACACCGGACTGTACTCCGTATCGGCCGGCTTCGTGGAAGCCGGAGAAAACCTGGAGCATGCCTGCCGGCGCGAAGCCAAAGAGGAAGTCGGCATAGACATCGGCGAACTCAAATACTTGGGATCGCAGCCATGGCCGTTCCCCGCATCGCTCATGATGGCGTTCAAAGGCGTGGCCAACACCACCGACGTGCGCGTGGACGGCGACGAGACCCTGCAGGCGCGTTGGGTGACCCGCGACGAATACATGAACGAGTTGGTGGCAGGGCGTATGGAAGCTCCCGGAAAGGCCACCATCGCCCGCTACATGATCGAAGAATGGCTCGGCCACGACCTCCCGTAACAAGTTTCGGCACTGTTCTAGGGAAATACATACGATTGACGTAGAATGAGCTTTCATGAGCGAAGAAAACGATAACAAGCCGAATCTGGATGTGCCTGAGCATCTTGAATATTCCGACGAGCATGTGTGGGTGGATGCTTCCACCGAGCCGGCCATGGTGGGTATCACCGAATATGCGGCCGACCAGCTTGGCGAACTCGTGTATATCGATCTGCCGGAAGTCGGCACCGAAGTGCAGGCGGGCGACGAGGTGGTGGAACTGGAATCCTCCAAGGCGGTCACGCCGCTGGTCGCTCCGGTGTCCGGCGTGATTCGCTATGTGAACAACGAGGCCGCCGACGATCCAAGCATCGTAACGGGCGACCCGTATGGCGAAGGCTGGATTTTCAAAATCGAACTTGAGGATGACGAGCCGGGACTGCTTTCCTCCGAGGAATACGCCAACATCGTGGCTCAGTGAACGGCACAATTCGGGAAATTGGATGGGAAATCATCGGTATTCCCTGAAAAATCCCTGATTTTCACGCTGGGGTACCAGGTAATTCAATAATTGCCTTTATAGTGGGGTTATGACCGAACCGCAGCCGTTGCCCCAGCGTGAACCGGATTCCATATCCGAAGATGACATGCCGACCGTGCCCATTCCCGCACGCAAGGTGGTCACCACCTTCGACGCGGCTTCGAAACACGAACGCATCGAAGTCAAGCCTCCGCTGACACGACTGTTCCGCCGCACCATTACCAGAGCGTTCAACAAGTGGGTGACGTTCTCAACAAGCATGGTGCTCAATCTCAACTGGTATCCGCGCGTGGAACCATATGTCGGCTACGGCACCGAACATTACTCTCGACTGATCTGCCGAACCGTGTACGGTCCATTCAAACGTCAGGCGGGTCGTCTGACCCGTGGCATCCGTGCCATGCTCACCATCCCCTCGCCGCATACGAAGGTGCGCATCGCCATCGACGGCGTGCCCCTCGAAACCGTGCAGGTGGGCGCGTCCGAAGTGCACGACGAAGTGGACGCGCAGCGCAATGTCTCCAGTGAATTCGCAGCCTCCGATTCCGCAGGATATCTCGATCTCGTGGCCGAACATTCGCTCGAACCGGGCGTGCACGACGTGTCATACAAGGTACGCAGCCGCAAACCGGTCACAGCCAACCTGTTCACCATTCCCAGCGGCACGAAAGTCGGCGTGATCTCCGACGTGGACGACACCATCATGGTCACGCAGGCGCCAAGCCTGATGAAAGCCGCCTACAATCTGCTGCTGCTCAATCCAAAGAAGAAAATGCCGGTTGCGGGCATGAACCTGCTGTTCAACCGCATTGCGGACATGTTCCCGGACGCGCCGTTCTTCTACCTGTCGACATCGCCATGGAATGTGGAAAGCTCGATCCGGCATTTCATCGCCAACCATGGTTTTCCGGAAGGTCCGCTGCTATTGCGCGACCTCGATCCTCGTCCGAAAACGTTCATTCCTTCCGGAGTGCAGCACAAACTCGAGTATGCCGAACAATTGATGGCTGATTTTCCTGATATGAAGTTCATTCTGATTGGCGATGACGGGCAGAAGGATCCGACCACGTACGCCACGATCGCACGCCGATACCCAGGGCGTGTGCTGGCGATCGGCATCCGGCAGTTGTCTCCACGCGAAGTCGCCGGCAATCTCGGCACCGTTGCGGGGCGTGCGGTCACGCAGCCGATCCCGGTCACCGATGTTCCGGTATTCACGGGAACGACCGGCTCGAATCTGATGAAAACCATGCTGCCGTTCCTGAAACAACAGATGGGCGTCTGACTTTTTCGTACGCCCAGAGCAGGGGTGCGTGCCGCGTGGGATTGGGAATGCAATGCCGGTATAATCGCGTGCATGACTGATTTTCGGGGTGAACAGGGCGCAACGGGCGCGCGAGAAAGCGACGAAAGCGTGCAAGACAAATGCGGGATGCCGATCGCGAAGCGTGTGCCGAAGGAGCGCGTGTTCCACGGCGACACCTTCATCGACGAGTACGAATGGCTGCGCGACAAGGAATCGCAGGACGTGCAGGATTACGTCGCCGCACAGAACCGGTATTGCGAACAGCGCATGGAAGCGTTGAAAAACCTACGCACCACATTGTTCGACGAGTTCAAATCGCATGTGCAGGAAAACGACATGTCCGTGCCGACACGCATGGACGGCTACTGGTATTTCACACGCACCAAGGAAGGCCAGCAGTATGCGGTGCAATGCCGTGTGCCGATTCGAAGCGCAGACGATTGGGATCCGCCGACCATTGAAATCGGCGTGCCCATCGACGGCGAACAAGTGGTGTTCGACACGAATGCCGAAGCACAAGGCCATGATTTCTTCCGTATCGGCGGCATGGATATTTCCAAAGACGGACGTTGGATGCTGTACGGCACCGACACCAGCGGCGACGAACGTTACAATTTCCGTATTCGCAATATCGAAACCGGCGATGAATTGCCGGAAGTGTTCGAAGGCATCGGCGGCGCCTGCTTCACGCCGGACGCGCAATGGGTGTTCTACGTGCTGCTCGACGACGCATGGCGTCCATATGCGGTGATGCGCCACCGCGTTGGCACCCCCGTCACCGACGATGTGGAGGTGTACCGCGAACAGGACGAACGATTCTGGGTGGGCATCGGCCTGTCGTTTGACGAACGCAATCTGGTGATCGGCACCGGATCGAAAACCACTACCGAAGTGCTGCTGCTTTCCACCGACGATCCGGAAGGTGAATTCCGTGCGTTCATTCCGCGCGAGCCGGATGTGGAATATGACGTGAGCTTCAGCCGTTTCGAAGGTGCCGGCGAGCATGGCGAGGACATTCCGCTCGCCGTGGTCTATCACAATGCGTTGAACCCGAATTTCGAAATCGATGTGATCGACATGCGCTCCCATGAGCCCCCGTACCGTTTGGGTGAGGGCGTGCGTGTGGCCGTCGGTTCGCCGTACGGATGCGAGTATGGCGACGAGGTCGAACCGGGCGCTTCTGAGATGCCGGTCGGCACACCGTATTCCAATCCCTGCAATCCAGCCATTTTGCAGGGCGCGCATGGTCTTGGCATTGAGGGGATCTCGATTCACCGGCATTATGTGGCGCTGCAGTACCGGGCGGAAAGCCTGACGCATATTGCGGTGATGACGAAGGATGCCGCTGCGGAGGATTTTCTTGCGGGGCGTCCATGGAAGTTCACCGAGCTGGTTCCCCACGCGTTGGAAGACGATTGGGATGTCGACGAGTCGGTGGACGAGATCAACGAGGAACGTGCCGAAGTGTGGGGCGCGCTCGACCAATTGGCCGCTGCGCAAGGCGAGGGGTCGGCCGTGCATGGGGTTTCCCGCAAGGCGATGACCTCATCGGATGGTGCGACCGCCGATGCGATGCCGGGGGAGACCCGGCGCTTGTATTCGATTGGTGTGGGAGGTAATCCTTCGTATGATGCGCCCCGCATGCGCTACTCGTTCTCCAGTTACACGCGTCCCGGCGAACTGCATGATATCGATCCGGCGACCGGCGAGGATCGCCTGTTGAAGCGTGCCACGGTGCTTGGTGGATTTGAACCGCGCGAATACATGGAGCGCAGGGTGTGGGTTACCGCCCGCGATGGCGAGCGCATTCCTGTTTCCTTGGTGTGGCGCAGGGATGTGCCCGCGTGTGATTCGGCGATGTTCGTTACCGGGTATGGCGCGTATGAGATCAGTTCGGATCCGGGATTCTCGGTGTCTCGCATCAGCATGCTTGATCGTGGTGTGCTTTATGCGGTGCCGCACATTCGCGGCGGCGGTGAGATGGGTCGTGCCTGGTATGAGCAGGGGCATTTGCTCAATAAGAAGCATTCGTTTGAGGATTTCGTTGATGCCGTGCGTGCGTTGCAGCGTGCCGGTTTGGCGTCGCCTGCTCGCACGGTGGCCGATGGCGGTTCCGCCGGTGGCCTGTTGATGGGTGCCGTGGCGAATATGGCTCCCGAATGTTTCGCGGGCGTTGAGGCGGATGTGCCTTTTGTGGATGCGTTGACGTCGATTCTTGATCCGTCGTTGCCGTTGACGGTTACGGAGTGGGATGAGTGGGGCGATCCGCTGCATAATGCGGACGTGTACAGGTATATGAAGGAATATACGCCGTATGAGAATGCGCCGTCTGATGCAAATGATGCGCGGGTTGCGGTTTTTCCCAAGATTTTCATTACCACGTCGATGAATGACACTCGTGTGCTGTATGTGGAGCCGATGAAATGGTTGGCCCGACTGCAGCGTGCGGGCGTGGATGCCGTGGCGAAGATTGAGGTTGAGGCTGGTCATGGGGGTACGTCTGGAAGGTACAAGCAGTGGGAGGAGATCTCCTATGAGAATGCTTGGTGTCTTTCGATGATGGGTATCACGCATTGATCCGGTTTGTGGGACCTTTCATGTTCGGATGAGGTCGGTTTCGGAACGGTCTGTTGTTATGTGACGGGGTGCACCGTATGGCGCACCCCGTTTTGCAAACGCTTCCATTTGCAGTTTGTTTCATGAAACATTGAAACAGGTCGGGTGATTGTTTTCGGCGTTTCTTGCAGAATCCACCGATTTAGGGGTGTTCCGTCAAACGTTTTTTCCAACTTTTGACGGCATGTCAAACCTTTTATAAGGTCATGCTTGCAAACGTTTTCAGAGTGTTTCATTGTCTGTGCGGGGTGGTCTCGTAGGGTCCAGAGAAATAGTAGGTTCACGGGTAAAACCGACTAGATTGCATTGCGACCAGGGGGAAGAATGGCAGGCATGCATAAAGCCGTAAGTGAGCGGCATGGAATGACAACGATTGCCGCGTTGGTGGCAATCGTTGCGATGATCTTCGCAAGTGTGATCGCAGCGCCGCAACGCGCGTATGCTGAGGAATACAATATCAGCGATCTCGGTTGGGTTGACAAGGACGACACCTCCTTCGAAATCAGTTCCGACGGAGGCAAGACGTGGAAGCCGTACATTTCCGGCATGCAAGTCAACTACGGTGATCAGATCCGCACCGAACTGCATTGGAAAGTGCCGAACGACGTCAAAATCAACGAGGGCGACACCTTCGTCTACGACCTTCCCGGCAATCTGGAATACAAATCGAACGAGAAATACCCGATCTACAACGGTGGCGACGTGGTCGGCTACTACACCATCGACGGCGACAAAATGGTGGCCACCTACACCCGCGGCGAATCGGCGGGGTCCAACATCGAAGCGTTCGTGACCACTGACGGAACCATCACCTCGAACAAAACCGGTGGTTCGGCTGGCGGCGATACCAGCTTTACCTTCCCCGGATATGGCACCATCACCGTGAACGTGGAGGGCAAACACAGCGTCAACGTGGTCAAACGCCCGGCAATCTCCACTTCCGACGCATCCACCTACGATTTCGTTTTGGAAGTGACCTCTACAGGCACGAACACCGGCGTGACCATAGACGACACCATGGGCGGCCTGCTGACCTTCGTGGACGGATCCGTGCACATCTACACCGACGCCGACTGCAAGAACGAATACACGGGCGCATGGCAATCCTCCAAAACCGACGACCATAATTTCAACGTCACCATCGGCTCCATGGGCGACGGTGAGAAACTATACGTGCGCTACTCGGTGAACGCCGACAAAGACAGCGTCATCAAGGCATGCCGCGAGGCCGGCAATTGCAGCAATGCCACCGAAAACAAAAACAAGGTGACCTATTCCAGCAACGAAGACGTCAACAAGAAGGAAACCAGCAACTCCATCTGGTTCAACTACAGCGACTGGTATGTGAACAAAAGCGCAACCGCAGCAAAAGACGAAAATGGCACGCAAGGCTTCACTTGGAACATCACCATCGGCGCTGGCGAAGGCCAATCCGTCGACGGAGCCACCGTCAAGGACCTGCTCGACAAGAACAACCTCAAGGAACCGACCGGAGATCTGGTGCTCAGCTGCTACAACAGCGGCGACTGGAAATCCGTGTGTCCGACCGACTCGCCCGGCGCATATACGGACGACGACCCGTACAATCCGCAGCATTACATCAAACTTAGCTGGAGCGATCTCGTAGCAGGCACCGTGACCCTGCCCTCCGGCGGCTACGACCATTTCCAAATCCAGTATTGGACCGAAGCGAAAAACGTGCCGGTCGAAGGAAGCGGCGAACACCAGAAATACAAGAACGAAGTCACCGTAAAACCTCAGGATGGAACCGGCAAAACAGCCACGGCCGAACCTCAACTCGGCACCGACGCGGCCGAACTGAAGAAAACATGCACGTCGCCGGCATCCGAAGCGAAGAACCTGACGTGGGTGACCAGCATGAAAGCCTTGGAAGACCTCACCAACGCCGAACTGACCGACAAGCTGGATGTGGACGACAGCGGCAAGGATCTGGGATTCAAGCAAACCTTGGTGAAAGACAGCATCAAGGTATACGCCGATGCGGGACTGACGCAACTCTACACGGGCAATTACAAGGTCAACGCCACTGATCGGGGCTTTACCATCGTGTTCGCATCATTGCCCAAAGGCACTACGGTGTACGTGCAATACCAGTCCACCGTCAACGACGGTGTGACCGACGAAACCGTGTGGAACCGAGCTTCGGCATTGAACAAAACCTCCACGGCGAAACACCAGCATCGCGGCGACGTGCTCGGCAAGGACTCCGCCAACCAGTATTGGGACGAATACGGGTACGGCTACACCGCCAACTCCAAAGGAGTGATCCGCTGGCGCATCAAAGTGCATGACGTGGTGTCGAACGCCGAAAGCATCATCGTGACCGACGCATTGCCGGCACACACGCGGTATGTCGCGAAATCGTTGAAGATCTTCGACGCTTCCATCACCACAAAAATGCTGTCCGGAGTGAGCGCCAAAGACAACGGCGACGGCACGGTGACCTTCACCATAGCCAAGGGTACCCCGGCGTTCAGCCAGGCGAAGACCTCGGATGGTGTGCTCATCGTGTATGAGACGAGCATCGACCCGGTCACCGCGCCGGATTGGGGAAATTACGAGAACAAGGCGCACATCGACATTGATGGCAGCGCCGGAGGCGACGCTTCCGCCACAGTGGGCGCGAGCAAGCCGAAACTTCTTGACAAAAACGGCAAATACGATGCCACGACCGCGCCGAACGTGAACTACACGGTCAAAGTCAACCCGAATGCGGACACGCTTAACAAAGGCAACAACCTCACTCTGACCGACACCATGGGTCAGGCACTCGACCTCAACGCCAACAGCGTGTCGATCATGGACTCCGACAATGGAACCGCCATCAACGGTGCAACATGGTCATACAATCCGCAGACCCGCGAACTAGTGTTTTCCATTCCCGACGCCCGTGCATGCACCATCACCTACACGGCCGCGGTGCAGCTCAAACCAGGCGAAAGCTTCGGATCGCTGGGCGGCAACAAAATCGTGCTCGCCGGGTATGAGAACAACGGCGGAACCTCGCAGAACACGATCACCGGAACCGTGCAGCAGAGCAAAGGCGGTATGAAATACGACCAGAGCACACTGCAGATTTACAAATACACCGACGGCGATCTCGGCAAGCCGGCGGGCAGCGCCACCTTCAAAGTGGAAAGCGTCACCGGATGCAACTTCGTGTCGTCTACGGCCGATGCCGATGGCACCTGCAATGGTACGGTTGGCAAAGAAATCACCAAGCAGCTGACCACAGGAGCATCCAACGGACTGTCCGACCGACTGCAGCTGGACTACGACACCGTATATAAGGTCACCGAGCTGACAGGTCCGGACGGCAAAGTGCCCGGCAGCACTGATTCGCAATACGAGAAATCCGCTCCGCTCTATGTGATATTCCCCGGACATGACGCGCAGACCGCTGCCGGTGCATACGACGGACGATACGACAACAAAACCGTTACCGTAGACGGGCAAAGCGGCAAATTGATCGTCGCCGTAGCCAAAGACAGCGACGGCAAGACGACCACATTGGGCAACTACCGTTGGAACTGCAGCAACGACCACAAAACGAAGTTCAAGGTGCAATTCACAAAGGTGGATGCGGCGAATGCCGGTGTACCCGTCGACGGTGCCACCATGCAGCTGACTCGTGTCGGATCGTCGCAGGTGGAATCCGATTGGACATGGACCACCTCCGGCAGCGAGACGAAAACGCTCGAACTCCTGCCCGGACGGTACAAGCTGACCGAAGCCAACGCACCGGACGGATACCAAGTCATGGATCCGATCATCATTCTGGTCGGCGAAGACGGCACCATCACCGTCGACGGCAAAAATGTGACCGGTAGCGACGGCATCGGTCACGTGCAGGCGGAGGACGCACCGAAAACCACGTCGTTGACTGTTACGAAAACATGGAACGACAATAACAACCAGGACGGCAAACGCGCATCCGTCACCTTCGATTTGTACCGCAAGACCGACGGCGATGCCGATTATACGAAAGTCGACGGGCAAAGCCGCATACTCAATCCCGACAAGAGCGATAACGTGCAATGGACGGGACTGCCGGTGAAAGTCGACGGCAAAACCGCGGCCTACAAGGCCGTCGAAACCACGACGCTGGGCGGGTACGACTCGCAATGCGCTGACGTGCAATACAACACCGACGGTTCGGCTGCCACCGAACAATGCACCAACACGCACACGCCCGAAACCACGTCGATCGGCGTTGAAAAAGCATGGGACGACGCCGACAACCAGGACCAGAAGCGCCCTGACAGCGTAACCGTGCATCTGTTGAAAAACGGAGAGGAAACCGATCAAAGCGTGACACTCGATGCGGTTGGAAACTGGCGGAACGACAGCGCGTTCACCAATCTGCCCGTCTACGAGGATGGCAAGAAGATCGTGTATACCATACGCGAAGATACGGTGAGCGGCTACACCACGCACATCACCGGCTCGCAAACCCAAGGTTTCGCCATCACCAACACGCGCCACCCCGAAAACGAGGAGGTGTGGTTCTCCAAGCAGGACCTCAAGGGTACGGAGATCGCAGGTGCCACCATGCGCCTCACCGGTACGCTGAATGATGGCACCGAATTCGAAACGCAGACCTGGGTAAGTGAGCGGGATAAGTCGAAGAGCATCAAGCTCAAGCCCGGCACCTACACCTTGACCGAAACCAAGGCGCCGGATGGTTATCTGGTAGCGGATCCGGTCGAATTCAAAGTCGTGAGCGACGCCGTCACCGGCAAGCTCAGCGTGCAGATCAAGCAAACCGATGGCACATATGCTGACGTGCAGGACAATACCATCGTGATGACCGACCAGTACCGGACGCATCAGGTGACCGTCAATAAAAACAGTCTCACCAGTGGCATCACCAATATCGACGGCGCGCAGATGAGCATCACCGGCACCACCTTGGATGGCAAGGCGATCGACGAGATCACCTGGACCAGCAAAGGCGGCGAACCCGGCGAACTCACCCTGCTACCCGGCACCTACACCCTGCGTGAAAAGGTGGCGCCGGACGGCTATGAAACCGCGGATGACATCGTATTCAGCGTCGGGCTCGACGGCAGCGTGACCATCGACGGTAAGAAGCAGGATTCCAACGCCGTGACCATGAAAGACAAGCCCAGTGAAAGCGGCATCCTGTTCTCCAAAACCAAGGTCGGCGGCGGTGCCGAGCTGGCTGGAGCGGAATTCTCCATAACCGGCAAAACTTTCGAAGGCAAGACCATCGACGAAATCACCTGGACCAGCGGCGGCGGACTGCCGAAACAATTCCAGCTGCAGGACGGCGTCTACAAGCTCACCGAAACCAAGGCACCGGTCGGCTATGAAAAAGCGAGTGCGGTCAACTTCACCATTTCCCGCGGCGAAGCGTATGTGAACGGCAAGCTGGTGGATGGCAACACCATCCGCGTCGAGGATCGCGTGGATACGACCATGGTGCGCGTGCGCAAAATCTGGTCCGACCACAACTATTCGGAGCGTCCGACATCGGTGACATTCCACCTGCTGCGCAACTCCAAGCAGCTGCAAGATGCGAAGTACACGGTGACGTTGTACAACAAGAACACCAGCGACTGGACGTACACGTGGACCGATCTGCCCCGATATGATGCGGACGGCAACAGGTACAACTACACGGTTGACGAGGAACTGACCCAAGAGCTCACAGGTAAGGAATACCGCGTTTCCGTGATCAAACGTCCGTACATCGACGGCGCCGAATTCACGGTATTGAACATTCGGGAGCCGGAAACGGCAAGCATCACGGTGAACAAAACGTGGAACGATCAGGATGACAACGATGGCAAACGGCCGAAGACGCTGACCTTCCATATTTGGGGAACCAGCAAACAGCCGAAGAGCGGCAGTACCGACGAAACGGAAGACGTGACCGAACAATTGGTGGTGCAAACCGTGCGAACCAACGGCAGCAACACGCAATCGTGGACGTTCGAAGGTCTTCCCAAGCAGAACCTGTACAACAATCCGTACACGTATACGGTAACCGAGGAATCCGTAGATGGCTATACGGCAAGCGACGTGACGCTCGCCGGCGGTACGGAAACACGCTGTGCGGTGACGAGCACGGTCAAATCCTGCGCGTTCGATGTGACCAACACGCATACGCCCGAAACCACGACATTGAGCGTGGACAAGACGTGGGATGACACTGATGCGCCCAGCAATGTGAAACGGCCGGGCGACAAGGCCACGATCTGGGTGCTTTCCAGCGTGTGGACCGATGCGAAGAACCAGACGCTGCCCGGATGGCCCTCACCGCAACACAACAGCGAGTGCAAGAACACCGGCGCGACGGATGGCACGAATCCATGGGGTGTGAGCTGCATGGTGCTGACCTCGGAGAACGCCAAAGCGACGCAGGCCACCACGGCCAACGTCAACGGGGCTGACGGAACAAGCGAAGCGACCACTTCGCAAGAGGTGAGCGCGGACACGTGGACCTACACCTTCACGAACCTGCCCAAATACTACAAGGGCAAGGAAATTCAGTATTCGGTGACCGAAGAGGCCGTGAAGAACTACACGCCGACGCTCACCGGAGGCAAAGTCGCTGCGGCTGACGGCGCCGAGGGCAAGGCCAACGAGTCGGGCGAATCCGACAAGGCGGATGAAACAAGCGAAAGCGGTCAGAATGCGGAATCCTGGGCGTACACGCTGACCAACACCTACACGCCGGGGCATACCAGCCACAGCGTGCATAAAGTGTGGAAGGACTACGGCGACAGCAGCAAACGTCCGAAAGCGGTATATGCGACGTTGTATGCGAACGGCCAATCCACCGGCAAGACGGTGGCGTTGAGCGACGGCAACAACTGGCAATACACGTTCACCGACCTAGATGAAAACAAGGTGTACACGGTGAAGGAAACCAACGAAAAGGGCGAAGCGATCAGCGGAGTGGACGGCTACTGCCAGCCGGTCATCAACGATGACCAAAAAACCGGAATCTCCACCATCACCAACACCATCTCCATCGTGCTTCCCTCCACGGGCGGGCAACGATGGTGCTACGGCACACTTCTCGCGGTAGTGGCGCTCGGCATGATCGGCATGGGCTACGGCATCGCCAAACGTAACAAGACCAACAAGGAAGGAGACGCGCGATGAGGCGTCACGGAGCGAAACAGGGGAATCGGATGGATTACCGCATGGCCCGTCACGCGGCTGCACGACATACCGGCATGCGTTCGGTGCGCCGCATCGCGGCCGCGGCACTTGGCCTGGCGCTTTCCCTCGCGGGGCTCAGCGCGCAATCGGTGGCTTTTGGCAATGACGATCCGACCAATCCGGCAGCCACTGACGTGACCATGATCGCATTCCAGCAATCATGGAAGACGATTGGCGACGAATGCACGAAAACCTATGGTCCGGAAGGCGTGAAATACGTGCAGGTCTCCCCGCCGCAGGAATCCATCCAAGGCACGCAATGGTGGACCGTCTACCAGCCGGTCAGCTACAAACTCGACTCGCGTTTCGGTACGGAAGACGAGTTCAAAACCATGATCAGCCAATGCAACGCGGCTGGCGTGCAAATCGTGGCCGACATGGTGCTCAACCACACCACCGGACATGACGTGTCATGGGTTGACGACCAGTATGGCGTGGCCGGAACCGAATACAACGGATCATACGGACGATACCCGGGAATCGGCATCTACCAGTATGAGGAAAGCGGCAACAACCACCAATACGGCCTTCCCAGCGGCGACTTCCACACCTGCAAGTCGAACGTGTCAGACAACATCTCCGACTACACCAACGCCGACGAAGTGTGGAACTGCCGACTGTCGACCATGTGGGACATCAACACCGGCAGCGACCGCGTGCAAAACATCCAAGCCGAATACTTGGCGCACCTATGGGAAGACGGCGTACGCGGATTCCGCATCGACTCCGCAAAACATATGGATCCCAACGACATCGCATCCATCAAACGCAAGTTCATGACCAAAGCGGGCATTACGGACGAACAAAGCTTCCCATGGTCGCAGGAAGTCATCTACCATAATGGAGAATCCGAAAAATTCGCGCCGGAACGATACGAAAAGAACGGACAGGTCACCGAATTCTCGTACGCGTACTCATTGTTGAAGGATTTCAACGGATCCATCACCAATTTGAAGAACATCACCAGCGATCTGCTCGACGACGCCGATAATGCCACCGTATTCGTGTCCAACTGGGATACCGCACGCGGTTCGGAAACGCTCAAACCCGTTTCCGGCGCCCGATACGAGCTCGCCAACGCGTTCATGCTCGGGTACGACTACGGGCATCCGAAGATCCTTTCAGACTACGCATTCAATGAAAGCACCCAATATGATGACGGCGTCAAGGATTCGACTGACACCACCGTGCCGAAAATCAGCATGGACGACGTGTGCGCCACGCAAAAGGACCCAACGCAGATGGAGCATGGCGATTGGAACTGCCAACAGCGGTGGACGTCAATCCGAGGCATGATCAAATTCCATAATGCCGTGAACGGCACCAGCGTAAGCAACTGGCAGGAATCCGGATCCAACAACATCGCCTTCGAAAGGGCTGACGCCAACGGGAAAAGCAAGGGTCTGCTCGCATTGAACAACACCCTGCAGGAGCATGACGTCGACTATACGACATCGTTGCCGGACGGGGAATACTGCAACGTGTACGCTTCCCGCACCTGCTCGCAAACCGTGACCGTCAGCGGCGGTCACGCCAAAGCGACCATCGGCAAACGAAGCGCCATTGCCATCTATGCCGGTGCGGTCAAGGGCGCGTGGACGGAAACCACGGAACCTAGCGGCACCTACGCTCCGCAATACAAGGATTCGCCGAACAGTTCGCTGATAGGTGACAAAACCCTCACCATCTACTACAAGCCCGACGAATCGTGGGACGGGCAGGTGTATGTGCGTTACACGTCCGACAACGGCAGCGGTAGCATTGCGATGAGCGCGGTCGATGTAGCCGGTTCCACGAATGCGGCAGGCTGGTATAAGGCCGATCTGCCGGAAGGTGCCAACCTAAGCGCGGTGAAATACCATTTCGCATCCACACAATCCGGGGATTCGGACTCCACGGACTGGAACGGGGGCAAGCAAGGAACGGAATATACGGCACATGTCGGCGCCACTATGATCAACGTCAGCGGGCACCGGCAGCAGACGGGCGTGCCCTACACGCGCAACCATGCGGCGAAAACCAAAGTGACCGTCAACTTCCGTTCCGTCTCCGGCGTCGGTGAGAAAGCATCCGGCGTGAAGGTGTGGAACGGCGACGACATGGAAGGCGCCACGTATATTCCATTCGAAAGCACGCCAACGCAATACGGCAGGAAAGCCAGCGGCGAACTGTACGGCGATCTGGCAACAGTGCATTTCAGAATCGTGGATGGTGACGATGCGACTGGAGCGTCCGCGGGAACCGCCGAACAATATGAGGCAAGCGTGTGGAAACTCGCCAAATTCGGTGACGCGCATGTGAGCGGTGCCATCGAAGCGTGGGTGGACGGCGCGCAACCCGATACCGCTTCCGACCGATCCTCGGAAAAAGCGTCTCCCTCGGCGACACCGCAGCCGAATGACATCAAAAATCCGAAAAACCTGACCATCAAACTGCATTATTACCGTCCCGACGGCAATTATCAGGAATACAGCATGGAATCCGACGCGTGGAAAGGCTGGGATCTGTGGTCTTGGTATGCGGAAAGCACCAGCGGCGAATCCCAGGAATTCACCTCCCATGACGAATTCGGCGAGGTCGCGGAATACACGCTGAGCCAGACAGCCAAAGGCGTGCGCAACCCATGGTTCATCATCCGCAACGGCGGCTCATCATGGACCGGCAAGGACTGCGACGACAACGATCGCGAGATTCCGGAATCCGTGATCAGCATGACCGCGGGAAACGTGGAAAACGGCGTCGCGGAATTCTGGATCGTCAGCGGGGATCCGACAGTGTACACGAATCCGGTGAACGTGGCCGGAATAACCTTCGACACCCAAGGCGGCAGCAGCGTTCCCGCACAGGCGGTCGCCATCGGAGGCACTGCGAGCGTTCCCGAAACGCCTACTCGCGACGGCTACGTGTTCTCGAAGTGGACCACGGACGTGGCTGGTGAACATGAGTATGATTTCGCCACCACGGTGAGCGCGCCGATAACGTTGTATGCGCAGTGGACGGAAGCGAAAACCGTGACCTTCGACGTCCAAGGCGGCAGCGAGATCGCCGCACAACAGGTGCAAACAGGGAAATCGGCCGTACGACCGGAAAAACCTGAGCGCGTGGGATACGCGTTCGCGGGATGGTATACCAGCGCCGACACTTCGGGTAGCGAATACGATTTCACGGCTGCGGTGAACGATGATGTGACCTTGTATGCGAAGTGGACGCCGAACATGTACGCCGTGACCTTCGACTCGCAAGGCGGCAGCGCGGTCGATGCGCAACAGGTTGCGTACGGTGGTTACGCGACGCAACCTGCCACACCGACCCGTGACGGATACACGTTCGTCGGCTGGACCACGGATGCGGCCGGCACCACGCCGTACGGTTTCGGCATGCCCGTCACCGGCGGTATCACGCTGTATGCCAAGTGGGATGATGCGGGCGCGACGTACCATACCGTCACCATTCATTTGAATGACGGCGACGATTATTCGTCGGACCTGCCGCAGGATATGACGTTGTTCGTCAAGGAAGGGGAGAAGCTTACGATCCCCGATTCCGCTCCTTCCCGCGGTGGATATCGTTTCGCAGGATTGACCAGCGACGAACAGCGGAAGACGGACTATGATGCTGGCACCGCCGTAACCGCCGACATGACCTTGTATGCCAAGTGGGTCAAGACATGGACGGTCACCTTCGACACGGCCGGCGGCAGTGCCGTGAACAGCCAGACCGTGGACGATGGAGGAGTGGCCGTTGCGCCTGATCCGTCGCCGACACGCGACGACTGCCGGTTCACCGGCTGGCAGTATGACGGCAAAAGCTACGATTTCGGCTCGAAGGTGACCGGCGACATCACCCTGACCGCGCAGTGGGTGCGCACCGCGCACCAGTGGACCATAACCTTCGATCTGAACGGAGGGCATGCGCCCGCCGGCAAGGATGCGAAGACCCTGTACGCCGAGCGGAAAGTCTACGACGGTGATTCGCTGGTCTCGCCCACGGCGGACATCGCCAACGAGCCTCAGTTTGACGGCTACACCTTCGAAGGGTGGAGCACGGTGAAAGACGACGCGCTCGCAGTCAGCGTGGTCTCCTTTGATTCGTCCGGGAAATCGTTGATGCCCATCGATCGCGACGGCACGCTGTATGCGTTGTGGTCGCGGGAGAACAGGGTAGTGAAGCCGGAATCGTCCGGTTCGACGGGATCTTCGACGAGCTATTCCGGCGCGTATTCCGATTCCTACACGGGATTGAACGGGTTGGCAGCGTTCGATGCCATAGTGAGACAATCGGGCAAATTCTCGGGCACGAATTTCGGTTCCGTCGCCGAGGATTATGTGAAACCCAAGAGCGTTCGCTGAGTGTTGGAATCCAAGGGTGGGGTCGGCCTTCAGGTCGGCCCCCTTTTTTCATGTACGGTGTATGGATTGTTGCGTCCGGATCATTGGATCGTTCGTTGTTCGTGGCGTTTGAAGCCGGGTGAAACCGTATTCGCACATGAACGCGGCAAGGAGTGTCCACTAGTTGAGCGTTACGTGTCCACGTGCTGGTCCGTTGACTAGAGTCGCGTGCTATGAGTGATTCTGCAAAGAAGTACACCATCGCCGTCATTCCGGGCGATGGCATTGGCAAGGAAGTGACTCCGTGGGCCCAGAAGGCTCTGGAGAAGGCGGCCGAGGACGTCGCCGAATTCGATTACGAGAATTTCGATCTTGGTGCCGAGCGTTACCTGCGCGACGGTGCGATTCTTCCGGAAGAGGAAGAGGAGCGCATCAAGAAGACCGATGCGATTCTGTTGGGCGCCGTAGGCGATCCGCGCATCAAGGCCGGCATTCTGGAACGTGGTCTGCTGCTCAAGCTCCGCTTCGATCTCGACCAGTACGTCAACCTGCGTCCTTCCAAGCTGTACAAGGGCGTGACCTCCCCGCTCGCCAACCCGGGCGACATCGACTTCGTTGTAGTGCGTGAAGGCACCGAAGGCCTGTACTGCGGCGCCGGCGGAGCGGTGCGTCGCGGCACCCCGAACGAGGTGGCCACCGAAGTCTCCATCAACACCGCCTACGGTGTGGAGCGCGTGGTACGTTACGCCTTCCAGCTGGCCATGAAGCGCAGGAAGCATGTGACCCTCGTGCACAAGAAGAACGTGCTCGTCAACGCGGGCGACATGTGGCAGCGCATCGTTGACAAGGTCGCCGAGGAATATCCGGAAGTCTCCCATGACTATCTGCACATCGACGCGACCACCATCTTCATGGTGTCCAATCCGTCCCGTTTCGACGTGATCCTCACCGACAACCTGTTCGGCGACATCATCACCGACGAGGCCGGTGCCGTGGTCGGTGGCGTTGGCTATTCCGCTTCCGGATGCATCAACGCTTCCGACGAATACCCGTCCATGTTCGAGCCGATCCACGGTTCCGCTCCGGATATCGCGGGTCAGAACAAGGCCAATCCGACCGCCGCGATCCTTTCCGCAGCCATGCTGCTGCGCCACCTTGGATTCGACGAAGCCGCAGCCAAGATCGATGCGGCCGTCGAAGCCGACATTGAGGAACTGGGATCCACCACCCGCTCCACCGACGAGGTCGGACGCGACATTCTGGCACGCATGTGACATATGATCCGGAACGCATGATTGCGCCGGATATGTTCGCCTGTTGAGACGCCTGTCGAAATCGAGTTCACGCTTGAATTCGACAGGCGTTTCGCATATTCAGGGGGATTTCAGGGATTGCTTTCAGGGTGGATGAAAGAAATAAGGCAAATTATGGGATATTGTTGAAGCCATGAGTGACAACAATGCCGATTACAACGGTTCCGGCCAGGACAACTATTACGTTTCGAATGATTCGGCCCAAGCTGATTTCGGACAATTCCAGGATGGCTGCAATCAGCCTGCAGCGCAACCGTACAATCCCAACCAGTATGCATCGCAGCAGCCCGCGCAGGGATATGCCCCGGACGTGCAGGGCAACAACATCCCCGACGGTACGTATGGCAATGCCCAGCCATATGGTCAGCCGGCTGCCTACGGTTCGTCCGTCCCCGCATATGGCTCGGACGCTCCCGCTTACGGGCAGCCGACCCAGCCTGCGCAACCTGCACAGCCCATCTACGGCCAGCCGACGTACGGACCTACGGATTACGCACAATCGGCGCAGACCCCCTATTATCAGCAGTCGACTCAGCCCCAATACACGCAGTCCGCATACAATCAGCCATCAACCTACGCACAGCAGGCCTACTATCAGGCGGCCCAACAGCAGCCCGGCTATGGCTACGCGCAGAAGTCGAAGATCGTCGCAGGCCTGCTCGGCCTGTTCCTCGGCTCCCTCGGCGTGCACAACTTCTATCTGGGATACACCGGCAAGGCCGTGGCTCAGCTGTTGCTGACCCTGATCGGATGGATCATCCTTATCGGACCGATCATTTCCGGAATCTGGGCTCTGATCGAAGCCGTCCTCATCCTGTGCTCCAGCTACGGGTCCAACTGGCACCGCGATGGGCACGGCCAAGAGCTCCAAGATTGATGGGCAGAGGCCTGTACAAGCAGCCGGGTGGCAAACTCGTAGGGGTTGCCGTCCGGCTTTCTGATGCCGTTCCAGCATATTCCCGCGAATGCGCAAGTTCCGCCCAATCCGTGGAACAATGCCGGATCGACGGCGATTTCTTTCTTGACGGCGACGACAAGGATTCCCGCCGACTATTGCAGGATTTGGAAAACTTGCTGCAAAGCCAGCAAAGCGCGCCCGCACGCGACATTACGCGACGATTGCAAGCGATTACCGCGAACTATCCGAACGTGCGATTGGTGGGTATGACGGAAGAAGGTATTGCTATCGCTTTCCTCCGCGCAATCACAGGCAGTGAATCGCGCAATGCGGAAGATGCAACGAACAATGGGAATATCGCGCGGTCCACGAAACAATATTTCGGGGAACAACCGGGAATGCATAATGCGCTGACACAAGAGGAATATCTGGAACGCTGGCGGGACCTGAAACCGACCGTCATCCACGACAAGCCGCGCGACCCGAACGAACAAATGGAAACCGACATCGCATGGGCGCGCGAAGTGGCGGCAGGAAAACGCGAACCCACATTGCGCATCTGGGAATGGGCCGCTCCGGCCGTGGTCATCGGGAAATTCCAGTCGCTCGAAGACGAAGTCAACGCGGCGATCGCGCAAGAGGAAGGCTTCACCGTGGTCCGACGCTGCACCGGCGGCGGGGCGATGTTCATCGAACCGGGCAACACCATCACCTACTCGCTGTACGCGCCGCTCGACTTCGCCCAAGGCGTAAGCATCGAGGAATCATACAGGCTTTGCGACGTCTGGCTGGTTCAGGCGTTGAAAGAACTTGGCCTCGACGTACGCTTCTCCGGACTCAACGACATCGCCACGCAATACGGCAAACTCGGCGGAGCCGCACAACGCCGATTCGCGCCGAAAAACGGAGGTCCAGGCGCTATACTGCACCACGTGACCCTTGCCTACGATATCGACGCGGAGAAAATGGCGCGCGTGTTGAACACCTCGCGCGAGAAAATGTCGGACAAAGCGGTGAAATCAGCGGTAAAACGAGTCGATCCAATGCGCTCACAGACCGGTATGAGCCGCGACGATGTAGTGAAACGGCTGCTCGCCGCTGCCGAGCGAGTTACAATATAGCCCGATGGTCGAAGTCGCCCTAATGTCAAGGGCGATGAGAACGTTACGAAAGCTTGGTGTTCCGTGAGGGCATGTGGAATCGCAGCAAGCTTTTGAAGCCGCGGCAGCGCGCCCGGCAACACGCCTGGCGGCGTTCCCAGAGGATGTGCCTATGAACGGAGGTGTGACAAATGGCTACGCCAAACGAGACCAATAGTGGACCCAGTGGCGAAAGCGCGACGTTGCTGCACACCGCGTTGTTCAAGCAGGTTTCTTCCGAAGAGGCGGAGGAACTGCTGCCGTATCTGCAGCATGCCGAATACAACAAGGGCGACTATATTTTCCGCGAAGGCGACACCGATCACCGCATGTATCTGCTGGAACGCGGGCGCGTCAAACTGATCCGGCAATCGTCCGACAGACGTGTGCAGTTGTTGAGCATTCATGCGTACGGCGAAGTGCTGGGTGAGATTCCGGTGTTCGATCCGCACGGTGGGCCGCGCACCGCGTCCGCCGTGGCCATGACCAGTGACACAAAAGTCGTATGGCTTGAGCATGACGCCCTGTTCGCATGGCTTGACGAGCATCCACGCGTGGCCGTCGACATGCTTCAGGTGCTCGCGCATCGCATGCGTGACAACAACGAGCGCATTTCGGAACTTGTGTTCATGGACGTGCCGGGACGTTTGGCGAAAACGCTGCTGAATCTGGCGTCACGTTTCGGCGAGCCAGTCGAGGCGGGGTTGAAGGTGCCGCACGATCTGACGCAGGAGGAAATGGCGCAGCTGGTCGGTTCGTCGCGCGAAACGGTGAACAAGGCGCTGATGGATTTCGCTAACCGTGGATGGATTGCGCGTGAGGGCCGTTCCATCATCATCTACCAGCCTGGCATGCTGATCCGCCGTTCGCGACGATAGATTTTCGGCTATTTTTCAGCGTTTTTAAAGATTTTACGGTTTTTGTGAGAAACCCGTGATGGCTGCGATCGGCCGGTTGATTAGTAGACCCACCACTTTAGAATGGGCACCATGCCCGAAAAGAAGACTTTGACCGTTCAACGTGTGCTCGCACTCGTGATTGCCTACATCACGCTGAGTGTGGGTGGCGGCGTGGCCGCCAGTTTGTTCCTCCTACCGGCGGTTTTCGGCGCGAACAGCGTCGCCAAGGCGGTTATTCCGTCGCTGTCGGTCGAAGGTATTGATTTTGATGTGACCAGCCTGCCGCAGAAGTCGACCATGTACGCTTCCGATGGCACCACGAAAATCACCGAATTCTGGGATCAGAATCGTGAAGTCGTGCCGTTGAAGAAGATTTCTGAATACATGCAGCAGGCCGTGGTAGCGCGTGAAGACAGACGATTCTTCACTCACGGCGGTGTTGATGTGCAGGGTGTGTTCCGCGCGTTCGTCCAAACATACATGAAGGGCGACCATCAGGGCGGTTCCTCCCTTACCCAGCAGTATGTCAAAAACGTGCTGATCCTGCAGGCGCAGCAGGATGATGATCCGATCGCACAATACCATGCGTCGGAAGATACCATCGCACGAAAAATGAGGGAAATGCTGATTTCCGTGCAAATGGAAAAGCAGTATTCCAAGCCTGAAATTTTGCAGGGATATCTCAATATCGCACAGTTTGGCGGCAATAGCCTCTATGGCGTGCAGGCGGCTGCGAAGCGGTATTTCAACACCACCGCAGATCAGCTGAACATCGTGCAGTCCGCCACCATCGCGGCAATCACCAAGAATCCGAACGCTTACGATCCTTCCGTCGAATCGAACCAGCCGGAATCCGAGAAGCAACGCAATATCGTGCTGCAGCTGATGAACGAGCAGGGCTATATTTCGGATGCGGAATATCAAGAGGCGGTCAATACTCCGCTCGCAGATACGCTTGATGTCCAGCCTATTTCCACCGGTTGCATGGCCGCGGACTATGATGCGGGCTATTTCTGCGATTACGTGGTGCATAAGATTTTGAATTCCAAGGAATTCGGCAAGACCAGCGAGGACAGGGAAAGACTGCTGAAAGAGGGCGGTCTGAAGATTGTCACCACGCTGGATATCGATGCCAACACCTTGTTGAACGAAACCGCGCGCAACACCATTCCACCGGAAGATTCCTCCGGTATGGAAATCGTGATGGCGTCCGTCAAACCGGGTACCGGAGAAGTGTTGGGCTTCGGCCTGAACCGAACGTATGATGCCACCGAAGCGGCGCAGAACGACCAGACCAGGGATTCCATGAACTATGCCGTGGACCGAGAAGACGGCGGCGGCATGGGCTTCTCCATCGGCTCGTCGTGGAAGCCTATCAATCTGGTGGCATGGATGGAAGCGGGACATTCCGTCAACGAGAACCTGCAGACGTCCACGAGGTATTCGACCTCGTTGTTCGCATGCGATCGTTATACCGGTGGCACTGATACGTGGAACGTCACCAACGCAATCACCAATGGAACGGTGAACCCGGAAACGCCGGCATTGGCTTTGGCAAGGTCTCACAACACCACGCAGGCTTCCATGGGATCCATCATCGGCTTGTGCAAGATTGCCGATACCGCAACGGAACTTGGCTATCATGATGCGAATACCGGTGAGACGCTCGACAAGACCGCATCATTCGTGCCTGCCATGATGGTCGGTAACGTCAACGTGTCCCCGCTGACGATGGCAAGCATCTTCGCTGTATATGCATCCAATGGTGTGCAGTGCGATCCGATCGCACTGAAGCAGGTGACTGATGTGGATGGCAATGATATTAAGGTGCCTTCCGCGAACTGCCATCAGGCGGTCGATCCGGAAATCATCCAAACGCTTGCTTGGGCCATGAATCAAGGCGTTGTTCGTCCCGACGGCGCAGGCGGCGTGGCACAGCTGGCCAATGGACGTAAGACCTTCGCCAAGACCGGTACCCACGAGGATCAGCTAGTTACGACAGGTGGTTTCATTCCGAACCAGATCGCTACGTTCGTGCTCGTCGGTGACGTGCAGAACCCGGTTGGCCACCCGATTGCGAATATCGCCATCAACGGCCAATACCACAGCTACTGGGATGGTTCCACCATCGCAGCCCCGGCATGGCGTGACTTTATGAATGCTTATGCGGAACGCAAACAGCTGCCGATTGATAACGATTATGGGCAGCCTGCGGCCAAGTATTCCGCAACATCCAGCGCGGTCACCAAGATCGGCGGTGGAAAGCAGAATGCCACACAGCAGCAAAGCACAATCATCCAGCAGCAGAACCAGTCGCTTCAGCAGCAAAGCCAGTCACTTCAGCAGCAAAGCCAGCAGAACGACCAGCAGGCTGATCAGGATCAGCAGCAGACCGAAGATGAGTGACGCTTCCGTAATTCAGTGAATGGAAGTGAACAATCAATGAACGCCCGCCATGCTCGGCGGGCGTTCTGCGTAGAATGCAGATAGTGCCGGTTCTACGGCACGAAATCTCCAGAGAAGCTCAAGGGGAATACGAAAAGAAGGTTCAGCTGATCGGCATGAAGCCAGTAGGCGCGACCGGAGGGGGAGCTACTACGATGAGCGAATACGAAAAGAAGGCGAAGCAGTCGAAGAAGGCCAAAACCAATGGCACGGTTGGCCTGTTCGATCCTATGACCTTGCGTGGCGTGACCATGCGCAACCGCATCTGGCTGCCGCCGATGGACACGTATTCCGCGTTGGCCCAGGATGGTCTGCCCACGCCATTCCACTACCAGCATTATGTGTCACGCGCCATGGGCGGTTTCGGCATGATTATCGTGGAAGCTACCGCAGTGGCGCCGGAGGGTCGTATTTCGCCGTGCGACTTGGGATTGTGGGCCGACGAGCAGATGGACGCGTGGCGTTGGATCGTTGCCGATGCGAAGGCCGCCGGCGCGACGATGGCGGTGCAGCTCAACCATGCCGGACGCAAGGCTTCCACCGGCTGCTTCTCCATCGGATACGAGCATGAGAGCGTGCCGGAGGAGCAGGGCGGTTGGAAGACCGTGGGGCCAAGCGCCAACGCGTTCGGCTCGCTGACCAAGCCTCGCGCGTTGACCGTTGACGAGATCCATGCCATTGTCGACCAGTTCCGCGATGCCGCTTGGCGTGCTTATGATATCGGTTTTGACGCGGTGGAAATTCATGCGGCCCACGGCTATCTGCTGTCGCAGTTCCTCGACCCGCTGATTAACGAGCGTGAGGATGAGTATGGCGGATCGTTCGAAAACCGCATCCGCATGCTGGTCGAGGTCGTGGACGCCGTGCGTTCCGTCGTGCCCGACACCATGCCGATGCTGGTGCGCGTTTCCGCAACCGACTGGGCTGCCGGCGGTTGGGATCTCGACCAGACCGTCGACCTTGCCAAAGTATTGAAGGAGCATGGCGTCGATCTGATGGACGTCTCCACCGGAGGCATGATTCCGGGCGTGACCATTCCCGTCAAACCCGATTATCAGGTTCCATTCGCCGAACAGGTGCGCTCGCGTGCCGAAATTCCAACCACGGCCGTCGGATTGATCACCAAGCCGAAGCAGGCCAAGAAGATTTTGAAATCCGGTGCCGCCGACGCCATCGAAATCGGACGTGCGGCGCTTCGTGATCCGAATTGGCCTCTTCGCGCCGCCCACAAGCTCGGTATTCCGACCGAAGATGCGCCCTACCAGCCGCAGTATGTGCGTGGCGCATACTAAACGCAACCAATAACCAAGGTAATATCGAACAACAATCGAACAACAATAATGCGCCCTGCACCGCGTTGGCGGTCGCAGGGCGCATTATTATTTGGTGCTCGCTGCCGATTGAAATAATCGGTATCAGGCGTCGATGCCGACAGCCTGGCTCACATGGTCGAATCCGTCGCGCTTGAGCAGTTCGGCAAGGCCGCGCTTCAACACGGTGATCTGCTGCGGTCCGCGATACATCAGCGAGCTGATGAACATGACCAACGACGAGCCGGAACGAATCTTCGCATACGCCTGCTGCGGAGTGAACACGCCGCCGATGCCGGCAATCGCAAAACGGTCGCCATATTCGCGGTACACCTGCTTGATGCGTTCGTTGCTGGCCTCATAGCATGGCGAACCCGACAGTCCGCCCTCCCAATCGCGAGGAATCTCCATGCCGGTGCGGTCCTTCTGCAGATTCGCAATCGACAAGCCCTGCACATTGTGTTCGGCAAGCACGTCAAGCAGATCCTTGAACTCTTCCCAGGACTTATTCAACGGCATCTTCACCAGCGTGGGCTGTGGACGTTCGATCTTGTCGAGTTCGGTGAACAGCTTGTCGAGCGCTTCAGGGCTCTGATTGAACGGTTCGCCGGCCATCGTGTTCGGGCAGGAGATGTTCACTTCGACCATGGCGGTGCGACCGGCCGCGCGACGCATCGAAATGCAGTAATCCTCGATGCCTTCGTCCAAATCGCCGGTCTTATCGTCATTCGTACGCGCGATCGACACGGAAATCTGCATATCGCGCGCCTTCGTCCAAGCCTGTTCCGCGCGCGGAACAACGATTTCCGAACCCTCATTGGCAAGACCGACATGCACCATCATCGAATCATATTCGGGCAGACGGTGGAACCACGGCTTCGGATTGCCGGGACACGGACGAGACGTGGTGGATCCGACCGTTTCGAAGCCGAAGCCGGCGTTGTCGAGCAGCACCGGCATCTCGCAGTTCTTGTCGAGGCCGGCGGAAAGGCCGAGCGGATTGACGAAGTCGACGCCCATCACGCTGGTTTCCAGCACGGGGTCGGAATAGTTGAGCATTTCACGGCACGCCCACATCAGTGGCGGAATGTTCTTGGTGATCTTGCAGAACTGGATCATCTGGTCGTGCGCCACATCGGGCGTCTGATTGAACACGAAATGCGGCTTGATGATGTGCTTATAGCCGAAGGTGAAGAGATCGGTGGTGGCTTTGTTCACCGCATCGTGCCAGAAATTCTCAGAAACATACGTCATGGTTCACTATTCTCGCACCGTTTGTCGCAGGAAGGCAACACGACGATTGATTTCGCTGACGGGATGTCGACGTTCGTTTTTGTTCGATTTGAACGATTACAGGAGTGCCAAGTATATTTTTTCGTGAGGAAAACGCGCGAAACGCTCATCTCAGTTTTTATTTTGAGTGAACATGTGCGATAATGTTCGAATGATATCGTCACAACGTCAGCATTTGATTTTGAGCAGGTTGCGTACCCGCGGTGCGGTGCGTATCACCGCATTATCCAAGGAATTGGGCGTTTCCGCCATGACCATCCGACGCGATATCGCCGATCTGGCCGACAAGGGTCTGCTGAAGCGTGTGCACGGCGGCGCCGTCACTACCAGCACGCTGCTGAGTGAGCCGCTGTTCTCTGTAAAGTCGCAGATGGACATCGGATTGAAGGACGCCATCGCACAGGAAGCCATCAAATATGTGGCACCCGGCGACGTGATCGCCATCGGCGGCGGCACCACCGCATACGTATTCGCGCAACATCTGCTGGAATCACAGCAGTCGTCGGGGATCACCATCCTCACCAACTCCATTCCGGTGGCGGAACTGGTGCAGGCGCTGGAATCGAAAGACGTGGAAGTCATCGTGACCGGCGGCGTGACCACCCGATCCAACTCGCTCGTAGGCCCGATCGCAGACAAAGTGGTGGCCTCCCTGCGCGTCAACACAGTCTTCCTGGGCACGCATTCCGTGTCCATTCCGCGCGGCTTCCTCATGCCGAACTCGCTTGAGGCCGCAACCGATATGGCAATGATGGACATTGCCGATCGCACCATAATTTTGACCGATCACACCAAGTGGAGCTGCACATCATTGTCGCTTTTCGCACGCTTCGACCAGGTGGACACGGTCATTACCGATGATGGACTAGACCCCGATTCGGTTGGGAAAACAAGGGATTTGGTTAAAGAGCTCGTGCTGGCACACCAGAGCGAGCCTATTCAGGAAGGTGAATAACCATAATGAGTGAATTCGCAAACTACACTCCCGGAGAGTACGCGAAGGAGCACATTCGCATCACGCCGACCACGCTCGCCGATGGCCGCGCTTTCTTCTACCTCGACGATGATCCGGAATACGTTTCCGGCGCGAAGACGCGCGAACTGAACGATCCTCGTCAGCTGGCATACCGTTTCTCCAACCAGCTCAACGCAGCCGGTGAGGAAGTGCCGTACGCTGCTCCGGAAATGCGTCGCGATCCACTGACCGGCGACTGGATTCCGATGGCGACCGCACGTATGAACCGTCCGATCACCGCGGGCCCTGGCGCCACCGCCAAAGGCAACCCGCTGGCCGCACGCAAGCCGGGCGACCCGTATCAGGACGGCGAAGTGCCGGACACCGACTACAACGTGGTCGTGTTCGAAAACCGCTTCCCGTCCATGGTTCGCGTGCCGGGCCGTTCCGAAGCCGTGGAATACGTCAACGGCAATCCGTTGTGGGAAAAGAAGCTCGCCGCAGGCCGTTGCGAAGTGATCTGCTTCGACCCGGACGAAGATGGTCTGCCGGCTGACCTGCCGGTCTCCCGCCTGCGCACCGTCGTGGAGGCATGGGCGTTCCGTACCGCTGAAATCTCCAAGATGGAAGGCATCGAACAGATTTTCCCGTTCGAAAACCACGGACAGGAAATCGGCGTCTCCCTGGCGCACCCGCACGGACAGGTCTACTGCTATCCGTTCATCGCACCGAAGATGGAAGCCGAACTCAAGCAGACCGAAGCCTACCATGAGAAGACCGGCGGCAACCTGCTCAAGGATCTCATGAACGCCGAAATCGAAGCCGAGGAACGCATCGTCATGCGCAACCACAGCTGGGTGGCCTACGTGCCTGCCGCAGCCCGCTGGCCCCTCGAGGTACATGTGGCCCCGGTGCGCGACGTACTCACCCTTGACGAGCTCAACGATCAGGAACGTTGGGATCTGGCCGTCATGTACTCCACCCTGCTCAAGCGCGGCAACGCGTTCTTCGACAAGGGCGACGGCAAGGGCATGGATCTGCCGTACATCGCAGCATGGCATCAGGCCCCGATCCACGACGCACGCCGTGAGAACTACCGCCTGAACCTGCAGTTCTTCTCGTTCCGCCGCGCAGCCAACAAGATCAAGTATCTGGCCGGATCCGAATCCGGCATGGCCGCATGGGTTTCCGATACCACTCCGGAACTCATCGCCAAGCGCTTCCATGAGCTCGGACCAATCGACATCGAAAGCTGAAAGCCACCAAACCCAAAGGACAAAACACCAATGACTGCTGTTGAATTCATTGAGCCGCTCTCGCACGACGAGGGCGTGAAGAACGCGACCGACCTGTTCCGTGCCACCTACGGGGAGGAACCGGCTGGTGTATGGGCCGCCCCGGGCCGTGTGAACCTGATCGGCGAACACACCGACTACAACGCGGGCCTGTGCCTGCCGATCGCACTGCCGCACCGCACGTTCATCGCGCTCAAGCCGCGCGAAGACACCAAGGTGCGCGTGGTTTCCGACGTTTCCCCCGAAAACGTTACCGAAGGCGACCTCGACGGTCTGCAGGCCGGTGGTGTGGAAGGATGGGCCGCCTACCCGGTAGGCGTGGCCTGGGCATTGCGCGAAGCCGGCTTCGACGCGGTGCAGGGCTTCGACGCGGCATTTTCCTCCTGCGTGCCGCTCGGCTCCGGTCTGAGCTCCTCCGCAGCCATGACCTGCTCCACCGCCTTGGCGCTGGATGACGTGTACGGTTTGGGTTATGGCGCATCCGACGCCGGTCGTGTGACGCTGATCAACGCCGCCATCAAGTCGGAAAACGACATGGCGGGCGCGTCCACCGGTGGGCTCGATCAGAACGCATCCATGCGCTGCACTTTCGGCCATGCGTTGCGTCTTGATTGCCGTCCAGAGCTGAGCCCGCTGGAGAACGTCTCCCAGCAGGAATTCGATCTCGACAAGTACGGTTTGGAACTGCTGGTGCTTGACACTCAGGCTCCGCACCAGCTCAACGACGGCCAGTATGCCCAGCGTCGCGCCACTTGCGAGAAGGCCGCTGAAATTCTCGGCGTGGCCAACCTGCGTGTGGTCGCCGACAGCATCGCCAAGTCCGACGATCCGTTCCAGGCACTCAAGGAAACGCTCGATAAGCTGGAGGACGACACGATGAAGAAGCGCGTGCGCCACGTCATCACCGAAATCGCCCGTGTCAACTCCTTCGTGCGTGCTTTCGCCAACGGCAAGATCGACGAAGCAGGCCGACTGTTCAACGCGTCTCATGATTCGCTCGCTGCGGATTATGAAGTGACTGTGCCCGAGTTGGACATTGCCGTGGACGTGGCTCGTGCCAATGGCGCATACGGCGCACGTATGACCGGCGGTGGCTTCGGCGGATCCATCATCGCGCTGGTCGACAAGGGCCAGGGCCACGAAATCGCACAGAAGATTGCTGACCGCTTCGAAAAGGAAGGTTTCAACGCACCTCGCGCCTTGCCGGCGTTCGCTGCGGCTTCCGCGAGCCGTGAGGCCTGATCGCGGAAGCTGATGCAAAAACGCGCGTTGGCGCACGTCCATGAAAAGGACGTGCGCCAACGCGCGTTTCTGCGTGATTTACTTGTGAATGGTGCACAAAGTATCCCACGACGATGGTCGGCAGGCACGATGCCGTAGACCAGATACGGCTGGTTCGATGAGGTGCCGAAGCTGCGGCTCCACCATTCTCAACGCCATGCAGCAGGTGTTCGGCGCGATCGGCACGTCCATCGCCACCTGTCTGCTGTCGATGAGCACCGGTGCCACCGACGCGGAAGGTTTCTCGCAGGATCCCGCTACAGCTACGTGTTCGGCTTGGTGCTGATCGTCATCGTGCTGGTCTTCTCCTTCTTCCTGAAAGAAGACAAGATCGGCGAAAGGTAAATCGCATGACATATTGTAAAAAGCGCTTGCCGAATTCGTATTTCCAAACGATCGGCAGGCGCTTTTTCTTTTATGAAATCCGATTTCACGTCGAAAACAGATATTCCAAAAAACGACTTTCCGCAACTTTTGAAACCGGTTTGACGGAAGAAATCGTCTCACAATGTAATGTGATTGCCGGGAAAACGCCTTTTTTGACATCTGCCTTTTCTATACTTAAGGTACGTCCGGCATTTTGCCGAGACGGTAACTGGATATTCGCACCTAACGTTTAGGGAGTTCCATGAACAAGGCAATCATCACCGTCGTCGGTCAGGATACTGTCGGCATCATCGCACGCGTCTGCACATACCTTTCCGAACATCAGGTCAACGTGCTTGACATTTCCCAGACCATCATCGACGGTTTCTTCAACATGATGATGATTGTGGATTATTCCAACGCTGACAAGGAATTCGGCGAGGTCGTGGACGATCTCGACAAGCTTGGCGAAGAGATCGGCGTGCGCATCCGCTGCCAGCGTGAAGAGATCTTCACCAAGATGCACCGCGTCTGATCCATCAGGGTTCATCGGTAAGGAGCGAAGGAACACATCATGCTGAATATCATGGAGGTCCACGAGACCAACCAGATGATCGAGCAGGAGAAGCTCGACGTACGCACCATCACCATGGGCATCAGCCTGCTGGACTGCGCGGCCGACAGCGTCGACGAAGTCTGCGACAACATCTACAACAAAATCACCACGTACGCCAAGGATCTCGTATCCACCGGCAAAGCCATCGAACGCGACTACGGCATTCCGATCGTCAACAAGCGCATCACCGTCACCCCGATCTCGTTGGTCGGCGCAAGCTCCTGCAAGACGTCGGACGATTTCGTGAAAATCGCGCATGCGCTTGACAAGGCGGCGAAGAAGGTCGGTGTCGACCTGATCGGCGGCTACTCCGCACTCGTATCCAAATCCATGACCCCCGCCGAAGAGCTGCTCATCCGTTCCCTGCCAAAGGCGCTGAGCGAAACCGACATCGTCTGCTCGTCCGTCAACGTGGGATCCACCAAAACCGGCATCGACATGAACTCCGTCGAACTGCTCGGCCACATCATCAAAGACATCGCACATGCCACCGCAGATAACGATTCCTACGGATGCGTGAAATTCGTGGCATTCTGCAATGCCCCCGACGACAACCCGTTCATGGCAGGTGGCTTCCATGGCGTAACCGAAGGCGACGCGGTCATCAATGTCGGCGTTTCCGGCCCCGGCGTGGTTTCCCGTGCACTCGACGAAGCCAAGGGCAAGGACTTCGAATTCCTGTGCGAAACCATCAAGCGCACCGCGTTCAAGATTACGCGCGTCGGCCAGCTGGTGGCACAGGAGGCATCCCGTCGCCTCGGCATTCCATTCGGCATCATTGACCTTTCCCTCGCACCGACCCCGGCCGTAGGCGACTCCGTCGGCGAAGTGCTCGAAAAGATCGGCCTCGAACAGGTCGGCGCACCGGGCACCACCGCAGCGCTCGCCATGCTCAACGATCAGGTGAAGAAGGGTGGCATCATGGCGTCCTCCTACGTCGGCGGACTTTCCGGCGCATTCATTCCGGTTTCCGAAGACAAGAACATGATCGACGCGGCAACCAACGGCTGCCTGAAGATCGAAAAGCTCGAAGCCATGACCTGCGTGTGCTCCGTCGGCCTCGACATGATCGCCATTCCGGGAGACACCACCGCATCCACCATTTCCGGCATCATCGCCGATGAAGCCGCCATCGGTATGGTCAACCAGAAGACCACGGCTGTGCGCGTGATTCCGGTTGAAGGCAAAGGCGTAGGGGAGATGGCCAACTTCGGTGGTCTGATGGGTTACGCTCCGATCATTCCAGTCAACCAGACCAGCTGCGAAGCTTTCGTGACCCGAGGCGGCCGCATCCCCGCCCCAATCCACAGCTTCAAAAACTAGTCCCTCCCTTCCCTCTTCCCGATGCATGCTTGTCGCGTGCGATTCATTCTTGCGATTTGTGCTTGCGTTGGGTGCATAAGTTGCTGTAATGGGGAGGTCGCAGAAGAGCGGGATATTCTATTCGCGACACACTCAAGGCCGTTCGGCCAAGCTTACGGTCTCGAACAGAATATCCCGCTCTTCTGCTCGCTTCGTACATCTCGTTGTGTCTTGCGGAAAACTTACTTAAGTTGAACTCAGCGTAGCGGGAGAAGCGGCGGGGTCTGTTTCAGACCGTAAAGACTTGGCCTGAGCGGCCTGGAGCGTGTCGGGGACAGACCCCGCCGCCTCTCCCGCGGAACTTGTTGTACAAAAACAAGTAAATTATTGGAAAACCTAGAAGTTGGCAGGCAGGGGAGGGATCACTGGCCGCCGACGAAGCCTAGTTGGCGCCAGGCTTCGTAGATGGCGATGGATGCGCAGTTGGTGAGGTTCAGGGAACGCAGGCTTGGACGCATCGGCAGACGCACCTGTTCGGCCACGTGCGGACCGGCCATAATATCCATCGGATCGGGAATATTGCCCGGCTCCGGGCCGAACAGCAGAATGTCAGTCGGCTTGTATTCGATGTCGGTATACAGTTTGGTGGCGTGCGCGGTGAACGCGATGATGCGCGAATTCGGCATGGATTCCACCAGATTCTCAAAATTCGGGTGCAATACCACGTGGGCCATGTCGTGGTAGTCCAGTCCGGCACGGCGCAGTTTCGTATCGCGCAGATTGAATCCGAGCGGCTCCACCAAATGCAGAATCGTGCCGGTCACTGCGCATAGGCGGATTGCCGAACCGGTATTGCCCGGAATGCGGGGGGAGTAGTAGCACAAGTGGGGCGTGGAGGTTTCGGCTTTGGCCGCGTCTTCGGCTGACAGCATCGCGTCGACCACGGAAATCGGATTGCCGTGCGCGTCGGTCACGAGTTCGTCCGGCCCATAATTCGACTTGCGGTAGCCGTATTCGAACATTTTCTCGACTTTGGCTTCCTCTGCGGTTGCGCCTTGCGCGTCATTGGTATGCTCTTCGTTCGTCATGAATGCAAGAATAGGTACGATGAACGACACGAACGAGCCTAATACCGAAATTGAAAACGCCGAAGCTGTGGCGGACGCGCTTGCCGAATGGTGGCATGCTTCGGCGCGTGACCTGCCATGGCGTTTCGGCCGCACTACTGCGTGGGGCGTGCTTGTCTCCGAAGTGATGAGCCAGCAGACGCAGATGAGCCGTGTGGTACCGTATTGGAACGATTGGATGGAACGCTGGCCTGATGCGGTCGCGCTTGCCGATGCCGCGAAAGCGGATGTGATCACGGCTTGGGGCAGGCTCGGCTATCCGAGACGCGCCTTGCGATTGCAGGAATGCGCCCGCGTGGTCGCTTCCGATTACGATAACAAGCTTCCGCGTACGTACGATGAGTTGCTGGCATTGCCGGGTATCGGCGATTATACGGCCAGCGCGGTGATGAGTTTCGCGTTTGGTGAGCGCATCGCGGTGGTGGATACGAATATTCGCAGGGTGCTTTCGAGGGTTTTTCTTGGCGAGGAGTCGCTTGGCGGCGCAGCAAGCCCTGCGGAACGTGCGTTGGCGAAGCAGATGTTGCCGCAGGATGATGCCTCAAAATGCGGACGGTTCGACCGTCCTTCAGCGGTGTGGAATCAGTCCGTTATGGAATTGGGTGCGACCGTCTGCACGGCAAAGGCTCCGTTGTGCGAGGCGTGCCCTGTTTCGGGACATTGCGTGTTTTTGCATAATGGTCGTCCGGGATTGGGGGAACGTCGCACGCGGCCGCGTCAACGTTTCCAAGGTACGGATCGTCAGGTGCGTGGGCTGGTGCTGAATGCGCTGCGCAATCTGCCGGAAGGTGCGATCGCCCTTAATCGCAAGTCGCTTGAACGACTGTGGGACGACCATATCCAACTTGATCGGTGCATCGCATCGTTGGATGAGGATGGTCTTATCGAAATCCTGCCGAATGCGGATGTGCGTCTTCCGGTATGAAAGGAAGAATGCCGACGTTCTTTGGATGTGCGCACGCTAGACTGTGAAATCATGGCACAGAAGACGTCCTCGAAATCCGGCAAGAAACGTTCGAAAAAACAGCAGGCGATATTTCGTCGCCGTCGCATCGTCGTCGGCATCGCTGCGATAGTGCTGATTTCTTTTCTGGTGTTTTGCCTGTACTCCCTGTCGAGGGGGATTGTCGCGGTGAATCGTGAGATTCATCATGCGGACGTGTATGCGATTTCCCGTAAGGAAGTGCCGTCCCCGACCAAGGAGAAGAAAAGCGGTGTGCCGGATTGCGATGCGTCCAATGTCGCGCTTTCGTTGACTCCTGCGGCGTCAAGTTTCGGTGTGGGCGATTCGATGGATTTCACTACGGACGTCAAATATGACGGTTCCAGCAAGGTTGGTTGCTTGGTTGATGTGTCGGCTTCCAGCGTGGTGTTGACGATCAAATCGGGCGATGATGTGGTTTGGAAGTCGAATGTGTGCCCCGTTGACACCGACTATCGTCTGTTGGCGAAGGGCGACGAGGTCAAACAGACGATCACCTGGCCGGGAACGCGTACTGGCAGCGAATGCGTGGAGGATCAATCCACCCTGCCGAAGGTGGATCGTGGCGTGTATTCGGCGCAGCTTTCGATTGAAGGGCATCCCAAAGCGAAGTCCGATCCGGTCGGCGTCACTATTGAATAAAAATCTATAGGATATGTTATTCTCATGACTTTGCGTACATGCGTGTCATATAGCGGGCACGCTGACAAGGAAGAAGCGCCCGCGTACTAGGCATATGGTGGCCAATGGGAGCGCTTCCGGGGAAACATATCGAAACGATTTAGCGAGCGATAAGGAACGTCCATTGGCTGAGGCTACGACGAACACCACCACCATCATCGCACGCGCCGACCAGCACGATATTGATCTGCACAAGGCGTCGGACCGTGTGAACTTCGGCTCCATCCGCGAGCCCATTGATGTACCCTACCTGTTGGGTGTACAGACTGACAGCTTCGACTGGCTCATCGGCAACGAGCGCTGGCAGAAGCGTGTCGAGGAGGATCTGGCGAACGGCACCAACACCGTGCCCCACACCTCCGGTCTTGATGAGGTCTTCCAGGAGATCTCACCGATCGAGAACTTCGCTCAGACCATGAGCCTGACCTTCTCCGATCCGTATTTCGAAGAACCGCGCCACACCGTGCAGGAGTGCAAGGAGAAGGATTACACCTACTCCGCGCCGCTGTATGTGAACGCTGAATTCGAAAACGGCGACACCGGCGAAATCAAGTCCCAGACCGTGTTCATGGGCGATTTCCCGCTGCAGACCCCGCACGGCACCTTCATCATCGGTGGTACCGAGCGAGTGATCGTGTCTCAGCTGGTGCGTTCTCCGGGCGTGTACTTCGACCGCAGCCAGGATCGCACTTCCGACAAGGAAGTCTTCGGCGCGAAGATCATCCCGAGCCGTGGCGCATGGCTTGAGTTCGAGATCGACAAGCGTGACGTGCTTGGCGTGCGCGTGGACCGCAAGCGCAAGCAGTCCGCCATCGTGTTCCTCATGGCCATCGGCATGACCAAGGATGAGATCGCCGATGCGTTCAGGGATTACCCGCTGGTTATGGACGCGCTTGCCAAGGAGACCGTGCAGACCCAGGACGAGGCTCTGACCGATCTGTACCGCAAGATCCGCCCGGCCGACACCCCGACGCCGGAAGCTGGCCGCAACCTGCTGGATTCCTTCTACTTCAACACCAAGCGTTACGATCTGGCCCGCGTTGGCCGTTACAAGATCAACCGCAAGCTTGGTCTGGAAAAGGATGTCAACGATCGCAGCCTGTCTCGCGAAGACATCATCTCCACCATCAAGTACCTGGTCACCCTGCATGCCGGCGACACCAAGTTCCCGGGCAAGCGTGACGGCCAGGATGTGGATCTGCGCGTGGACGTCGACGATATCGATCATTTCGGCAACCGTCGTATCCGCCAGGTCGGCGAACTGATCCAGAACCAGCTGCGTACCGGTCTGAGCCGTATGGAGCGTGTGGTCCGCGAACGTATGACCACCCAGGATCCGGAGGCCATCACCCCGCAGTCCCTGATCAACATTCGTCCGGTGAACGCCACCATCAAGGAGTTCTTCGGAACTTCCCAGCTGTCGCAGTTCATGGATCAGAACAACCCGTTGGCAGGCGTCACCAACAAGCGTCGTCTGTCCGCTCTGGGCCCTGGCGGTCTGTCTCGTGACCGTGCATCCATGGAAGTGCGAGACGTGCACCCGTCCCACTTCGGCCGTATGTGCCCGATCGAATCTCCTGAAGGTCCGAACATCGGTCTTATCGGTTCTCTGGCAACCTTCGGCCGTATCAATCCGTTCGGCTTCATCGAGACCCCGTACCGTAAGGTCATCAATGGCCATGTGACCGACGAGGTCGAATACATGACCGCAGACCGCGATGCCGAGCACGTGATCGCACAGGCCAACCAGGAACTCGACGAGAACGGCAACTTCGTCAAGAAGCAGGCTCTTGCCCGAGTCGGCGAAGAAGAAGCAGTCGATGTGCCCGTCAGCTCCGTTGACTACATGGACGTTTCCCCGCGTCAGATGGTTTCCGTCGGCGCCTCCCTGATTCCGTTCCTGGAGCACGATGAAGGCCACCGAGCGCTGATGGGTACCAACATGCAGCGTCAGGCAGTGCCGCTGATCGAATCCGAGCGCCCGCTGGTGGGCACCGGTGCCGAATGGCGTGCGGCCGTCGATTCCGGCGACGTCATTCTGGCTGAGAAGCCGGGTGTGGTGACGTATGTTTCCGCCGACATCATCCGTGTGATGAACGACGACGGCACCACCAGCTCCTACAAGCTGGCCAAGTTCCTGCGTTCCAACCAGACCACCTGCTACAACCAGGTTCCGCTGATCCACGACGGCGAACGTGTGGAAGCCGGTACCGTGCTTGCCGATGGTCCGGCCACCCAGAAGGGCGAAATGGCACTGGGCAAGAACCTGCTCATCGCCTTCATGCCGTGGAACGGCTACAACTACGAGGATGCTGTGATCATCTCCCAGCGTCTCGTGCAAGACGACACCCTGAGCTCCATCCACATCGAGGAATATGAGATCGACGCCCGCGAAACCAAGCTGGGTGCCGAAGAGATCACCCGTGATCTGCCGAACGTCGGCGAGGACGCGGTGGCCAACCTCGACGAGCGTGGCATCATTCGCATCGGTGCCGAGGTCGAAGCCGGCGACATTCTGGTGGGCAAGGTCACCCCGAAGGGCGAGACCGAGCTGACTCCGGAAGAGCGTCTGCTCCGCGCCATCTTCGGCGAGAAGAGCCGCGAGGTGCGTGACACCTCGCTGCGCGTGCCTCACGGCGAAACCGGTACTGTGATCGCCGTCAAGGAGATCACTCGCGAGGATGCCGAGGAAGACGGCGACGAGCTGCCGAACGGCGTGAACCAGATGATCCGCGTCTACATCGCGCAGCATCGTAAGATCACCCAGGGCGACAAGCTGTCCGGCCGCCACGGCAACAAGGGTGTTATCTCCCGCATTCTGCCGGAAGAGGATATGCCGTTCCTTGCCGACGGTACTCCGGTCGACATCATGCTGAACCCGCTGGGCGTGCCTTCTCGAATGAACCTTGGCCAGGTGCTGGAACTGCACTTGGGCTGGATCGCGCACGCCGGCTGGGACATCTCCCTTGATCCGGATGCCGAAGCCGCTTGGAAGAAGTACATTCCGCAGGGCGCCGAAAAGGGCGAGCCGGGCACTCCGGTGGCAACCCCGGTGTTCGACGGCGTTCGTCCGGAAACCATCAAGGGCCTGCTGTCCTGCACCCTTCCGGATCGCGACGGCAACAAGCTGGTCGGCGACGACGGCAAGGCTGTGCTGTTCGACGGCCGTACCGGCGAACCGTATCCGAAGCCGATCTCCGTTGGCTACATGTACATGCTGAAGCTGCACCACCTGGTCGACGACAAGATCCACGCGCGTTCCACTGGCCCGTACTCCATGATCACCCAGCAGCCGTTGGGCGGTAAGGCTCAGTTCGGTGGCCAGCGTTTCGGCGAGATGGAAGTGTGGGCCCTCGAGGCCTATGGCGCCGCCTACACGCTGCATGAAATGATGACCACCAAGTCCGATGACGTCGACGGCCGCGTACGTGTCTACGGCGCCATCGTGAAGGGCGACAACCTGCCGCCGGCAGGCATTCCGGAATCCTTCAAGGTGCTGCTTAAGGAAATGCAGTCCCTGTCGCTGAACGTCGAAGTGCTCAACGCCGAAGGCGTGGCCATCGACATGAAGGACGAGGACGACGATCCGTCTACTTCCTCCGACGATTTGGGCTTCAACATTGGCGCACGTCCTGACGCGGCCGCCAAGGAAGACCAGGTTGTGGAAGAACCTGAATTCCAGTGATCCCAAGGCTGGTCGCGTTGCCTGACAGCGCGGCGCGACCAGCCTGATGAAACGTGATTAAGCATTAAGAATCGATAGACAGGACAATAGAGTGCTGGACGTCAACGCATTTGACAAACTGAGGATTGGCCTGGCCACCGCCGACGACATCCGTAACTGGAGCCACGGCGAGGTCAAGAAGCCTGAAACCATCAACTACCGTACCCTGAAGCCGGAGAAAGACGGCCTGTTCGGCGAGCAGATCTTCGGACCTACCCGCGACTGGGAATGCGCCTGCGGCAAGTACAAGCGCGTGCGCTTCAAGGGCATCGTCTGCGAACGCTGCGGTGTGGAAGTCACCAAGAGCCGTGTTCGTCGTGAGCGCATGGGCCATATTGAGCTTGCCGCTCCGGTGACCCACATCTGGTTCTTCAAGGGTGTTCCGTCCCGTTTGGGCTACCTGCTGGACATCGCTCCGAAGGATCTGGAAAAGGTCATCTACTTCGCCGCCTACATGGTCACCAGCGTCGATGAGGAACAGCGTCATGAGGATCTTCCTGGTCTGCAGGACGAGTTCGACAACGATATCGCCAACTTGGAGAAGCGCCGCAACGCGGAAATCGAAGAGCGTGCCAAGAAGGTCGAAGCCGATCTGGCTGAACTTGAGGCCGAAGGCGAAGCCAAGGGCTCCGCACGCGCCAAGCTGCGCAACAGCGCCGAGCGTGAAATGGCCGCCATCCGCGTTCGTTTCGACGAGCAGATCCAGCGTCTGAGCGCCGTGTTCGACCGCTTCAAGAACCTGAAGCCGGGCGACATGGAAGGCGACGTCGACCTGTGGCGTGAAATGGAAGACCGCTACGGCGATTACTTCGAAGGCTGCATGGGCGCCGAAGCCATCAAGAAGCGTCTGCAGGACTTCGATCTTGAAGCCGCTTCCAAGCAGCTGCGCGAAGAGATCGACACCGGTACCGGCCAGCGCAAGGCCCGCGCCCTGAAGCGACTGAAGGTCGTCAACGCCTTCCTGACCACCGGCAACAAGCCGGAGGCCATGGTGCTCGACGTGATTCCGGTTATCCCGCCGGATCTGCGCCCGATGGTGCAGCTCGACGGTGGCCGTTTCGCCACTTCCGATCTCAACGACCTCTACCGTCGTGTGATCAACCGTAACAACCGTCTGAAGCGACTGATTGAACTCGGCGCTCCTGAAATCATGCTCAACAACGAAAAGCGCATGCTGCAGGAAGCCGTCGATTCCTTGTTCGACAACGGTCGTCGTGGCCGCCCGGTCACCGGCGCCTCCAACCGTCCGCTGAAGTCCCTGAGCGACATGCTCAAGGGTAAGCAGGGTCGTTTCCGTCAGAACCTGCTCGGTAAGCGTGTGGATTATTCCGGCCGTTCCGTGATCGTGGTCGGTCCGTCCCTGCGCATGCACCAGTGCGGTCTGCCGAAGCCGATGGCTCTCGAGCTGTTCAAGCCGTTCGTCATCAAGCGCCTTGTCGACCTCAACTATGCCCAGAACATGAAGAGCGCCAAGCGTCTCGTGGACCGCGGCGACTCCGAAGTGTGGGGCGTGCTCGAAGAGGTCATCGCCGAGCATCCGGTGCTCCTGAACCGTGCACCTACGTTGCACCGTCTGGGTATTCAGGCATTCGAGCCGATCCTGGTGGAAGGCAAGGCCATCCACCTGCCGCCGCTTGCCTGCGCCGCATTCAACGCCGACTTCGATGGCGACCAGATGGCAGTCCACCTGCCGCTGTCCGCTGAAGCTCAGGCTGAAGCACGCTCCCTGATGATGGCTTCCGACAATATTCTGAAGCCGGCTGACGGCCACACCGTGACCATGCCGAGCCAGGATATGATCCTCGGTCTGTACTACCTGACCACCGTCATCGACGGTGCCAAGGGCCAGGGCCGCGTGTTCTCCTCGCTGGAAGAGGCCGAAATGGCCCTCGACAAGCATGAGATCGACATGCAGGCCAAGGTGCTTATCCGCCTTCCGGAAGACTTTGTGCTGCCGAAGGGCTGGGAGCCGAGCGAAATCGAAGTAGTCGATCCAGAACCGGGCAGCCCGGCCGTGGTGAAGGAAGAGCGCTTCCATGATGGTTCCGTGCTTTTCGCAACCTCCTATGGCCGTATTCTGTTCAACAGCACGCTGCCGGTGGATTACCCGTTCGTGAACGATCAGGCTCCGAAGAAGCGTCTGAGCAAGATCGTCGACGACATCGCAACCCGTTACTCCACCGCACAGGTGGCGGCAACGCTGGACGCGCTGAAGGATATGGGCTTCACCCGCGCACCGTGGTCCGGTGTGTCCTTCGCGTTCTCCGACGTTATCCAGCCGTCCGAGCGCGACGAGTACATCGAGAAGTACGAAGCCGAAGCCGAAAAGGTCAACGAGAACTACGAAATCGGTATGCTCACCGAAGAGGAGCGCCGTCAGGAACTCATCGACCTGTGGACCAAGTGCACCAGCGAGGTTTCTGAGGCGGTCGAGGAACACTTCGACTCCAAGAACAACCTGGCTATCATCGTGCAGTCCGGTGCACGAGGAAACATGATGCAGATCAACCAGATCGCAGGCATGCGAGGCCTCGTGGCTAACCCGAAGGGCGAGATCATTCCTCGACCGGTGAAGTCCAACTACCGTGACGGCCTGTCCGTGCTGGAATACTTCATCTCCCAGCACGGTGCACGTAAGGGTCTGGCCGATACCGCACTGCGTACCGCAGAGTCTGGCTACCTGACCCGTCGTCTGGTGGACGTTTCCCAGGACGTGATCGTGCGCGAAGAGGATTGCGGCACCAAGCGTGGCCTGACGATGAAGGTCGGCGAGCGTGATGCTGAAGGCAACCTGCATCTGGTCAAGGCCGCCGATGGCGGTCCGTACTCCCGTCTGCTCGCAACCGACGTGATCGATCCCGCCGACGGCGAGACCGTGCTGTACAAGGCCGGTGACGCGCTGTCCATGGACGTGCTCAACGATCTTGTTGCCCACGACGTGGAAGAGGTCAAGGCCCGTTCCGTGCTTACCTGCGAATCCAAGCGCGGCGTGTGCGCCAAGTGCTATGGCTGGTCGCTGGCCACCAACAAGCTGGTGGATGTCGGCGAGGCCGTTGGCATCGTGGCCGCACAGTCCATCGGCGAGCCTGGTACCCAGCTGACGCTGCGTTCCTTCCACTCCGGTGGCGTTGCTTCCGCATCCGATATCACCCAGGGTCTCCCTCGTGTTACCGAGCTTTTCGAAGCCCGTACTCCGAAGGGTGAGGCCCCGATCGCAGAGTTCGCTGGCGTGGTCAAGGTGGAAGACACCGAGCGCGGCCGTCAGGTCATCCTGAAGCCGGACGACGATTCCGTCGAGCCGATCGCCTACCCGGTGACCCGTCGTGCCCCGATGATGGTCAAGGACGGCGATCATGTCGAAGCCGGCACCCAGCTGATCGAAGGCTCCGTTGATCCTAAGAAGATCCTGCGCATCCTCGGCCCACGTGCTGCCCAGGTGAACATTGTGGAGGAAGTGCACACCGTGTACCGCTCCCAGGGCGTGGATATCCACGATAAGCACATCGAGGTCATCGTGCACCAGATGCTGCGTCGTATCACGGTGATCGATTCCGGCGATACCGACCTTCTTCCGGGTGAACTGGTGGATCAGGCCCGCTTCAAGGCCGCCAATATGAAGGCCGTGAAGGAAGGTGGCAAGCCTGCTGCCGGTCGTCCGGAGCTGATGGGCATCACCAAGGCCTCGCTGGCAACCGATTCCTGGCTGTCCGCGGCTTCCTTCCAGGAGACCACCCGCGTGCTTACCGAAGCCGCTCTGAGCCAGAAGGTCGATGACCTCAAGGGCCTCAAGGAGAACGTCATCATCGGTAAGCTCATCCCGGCAGGTACCGGCCTTGCCCGTTACCGTAACGCTGTGGTCGAGCCTGACAAGGCCATTCGCGACACCATCTACCCGAACTTCGGTTTGGGTGGCGACGAGTCCGATGCCGCCTTCGGCGACGCCGATCTGTCCGAAGTCGACTTCTCGAACATCGACTTCGGAGATCTGAAGCTCGGCGACGACTTCAATCCGGATGACTTCCTGGACGACAATGGCGGTCAGATGGATTTGGGCGACACCCTGTGATCCGAAAAGCGATGATGGAATGGCATAACGTCTGAAATCATCTCAATACATGAATGGGGATTGGCTGGAAACAGCTGATCCCCATTTTTTTAATGCGGAACTATTTTTAATGCGGAACTGCAGTTGCTGCGATCCTTGCGACAACAGTCAACCTATTGCGGAACCGTCCGTATTACAGAGCGGATATCTTCATCGCAAAATCGCATGGCAAATTACAATGAAGGTATGAGCTTTCTTCCATATCCGCCTCCACCTGAACCAGGTTGGTATGACGATGATGCCACAGTAATGTCTTCTCTCGTTGAGCCCGCCATGGCGGAGGCTGCGCAGTCGCAGCCAACATCGCAGCCAACATACGAATCACCGGAATCCCAAGCATTCCAAGCATTGGAAAATGTGCAGGAATCCGCGGAATCGTATGCGGCGAACATACAGCCGGTGGAACAGGCTGCCGCATCGTTGGAACCGTCCGACGTCGAACCGGTCAATGACGATGATGACATCGACTGGGATGGCACGGTGCTGTCTTCGGCATTCACCATGAAGCAGCCGAAGCTGGAGTATGTGCTTTACAACGAGCAGACCGGCCAGGAAGTGATCGTCGATATGGGTGTGCTGCTGGGGCGCAAGCCGTCCGCTGAAGTGCCGGAAGGTGCGAAATTCGTGAAGTTGGAGGATCCGACGCGCACCATCTCACGCAATCATGCGGCGATCAGCTTCGATCAGGATGGCGTATTGTGGATCGAGGATTACGGTTCGCTCAACGGCACGTACATCATTCAAGACAATGAGGAGATCAAGGTCGAACGCAAGCCGATGAAGCTTGATGCGCCTTGCACGGTGCGTATCGGAGACCAGTTCTTCACTTTCGAACAGCGCTGATTTCCTTCGCGCCGCGATATACATGTTGCGTCGTCAATCCATAAATGAGGATGACGGCGCAACGAACATATTATGGTACGAAAGCTTACCTATGCAAGCGGCTTTTATTAGGTCTTATTAGGCCTTGTTTGGCGGCCTTCGTCGGGCTTTTGCCAAGTTCTACCAGGGTTACTGGCGCAGACGGATGGCTGCGTTGATGGCGGAATCATTGAGACTGGCAAGCCAGTTGAGCAGATCTGGGTAGATATGCGGATTGCGTGCAAGGAAGGGGTGCAGCTCCGGAGCTTTGCTTGCGATTTCGGCCATCAGCATCTGATCTTCCGTGGTCATGGCCAATTCTGCGGTGAAACCAGCGTTCGACGTGACTGGCTCCTGCGGCTGAATCGGCGAAAAATCAGCCACTTCAGACAGGTCTGCGGGGTTGGTATACGGGTCGACGTATTCCGTCGAAGCATCGTTCGCCATATTCGATGCAGGTGTTGCCGCAAACGGCTCAGGCTGGTATTGCACCTGCTCGCTTGGCATCTGGTATTGCACCTGCTCAGAGACCGTCTCGGCCTCCTGCTGCATGATTCCGTCCTGTGGAACCGGCCACCCCATCGCGACCAGCTGCTGACGTGCGCGTTCGTCGCCGAACTGGGCGACCCAACGCTTCAGGCCTGGGTACGCACGCGGATTGGCAACCACATTCGCGCCGAATTCCGGATTTTCGTAAGCGATTTTCGCCAGGAATACGGGATCTGCGTTCGGATCCTGCACGGCCGCGACCGCGGCATCGAAATCGACCATCATGATCTCCTTATCTCGTGGTCTGTAAATATTGTATTGAATACGCTGATATAACGTGACAAATCCGATTATTGACGATTGTCATTGCGGGAACATGCGCATTATTGGACGGCACGTAACGTTTGCAATGTGCTTTCCTGTAAATCGCCGATATCCTCGTGATCGTCGATTTTGCTGACGTTCCAATCGTCGTTTGCTGAATAATCCGATGATTTGCCGCATATATCAAGCACAATCACGGTGACGTTGTCGTTGCCGCCCGCGTCGAGCGCGGACTGCACCAGCATATCCGCGGCGACTTGAGGATCGCCATATGCGGCCGCCACATCGGCGAGCAGTTCCCGATCGATCTGCGCGTGCAGGCCATCCGAGCAGATGATGAAACGTCCCGTGGAGCGCGCCGCATACCAGTCCGGCTGAATGCCGTCAGGAGCGCCGACGCATTGGGTGATGATATTGCGCGGTATGCATCGGTTCGCCTCGTCCGGTAGCATTTCGCCGGTGTCGATGGCGTTCTGCCGTTCGGAATGGTCACGTGTGATCCGGGTCAGCGACTCCGCCATCCAATGGCCTTCCGCATCGGCGCGCATATGGTAGGTGCGTGAATCTCCGACATTGATGACGTAGCAGTACTCATCGATGGCTTGTTCATGCACGCTATCTTCAACGCGAGTCGGCAGCACCACGCCGGTGATGGTGGTTCCGGCGATGCCGCCAAGCTCCTGGCCAAGTTCGAGCACCTGTTGCTGCGATTGGCTCAACGCATGTTCGATGGACGTACGGTTGCGCGACGGCTGTTCGGCAAGCTGCGAGAAACATGCCGCCACCTGTGCGCTGGCCCGCTCGCCGCCTTTGCCGCCGCCCATGCCATCGCATACGACATATACGCCACGGCTGGCGAGAGCGTTGTCTTGGTTGTTTTTTCTTTTGCACCCGACATTGCTATTCAGGCCGGCCTCGATGCTACGGAAGATCATGAGTCCCGTCCTTTCTTACGATTGTGCTTCCGATCGCTGCCGTTGTTCCGCCCGCTGCGGTTGCTGCGGAAGTGGAAAACGTCGGCAAGCGAAAGCTTGGCACGCCATCGGCGTAACGTCGGCAATGACTTGAGCATGTACTTGCGTTCCTGCGCAATATCGTGCCAATACTGCTGCACATGCTCTTCGTTGACGAAATTACCGGAGAAGGCCGCGTAATCGGCTTGCGCGCCCAAAGCGAGCAAGGTCTCGCGGGAAATATCCATCTGATTCGCGATCGAAACCGCCTGTTCGCTGCGTGTGCCTCGAATGTCGAGTCCGCTTTGCCGTGCGAGCGCGGCGACCGATTGCCAGCCGGCTGCCACACGCTGCTGCGTGCTGCCGTGTTTTCTTGATCGTGCCAGTGCGATCGCTTTGATGGCGAGCAGGAGACCGCATATGATGAGCAGCGTCCATAGAGGGCTTCCGTAGATGGCTACTTTTCTTGCGATTCTGCCGAAATGCTGCCAGAACAGGTTGGCTGAGGTTTCGTCGGCCATGCTTCCGCCGATTGAGGACTTGCCTTTGGCCTGGGTGTCGTCGCGTAGCGGGTCGGTGAGTGGTACCGGGGGTTGGCGTACCAGGGTTTGCGGATTCGGTGGGGTGAGGTTCTGGTTTTCGTCGGGGACTTTGGTTTCCTTTGGCGTTGGATAGAATGCCACCCAACCGTAGCTGTCCAGTTTGATTTCCACCCATGCGGTCACGTCGTTGCCGGTGAATTTCGTGATGGTGGTTTTTCCTTGTTCTTCGGTGCGGCTTTCGCTGATTTCACCTTCGTCGTCTTTTGGCAGGAATCCGAGTACCACACGGCTGGGAAGACCTAGGCTGCGTGCCATCAATGCCATGGCGGAGGCGTATTGTTCACTGTCTCCGACCATGGCCGTCCCGGCGAGCAGTTGGTCGATGCGGTAGTTGCCGTGGCCTGCGGTTGACGGGTAGTCGCCGCTTAATCCGTGTGAGAACCAGCCGGTTTCTTTGAGCTTTTCGGCTAAGGCCTGGGCTGCTTCGCCGCCTTTGGATTGGCCTCCGGCGATGGCTGTGGCGAGTTTGTCTACGCAGTCGGGCACATCTTCGGCTTTTGGCTGGCTGATGGCGGCCGCGTCTGCTTTGGCGATCTGTTTGTCGGTGGGAACCGTTGGCATGATGCCGGTTTCCGTGTAGATGAGACCTTCGGAGGTGCGTGAGGGGTAGATGGCCGACATGGTGTCGCTGTTGTAGTAGAACGAGTCGGAGTTTTCGCTGTTGTCGAATGTCACGCTGGATGCGGCTCCGGCCATGGGCAGCCAGTAGTCGCTGAGTCCTTTGTCCACGGTGAATGTGGCGGTGAATTTCTTGCCTTCGGCATTGTTGGTGATGGAGGTGCCGACACGTCGGTAATTGGAGGAGTCCGACGACATGGTGGAGTCGGACAGATTCCATACGTTGCCGTCGAAACGGTCCATGACCGCTAGTCGCACGCTTGATCCAGCGGGCAGGTTTTCGACGGTGAGGAGCACGTCGTCCTTACTGTTTTTAATGTACGAGCGCATGCCGCTTAACGGACTGGTGTAATTGTACGGGCTAAGCGGCGGATCATAATGGTCGCGCAGAATGGTGCGGTCCTGATCGACGACGAGGCATCCTCCAATCGCCAATGCGACGGAAAGCACCACGATCACGACGGAACTGAGCCAACGTCCCAATTCCAGTATTTTCCAACGTGCGCTGATCCAAATCACCAATATGAGCGCCATTATGGTGCCTACGAACATGCGGTAATAGCCGGAAGATGAGCCGAGCAGCGCGCAAATCGCAAGATTGGCGGTAACGGGAATAATGGCGATCATGGTGAATCGGCCATCTTCAGTCACTGCGAAAATGCCGGTCAGTAGCGCGAACCACAGGCAGATGGTCCATACGGCCAGCAAACAGCCATCGGCGGTACCGGTGGGAGGCTCGACCGACAGAATGAATTTGAACGATCCGAGCATGTTCATCCAGCCTTGTGTAAGCGTGCGCAAGGTCGGAACAATATGGGCGATGGTGGTGTCGTTGAGGAACAGTACAGGGCCGACAACCAGCTGGGCGACGGCCATGAACAGCATCTGCCACCAGAGACGAAGTGCCGGAACCGTGCCTGCGAGCGCCACGAGAGATCCGATGATGGTGGCCGGAATGGCGGCGAGCGCCCAGGATGTGGCCGATCCGTAGACGTCGATGAGGTTGCTGGCGGCGGCGAGAGTGAGTAGGGCTGCGACGAGTAGGCTTGCGTATTGCGAGGCGCGTGGCCGGCGTAGGTAGGGGAGTGCCTGTGATTTGCCGTCTCGTGACATCCAGATGACGGAGTGTGTGGAGTCGGCCCATGAGCCGGTGCCGGTTCCGGTGAAGGTGTTGCCGAATCCGGTGGTGTGGCCGGTGTCGCCGGTGTTGGTGTTGTGGGTGGAAAGTCCTGTGGTGCTCATTCCAGTACCCCCATGATCATTGGGAGATCGTCTAGGTTTCCTACGGTTGCCAGGGTGAAATCGGCGTATCGTTTGATGGCGCGTGGCTGTCCGATGGCGGTTTGCAGTACCACGCAGGTTGCGGATCGGGGGAGTGCGAGCGCCATGTGTTTGATTTCGTCGATGTTTTTGAGCCTGCCGACGGTGATGTAGTAGAACGATGAGTCGGGGGCGTGGGTGAGGGTGGTTTGCGCCAGATTCGGATTGTCGCTGATATCGGGGGAGATGGCGCTGCAGCCGTCAAGGAATTCCGTGGAGTTGCGTGGCATGATGTGTTCGGTTCCCGCGTGTGAGGTCACCGGTCGGTTTTGGAGCAGGCATTGCACGCCGATGGAGGCATGGACGGATACCGCCAGTTCGAATTCGTCGGAGCTCATATAGTCGTCGGGGTTCACGCTGATGGTCAATGCGGTGTCGGTGCGTCGGGTCGCCTCGTATTGACGGATCATCAGTGCGCCTGTTTTTGCGGAGCTGAGCCAGTGCACGTTGCGTACGTCGTCGCCTGGCTCGTATTCACGCAGTCCGTAGAAATCGAGGTCGTCGTCGACGATTTCGCCGCTTGGCTGGCCTTCGAGATCTCGCGGAATTCCGGCGTTGAGTGTGTTCAGCATAACGGTTTTCGGGTGGATGAACACGTTGATTTGGTCGACAAGTTTCTTTTCGTGTCGTACGAGTCCGAATGGGTCGCCTTTGCGTATGGACAGGGGGCCGACCGGCAGTACCGCGCGGGAGACGGCGGTGAATTCCACGGTGGTTTGGCGTGATTGGCCGGCGGCGAGCATGGGGATGGAGAATCGTTCGTGGCTGTCTCCGATGGGCAGGTCGCCGCGCGCTGATGTGGTTGGCGTGCGCCCTGGATTGTCGACGCACACATCGACTTTCACCGTGTCTGACACGGTGACGCGCCTGCTGGACACGTCTATGGTGGCGGTGAACGACGTGTTGCCGAGCGACAGCATGATGGCGGCGACCATCATGCATGCGAACACGATCGCCATGGTCAGCAGTTCATGCCAGCTGAGGATTGTGAACGCTATGAGTGAGGCGATGGCGAGTCCGGTCACGGCCCATCCGAGCGGCGACACGTATGAGGTGACCAGTCGTTTGATGCGATGCTTGATGCGTCGCAGGGATCGTTGCATGGTTCTCCTGCGCTGCATGGTTTTGGATTGTCGCATGCTTGACCTTTCGGGGGTTTACGAACGTTTCGTGTGGGGTGCGCGCTTTGCGTGTGCAGTGCCGTACGCGGCTGGCTGCGCCGTGCGTTTCAGGCGGTGGCGCCCACGGTCGGGGAAGGCACTTCATTGAGGATCTGTTCGATCATCTGTTCGGGGGTGGATCCCGCGAATGTGGCCTCCGCGGTGAGCGTGATGCGGTGTGCGAGCACGGCGACGGCCAGTTGCTTCACATCGTCGGGCACCACGTATCCGCGATTGCTGGACGCGGCCCACACGCGGGCGCATCGGGTCAGTGCGAGCGCGCCTCGCATGGACGATCCGACTTGGATGCGTTCGTTGTGACGGGTCGCTTCCACCAGACGTACGATGTATTCGATGATCGCGTCGTCGAGACGCACGGTTTCGCTGATGGCGCGCATGCGCAGCACGTCGTTGCCGGTGAGCACCGCATGTACGGTGGAGGCGCGGTCGGTGACGTTGACCTGCTTGAGGATGTTCACGCTTACGTCATGGCTCGGATAGCCGATGGTTGTTTTGATGAGGAAACGGTCCATCTGTGCCTCAGGCAGTTTGTAGGTGCCGAGTTGTTCGATGGGGTTCTGGGTGGCGATGACCATGAACGGCTGCGGTACCGCATGGGTTTCGCCGTCGACGGTGACTTTCTGCTCTTCCATGACCTCGAGCAGTGCGGACTGCGTTTTTGGCGAGGCTCGGTTGATTTCGTCGGCGAGCACGATAGATGCGAAAATCGGACCTTCGCGGTATTCGAATTCGCCGTTCTTCTGGTCGTAGTAGGTTACGCCGACCACGTCGGACGGCAGCAGATCCGGAGTGAACTGGATACGTTTGAACGACATGTCGATGGAGTTGGCGAGGCTGCGGGCCAGCTGCGTTTTGCCGGTCCCCGGATTGTCTTCGAGCAGAATGTGGCCGCCGACGATCATGGCGGTGGCGCATTGGCGGATCGGCTGTTCCTTGCCGACCACGACTTGGGAGACGTTGCCGACCAGTTGGGCGAACAGTTCATGGAATTCGGTGATGTCGGCCTGCGGCGCGGACATCATGGACGAGGTCATGGCCGGCTGTGCGGGCTTGACGCTTGGTGCCGTAGTCTGCGGGAATTGGCGCGTTGCCATTACGGGAGCCGATTGCGATTGTGGTAGCGGCTGTTGTGTTGGAGTGGATTGCGTCGGTTGCGCCTGCATGGGCTGCGCCATTGGAACCGTAGGTCTCGTCGGCCTGGAAGGAGTTGCGTTATGCGTGCTGAGTACCGTGCCCTCCTCGTCGGCGTCGAACGTGTTGGCGGCGTAGTGGGTAGCGTTATGCGTGCTGAGTACCGTGCCTTCTTCGTCTCCGTCCTGTTCCTGCGGATGCGTCGGCAGGCTTGGAGCTTGGAATGCGGGGCGTGCCTGCGGATTGCCGGGCTGTTGCGGCTTGCTCATATGGCGCCCAATGGAACCCAGCTGGGTGGCGTCGTCGTTTTCGTTGCTCATAGGTACTCCTTGGTTGCTTCTATTGGTCGTATTGATGATTGGTTGTGATGTTGAATTTGCTTATTTGACGGTGAATGAGATGCCTCGCGCCTGTTTTCCTGCCAACCCTGTTCGTAATGAGATGGCTGAAGCATTGGTGTCTATCGAGGATTGCGTCTCTCCATTATCAGGGGTTGGTCCCGGTTCCGGATCGGGGGTTTTCTCCTCGTATCGGACTCCGGTCACGGGATCAGAGCTTTTCTTGGTCGCATTGATTTCTGGTTCCCCGGCAGTGGTGATCACGCGAACCTCCCAATCGCATCTGGTACCGGAAGGACTGGTGATGTCGGAAACATCCAGTGTGCCGTTAGCTGGCCAATCGTAGGTATGCGAGCTTTCCCCTGCCGGAGTGATGACGATCTGGCCTTTGACACTTCGCCCGTGGGCCTCCCAACTACCGCCATTGACATGAATGATGTTGGCGTTCTGTGTATCCCACGTCAATGAGGATGGCAGTGTGATTTCCGCTGGCTTTTTGTTGCCGATGGTATTGTCGGTAGCGATTGCTGGGTCGCTGAGATGTGAGGTGTCGATGAAGTACTGTTGCACGCTTACCGTATCGCAGGTGCTCCAATCACCGGAAAGCGGCCATTCGGCTCTGCTCTCATGAACATCATCATCGTAATAACCCTTGGCCTTTACAACGAAACCTGTGACGCGTCCACCTTTTCTGGACCAGGTCGCCACACATGTGTTGTTGTTGAGTCCCAGCTTCACATTGGTTGGAGGATCGACTGCTGTGAAAGTCGAAACGGACGCTTCGTTGCGCAATGAGCCACTGCGTTCCGTAACCACGGTAATCGTCGGCTTAAGTTTTCTGTAGTACCACTCGTTCTTAATGTCGAATTCGACGGAATAATCCTTGGCGCTTGTCTCCACGGATTTGTCTTCGCCCTCGATGCTTACCGTAATCGACTGGTATTTCGAGTTACGTGCGTCATTGATCCGCCCTCTCACCACGATCTTGTCGCCTGATTGATCGGCGGAAATAGTCGGATTGTCAGGCGTACCCCAAGGCGAAACGGCATTGGATGCCGTGGAGGGCTGGCTCCAGTTCACTTTGTTATGCGCCTTGACCGTGGCGGTATAGGATGCGCCGTCGGTGATCGCATTGTCGTCGAATTTGAACGTGATGCTGGTGCCAGTGACTTCCTGGGCCGGATTCGCCACATTCGGACCGCTCAACGTCACCTGATACTTGTCGACGGCGGAGAAATTACCCTCCAAAGCCTTCCATGTGACAGTGATGGTGTTCTTGCTAGCCTCGGCCTTCACATCGGTCGGCGCGTCCGGAAGCTTGTCAGGCGTGCCTTCCACGCCATTCGACTCCTTCGACCAGCCGACCTCATTCTTGGCCTGCACCTTGAACGAGTACATCTTGCCGTTCTTCAAGCCGGTGATTTGGCAGGAGGTCACGGATCCGCACGATTTCTCGCCGGAACCGTCGCCGCCCCACGACACCTTGTATTCGCTGATCGGACTGCCGTTCGAAGAGCCGGCCGTCCAACTCAGATTCACCGCGCCATCCTGCGGGTCTCCGGCGATGGGGGAGAGCAGCGGCGCATCCGGCTTGTCCATCACCGAAACGTTGATGGTGCCCGTCACCTCACGTTCCTTCGTATTGGTGGCATCGCGCACATTGACGATCACCTTGTTGGTGCTCGCGCCGATATCGGACGCGGCGTTGATCGACACCACACCGTTGGACGGGCAGTCCACGGTCAGCTTCGACGCGCCATCGGACGTGCATCCGGTCACGGTCAATGCGGAATCGGGGAACGGATTATACGCATCGGACAGCAGGTTCACTTCCTCACTGGATCCTGCCTTGACCTTCACGGTTTTCGCGTTGATGCGTGCCAAAGGCCTGTTGGAGGCCGTCACACGAACCGTGACGCCCGCACTCACCGTGCCCTTCGAATATTGAATCGAAATCGGCACGCTCACCGTTGTTCCCGGCGAAGCGGTCTTGTCGGCGGACACGGTCAGCTTGCCGTTCGAATTCACCTTGGCGCTCACCTGGTCGGAATCGGTGCCACCCGAATACGTGTACTGCTTCTCATCGTCATACAGGTCGGACGCCGAATGGGTCAACGCGGTCAGATCGATGGTGGTGGCGCTTTCTCCTGCGACCACGTCAATGGTGGACGAGGAGAACGTCGGCGTGGGCACGTCACGTCCGATCACGGTGATCGGCAACGTCAATACCGCCGAATTGATGATTTTCACATTATCGTTCTTGTCGCGTTTGCCATCCACCGCGGTGAAGGTGATGGACGCTGGACCGGAATAATCCTTTGATGCGGTGAACTTCAACGTCTGGTCGTTCACATACAGGTCTCCGTCCGCGGCCTTCGTGGCGCTCACCGAATCGGCGCCGTCCACATACGCGGTCTTGCCTGCGCCCACGCGCACATAATCGGCGATATTGATGGTGATCGTCTCGCGTGCGTTCACCTTCAATGCCGGCGCCTTCGGTCGAAGGGTCGGTGGGAACACGCCGTACGCGGGCACTTGGATGAACGCCGTGGACGTGATGTTGTATGTCGTGTTGGTCACGGTGTATGGCACGGCTCGTGCCTCATCCGTCAATTCCACGCTAATGGTCGTGGACTTGTCACCGCCTTTGATATGCGCATGGTCGGTGGCGGAATCATCCACGGCCACCTGCAGTTCGTCGGCGCTGCCGGAAGGATTCGCGATCCATTGCGAAACGTCCACGTCGACGGATTTCTTATCGATCGTCGCGGAAGATGGCACACGGTAGTCGTATGCGGTCGGCGGTTCGATGGTGGCGTTGTCGTCCACGTTCACCGTCAACGTCGCGGTGTCGGACAATCCTGCCTTGTCTTTGACCGTATACACCACGTAATAGGTGCCCGCCTGCTGAGGCGTGGTGAAGGCGAGCGCATTGTCCGCCACGGTCACATTGCTGATGTCTTGCGATTCGACGTTTTCGCTGACGGTCAGGTCGGTGTTGTCTCCGGAGATGTCGTTTTGCGCCACGGGCACGGTTGCTGCGGTGTTGGGGCGCAATGTGATTTCGTCGTCGCGCGCGTATACGCCCGAGTCTGTGCCGGATTTGAATACGCCTACGCGGATTTGCGCTTGGGATCGTTGGCCGGTCCAGTCTTCGACGGCGTATGTGAAGGTGTCCGTTCCTGCGGAGTCGGCATAAGCTTCGTATACCAGGTAGGTGGCGTCGACTTCGCTGATGCGTCCGAGTGTCGGCGCCTTGTTGCCGAGGCCGAGCAGCTGCACGTCGTCGCCGTCGGCGTCGATGCCGGTCAAGGTGATCGGGATTTGGACTTTTTGGCCGGCTGCGACTTGCGCCTCGACGTCTGAAGGTGTTGGCGCAGCCTTGTTGGAAGCGTCTTTTTGGTGCACGTTGATGGTGATTGTCGCGGATGCCGCGTTGTCGAGATTGTCTTTGACCGTGTATGTTACGGGGAAGGATCCGGTTTGGTTGGATGCTTGGTATCGTACGGTGTTGCCTGATACGAATACGAGTCCTTTGAACGTGTTTTTGTCGTATTGCAGGTCGTTTTGCAGGCTTACCGTGGTGCCGTCGGAGTAGGTCACGTGGTCGAGCACGTCGATGGAGACGATGCCGTCGGTGCGTACCTGCGTGGTGATGTTGTCGGCTTTCGGCACGGAGTTGGAGGTGGTCAGTGCCGGTGGCTGCAGTACGATCACGCCGGTTGACGTGCCTGCCGCGTTGGCGACGCTGTATTTGATCTGCACGGGCTCGGTCGGTACCTGTCGTGCGGTGATGTAGACGCGCTTGTTGCTTACGACGCCGGTTTTGATGCCGCTCGCCGCATCGGCGGTCACGCTGGTCACGGATAGCACACCGCCCATCGGGTCGACGTCGTTAGACAGTGGTTCCACGATTGCGGTGTTGTCGGCGCCGAGCAGTGCCACGTCGTTGGCTGCGATGGGCTTGGCGGAGTCTCCGGTCACCGCCTGCACTTCGATGCGGGCCAGGCCGGTCGAGGGGATGGATCCTTGTGTGATGGTGTAGGGCACGTAGTAGGTGCCGGGGTTGGATGCGCTGAAGGTGAACGACATATCGGTGGCGTTCATGGTGGTGGATGCGCCGGATGGGGTTTCCACGGCGGTCAGCTGCGCGGGTTCGGCCGAGGTGCCATGCACGTATTGTTTGAGCGCGATGGTGGTGCGGGTGTCTGGCGTGGTCTGCTTGGCGACCGGATCGATCACCGCGGCCAGCGTGTTGGCCGGTTTCACTGAGAAATACACCATGCCGGTGCCGGTCTGCTGGCCGTCGGAAACGGTCACTTCGATGCCGGCGCGTCCGGAAGACATGGATCCCGCGTTGAATACGAGCTGCCCGTCGGCGCGCGTGGAAACGGTCACCTGGTCGGTGTTTTGCGGGGTTGCGGATACGAGGGTGAGCGGGTCGCCGTCGGGATCGGAGAAGCTGCCCAGCGCGTTGGTGGTGTAGGCCGCTCCTTGTTCCACGTCGATTTCCGGTGGCGTATCGGTTTGCTGGGGCGCGTTGTCGTCCCCTCCTACCAGTGTGAGGCTCACGTTGGCGTTGGAGGTTTGCCCGCGTCCGTCGGAGATTTCATAGCTGAACGATACGGATCCTTCGGATGCCGCGGAAGCGTCGAGCTGCAGATATCGTCCGTCGTATACGGGGGAAACGCTGATGTTGGCGCCGTCGGGGGCGCTTACCGAGGTGATGCGCAGTACGGAGCAGTCGGTCTGTTCGTCGTTGCGGAGCACGTCGAGGATCTGCTGCGATCCTGTTCTCGCGCCGAACGAATCGTCTTCGGCTTTGATCTGGCCGGATTGCGACGAGCAGGTCTTGCTGAAATTATGCTGGTTGTTGGCGCTGTCGTTGTTCTGTTCCTGCTGCTTCGACTGTTTGGCTTCCACCTTGTTCCATTGGATTTTGATGACCTTGGTGGATTCCTGTGGATTCCAGACGTTGCCGTTGACCACGTCGTTGAGTATGACTAGGCGATGGTTGGTGCGGAATATCAGTTCCGAAGTGGCATTGATGTTGGTCAGGGTGTCGAATGCCGCATCTGAACCGTCTTCGGAGCACACTTTGGCGTAATTGTTGGCTTTCTGCGCCCATGCGGCGAACACGCATCCGCCTGTGGATACCGGTTGGGCGGCCTCGCCCTTGCCGGAATTCGTTGTTTCCGCGGTTTTTTTGGTGTTGAGATTCACCGTTGCGAGTCCGTGCGGCGTCGCAACGGCCACCCATCCGTTTTGCTTGCCGTCCGTGGAGGGGGCCTGCAGCGTCATATCGCCCTGCAGGTTGATGGTCGCGCTTCCCTGCGGCCAGTACACGGTGCTTTTCGCAGCCACAACCGGGGTTTCGCCGATGACGGTGAACGATTCGGCGTGCGGGGCGCCTTCGATCGTGCCGACTTGCTCACGCGTGCCCTGCGGCCCTTTGATGCTCATCACCGCGCCATCGGAAGCTCGGTATCCGTATACGGTTCCGTCATGCGTCACCGCGATCTTTCCGCCGGATCTCAGTTTCATGTTCGGTTTGTCGGTGGTGGGGTTGACGGATTTCACATCGGAAGCGGATCCCACCCACACATTGCCGGTTTTGGTGTTGATGAAAGCCGCGGTATCGCCTCCGATAATGGTTTCGATATCCGTTTTGATGGCGGTGTTGCCGGTTTCGCTAATGGTGGAAGCCGCGATATTGCTGGCTTTGGTGCCTTCGGAGATCACCGTGTCGCCATCATGCTGTGCCACGTCGAAACGGGAGGCTGCGGATGAGACTCCGGCGTCCACATCCTTGTTCTTCGCATTGAATCGTGCGGCCTTGCGATCTTTCAACGAGGTGATCCACACGGTGCCGTCGTCGAGCTGCACATGCCGTTGCGTCACCGAACTGACGATGAACGCGCCCGCGATGATGCCCAGCAGCAGAAGCAGCATGACGATCGGCGTGATCCACCGCCTGCTTCCCGACGGCAACAGCAGTTTGCGTACCATTGATCCGAAACGTAGTTGACGTTCATATGATTGCGCCGATTGGTTGGCACCGTTCTTGCGTTTGCCCATTTCTGGCTCTTCCCTGAATGTTCCGATTGTCGTTGTGATCGGTCCGTATATGCCGTTTGCGATTGAAAATATGCCGTTGGCCGGTCCGGTTGCGAAGTATGGTGATGCTTATGGTTTGGCCGCGCACGCGATCGCAGGATTCTGCGACATCTGCCGGTCCGCTCGGATGAGGCTCACCTGGATGCAGGTCTGCGAGCCGTCGGCAGGTTTGATGCTGATGCGCGTGTCGGTGGTGGTGGTTCCTTGGGCGTTCGGGTCTACTCCTGCATCGCCTACCAGCGACCATGCGTACGAATCGCCGTCCTGAGGGTCGGGATTCACCCATGTGAACTGCACGCTGCTGCCATCGCCGGAATATGAGCCGGCCAGATTCTCGACACTGGGCACGCTACTTGTGGTGATGGCCGAATCGGGCGAATCGTTGTCCTGATCGTGCGTTCCCGGATTCTCGATCTGCACGCTGCTATTGTCGGAAGCCGAATCCATATTCGGCAAGATCGCATACGCGAACACCAACGCGACGGCCGTGATCGCGGCAACCGCCGAAACGACAATCGCAAGAGGCTTGGCCCAAGTGTTGCGCTGTTTCGGGACAACCGCGGCTGCCTGGCTGCTTGCCTGGGACTGTGCGTACAGATTTTGCGGGAACGGCGGTTCGCCTTCGACCGTGGTCGGCGTGGCATGGCCATACAACTCCTGCTGCGCACGCTGCATGTCACGCGCGAAATCGTATGCGGAATAATATCTGTCTTCCGGCGTTTTATTCAACGCCTTGCGTAAAATCCGCTCCACTTGCGGGGGAATATCCGGCCTATTGAGCTTAGGGAGCGGATCGGTGAGAATGATGTTTCTCAGCAGAGCGCCGCGTTCTTTGCCTCTGGTCGAGCCGAGGGCCGCGGAATAGCCGTATTCATATGGCGACTGGCCCGTCAGCATGGCGAACAGCGTTGCTCCCAGCGAATAAATATCGGAGGATTCGTTGCCTCCGCCGTTCTTTGCGAGCACTTCCGGCGGAGCCCACGCGATGGTGTAGCCGATGCCGGGACGCCCGTAGATCGTTCCCGCGATGCCGAAATCGGAAAGCATGGGCATGCCATGCGTGTTGATGAGAATATTGCTGGGCTTGATGTCGCGGTGTATGATGCCTTCGCGGTGCGCTGTGGAAAGGGCGCTCGCCAGATTGATGCCGACGGTAAGCATCTGGTCTGCGTTGAGCCTGTTGGATTCCAGGAAGGTCTTGTAATTGCCTCCCGGAGCGTATTCGAACACGGTGTAGCCGTTGCCCGTGGTGGTGACGCCGCTTTCATACACCGAAAGAATGTAAGGATGCGAGGAGATCCTGCCCATGAAGTTCGCTTCGGAACGGAACCGCGCCGCCGCGCGCGGATCGAGCGTTCCCTTGCTGACCTTGATGGCCACTTGTCGGCTGGGGGAAAGCTGCTGGTACAAATACACGTTCGCTTCGGAACCTGAACCCAACTTTTGGGCGAATGTATACCCAGGGATTTGAGGGGGAATGCCGTTCATGGCTTCCATATGCTCTCTTTCCTCGTGGTGCGTATGCTTTTCGGCCGCTCTCTCTGGATCCTATCCTAACTGAAGACCAACCCGGAAACCTATCAGCAAGGGGTCAAATGTCCATATACAAAGACGGGCATCTGAGACATGTTGTGGCTGAATAATAGAAGTCGTAGTGATAGAAAGAACGTGCGAACCTTAAGAGACGGCCTTCGTGGCGACGATGAGGGTAAATACATTCAGTTGCTGGATGACGGGCATCTGGCTCAAATGGAAATGACCATTGATGTGTTGTCGGCGTTGCTGCAGATGCCACGAAGGAGTGGTTGCACCGCAGATTGTGTTGGATAAAGGTTGGCTTCGAGACAACTTTGTAGGTTCCGGATTTGTCAGGTAAAGGAGGGCGAGACTAGTAGTGTTGGGAGGCATGATGAATTTGGAAGACCTTGACCGCGTCACGTTGGTTGCGGGCGCGCCGAGCAGTGGAAAAACCGAGTTTGCGCTGGGCATGCTGGTTGCCGCAATGAGGCGGTATGGTGACGGGAATGCCGTGATGACGGTGTCTGGCAGGCAGATCGCCGATGCGTTGGGCGATCGGGCGATCCGCGAATTGTCGGCCGTGTCGCAGGCGCGACCGGTCACTACGTTGCCTGCCGTCGCATTCCGTCTGCTGACGGCCGTGAGATCAAGTCAAGGCGAACCGTTGCCGAAACTGTTGAACGGTGCGGAACAGGATGTGATCATCCGCAGGGTACTGGCTTCGCATGTGGAGCATAGGCAACATGGCGACGATTGCGCCACCTGCGATCTGCTGCGCACCTATTTCGCGGTTTCCGAATGGTCAGGACTGGTGGCCGACGATTCCACCGACGCATTCGCCAACCAATTGCGCGACATGCTCGCACGCATGAACGAGATTGGCGCGAAACCGCAGTTCGAAGACATGCTGATCGCCCGTGCGGCCAGCAGGGACGGCATGCTTGACGAACGTCGCGAACGCCTGCGCACTCAGTGGCGTCTCGCCTTCGCCTTGCGTGAGGAATACAATGAGGCGATCCGTTCGTCTTATCCTGGCGAATATCGTCTCGACGCGTCGCAGCTGATGATCGACGCCACCGAAGCCGTGTCTGGCATACAGGAAGCCGATATTGCGAACATGCTGATCGTCGACGATTTTCAAGATACGACGTTGGCTGGTTTCGCACTGCTTGAAGCCCTGCATGAACGCGGGGTGCGCCTGCTGTTGGTTGGCAATCCCGACGAAGCCGTGCAGACGTTCCGAGGATCATATCCGGAATATCTGTTCAACCAGGCGCAGACGCGCATGGGAGCGAGGCTTGAACGCATCGAAGGTCTGCAAACGGCGCACGAAGGCGATACCACGCAAACCGTGTCGAACCAGCAAGGCGTGCATGGCGACTATCGCACGCTTGTCGCGACGCGAGTGAGCCTGTCGATCGCAAGCACGGAGTCGACGGACGTGCCTCTGCCCGATCGTCCCGGCAAAATGAGCGATATGCCAGGCGCGATGCCCATCGAAACGTTGCCGGCCGACGATGCGGGCGCTCGTGTCACGCCGGCCGATGGCAGTGTGGAAACGGCCTTGTACCGTTCCTCTTCCGAAGAGCTCGACGACGTGGTGTGGAAGATCAAAACTGAGCATTTGCAACGTTCCCGTGTATGGAACGACATGGCCGTGATCGCGCACGACAATGCCACCGTGCGCGCATTCGGCGAGCGGTTGCGCGCTGACGGCGTTCCCGTGCGCTATTCCAGCGTGACCCGGCCGTTGAAGGATGAGCCGTTCGTGCAGGGTCTGTTCGCGTTGATCGAGTTGGCTGAATTGAAAAACCAGACGATCGCGGCTTCGACCATGGACCTGCAGACCGCCGGATCCTATATTCGTTCGCGCGTGGCGCTGATTATGGGATCTCCGCTGATCACGGTCGGTGGTGATCAACGGCATGAGGGGCGTCCGGCCCGTCTCGCATCCATCGAATCCGCGATGAACGCGTTGGTTTCGCTCGCTTCGATTGTGGAAAGCAAGGCTGCGAACCATGATGAGGATGCTGCCGAAGAATACGACGAAGATGATTTCGAAGATTACTTTGAAGATGATTTCGAAGATGATGAGGATGCGACGGACGCTGCCGTCGAACAACAGGCGTTGCTCCCTCGTTTGATGAAGGATTGGCGCGATTATATGACGGACTATCATGCGATTCGCGCCGATGGCGAGCATGAAGACGAGCATGAAGGCGATTTCGCGCTGAGTATGGAAGCGCTGTACGTGCTTCTTATGGAGGGTAATACCGATCGCGTGGTCGATGCGATCGCCTCCGTGCTGGGCGCGGATCCGCAGATCAAGGCGTTCGCATCATTGTGGAAGGTTCTTGACAAAACATGCGAGTCGGAAGCCAAACTGGTTTCGCGTGAACCGCAATATGTGTTGGATTGCGCATGGAGGGCCTGCGGCAAGGCGGAAGTCTGGCAGCGTGTGGCGCTGGAGCATTCGGCTGCCGGTCGTGCCGCGAATGATCGGCTTGACGCGGCGATGCGTTTGTTCAACTATGCTTCAGGCGGCGAGTCAAGCGGGGAATTCGCGGTACACACCATCGAGGCGTTCATCGAACAGGTGCGTTTGCTGACCATTGAGGCGGATTCGCTGGCGCATACCGCGCCCATTGATCAGGCGGTGACCCTGACGACTCCCGCAGGAGCGGCGGGAAAGCGCTGGAATCTGGTTTTTCTGCCGGCTTTGCAGCAGGGGCAGTGGCCGAATCTCACACCACGCAACACGTTGTTCGGCGGTGAGGAACTGGCCGATGTGATGCTGCACGGCGTATTGTCCGACACGATCGTCACTCCGGCGGGCAGACAGGACGCGCAACTGGCGTCGGTGCTCGCCTCCGAGCAGAAGAGCCTGTTGGTGGCGTTGACCCGTGCCGGCGAGCGTGTGGTGGTGAGCGCCGTGCTGAATGACGACAATGTGCCTTCGGATTTTCTATACGGATATATGCCGGAATGCTTCGACCGCGATCGCGACGCCGATATGGAACGGCGAGAATATGCGTCGGTCGGCGGCCAAGGCGATTACGCGGGGCTGGAAACCGATCCCCGTGGTCTGGTCGCGGCCGCCCGAAGCGTGCTTGCGTCGGAACCTGAGGACAGCCCGAAGGCGCGTGATGCCGCGGAAGCGTTGGCATTGCTGGCTTCGCATGGTGTTACGGCGGCCGACCCTGACCGTTGGCCGTTTATGGGGGAGACGGTCGAGGCCACCATGCGGAAGATCGCGGCCGTCATGCGGACGGGCATGAGCGACACGTCGGAAAGCTCGACGTCGGGCCGAAACGGCAAATCGCGGCGATCCGACGTGGTGACTTTGTCTCCTTCTGCGGTAGACAATCTGTGGGCGTGCCCGGTGTGTTGGATGTTGGAAAACCGCTTCTCCGGCCCGCGCATGGGCAGCGTCGCCACGAGTTTCGGCTCGCTGATCCACAAGGTGGCGCAACAGGCCACCGAAGCCGGACTTGATATGCCGGAACACCATACCGCCATCAGCGACGTGGACAATATCAATGCGATCACCGAATGGATGTATGCCGAATACAAGCGTCTATGCGGCGATTTCAACGCCATTGCCGATCCCGCGCAACGGTATCAGGCGTTGAAGAAAGATGAGCAGGCGCAGGAGGCGTTGCGTAACATCGCCACGTATTTCGTGCAATCGAATCATGGTGATTATCCGATTAAAAATAATGATGCATTCAGCGTTGGAAAACTTACGAAAGCCGAACCTGAGCTGAAATTTACCGCAAAATTCGATTTCGACGATATTCTCGACGCCTACAATGCGATGGACGGCGTTCGCGCGATTTCACGAAACGAATTGATCGCCATTATGGGAGCGTTGGTCGGAGGATGGCCGGAAACCGGCATGAGCGAGTATCTCACCGTGCGTTTGCCCGGCAGGATCGACCGTTTGGAACGGCGTGAAATGGCGGATGGCACGCAGCAGGTGCGTCTGATCGACTACAAAACCGGTGTCAGTCCGACCGGCGAAGGCTTGTTCAACGATCTGCAGCTCGTCTGCTATCAGCTGGGACTCGTATTCCCCGAGGAAAGCGGCATGCGCGGGGCGCAGGCGGTGGCGAACGCGCCGAACATCACGCAAAGCGCGCTATTCCATGTAGCCAAGCACGCATACCCTGCGCCGTATGGCGACACCGCCGCCGAATCGCATATGCAGCAGGCGCTGTTCGCCAATGGAAGTCTCAATACCGGCGAATTCATACCGCGCTATTACGTCAAAAAACTCGACAAGGATTTCCACGACGGACTCGATGACATGCTTCCTCCGTTGGAAGTGAGCGACGAGCATTGGAATGAGTTCCTTGGCTTACGCGGCACGATGGCGGTATGGTCCCTCACCATGATCGCGAGGGTCTTCTATGCAGCCGCGGCCAGCAGAGCGAACGAAATCACCGCAAGACCGACGGCGGAACATGTGAAATACTGCAGAAACACTACGATCTGCCCGGCCTGTGCGGGCGAACAGAACACCGTATTCGAAAGGAGAACGGCATGAGCGGAACCATGAAGTTCACCGACAGTCCTGAGCAGTCTGCCGTCGTCCAAGCGCCCTCGTATGCGGATGTGGTGGTGGTGGCCGGCGCTGGATCCGGCAAAACCTACACGATGACCAGACGCATCATCACGCTGATCGAACAGGGGGTGAGCCCTGAAAAGATCCTCGGACTGACCTTCACGCGCAAAGCGGCCTCGGAACTATTGTCTCGAGTGTCTGCGGCCGTGACTCGCGACCAGCGCGAACGCGGCCTGAAATCAGCGAACATGACGTTCCTCAAACCGGAAGTCTCCACGTACGACGCTTTCTTCCAATCCATCGTGCGCCAATATGGACTGCTTGTCGGCTTTGACCAGAACACGCAGCCATTGAGCGAAGCAGGTGCCATGCAGCTCATCCACACCGTGCTTGACAGGCATATGGATGATCTTATGGCGTTCGACGGCGATCTGAAATCGTTCAATACCATAGCGGGCAACGTGTTCGCCCTGTCCAACGCCATTTCCGGCGCCATGATCGGCGGCGACTGCACCAGCTTCGACGAAGCCGTGCAACGCGTTCGCGACTGGGATGAGGCGTTCGTCGAACAGATCGCCAAGGCGCTTGACGGCGAAACCGTGCCAACGGAAGAGCCGAAATCGCCAAAGCTGCCGAAACGACTGAAAAAGGATTCCGACGCGGACTACGAAAAGAAACTGGAGAAATACCGCGAACTCGGGCACGACATGTGCGTGTTCAACAGCGCGCAACTCGCATTCGTCGCCAAGCAACGCGACCTGCTGCTCGATCTTGTGCTTGATTATCATGCCGAAAAACGCGCCTGCAATATGGCGGAATTCAGCGATTTCACCATCGCGGCATTCCAGCTTGTCTCCCGATTCCCGTCTATCGGAGCGTCCTACCGCAAACGTTATTCGCATGTGCTCCTCGACGAATACCAAGACACGTCCACCACGCAGGCGGCACTGCTGAGCGCGCTGTTCCACGTGGACGACACGCATCGCAGCGCAGTCAACGCGGTCGGCGACCCCTTCCAATCAATCTACGCATGGCGAGGGGCGAGCCCTGGCGCATTCCGCATGCTGCAACACGATTTCGGCATGGACGCCACCAGCAGGCCGTTCGCATTGACCGTGACACGGCGCAACTCACGCATGGTGCTCGAAGCGGCGAACAATCTCACCAAACCGCTCCGCTTGCCTGCCAGACGCCTCAGCAGCTCGCTGATGCTCGAAGTCGACGTTCCGGCGCTCGTCAATACCGACGAAGCCCCCGAAGGAACGGTGGGCGTGCTTGCGTTCGACACGTTCGGGCAGGAGGTCGACGCGGTCGTGCGCTTCGCCAAACATGCGATCGCCCTGCACACGCCTTCCTCGCGCGACCTCGACAATGGCATGAAAGACAATCGTCCGCACGTGGCGGTGCTGTTCCGTTCCAAAGGAATCATGCCGCAATTCGCGCAAGCGCTCGAACACGCAGGCCTGACCACGCTGGTAGTGGGGCGGTCGGCGTTGCTGGAACGCCCGGCGGTGCAGGACGTGTTCGCTTTGCTACGCGTCGTTAGCGATCATACCGACAGTGCGGCGCTTATGCGATTGCTGGCCACGCCGCGATTCTCCATCAGCGCCAACGATCTGCAGGCGCTCGCCGATACCGCGGAACAGGTGAACACGATGTGCCGGTATCGTGCGCTTGTTTCAGCTGGAATCGTGCAGGAGCAATCCAACAAGGAAGAAAAACCGGAAAATCTGGGAATTTATGGAGTAACTCCCAAGTCGGGTCCTTCCGATGCTGAAATCCGTGCCATCGTACGTGAATATCGAGATCAAGTGCCGAATGCGGTTTTCCTTGTGGACCTCATGTTGCGTGACGATCTCGCGGAACTCATTGACGGCAGGGTGAGTCGTGAAGGGACGAAGGAAGTGCTTCGCGCCGCGGATGCGATCCGTCAGGTGCAGCGCATGCTTGGCCACCCGTTGCCGGAAGTGGTTCGCGAGGCCATCGTCGCATTGAATCTCGATATCGACATGCAGCTGGCCGAGCATATGCGCGGCGGTCAGGCCGATGCCACGCTCGCCGCATCCCGGGTGGCGCTCGCCAAATCGCCGATCGATGCGTTGCTGAAGCTCGTCGACACGTATATGCAGGAGATCGCGTCGCAGGGAACGCCGAGCCTGCGCGCGTTCATCTCATGGGCGGATTCGCTGCGCGACGCACGCGAGGAGAACGCGGTGGCTCCCGATGTGCCTGTCGACGTGGTGCTGATGACCGTGCACCAGTCGAAGGGCCTTGAATGGGATGCCGTGGCCGTGGTCGGCATGACCGATGGCGGATTCCCCACCAACAAGGGCAGCGATCTGCGTGTGGTCGTTGATGAAGAGCATCTCAACGGTTTCCAGGATGGCGTGTGGACGCCGCCCGAATATCATGAGACCGCCAAAACGTGGCTGACCGATCCTGCTGCGGTGCCGGTTCCGGTGCGTGTGGACGCCGATATTCTGCCGCGATTCCCCCATGACGCGCTTGTGGGTGGAAATCCGTTGGAAGCGTTGGAAATGCTGGAGGATGCGGAAATCATTGACGACGAAGTGTTCGGCACCTTGCGGAATATGAGCGTCGATGACATGGAAGGTATTGATCCGGACGGACTGTATTTGACGCAAATCGAGGAGTATGGCCGTCGGTTGCATGCCGACGAGCGTCGCCTCGCGTATGTGGCGTTGACTCGCGCCCGTCATGAGGCGCTGCTCACCTGCAGCGCAACGAATGCGGAAAGCCGTGATCCGCGTGCCGTGGGCGATCGCAAACGTGTGTCCAAACCGTCGAATTTCCTAGTGGAAGTGCGCGATTCCATGCTCAATATCGTTTCCAGAGCGGCTGAGCCGAGCAACCTGGCCGATATTGCGGAAGTTGAGGATATCGATTCCTCCGAAAACGGCATGACCAGTCTGCATTCGATCGATGCGCCGTTGCCGGATGGATTTTTTGTGGGCGAGCATGCCCGCGATTTTGAAGATGCGGTGGTCGGCGACGCTTGGAATGCGCCGCTCGAGCCGTCGGAAGGCAACCAGTTCCTGCCATGGCCGTGCGAGTTGAGCGATGAGACCCTGCAGACGTTGCGTTTGTCTGCGCTGCAGGTGGATTCGGCGATGAACAATGCTGGCGGGCAGACTGATGGGCGGGCTGGCGAACGGGCCGGCGGGCAAGTTGGCGAGCCTGTCGGTGGCGAAGGTGCTGGGCGTTGCGAAAATACGGGTGCTTCGCTGCTGCGATGCGCGCAATTGCTGGTGGCCGACAGCAATCTCATGCCTGACATGCTTGGAGAGGCGTCGCAGGATGCGTTCGACAGCGCGGTGCGTGCGAAGGGCGAGAGGATTCTTGCGTCCGGTCGTCAGAACGTCACCTCGCTGCAGGCGCGCGCAGGCATGATGGACGAGCGTGGCGCCCGTACTTACTGGCGTGGGCTGGTGCGCCCGATACCGAACGTAGCGTCTCCGGCCGCGCAACTGGGCACGCAGTTCCATGCTTGGGCGGAACGGTTCATCATGGCCGATGCGAATGATGCCGGCATTGGCGTTGGCGCGAGCGGCAATGCCGGTACTCGCGTAGCTGAATCGCGATTGGCGATGCTTGCCGAGCTGCGACGCAACAATGCGGCGCAATCGCAAGACAATCAAGACAATAATGGGGCAAACAATAACGGGATATTCGATTGGCAACAGCGTCTCGCAACGTCGACATGGGCACGGCGCAAGCCCGCGTGGGCGGAACGGCAAATCGTCGTCAACGTGCCGCAATTGGGCACCATCGTCAACGGCAAGCTCGACGCGGTGTTCTTCGGGGGTCTCGATGGGGCGGATCGGTCGAAACAATATACTATTGTCGATTGGAAAACTGGAAAAAAACCTCGCAAAAAAGAGGAAATTCAGAAAAAAATAGCACAGTTGGATATGTATCGTATCTTGCTGTCGGCAATGGAGGGCGTACCGCTCACCGCTATCGACGCCTGCCTCTACTATCTGAGTGAACCCATTGAGGGCGATCGACAGCTCAATGCCGCCGACAAAACAGAAGAAGAGATCCTTGCCGAGTTGAGCTACGGAATTCCGAAACAATCCGACAACGACTAGTGCTGGTGCGCCAAGAGATGCGTGTATGCATCCTGCTTGTTCTTGATCATCGTTGAAAAGCGGCGCTTTCCAGCCTGTCCGTAGGGTAACGCACTGCGGGCAGCGTTGTGGAGGAGCGCCGCTACCCTCGTGCAGCATGTGTGGGCGGGCACACGTGCCGGACGCAACGAAAGTTAAGGAGCGATAATCATGGCTGCCACCAGCGCAACCGAAACCCCGAAGTCGCCATATTCCGTATTGTTCTCCATTTCGGGAACCAAAGCGTTCTGCGCTTCCGGAGCTTTGGCGCGACTGCCGATGTCGATGATGGGCCTCGGCATTATTCTCGCACTCAACCACCTGTACGACAATTGGACGATCGCGGGCGTGATGAGCGCGGCGTATGTGCTCGCCACTGCAGCGGTCACGCCACTGTACGCGCGACTGTTCGACCGATTCGGCCAGCGCAAGGTCGGTTCGATGGTGCTTGTCGTGCAAATCATCACCATGCTTGGTTTCGCGTTCTCCGCATTGGTGCGCGTGCCGATCCCGCTGCTGTTTGCGCTGGCTGTGGTGATGGGGCTTACGCAGTTCTCGTTCGGCGCGCTCGTGCGTACGCGCTGGGCGTATGTGCTTGACCGTACCGGCAACGGCGAACTGCTGAACACCGCATACGCGCTGGAATCCGCCATCGATGAGATCGTATTCATTTTCGGACCGATTCTCGCAGCGTTCCTTGCGGCTTCCGTGCACCCCGTTTCGCAGTTGTTTGTGCCGACGATTGCGTGCGCGATCGGCGGCACCATTTTCTTCACATTGAAGGATACGCAGCCGCCGGTCGTGCATGAAGTCAAGGTCGTTTCGGCCTCTTCCGACGATGCTGATGTGCGATTGACCATCGATGGCGATGCCAGCAATACTGGCGATTCGGGTTCCGCACCGCGCGACAGGCTGACCATCGCACAGCTGAAAACAAACGACGCAGCCAAGAAATGTAGCGTATTCACTTATGCTGGCGTGATTCCGTTGTTGCTGGTTTTCATCATATTCAATATGAGTTTCACCGCATTCGACACGTCCATGACGGCCGTCATGAAATCGTTGCATCTTGATTCCGTGCTCGGCGTGCAGCTGGCGATGCTAGCGGTCGGTTCATGTATGGGCGCGCTGGTTTTCGGAACGCTTGAGCTCAAAGGATCCCGTTGGCGTTACATGATTATGTTCCTTGCGGCGATCACCGCCGGCTTCTTTGTAATTCACCTGTGCCAAGGCAATCTGATCGTAATGGGCATTATGGAAATTATCACCGGTCTGGCTGTTTCGCCGGTGTTCGCATCGGGCAACCTCGTGATGAAGGAAACCGTCCCCGAAGAGTCGTTGACCGAAGGCCTTTCCTGGGTGAGCACCGCAGGAACCGTCGGCGCATCATTCGGTTCGATGATCACCGGTATCATATTGGATCACGCCACACCCGACGTGAGCCTGATGCTGCCATGGATTTTCGTGCTCGCCTCGATTCCGTTCGCCTTGATCGGCTGGGCGGTGACGCGTCGAAGCGTCTCTTTACATTCGTAAATGGAACATTCCTCAGTAGAATGAGTGAGACTGATTTGAAATGCTGTTCGTACGCTCGTACGTGCGACACGCTTGAAGGAGCTGCAATGATCAAGGTTTCTGTAGTTGGCGCCAAAGGACGTATGGGTTCCCATGTAGTCGATGCCGTGAATAACGCGGCCGACACCGAATTGGCGCTCGCGCTTGACGCTGGCGACGACCTGAGCCAAATTACCCCCGGCAACACTGACGTGGTGGTGGAGTTCACCGTGCCGAGCGTGTCTCTTGACAATGTGCTCGCACTCGTGGCGCAGGGCGTCGACGTGGTGGTGGGCACCACCGGCTGGACCGAAGAGAAACTCGATCAGGTTCGTGCCGCGCTCGCGGCCGCGCCTCGCGAAGGCCAGAGCGTGTTCATTGCTCCGAACTTCGCCATTTCCGCAGTGCTCGCCGACTATTTCGCTAAGGTTGCGGCTCCGTACTTCGAATCCGCTGAAGTGATCGAGCTGCATCACCCGAACAAGGTGGATGCTCCGTCCGGCACCGCATTCCACACCGCGCAGGGCATCGCCGCAGCCCGCAAGGCCGCAGGTCTTGGCCCTGTGCCGGATGCCACCGAAACCGATGGCGGCTCCCGTGGCCAGGTGGTTGACGGCATTCACGTGCACGCCGTGCGTCTGCGCGGTCTTAACGCCCATGAGGAGGCCCTGTTCGGTAATGACGGCGAGCAGCTGACCATTCGTGCCGACAGCTTCGACCGCATCTCCTTCATGCCGGGCGTGCTGCTGGCCGTGCGCAAGGTTTCCACCGGCGCATACCCAGGCGTGACCGTCGGCCTCGACAACTTCCTCGACCTGTAAATCGGTGAATCCGCGATTCGGCAAACAGGTTGGCAAGGTCGGGTAGACTCGGCCTGTTGTTCCCTATTCGGGCGTTCCACCGCATGGTGGGCGCTCGTTTTTATATTTTCAAAACGTGCATCAATTGTATTGAATCGTCGGAACCGGCATTTCTTTTCCTATGATTCGTTTTCTCATGATTTGACAAGTCGTGCGATGGCTGCGCTCGCTTCGGCGATTTTTTCGTCGGAAACCGGGCCTCCCTGTGCTGCGGCCTGCTTGACGCAGTGACTGAGATGGTCGTCGACCAGCAGCAACGCCACCGATTTGAGAGCGCTGTTCACCGCTGAAATCTGTGTCAGAATATCGATGCAATATTCGCCTTTTTCCGTCATTTGGCGAATTCCTCGCACTTGTCCTTCGATGCGGTTGAGCCGTGTGATGATTTTCTTTTGATCGTCGGCATACCCATGCTGCGTGGTTGCGTAATGTTGATCGTTTTGCATTTGCTCCGCCATGTTCCTCGCCTCTCTGCGTGTGCGTGGTTCGCGTCAATTCGGCGTTTCGATCCGCCGACTTTCGCTGGTTGCGTATATACCTACCGCATAAATGTACTCCTATTTCTTGCTAATATACCCTACCGGGGTATATAGTGTGACTGTCCGAATCGAAAACGAATGCAACATGGAAACCGGTGAAAACATGCAGGCTCTGATCGCCATCATCGTCGCATTGGCTGTGACGGTAGCAGTTTTGTGGTTCTTTTTCGCGCCGCGCAAAGCGTTCCGCGCTCGCGTCGACAACGGCGTGCAAGAGGCGGTCGTCGAAGTCAAAGGCGGGTATAGTCCGGCAATCATCGAAGCTGAGGCCGGTTTGCCATTGCGATTGATCTTCGATCGAAAAGAAGATGGCGAATGCTCGTCGCATGTGGTGTTCTCCGATTTTGGCATCGACCTGGCATTGCCTGCTTTTCGTACGACGACATTGACTCTTCATCCTAACGAACCGGGGGAGTACGGTTTCGCATGCGGCATGAACATGCTGCATGGCACATTACGGGTGGTGCCAGGAAAACATCATGCCGCAATGCAGGAAGAACATTCGGAATCGGAAGAAAACTCGAATATTGCTGAATCTCACGTTCATATGCAATCGCAGCCAAGCGTTGTTGCTGAAAAATCGTATGAATCTGCTGAATCTTCCAATATTTCTTCTGATTCGTCAAACGATTCTTCCGAATCTCGTGAGATGCGGACATTGATTGCGCGTCTTATTGTGTCAGCCGTCGTTACGATTCCAGTATTCGGTTCGACGATGTTGATGCTGTATCCGATGCCGAATTGGGTGCAATTTGTGCTGATGCTGCCGGTGATGTGCTATGCCGCATTACCGATTTTCCGCAGTGGTTTCGCGGCGATTATTCACCGTTCGCCGGAAATGAATGCGCTGGTCAGTCTGGGTACCGTATGTGCGTTTGCCTACTCGTGCGTGGTCACGTTTATTCCGCAGATTCTGCCTGAGAATGCTCGCGAACCGTATTTTGAAGCGGTTGGTGTGGTTATTACGCTGATGCTGGTCGGCCAATTGCTTGAAGCGCGCGCTCGCGTCGGCACTGGAGGGGCCATGCGCGCGTTGGCGGGATTGCAGCCGAAAAACGCTCGCGTGGTACGAGGTGAAATTGAAGAGGAAATTCCGGTCGAGCAGGTGGCGGTCGGAGATATCATTGCGATTCGCCCCGGCGAACAACTTCCTGTTGACGGTGTGGTTATTGCTGGTTCGTCGGCTGTTGACGAATCCATGATTACCGGCGAATCCATGCCTGTGGTGAAGCAGGCCGGCAGTTCCGTGACCGGCGCCACCATCAATGGCACTGGATCGCTGCGGTATCGTGCCACGAAAGTCGGCAAAGACACGGTGCTCGCACAGATTATCGGATTGGTGCAATCCGCGCAAAGTTCGAAAGCGCCGGTGCAGCGCATGGCGGATAAGATTTCAGGTATTTTCGTGCCGATTGTGGCGCTGATTGCCGTGTGGTCGTGCGCGCTATGGTTTGCGTTTGGACCGGAACCGCGCGTGGTGCATGCGTTGGTGGCTGCGGTTTCGGTGCTGCTGATTGCATGCCCGTGCGCGTTGGGTCTTGCCACACCGCTTTCCGTAACGGTTTCGACCGGTCGCGCCGCGCAGATGGGCGTGCTGATCCGTTGCGCCGAAGCATTGGAAACCTGCGGCAAAATCAATGCCGTCGTACTTGACAAAACAGGTACGATCACCGCTGGTAAACCGTCGTTGACCGATGTGCTTCCGCTTGGAAAATGGCGCAAAATGCCGGATGCTTTGCTGGCGATCACAGCCAGTGCCGAACAGGATTCCGAACATCCTCTTGCCGCAGCGATCGTTGCGGGCGCGCAAGAGGAGCATCTTACGTTAGGCGAGGCCACGCAATTCCGTGCGATTTCCGGTCGGGGCGTCACTGCGCAAGTCGCGTTGCCGTTAATATCTGCAAATAATCCGACTGTTGCAGCTGACGAATCCTCTGCATCTTCCGTGACCTTCGAATCATCCATATCTTCTCCCGAAACCGCAATGTACAACGTTGCGGTCGGCAATACCGATCTGATCGACGATCTTGACGTGGGCATGCCGAGCGTCGGCGATGAGGATCTTGACGACATTATCGCAACTATGGAACGGCTGTCGGCGGAAGGGAAAACGCCGATGCTCGCAGCAATCGACGGTGAGCTTGCGGGAATCGTGGCCGTTGCGGATACGGTGAAAGCCGATTCGCAGCAGGCTATCGCGTCCCTCAAATCGCGTGGCGTCAACGTGGTGATGCTCACTGGAGATAATGGAACGACGGCGCGTGCCGTGGCCGATCAAGTTGGCGTTGGCAATGTGATCGCGGGAGTGCGACCGGAAAACAAGGCGGATGAAATCGCGAAACTGCAGGCGCAAGGCTATACGGTGGCAATGGTCGGCGATGGTATCAACGATGCTCCGGCGCTTGCCCGCGCGAATGTGGGATTCGCCATCGGTACCGGCACTGATGTGGCGATCCAATCCGCAGACGTGACATTGATGAATGGCTCGCTGATGGGTTTGGTGCATGCGCTCGACTTGACCCGCGCCACCATGCGCAATATTGCGCAAAATCTTGGATTTGCGCTCGGCTATAACAGCGTCGGCATTTCCATTGCGGCGGGCGTACTGTACCCGTTCACCGGCATGATGCTTAATCCGATGATCGCGGGCGCAGCCATGGCATTCTCGTCGCTATGCGTGGTGACGAACGCGAGCCGACTGCGCCTGTTCGATCCAGACAAGGCGCTTCGTAAGACGTATCAGGTTCGTCAGCCGAACCCGAACGATAATAATCACAACAACCACAGTCAGAAAGGATTCATCATGGGACTGTTCAGTGATCACAAAGCCAAGAAGGAAAACGCCCACGAGAGTATGGAAGGCATGCACTCTTGCTGTGGCGGCCATGCTGCCAACGACAATCAGAGCGCGCCCGCCAAAGATCCGGTCTGCGGCATGAGCGTGGATCCGGCCACTGCCGCCGCAACCCGCGAATACAACGGCACCACCTACTACTTCTGCAACCCTGGCTGTGCCGCCAAGTTCGAGCAAAACCCCACCCAATACCTCGCTTGAGTGTTGATTTAAGTTTTTGGGCCAGCCTTGGTTTTTAGAGTCGGCTTTGGCTTTGCCTGTGACCTCACGATTTTGATTTTGTGTCTGAAAATGGAATCGTGAGGTCATTTTGCTTGAATCCATTTGGTTATGTAGTTAAGTACCCAGATTCTTCCGCTGGCTGGAGGAATCTGGACGGTGAGGGGCTTGGGCTTGAAAAACTTGGACGACTGGCATCCGTATTGCGATATGGTCACGAACGCGGGCTCTTCGGCGTCCGTGGCGGGAAGTACCGTTGGCACTATGACTGACGGTACTATGCATCTTCTTGATCCCGCTCCTTTCGGACGTATTCTTCCGGCTATGGTCACCCCCATGAAGGCCGACGGTTCCGTTGATTTCGAGGCCGCGCAGAAGCTTGCGAAGCAGCTTGTTGCCGATGGCGCCGATGGCCTTGTGGTCAATGGCACCACGGGCGAGTCTCCCACCACCCACATGGAGGAGAAGGTCGAGCTGGTTCAGGCCGTCAAGGATGTGGTGAGCGTGCCCGTTATCTCCGGTGCGGGTTCCAACGATACCGCCCACACCGTGCGCATGGTGGAGCAGACCCAGGAGGCGGGTGCCGATGCGGTGCTTGTGGTCGCTCCGTACTATTCGCGCCCGTCGCAGGAAGGCGTGTTCCGTCACTACAAGGCGGTCAATGATTCCGCGGACAAGCCGATTATCGTTTACGATGTGCCTGGCCGCACCGGTCTGCACATTCAGTTGGAAACCTATCGTCGTTTGGCTGAGCTCGAACACGTCAAGGCAGTGAAGGACGCCACTGGAGATATCGCGGGTGCCGTGCGTAAGCGTATGGAAACCGGTTTGACTTGGTATTCGGGCGATGACGGTCTGTTCCTGCCGTTCCTTTCGGTTGGTGCAGTCGGCATTATTTCCGTGATCGCACATGCTGCTTCCGGTCCGATGCGCGATTTGGCTGCCGCATTCGACCGCGGTGACATTCATGGGGCTCAGCGCATTGCCGTGCAGCTTGCTCCACTGGTCGAAGCAATGAACGGCAACGGTTTCCAGGCTGTTATGGCCAAGGCTTCGCTGAAGGTGCGTGGCATTCTCGACTCCACGACGATGCGTCTGCCGAACGTCGGTCCGGGCGAGGCTGAGATCAAGCGCGCGGAAGATGGTATGCGCGCTTCCGGCTTGCTGTGATTGAAGAACTTGTGATTGCGAAACTTGTGATTGCAAAGCGCTTGATTGTCGACGATTGCGCTGATTCCGGGCATTGTTGCGATCACAAGTTTGCTGGGTTTGCCGCAATACGGCAAACTAACTGAATTCCTCGTTTCCGCACAGGCGGAGACAATTAGTAATAGAAATCCAACTAGGAAATGGCTATAGAAGAAACCAAAACAGTAACTACGCACAAGCGCGGCAGCAAAGCTGCCAAGCACACTGAAAACACGCAGACCGCGGATGTGAAATCCGTGAAGTCTGTGAGCTCTGAGAAGGTCAGCAAGGCTGAAACGACTTCCAAGAAGGCGAAGTCTTCTAGCCGTGGCGGTGGCCGTGGCAATCGTGCGGGCGATGCGTCCGGTTCCGTTCGTGGCGGTTCTCGCGGCAACGGCAGCGGCTCCTCCAAGGGCTCGAAGAGCACGAAAAACGTGAAGGCCGCAAAGAACACGAAGAACGAAAACACGAGGAACTCCAGAGGTTCCAAGAACTCCAGTGCAGCCAGCTCCTCTACTGGCAACCGTCGCAATTCCCGTCCTGCCCCGCAGACCACCGCACCTCAGCAGGATGATGTGTTGATCGCTCCGCCGAAGTATCGTAAGGGCTCCATGCGTATCGTGCCGCTTGGCGGCCTGGGCGAAATCGGCCGTAATATGAACGTGGTCGAATACAACGGCCACCTGCTGCTCATCGACTGCGGTGTGCTCTTCCCCGAAGAGGAGCAGCCGGGTGTTGATCTGATTCTGCCTGACTTCCACTACATCAAGGATCGTCTCGACAAGGTCGAAGCTTTGGTGCTTACCCACGGCCATGAGGATCATATCGGCGGCGTGCCGTACCTGCTGAAGCTTCGTCCTGATATTCCGTTGATTGGTTCCAAGCTCACGTTGGCTTTCGTTGAAGCCAAGTGCAAGGAGCATCGTATCAATCCGCGACTGGTTGAGGTCAAGGGTCGTGACAAGCTGAAGGTCGGTCCGTTCAATCTTGAGTTCGTGAACGTCACGCATTCCATTCCGGACGCTCTGGCTGTGTTCGTGCAGACTCCGGCCGGAAGCCTGATCGATACCGGCGATATCAAGCTTGACCAGCTGCCTCTTGACCATCGCATCACCGATTTGGTGGAGTTCGGCAAGCTCGGCGAAAAGGGCGTGGATCTGCTGATGATGGATTCCACCAACGCTGAGGTTCCAGGCTTCGTCAAGCCGGAAACCACCATTGGCCCGGCGCTGGATCAGGCGTTCGCCCAGGCCACGCGCAAGATCATCGTGGCCAGCTTCTCCAGCCATGTGCACCGTGTGCAGCAGGTTGTCGACGCTGCCCACAAGTACGGTCGCAAGGTGGTGTTCGTGGGCCGTTCCATGGTTCGCAACATGTCCATCGCTGCGGATTTGGGCTACTTGAGACTTCCGGAAGACACGGTCATCGACCTGAAGAAGGCCCATGATGTGCAGGACGACAAGCTTGTCTACATGTGCACCGGTTCCCAAGGCGAGCCGATGGCCGCGCTTGGCCGTATCGCCGACGGCAATCATCGCGACATCACCATCAACGAATTCGACACTGTCATTCTTGCGAGCTCCCTGATTCCGGGCAACGAGCATGGCGTGTACAAGATCATCAACAAGCTGGTGCAGCTTGGCGCTCGCGTGGTCAATCGAGACAATGCCGCCGTGCATGTGTCCGGCCACTGCAATGAGGGCGAACTGCTGTACATGTACAACATCGTCAAGCCGAAGTGCGCCATGCCGATCCATGGTGAGAACCGTCACTTGGTGGCCAACGGCATGATCGCGGTCAAGACGGGCGTCGATCCGCAGAATGTGGTGCTTGCCGAAGACGGCGATGTGGTCGATTTGTACCACGGCCAAGCTGCTGTTGTCGGTTCCGTGCCATGCGGCTACGTGTACGTCGATGGCGATTCCGTTGGCGAACTTACCGAGGACGAGCTTGAGAAGCGTCGTATTCTTGGCACGGAAGGTTTCGTGTCGAGCTTCGTCGTCGTCGATACGGAAACGGCTGACGTTGTCGCAGGTCCGAAGATCTATCTCAACGCGGTTGCCGAAGACGAAAGCGAATTCGACAAGGTTCGTCATCAGATCGTCGAGCAATTGCAGGATGCGATGATGGCTGGCACGCACGATACATACAAGTTGCAGCAGATCATGCGTCGTACGTTGGGTAGCTGGGTCGCACGTCAGCTGCATCGCAAGCCGATGATCGTTCCGGTCGTTGCCGATATCGCACAGGATGTTGACGAAGCGATGGGATTGAACGCAGCGCAATGATGAATCGACAGATAGTCAATATTTTTCGCAATATCGCCGATTTCAGCGGAATTAATATCGAGATAATATTGGACTATCGACAGATCATCAATAATTGTTGATTACATAATCAAAAGTAAGACGGCGTAACCGGCACAACCGGTTGCGCCGTCTCCTATTCAATAAATAGGAATCTCAACACAAATAAGGAGTGACATGCCAGGAGCAAATCTCACCCGAATCGAAGCGGAAGAACGCAAAAGCGTTATCGCGGCACCGGTTCATTACACGGTCAAGCTTGACCTGACCCGTGGAGCTAAGAATTTCGGTTCTGAAACCACCATCACGTTCGACGCTGAGCTGGGAGCTACCAGCTTCCTTGACCTGATCGCCACCGAAGTGAGCGAAATCGTACTCAACGGCGAAACTCTCGATCCGGCTGAAGCGTTCGCCGACAGCCGTATCGAACTGAAGAACCTCGAAGCGCACAACGAAGTGACCGTCAAGGCACTGTGCCAGTATTCCAACACCGGTGAAGGCCTGCACCGTAGCGTCGACCCTTCCGACGGCAACATATACCTGTACTCTCAGTTCGAAGTGCCGGATGCCCGCCGCGTGTATGCCGTGTTCGACCAGCCTGACATCAAGGCCGTGTTCGATTTCTCCGTGCTTGCAGCCAAGTCGTGGATCGTCACCTCCAACATGCCTGCCGCATCCGTGACCGACAATGAAACCGTTACCGAAGAGGGCACGCTCGGCACGCACGAAGCCGAAACCACCAAGCTGTGGGTGTTCGAATCCACGCCGACCATGAGCTCCTACCTCACCGCCATCTGCGCAGGACCGTACGCCGAATGGCATACCGAATACGCCAACGAAGACGGTCGCACCGTGCCGATGGCCATGTACTGCCGTCAGGCGCTCGCCGAAGCGTTCGCCAAGGATGTCGACTACCTGTTCGACATCACCAAGAAGGGTTTCGCCTTCTATGCGAAGACTTGGGGCGTGCCGTACCCGTACGCCAAGTACGACCAGATTTACGTGCCGGAATACAACGCCGGCGCTATGGAGAACATCGGCATGGTCACCATCCGTGACCAGTACGTGTTCGAATCGAAGGTCACCGACGCGTATGCCGAGCGTCGCGTGGTCACCGTGCTGCACGAGCTGGCACACATGTGGTTCGGCGACTACGTGACCATGAAGTGGTGGAACGACCTGTGGCTCAACGAATCCTTCGCCGAGTTCACGTCCACTCTCGCCACTGCCGAAGCCACGGAATGGAGGGACGCTTGGGCCACATTCAGCTCCGGCGAGAAGAGCTGGGCGCTTCGTCAGGACCAGCTGAGCACCACCCACCCGATCGTCGCTCCGATCAACGATCTGAACGACACGTACGTCAACTTCGACGGCATCACCTACGCCAAGGGCGCTTCCGTGTTGAAGCAGCTCGTGTTCTATGTGGGTCGTGAGAAGTTCTTCAAGGGCATCAACAATTATCTGAACAAGCATGCGTATGCGAACGCCACGCTCGCCGATCTGCTGGCTGAACTCGAGTTGACGTCCGGCCGCGATCTCAAGGCGTGGAGCGCCCAGTGGCTTGAACAATCCGGCATCAACACCATCGCCACCGAAGTTGAGGAAAACGAGGATGGTACGATCCGCCAGCTTGCGTTGCGTCAGTCCGCTTCGGCTGAGCATCCGGTGCTGCGCGCGCATCGTCTGTCTGTCGGCTTCTACAATGAGGATCCGGAAACCGGCAAGATCGTGCGTACCGAACAGTTCGAACTTGATGTTGACGGCGAGCTGACGATTGTCGAAGCAGCTGCCGGCAAGGCACGTCCGGCTTTGATTTTGGTGAATGACGACGATCTGACATACACGAAGCTGCGTTTCGATGAGAAGAGCCTCAAGTTCGCTGCGGAGAACCTGTATCGTTTCGACGATGCGTTGGCTCGTTCCGTGATTTGGCTTGCATTCTGGGATATGACCCGCGACGGCGAATTGCCGGCAAAGCGGTTCATCGAAACCTCGCTTGCAGCGCTCGCCACGGAACATGAGTCCACCACGTTCCGTTACGCTCTGGCGCAGATCAGCACCACCGCATGGCATTACACCGCTCCGGCCGACCGTGCCGAAGTGGTGGAGCATGTGGCTGCCGAACTGTTCAAGCTGTCTCAGGCCGCCGAAGCCGGTTCCGACGAGCAGTTCCAGCTGATCACCGCCTACTTGGGTTATGGTGAGCCGGGCGACGCCGCTTTCGAAGCGAATGCGAAGGGTCTGCTCGATGGTTCCGTGAAGCTTGACGGCTTGGAAATCGACAACAACTTCCGCTGGACCATCATCAACGCGCTGAGCGCAATCAACGCCATCAGCCAGAGCGATATCGACGCGGAGCTTGCCAAACGTGAAACCACTGAGAACCGTGAGTTCGCATTGGGCGCTCGCGCGGTCGCAGGCACTGCGGAGGCCAAGGAATGGGCTTGGAACGAGGCTTTGCACAACGATGAGCTGACCAACATGCAGCTTGAATCCGTGGCTCGAGGCTTCGCCTCCACTCCGCGCGTCGACTTGGCTGAACCGTATGCGGCCAAGTATTTCGAGGTTGCCGACTGGATTTGGCAGAACAAGACCTTCCACATGGCTGAGGCCCTGCTGGAAGGCCTGTATCCGAGCTATGCCGATCCGGCCACGCTGGTGGATCTCGGTGATGCTTGGCTGGCTTCGCATGCGGACGCCGACAACGCGTTGCAGCGTATTGTGCGCGGCAATGTCGAATCGTCGCACCGCACGCTCAAGGTGCGCGATTTCAACGCGTCCCTCTGATGCCGTTTCTAAATGCCACTTCCGGTAGCTATTTTTTAGTAGCTACTTCTGATAACTGCATCTGATATCACTCTTGTGATATTGCCTTACAAGACCGGACCGGCGGCGCGGCTTATCCCGCTGCCAGTCCGGGCTGGTTCGCCTCCAAACAAGCCATCCCAAACAAAAGCTGGTTTCCATAACGGTCAGGCCGAATCCATTCTCACTATTTTGCAGATGGGAGCCAAATATGTCTCTGGTATCGGAACGAGACGGTTTTTTCGGCTGGCGTCAGGTGGACGACCCGTATTCGCTTGAGGAGCGTGGCTGGGTGGAGGATGTCGGCTCGACGGGCTCCTATTATCCCCTGCCTAGATGGCTGGTCTACATGTGCATGGGCGGCTGGAACGAGCCGATACGCGGCTGGACCGGTGGACTGTACGAAAAACACTGCTACTGTCGTTCCGCCCATCATCGCGACGGCTGGGATGGCGTCGTTCTGGACAGCGAGCCTCTGTACTATGACGAGTTCGCCGATGGGGGACGGTATCGTTTCCGATCGGTGGATCCGATGATTTCACGATTCGGTCTAAGAGGGGTCGCCGTAAGGGCCCCGTTCCCGTTGACCGTTGACCTGAACCTGTTCCAATACGCCGCATGCAGCGTCGGCGAGCTGGCATGGACGCCATACGCCGACCTGCGTAACGGTTCATGTTCGAAACGTATGCTCGACCTGATGAACACGTTCCCCCACAAGCCGGGATTCTTCGTCTACAAGGGGTACCTGTACGCGTGGATCAACCGAATGCTGCAAGCGGGCCGCGAACCGCATGTCGCCATGCACTGCGCCTTGGAGCCGTACACGGAGCTGGAGCTGTTCCGCGCCTACCGCGTCTACTACGAGCAGCTGCAGCGGGAAATCCCGGCACCCTGCATGGGCGACATCGTCTGGCCGGACCAGTGCGACCCGCGGTTTCCGTTGGAGAACGATCCGCGTGCCGCACACTACGGCATGTGGGTGTATTCCGGCGGACTGTCGTACGGCGGCAAAACGAGCTGAATGGGCGTCAGCGCCATGGGACGCTAATATGATCTTCTTTTCCTATGGGCGAGTAATTACTTCGCGAGGGACTGCATAAGGCGGATGCCGTTCGTTTCTCTATGAATAAGTGTTCAGATCGGCATCAATTTCAAATGACTATCTGAAAATATCTAATTATTCTAGTTAAAACTATGCTCATTTGTTGAAATACTTTGCGAAGTGTTCTTTCGCGCGGTCTTTCGCGCGGTCCGTACAAGCCATGCCACCATATACGCGCAAGGCACGGCGATACTGGCAGCTTCCACGAATCGTTTGAAATTCGTATCAGGATCTTGGATTTTGTGCAATACAAGCGGTTTCATGGACGTTTCGGCATTATTCTGGGCGTGCATGCCACCTGTTGAAGTCGGGCCTCGAAGACTGTCGGAAAGCGCTATGTTCAGCGCGGTTTGTGGGTCCACCAGTCCCCATCCAATGTTGTTGTCTCGCTGGTCGGAATTTGGTCGATTCGCTGAAACGAGCAGTCGTTGCCGCCATTGTGCGGGTGTTTCATTCGGATATTGTGAGGCGATGAGGGCTGCCGCGCCGCTTACATATGCGGTCGCGAAGCTTGTTGAGGCTGCGTCGGTGGCGTAAAGGCAGTCCACGCCGCCGGGGACGGTTGAGGCAACGTATGCGCCGGGGGCCGCGATGTCCACTTGGGTGCCGTGGACGGAATCGTCGGTGATATTCAAATCCGTATCCACGGCGGTGACTCCTACGACTTGGCTGTAGGCTGCGGGGAATCGTCGTCCGTCCTTGGTGCTGGCTGACGTGAGCCGGTTTCCTGCGCTGGAGATGATGAGACTGCCATGTGATTCTGCGTAATCCACGGCTCGCCTCATTTGAGGAAGATCGGTGATGTCGCTTAATGAAATATTGATGATTTGCGCATGGTGGTCCACGGCTTCGATTACCGCTTTGCTGACGTCTTCCATGCTTGGTCCGCCGGTTTGCTTTCCGTTTTCTTCGTGGAGCGATTCGAATATGCGGATCGGCAGTATGGTCGCGTCTGGGGCGAATCCTTCTACGGACGACCCGTCTACTGCACGCGCCGCGATGATTCCTGCGATGATGGTTCCGTGGGAGTATATGTCGGTCATGCCGTTGGTGGCGTCTCCTGAAATATGACTTACCCCAGGTGTTACGGCGTTTGCCAAATGTGGATTATCCGCATCTACCCCGGAGTCGATTACCGCCACGGTTACGCCTTTGCCCGTGGATTGACGGTGCAGTGTTTCGAAGTCGAAGAGCGTGTTGGTCCAAGGAGTGTCATTGATGTAGTTTTCGACGCCGGCTTGGCATTGTGCTTGCGCGTCTGCCGATGCGGCGCCTGTTCCAGGATCATCCGTTGCGTTAGTGGCTGCGTCAGTGGTTGTATCGGCGGTTGATGACGACGCATTGCCGCCATCGTTTGTTTGCGATGCGCTGGATTGGTTGCTTCCTGGAGCGGATCCTGCTGCTTGGGCTGATAGTTCGACGCCTTGGCTAAATAGGTCTATCCATGCGCGGGGAATGGCTTGCACGTCGTTTTTGGCGTATCCAAGCCGTTTGAGGGTTTCTTTGTTGGCATTCGCAATAGGATACGCGGTTCCTGTGGAATCCACGGCGAAAATGTAGCCTTTGTCGGATGTGCCGATGGAGGCCTGCAGTAATGCTCCGGTGCCGCCTTTGAGCTTCACTGTTGAACTGGTATTGCTTGACGGGTTTGTTTTGGATGTGCCGCTATGTGCTGAGTTGTTTTGTTTGACTGCTAAATTTACATGAGTGTCGGCTTTTTTCCTTCCTGCCGTTTCCAAATTGTAGATTGCGCACGCGGAGACGTTTCCGGATGTTGCCGATAGCTCTTCGGAGGGCCAATCTTCCGGAATTGCGGATTCGGTGGAGTTTGAGAAGAATTGGAAGTCGGCCGCGCTGAGAACGTTCGGCTGTGCGAATTCATCCGTTTTTCCCGTGATGTACAGGCCGTAGGTAAAATCGGTGAGTGGGGAAAGCGATCCATCGGAACGAACCACATATTTGGTTTTCTTGGCATCGCCTTGCTGCATGACTACGCTGCCGACCAGCGCTTCAACGCCGTGGACGGTAATGCTGTTGCCTGCTCCGTCCACCGAGATTTGTTCGATCGGGCTTCCTTGCTCGAACAGGTTGATCCATTGTGCGGTTGCGTCGGTGGAAGCGGTTTCGGGAATGCCGAATGCTCTGAGGAACGCGTCTCGTAAGGTCGCTTCCTGAGGAAGCTGGTATCGGTGACTTCCGTTGACGAGGTAGCTGATGCCGTCCACATTGGCGACAATTGCCGTTGCCGTGTCTGTGACTTGAGACGAAGCGTTGCTGAGCGTGGTTGTGATGTTGCTGTCGGAGACGCAGCTATTGATGGATCCTGCGATGAGATTGTTTTCTTCCGGTAGCGAATCTGGCGCGCCGAGGATGCCTATGGTGGAACCGATGGGAATGTTTTTGAGCTGGTCGTCGGCTACCGTGAGCACTTTGAAGTCGGATGACGGAATGAGCAGTCGTGCGCTGATGGCATTGATGACGGGGTGCAACGTTCCATTTGAACTGACATATCGTGCCGCTGAGTTTTTTGCGACGATGAGCTTGTTGTTCTCCCAACCGTCTGGCAATGATGGACTTACCATGCTGTAGAAAAGGCTGACAAGTATTGCTATGACGGTAAGCCCTACACCCACTATTACGGGAGTCTGGTTTTTCTTCGGAGTGAGTTCCACGCCGTCTGGAATGCCGCTGCTGAAAGCGGTGACGAGTCTGCGGCGCGAGTAGCTTTGAGCTTCGGCAAGGTCTTTCTTGTTGGCCATGAGCGTCCTTACAGCGTGATTGCCAGGTATGCGAGCGGCAAAATAAGCATGATGCATATGGTTTCTGCGGCGTCCGCCACGCGCGTGGCGAATAGCGTATGCTTGCGTAAGACATAGGTGAACAGTATGGTCGCGAAGGCGCATGCGAGCATGAGTAGAATCAGCGGAATGCTGAATTCCTGATGCGTTTGCACGCTGAGCGATCCGGTCACGATGATTCCTATGCCTGCGGCGCCTACGGTTACGCACATTTCGCGGAACGTATAGATCTGCCTGGAATCGAGCAGCATGCCGAGGAATGCGGCGAGGCATAATGCTGACCCGAGTGGCGTGTCCAACGTGTTGAGGAGCGGTGCCGCTATGAGCAGCAGCGCGGCGACGCAGATTCGTCCGATGAAGAGCATGGTCGAGCCTGCTATATATCTACGTTTGATGTCTTGGTAGTCAATGTCGTTAGGAAGCGCGAAGATTTCCGATTCGCTATGCGGACTGTCTACGCTGATTCTTGCAAAAGACAGACACATCCAAGGCAGGGCGCTCGCGGTGAGTGCGGTTACGGCTGATGTGAGGATCCAGATATGCCCCATCTGCTGCGGCATGAGTGTGCTGAGGACGCTTGGTATGGCGCAGATGGCACCTATCAAAATGGGAATATAACTGTATGGGCGTGTTTTGGATGCGGCGAGACTCATGAGTATGCCTGCGGCGGCGAGTCCCAGGCTCGCTCCAAGAAGTGGCAGGGCATGCAGTGGCTGTTTGCCTGCGAGCAGGTTGACGAGTTGATATCCGCCAATCGCAGTAAAAATGCTGGCGATGAGTCCGATTGCGGTTGATTGCACGAGCAGGTTTTTGCCGCATAATGCGGCTGTGAGCGCTAGAAGTATTGCGCTGAATCCAAATGCGAGAACCGATGCCCATATGGATGCGGGGAAAAGCGCGATCCATCCGGCGCTGATAACAAGCATGCCGAGGCCGATGACAAGTGACGTGAATGTGGTGTGGTCGCTGGTCCAAGGGCGGTATACGTGCTGTACGCTGGCGCCTACTGCCTCTACGACGTCATCGTAAATGATGTCGGTGTCTGATGATGCTCCGGGCTCAAGCGTGAGCGTGGAGTGGTTTGGAACGTGTTGTTCGCGAAGAGTCTTTGCGGGGGAGAGTGGATCGCCGTCGCTGGTGAGCAGCCTGTACCCTCCGTACACGATCGACGGATCGAGTATGCCGAGTCGTCGGGCTATGTCTGGTAGAAGATCGGCGATGATGGGGCCGTCGTTCACCCGCAGCGCGATTGTGCGCGTTTTATAGGAGACGGTGATTTGGAGTGTATCTGTCGTATTGATGGGGGGTGAAGATGGGGTATTTTGTCTTCCGTGCGGGAGCGGTGGCGGGGAGATGTTCATGCTCTTCCTTAGAGAATGCCGTAAGGCGCTGTATCGTGTCTATAAACAATACAACTATAAGGCATTGAGAAAAATGATTGCATTTTTGCAGTGATTGTCATTTGTTTCTGAAAAAATTGCTTAATTTTCAGCAAAATTGCTATGTCTAAGTGACTTTTAAGTTAACGTCAAACGATTGACGTGAGTTCATCTCGGGTTTTGGATACTTAATGAATTTAAATTTTACTGAATTTGTTATTGCTGTTATTGTTATTCCTTGGGGGAGTCGTGTCTCATTGTGGCTTCCCTAAGAAAGAATGCCTCCAAGGAAGGAAACAAGATGGCGGAACAGATCAGAGCCGAAGAAGGGGCAATTGAGAAGGGTGCCACTGCGGTCGACAATGCGCGCTCGGGTATCGAGAACCGAATCAAAGATATCGAAGCGAAGATGGCGGAGCTGGGCTCTTTCTGGAGTGGTGACGCGGCCGTGTCGTTCAACGCGCTGATGTCCAGTTGGCAGGAGAAGGCCACGTCCTTGAACAATATTCTCATTGATCTTTCGGATAACCTACGGGGTACAGCCAAGGATCAGGCTGCGAATGAGGAAGACAACCAGTCCCGTACGTCCAAGTTGCAGGCGTTGCTTGGCTGACATCATCGAATTGAACTAGAAAGCTAAAGGAGAAAACATATTATGGTAAGTTCTTTTTCGGTTCGTCCGGAGCAGGTGGATGTTTTGGCGAGCGATATCGCTGCCGATGCCAAGAGCATTGCTCAGGAGCTTGAAAACCTCAATAGCCAGGTGAGCGCTTTGATTGGTCAGTGGGACGGTTCCGCTCGTGAGGCATATCATCAGGCGCAACGCAATTGGGATGGCAAGTTGCAGGAAATGAATCAGATTCTTGGCCAGATTTCCCAAGCCACCTCACAGATCGCACAGCAGTACGTGGAGTCTGACGCGCGTTCGGCGGGTCGTTTCTGATGTCGTGTGATTCCGTGTGTGTTCCACGAAAGGTGTGGGGCGCACACGGAATCTTTCCGGTTGGGAATATGGGTGTTGACGAGGAGCGGATCGGGCATGGTAGTTGAAATCAAAGCGGATGTTGAAAATGCGCGTGCGATAGCGAATGACATGGATTCATATGGCGAGTCGGTTTCTGAATCTGCAGGGCGTTGCGGCCAGGAAGCGTATAGCCGCGATACTGCTTTTGGCAAGGAATTCATGAGAAGCGCTTCCGCGTATACCCAGCTGCTACAGGGAACTGGAGCGAATATAGGTGAAGCCATGAGTGGTTTCTCGCAGCGCGTTTGCAGCGCTGCGAGAATATTTGAACAGGCCGAAGAACAACAGGTGGCTTCTATCAATAAGGCTGAGGTAACAGTTCAGGAGGCTGCACCTGTTGTTGGAAAAACAAAGGGTAAAGAATCCGACATACACGAGACTTCTAAGAAGAACGAGAGCGATGAGGCGTTTGAGCCGCTGCTGTCATTAGTGGATAGTGTGGTGAATGTGCTTTCGATTCCTCCGCTACCGCCGAAGACTCTTTGAATTTGCTGATTAAGTGACGTGTTGCGTTTGTTATTTCCATACGAGAAGGGGTTATTGATGACGCGAGATTTGTGTGCATCGCATGTGCGAAAGGTGCGCGGCGTGGTGTCGGCGTTGGCGGCGGTGTTGGCTTGTGTGGGGTTGTGTGTGCCGTCGGCGGTGGCTTCGGATGGTGTGGATTGGCGTGTCGATGGTATGGGCGTGCGCGACGCATGGGCGTCGGGTATCACCGGCAAGGGCGTGAAGATCGCCGTGCTTGATAATCAGATGGTGTCGGATTATCCCGCGCTGGCGGGCGCGGACGTGTCGTACAAGCTCATGACCGAGAGCAACCAGCCGTGTCATAGGAAGTCCGATCCGTCGCAGACCACGTCCGCGGACGATCCCACTCTTGATTCGTCCAGCGGATACATGATGACGCATGGCACGGCTATGGTGTCGTTGATCGTGGGCAATGGCAATGGATGGGACGGCGGCGCGGGCATCCAAGGCATCGCGCCCGGCGCTTCCGTGACCGCCTACATGGTCGGCTATCCTTTGAAAGGGAGGTTAGGAGGGGTGGGCACTTTAGATGTATGTGCGGATGATGCCGGTAAGGGTGTTGACTTGGACAAGCCGAGCATCCGTGACGCGGTGAGTTCCGGCGCGAGGATCATCAACATGTCGTACGTGGATGACGGCAGCGATCCTAGCGGGGTGCGTGACGACATCCTGTACGCGCTGCGTCACGGCGTGGTGGTGGTCTCGGTGAGGGACAACTCTGTCAGGGCCGGCATGTACGACCTGGTCGGCGAGCCGGGGATGAACAACTATTTCCCCGGTGAGGTGACGGTGAACGCGGTGGATTCGGCGGGGAATCTGCAGGAGTCGTCGGATGTGATGGACGGGAACGTGTCGGTGCTGAGTCCGGGCGTGGGCGTGCCGTCCTACCGGAGCACGGATTCGCGTGAGATGGTCATGACGGGCAATGGCACGTCTGCTGCGGCGGCGAATCTGAGCGCGTATCTCGCGCTCGTGATGCAGCGGTGGCCGGATGCGACGGGCAACCAGATCCTGCAGTCTTTGGTCCGCAACACGAAGGGGAACGCGTCGAGCGGGCCGAAACTGGATCCGGAGCACAAGCGTGGTTTCGGGATCGTGGATCCAGGCAAGTTGCTGTCGGTCGATCCGGCCCAGTATCCCGATGTGAACCCGCTTCTGGAGTGGGCTGTGAAGACGAGCGGGGAGCATGAGGAGACCAAGGGCATGTACGAGTATCCGTCCCCGCTGGGCGAGCATGGGGTTGCGGATACGGGGGAGTTCTCGCCTGATGGCGACACGGTCATGTACACGCCCGATACGGCTTTGGTGGGTCGTGAGCTGCAGCGTCAGCAGGCCGCGTGGGAGAAGGTGGAGTCGTGCCGTGCGGACGGCGGGAGCGATTGCATGAAGTATTCCGCGACGGCCACGGCCGATGAGGAGGATGGGAAGGTCGCCGGGGATATGGCGTCGGATGCTTCGGGGTCGTCCGTGGTGCCGTCGTGGGTGGTGCCCGTGGTGTTGGCGGGCGCCGGCGTGTTGGTGTTGGCTGGCGTGGTTCTGGCGGTGGTGCTGGCCCGCGGGATGCGGAGGGCGAGGGATGCGGGCCGTGCCGTGCCGGCCGGTCCTGTCGGTGGGTCCGGTGTTCCGCCGGTCCCGTACGGTGTGGCGCCGCCGTATGGCGGTCCCGCGGCGCGGTCCGCTCCCGTCGCTGGCTCGTATCCGAACGCCGGTGCGCCGTCCGGGTACACGTACCCTCCAACGCAGGCTGGGAACGGGCAGGTCGGTCAGCACGTTCCTCAACCGCCATTGCCGCCTAGGCAATAAACGATAGTGGGTAAGAAGACACGAGAGGAAGATTCATGGAAACATATGAGGAAAAACTGTCAGATATCGCCAATACCGCCAAGTGGTCTATTGAGGAATTTGACGATTTCAAACGGTTTGAACGAGTCATAGATGATGCCGCCGCGAAACTCAAAACCATGAAAAAGGAACTTGAAGAAGGTTATGTTTTTGGGGGCGAAACCCAAAAGGTGTCTTTGAAATGCGTTCGAGAAATTTCCAAAGGCATTGAGGAAGCGAACATACCAACAGCCTTGCGTGACCTATTTCAGACTGTTGACGCATACAATCAGGCGATCGATGATGCAAGGAATGTGGAGCTGCCCGGCACTAGGTTGACCAGTGATATTGAACAAGCTATCAAAGCTGCTGAGACGCCATTGAATATTGTTGTTCCTGGATTGGGAACATTAACCGGGATAATCGGCGAAGCGGGCGTTAACATAATTTCAAATATGCTTGCTAACGAGCGAGAAAAAAAGGCTGAAGCAGAATTTAAACGGATTAAATCGGTAAGGGAGAGTAACTGTCCTAATCATGAAGCTTATGAAGCTCCCGTTGTCGATATCAACGGCCTGTGGCCAGCACAGGATGGTGAAAACAATTCTTCGGAAAACGATGGTGTGTATCCCACCTCGTTTGGCGACACTGGAATCTCAATCGCTGTAGCGGGTGGCGCTGGCCTCGCGGCCGCTGGCGGTGCGGCTGTCGCATCATCGAAATTCTCCAATACCCCCAAATCAGGTTCGGTCTCAATCTCCCGGCCCAACGTGAGCCCTACGCCGCCTCTTCCTCCACGTAACAACCCTACGGACGCTGCCGATACGGGCGGTGACAATAACAATAGCCATAATGGTCGGGTGTTTGACCCGAACACCGGTGAATGGATCGACACAAGCAAATACGTGTATGATCCGGCAAGCGGACGTTGGCTTGACCGTAACCTATACGTATACGATCCGGCGACAGGCCGCTACGTGTATCGGAACCGCATGGCCGTGGATAGCGATATGAGCTATAACGGTTCCGGTTCCGCCCATGGCGGCATGTCCGGAGGCTCTGCGGGATCGGGTTCCGGAATCGGGCGTACTGCGGTGGCGGCTGGCGCTGGCGCTGGCATCGGTGCCGGTGGAGCGTTAGCCGTATCCAAGCTCGCAGGTGGAGCTGGTTCAAGCTCCGGAGCACTGTCTGGCGCTTCCATGGCAGCGGTTTCTGGCTCCGGCGTCGGTTCGTATTATGCGAACAATCCGGTCAAGGCGTCCATTGCATCCTCGTCGATCAAAGGTGCAACCGGTATGGCTGCGGGATTGCGCAAGGGAGAAATTGCGCGTGCCGAAGCTGCGGCGCCATCTCGTGCAAACACTCCGGGAATGATGGGTATGGGGCGTGGCGGTGCGTCTCAGAGCAAGGACAAGAGGCGCAACTCCTTGGGCTACATTGCTCCGACCATTGAAGAGGAAGAAGAATTCCAGCCCAAGCCGTTGGCGGCCATGGCAGGTCACCGCAGGCGTCCCGGCGAATGAGGCATGGGCGGAATGCGCTATGCGCATGACCGCACGTCGTTGAACAAAACGTTCTCTTGTTGAACAGGAAAGGAGCGAAGGCAGTGTCTTCCTCATGCATATGCGTTGACCCGTCCGATCTGGAAACGTCGGCGAAAAACTATGAACAGGCCGCACAACAGTTCGCTATGGCAAAAGCGCAGTTTGTGTCTGCGGGAACCCCGAATTTCGGGCTGATTCTCAAATGCCTGGAACCGGCGTATGAAGCGGCGAAGCAGTCTACGCAAGAATACTTGGCCAACGTTGAAACAATGCTGAAATTGATTGCTTCGGCCATACAGGGGACCGTAGAAGATTCCACCACCACTGAAGAGGAGATACTTGAGGCGCTGAAGAAGATTCTGCAACTGCTTCAGCAAGTGGATGACAAGTTGGATTCCTCGGATCCTCATAACGCACGGTCCGAGGGAAATGGCGGAATAGGCGGCAATTCCGGCTATGGAGGCAGCTTTGGCAATGGTGGTGGCTCAAGAGCTGATTCCTTGCAAAGCAAGCAATATCAGCCAGTGGATCAGTTTAATGGTCGATCCGACGGTGGTTCCGAAGCGGCAGGAAGTCCGGCATCATCTGCGACAGGTTCTGGTGCAATGGCGTCGGAATCGCAAGAATTCGGCCATGATCAGAAAAAAACAACATCTGATGGTGCGTGTGATGCGGCGGAATCGAACACTTATCCGATTTTCAATGAGGTTCCACTTCCGCCAAGACCAACCACGATTGGATTGGATGTGGATGGAAACGCCAAAGACGACTACTCTCTGAATCTCACTGATGGCAATACGCATGCCGTGATTGGGGCGGATGGTTCCGTTACTCTGACAAAGCGTGACAATTCCACCATTCCGATGCCTTCTGATGCAAGCAAAACAGGATCCGCTTCGTTTGATCTGGATGTGGACAACGATGGCGTGGACGACGTGTCCATGAACTCCGATTCAGGCGCGAATGCCCGTTTCAGCGTATATGAGGATGAAGATTCGCGGTACGTTGCCCTCGACTACGACAATGACGGCGATTACGATGTCGCCGTCCGCGTCGGAGATTCCGAAGCGGCAAGGGAAGCCATGCGTAAGCAAGCCGAGGATGAAGCCTGGCAAAGCATCGCAGCTAAAGATCCTCTGGGAAGAACGGCGGATGAGCTTCGTGCCTTGTACGAAGACAGAGAAACCATTCAGCTACCTGAACGCACGACGATTCAATAAAACAGGATGCTGTGCAAAGCATATCCGGCCGTAACCGGGTAAATATCACATTCAAACTATACACAAGGGGAAGAGTATGGCTGCAAAAGAAGATGATGGCTCTGCCAACGACTTGCATTTCGGCCCGATTACCATCGATGTTCCAGACGATTTAAGCGACATTAAACGCGACTTGAAGTTTTATCAAAAAGTCGGCGAGGCCTATGACAGTAGGAAAGTGGGAAAGGCTGCCTCAGCCCTCCTTTCCGGGCAGAAATTTGGCTACACGTCAGCCGACAAAGTGGTTGGGAGAATCCTGGAAAAAACAGGACTTGATAAGAAAGACATCGGAAGGAAAAGCCAGAAGTTCGAGGATGCGTCAAAAAGGTTCACAGAATCTTTGGAAGGGGATTTGACTCGTCAAAGTGCGCATGATCTGGCGAAAACGCTGGATAGCAAGATCACTACGCTTCGCATTGCCATCTCAGGTGTTGACTTCATTTGCAAGGCATTGTTTGGTGTCAGCCCTATAGATGAGTGGGTCAGGAAACCATTCTTCGGCGATTGGGATGAGCTTCGCGATACTGCGGGAAAATGGCAGTCGCTGGCTGAAACACTGCCTGAAGTGCAGACGGCGTTATTGGAAATTTCCAATAGTCTCGACGAGACAGTGTGGTCTGGGCAGGCCGCGGACATATATGTTGTTCGCAATGAGGCGGTGGCCGACGCGCTTGTGGAAGCTCCGGAGCCATGTTCGGAAATGGCCCAGGCGTTGAACGCTTTGGCGGACAATGCGGAAAAAACATTGAATCTGATATTCGACACGTTGAGTGAAATCATTTCGCTGTTGAAGCTTATTGCGGGTGAGCTGATTATTCCTGGAGCCGGTCCGGTGCTCGCTACGGTCACTGTCGCTGCGGAAGTCACCCAGGCGATTCAATGGGCATCCGATATCGTGGAATATCTTAACAATCTGTATGAAGCCCTTAACGGATTGTGTGTATGCCTCATGGTTATGCAACGGCTTTCCGTAAAAACAGAGGGCATGCTGAGCGTTTTTGGCGGAGGCACGTCGAACGGTGGAACTGGCAGTACGTCGAATGACGTAGCGTTTGCCGGGGCATCCGGTGGATCGTCCGATGGAAGATAATCGTCATGTTCTTCCAACCGCATCGTTATGACTTGCATTGTGAAACGGACGATGACCTCGGTACGACAATTTTATGTGCGAAGAAAAGAGAAGTGGAATGACATCAGCGGAATTCGAAGCTTTCATGAACCAAATGGATTCACTGTCTGCCCGGCTTGACAAGCAGCGGGCGAAATTCGAAAAAGAGAAAGTTCAAATAGATGAAAAAATAGCTGAAAAAACGAAAGAACTTGAAAATAAGCGGCGTAAAGGTGAATGTGGGCGCGCTTGGCAAGTATTGCAGCAGCGTATCGACATGGGGAAAACCTGTGAGGAAGACATCCTTGCTGGCATTGACAAGTCTCCGGAAGCGCGTGAAGTACGTGGTTACCTCGCGCAGAATATGAGTTATGTGCGAGATAGCGTGGAGGATGCGGACGACGAAGATAATGAAGCGGCCCAGGCTCGTGTTGCGCTCGATAAAGGAATGACTCGTCTGCGTGAGTGGGAAAGCCAATATGCGGCACAAAGAAACCAAGCCAGCTGACTTACAGGCGATATGCATTGTATCGCTCGTCTGCGCAGTGCTTTTTGCTGGTATTGCCGTTACGGTGCTGTCCGAAAGCGTGTTGCTTCCCGGTGGCGACGAGCGGATGCGAGGATTGCCTGTGCTGCTTGTGGCAAGCCTCATATTGCTGATGCTGTTTTGTGATCGGTTATGCGTGGTGAGCATACGCTCACACGAGCAAACCGTTGCGCTGGTTGCCATGGCTTGCGCTGTGCTGCTGTCGGTGTGTGCCGGTGTGGCGGCGAGCTGCGTTGAACCTTGCGCTCAGCCGATCGCGGCGGCGGTTTTCCTATCTTCTTCTTGCGTATGCCTCAATATGTCGTTAATGACGGTTTGCATTGATCAGCCGGTGCTTAATGGCGTGATATCCGCATGCTTTGCCGTATCGTTGCTGTTGCTGCTCGCCAGTACGGGAACGCTGATGTGTTCGTTGGACGTACGGCTGCTTGCCGGTTTGGTGCTTGCCGCTGCCATATGCTGTCTGCAAATGCTGCCGAACATCGTGGTGCATGTGCCGGACCGTTATCTTGTGCAATGGCGTGCCTACATGACACGTCGTTGGACGGTGCGCGGTGGCATTCCCGAAGAGGCCCGTGTATTGACCCAAGTTGATATTCGTGAAGATATGCAGACGTTTCAGGCCCGATATGCGACCGGTTTCGTGCTTTGCTTGGCGCTGCTGGTATTGCCGTACGCGGCATTGGTCGCATTCTGCGATTTCCATCGGATGTATGATGCTGTCGGCTTTCTCGTGCTTACCGCGGCCCTGTTTCTCTTTCTCACCCTTAAGCCGCGCCGTTCGGGCAGACCTTTCGAACGGTACTGCATGCGTTTGTCTGCGGTGATGGTGATGGCTATGGCCTGCGTGAGGGCCTGGGGCTTCATGACAACCGAAAACATGAGGCTGTTCGGCGTATGCGCGATTGGCCTGATTGGCGTTCTGCTGGTATATGCCATTCCTGTGCAAAAAGGCGGTTTTCATTCGCTTGTATTGTCTCGCGCCGGCGATGCGTTGTGCTTCCTGTCCATGATGGTCACGCCTGCGGCGGCTTTCTTCGCAGCTGGCGCGTTGCAGTATATAAGGGGATTGTGATGTCGGATTCGAATTCCGTAATGAGATGTCGTCCGGCAGGAGCCGGAAAACAATGTGCGGCCGCATTCGTCGATTGCGGTTTCGTATTGCTTTGCGGCGTGATTGCGGCTTTGCTCGGACATAATATTCCCGTCACGTTCCTGGTGATGCTCGAATCGGTTGCGGTGCTGGCTATTGGAGAAGGTTCGCGCGGTCTGACTCCGGGGAATATGATGTTCGGTTTGCGTACGGTTCGCGTGGAAGGCATGCGTGACGTCACGGCGGGAACTTTGCCCGCTGGAATGGGCCGGATTCTTGTGAAGTATTGCGTGCTTATCGGATCCACGCTTGCGTTGGTCATAGGTCTGATTGCGGTGATTTGCTCACCGTTGTTCGCCAAGGATGATTTGCATCAGGGATGGGCAGACAGACTGGCATCTTTGGGATGCGTCGATATTCATCAACGTGTTGAGGCGTTGGAGGAACAACCGGTCGTATCGAGGCAAATTCCTCCGGTTCCCATGCCTCGGATGCAGCCCACTCCTCCCGTGCCTCTTCCCAAAACAGTGGCGGACGTGTCCAAACCGGTTCCCATGCCAACGGCAAAACAGGTTTCTCCTGTACCCATGCCTTCGGAAAAGCCGATGTATCCGGTTCGGACAACGGTTGAACAACAGACGGCCTCGGTGCCAGTGACACCTCCTGAGAAACCCCAAACCTTTCTCTTCTTTGAAGATGGCTCCAAGCGAACTCTCAGCGTGCCTTCTTCATTGATTCTCGGGCGCAAGCCAGCCCCGCAGCAGACAGGGGACATCGCGTTGGCTGTGCCTGACCATACTGGTACGGTCTCACGAAACCATGCTCGGATCGAATTGGTGGACGACCAAATCTGGATCACTGACTTAGCGAGCACCAACGGTACGCGAGTGCTTGACGAAAGCGGCGAAGAGACGGAACTTGAACCGAACGTCCGAACGCGTATGCATGTCGGATCCCGCATCGGACTGGGAGACATGGGCTGCAGCATCATCACATCGAAAAGCAGGAGGCGTTGATGGCTATTACTGCGGAACAACAAAACAGCAGGCTCGAAGGTCCCAAACCTCCAAAAGGAAAAATCGTATTGCAGGCACCACCCGAGCTTGAACCCAGCGACGGTGTCAACACGCTGCTCACATCGTTGGTGCCATTGTTGGGCACCGCCAGCGCCATGGTCATGATGCTGATGACCAATTCGGGACTCACCGGCATGCTTACCGGCGGCATGTTCATGGTGTCGTCATTGGGATTCGTGGCGGTTAACGGCTTCCGCCAACGTTCGCAACGCATGGCGAACCTCGCGGCGGCAAGACGTGAATATCTCACTTATTTGGCTGGCATACGCAAAACCGTGCGCACCGCGGGAAGGAAACAACGCAATGCCGCATTGTGGAACGCTCCATCCCCATCCTCGTTGACGGCGATCGCCCAGGAACCGGAACGTTGCTGGGAACGTGTTCCCGCAGACGACGATTTCATGATATTACGTTGCGGCACGCATAGTGTGCCATTGTGCCTGCAGCTTGAATCACCTGAATTGCCTCCACTCGCGCAGCTCGACCCGGTTTCGGCATCGGCGGCGCATCGTTTCATGCTTGCACATAAAACGTTGCACAATATGCCTTACGGCATTGACCTGAGGAAATACAAGCGTGTGGAATTGCTTGGAAACGAAAGCCAGACGCAGGCGCTCGCAAGAGCCATGATCTGTCAAGCGGCGGTTTGGCATCCGGCTGAATGCTGCAGAGTGCTCGTACTGGCATCCGCTGATCGCATGGGGCAGTGGGAATGGGTACGGTTGCTGCCTCATAACCGTGTGCTGAACGAGAAATACTTGGAAGGCACGTATAACGGTCATGGATTTATGCTGACGAGCAACGTGCGCGAAGTTGATGCGCTGATAGGCGAGGAAGTGCTGAACCGCAACAGGCGTACCGGAGAGAATGAGATTGCTCCTCATGTTTTGGTGATCAATGATGGATTCGACCGGACTGTATTGTCTCGAGAGTCCCGATTGTTCGCTGAAGACGGCCTCGGTGGAGTGACCGTGTTCGACATGCCGAATGATTGGGGGGAACTCGAGGAAGATGATGTGCTTCGTGTGCTGTATTCGCAGACCGTGGTTGAGGAAGGACTGAACGTTCTCGAAAAGCGCGACATCAATATGGTTGAAGTGTTTTCCACGGCACTCAAGCCTGTGGAAATCCAACCGGACGAATTGACTGTGGAAGAGGCGCTCTGCATAGCGAAACGCTTGAAGAGCGTGCATGTTAACGAAACCGGAGACGATTCCTCACAATCCGTCAATCGTAAGAAATCCCCCGAATTGCCTGATCTGCTTGGCATCAGCGATATTCGTCATATCGATCTGGCGAAACTGTGGGCATATCGTGTGGGCAAGGAGCGTTTGCGTGTGCCGATCGGCCTATTCGACGACACCAGTACCGCGTTCCTTGACATCAAAGAGATGGGCCAGCATGGCATGGGCCCGCATGGCGTGCTCGTCGGCGCCACCGGTTCGGGTAAATCCGAAGTGCTGCGAACCCTGGTACTGTCGTTGGCGTTGAGCCATTCCCCGGACCAGTTGAATTTCGTACTCATCGACTTCAAAGGCGGCGCCACTTTCGCAGGCATGGACGGCATGCCTCACATTTCATCCATCATTACGAATCTCGGCAAGGAAGCGTCGCTCGTCGACCGTATGGAAGACGCGCTGGATGGCGAAGTCAACCGACGTCAGGAGCTGCTGCGAGATGCGGGCAACCTTGCCAACATCACCGAATATGAGGAGATGCGTGTCAACGGTGGGCGTAGCGATCTTAAACCGTTGCCGTCACTATTGGTCGTGGTCGACGAATTCTCCGAACTGTTGAAGGCGAAACCCGAGATCGTGCAATCGTTCGTTCGCATTGGCGCGGTCGGCCGTTCGCTGGGCATACATCTGCTCATCGCATCGCAGCGTTTGGAACAAGGCAAGCTGCGTGGTCTTGACGAGCACCTGTCATACCGTATCGGTCTGAAAACGTTCTCCGCAACCGAATCCCGTGCCGTGCTGGGCATTACGGACGCGTACGATCTGCCAAGCCTGCCTGGCATCGGCTATCTGAAATCGCCTGACGGCACCATCACCCGCTTCCGCGCGTCTTACGTGTCGGGCGTGCCGAAGGGGTTGGACGGCGAAACCACCACCTTCCAGTATGCGGTGGAACAGATGCGAGGCAAAGGCAATCCCGCGCACGTGGTGTGGCTGCCTCCGCTGGTCACGCCGAATTCGCTCGACGATTTCATGCCGGACCTGACCGTCACCAAGGAGTATGGCTTGATTTCGCCAAGGTGGCGCAATGCCGGAGCGCTTGTCGTACCATGCGCGTTGGAAGACAAGCCACGCGAGCAGAGGCGAGACGTCATGGCCCTCAATCTTGCCGGTGCGGGAGGCCATGTGGCAGTGGTGGGCGGCCCGTTGAGCGGTAAAAGCATGATGTTGCGTTCCATCGTCGCATCGTTGGCGCTCACGCATTCGCCGCTCGAAGTGCAGTTCTATGTGATCGACTGCGGTGGCGGCGCGTTCTCCTCCATGGATGGATTGGAACATGTCAGCGGCATCGCGGCAGGCAATGAGGATGAAAAAGTCCGTCGTACGCTTGCCGAAGTCAGCGGCATCATCGACGCGCGCGAACGATTCTTCAAAGAACAGCGCATCGACGGCATGGACGCGTATCGTCGCCGTCGCGCCGAAGGCAAGGTCGACGACGGATATGGCGACGTGTTCCTCGTCATCGACGGTTGGGGCGTATTCCGCGGCGACTATGACGAATTGGAAACCAAAGTCCAGCAGATCGTTGCCCGTGGTCTCACCTTCGGCGTGCACGTGTTGTTCAGCGCGAACCGTTGGATGGAAATCCGTGCCAATATCAGCGACCTTATCGGCACCAAGCTCGAACTGCGTTTGGGCGATCCGAGCGATTCGCAAATCGACCGCCACGTTGCCGACACCGTGCCCAAGGGCGCGCCTGGCCGTGGCCTGAGCGCCAACAAACTGCATACGCTCGCAGCGCTGCCCCGCATCGATGGCGGGCATGATGCGGCGACGGTGTCCGACGGCATCAACGATCTCATCGCCAAAGTACGTTCCGCATGGCAAGGCCATCCGCATGGTCCGAAGCTGCGGTTGCTGCCCGAAAACCTGCCGTACGAGGCGATGATGGCTTCCGTCATGCGTCAAAAGGCATCCAACCAGCTCGCCAAAGGCAACATGGTGGTCGGTATCGACGAGAACGCACTGTCTCCAGTGGTGTTCGACTTCAACACCGAACCGCACTGTTACCTATTCGGTGACGCCGGTTCGGGGAAATCTACATTCCTTCGCGTGATAATCAACGAAATCGTACGAAGCTATCCGGATGGAAAAGCAAAAATTTTCATGTTGGATTATCGTCGTGCGAATCTTGCGCAGATTCCGCAGTCGCATTTTGGAGCATACCTGACCAATGACGAACAGGCTACGGAAAGTCTCGACGCGCTTGCGGAATTCCTGAAAACCCGCATTCCGGGCCAGGACCTGACTGCCGAACAGTTGCGCAACCGTTCCTGGTGGACGGGTTCGGAAGTTTACGTGCTGGTCGACGATTACGATTTGGTCTCCACCAGCCGAGGCAACCCGCTGCGTGCGTTGGTGCCATATTTGGCGCAGGCCTCCGATCTGGGATTGCATGTGGTGGTGGCCCGCAGAACCGGCGGTGCGAGCCGAGCCATGTACGATCCGGTATTGCAGACGTTCCATGATCTCGGCATGACCGGCATTCTGCTGTCCGGAGATCCGAACGAAGGCCAGCTGATCGGCAAAGTCAAACCGAAGAAGGCGGCGCCCGGTCGCGCCCAAATCGTCACTCGAGACCAAGGCCTGTTCGTGGCGCAACTGTCGAATGCGGTATTGCGCGAATAACGCGATATTGCGGAAACGTGAGATTGCGGAAAAGCCCGCGCCGTTGCATACTGCGGTTTGCGCAACATTACGTACCGCAGTATGCAGGTATCGCAACATGCTCTCGACTGTTTCGTTGAATGGTGAACCCGTTGAGTACGATGGTGCACGGCAATATAACTTGAGATAGCGAGGACTTAAGACTCATGCCACGTATGTTCGGAACAGACGGTGTTCGAGGATTGGCGAATAGGGCTTTGACCGCACAGCTTGCATTGGATTTGGGCGATGCCGCGGTGCGCGTGCTTGGCGATGACGGCGGCAAAAGCGAATTCGATGGCCGTCGTCGCGCACTGGTCGGCCGTGATACCCGCGTTTCCGGCGATTTTCTCGCCGCAGCACTGTCTGCAGGCATGTCCGCAGGCGGTTTCGATGTGATCGACGCGGGCATTATTCCAACCCCTGGCGTCGCATACCTGACCTCCGTGCTGAACGTGGAAATGGGTGCCGTGATCTCCGCATCCCACAATCCCATGCCCGACAACGGCATCAAATTCTTCGCACGCGGCGGATTCAAACTGCCTGACACCAAAGAAGACGAAATCGAAAACGTGCTCGGCCAGGATTGGGAACGCCCGACCGGTGCAGGCGTGGGACGTATCAGTCACGACACGGCAACCGCAACCAACCTGTACATCGACCATCTGGTATCCACAATCGCCCCCATCGGGCCTGACAAGTCCCAGCCGACACCGTTGAAAGGCTTGAAAGTCGTGGCTGATTGCGCCAACGGCGCCACCTCCGTGGTCGCGCCGGAAGCTTTGCGCCGCGCAGGAGCCGACGTGAGCGTGATCAACGCTTCGCCAGACGGCTACAACATCAACAAGAACGCCGGATCCACACACCCCGAACAGCTGCAGGCCATGGTCAAGGCATCCGGAGCCGACTTGGGCGTGGCATTCGACGGTGACGCCGACCGTTGCCTTGCCGTAGACGGCGAAGGCAATATGGTCAACGGCGATCAGATCATGGGCATTCTTGCACGTGCCAAGAAAAACGCGGGCAAACTCAACCACGACACCCTCGTGGTAACCGTGATGAGCAACCTCGGTCTGAAGCTCGCCCTGCGTTCCATGGGCATCAAAACCGTGCAAACCGGCGTGGGCGATCGTTACGTGCTTGAGGAAATGCTGCGTGGTGACTATTCACTCGGCGGCGAACAGTCCGGCCACGTGATCAACCGCGAATTCGCCACCACCGGCGACGGTACACTCACCGCACTGACCCTATGCAACGAAGTGGTCAACTCCGGCAAGAGTCTCAAAGAACTCGCATCCGACTTCCCGCAACTGCCGCAAACCCTCATCAACGTGCCAAACGTCGACAAGCTCGCAGCCAAAACCAACGCCAAAGTGCAGGCGGCCGTCGAACGCGAAGAGAAAATGCTCGGCGACACCGGCCGCGTGCTATTGCGTCCCTCCGGCACCGAACCGCTCGTGCGCGTCATGGCTGAAGCGGAAACCCAGCAGCAGGCCGACGAGGTCTGCGACCGTCTCGCCAAAGTCGTGGCCGAAGAACTCGCCTTGTAATCACACCGCCGATACGCAGTATTTGGCAATCCAAAATCCCGAACCAATCCGCGAAGGAACCCCATGTTTGGACGCAACTCGAAAGTCAACCTCGAACTCAACCGCGAGGTCGAAAAACTCATCAAAACCGGCGGCAAGGAACAACTGCTTCCCATCGTGCAGGCAGGTGAACCGGTACTGCGCCAGCAGACCGCAGCTTACGAAGGCCAACTGAGCCGCAAGACACTTGACAAGCTCATCGAAACCATGCGCGTCACCATGATCGAAGCGCCGGGCGTAGGTCTCGCCGCAACCCAGATCGGCCTCGGACTGGCGCTTGCCGTGGTGGAAGACCATGTGCGCGACGACGATGACGATGACCCGCGCGAAGCGGCCGAATTCCCGTTCCATGTCATCATCAACCCAAGCTATGAGCCGATCGGCACCGAAACCCGCAGCTTCTACGAAGGCTGCCTGAGCTTCGACGGCTATCAGGCGGTACGCAAGCGCTGGCTCGACATCACCGCCCGCTGGCAGGATGAAGACGGCAAACAGCATGAGGAACATCTGCACGGCTGGCCGGCCCGCATCTTCCAGCACGAAACCGACCATCTGAGCGGCGAACTGTATATTGACAAGGCGGAAATCCGCAGCCTCGCCACCAACGAGAATCTTGAGGATTTCTGGTGCGACGATCCGGTTCCCACCGAAGCCGCCGCCGAACTCGGATTCGAACTGTAAACCAGGAGCGCACGCCGCAAATCGCATACATGCGCGGCGAAAAACGCTGCGGAATCCGATTGTCACGGAATCCTATCGTTGCGCAATCCGCGGAATATCCTGCAGGGGGAGAGGCCCACAGGCCTCTCCCTTTTTGTCATACCGTCATTTTTTCGTCATACCACCATGCGCATAACCAGTGCAACGCGCGCACGCGTCATACTCCCCACGGCAGACGCACGTATGAGCGTAACCATGTTTGCATTTCGCAGCATTATCGACAATATCGGCGTTCGTGTTGCGATGGAATGATTTCGTACGCGACGTCGTGCTCCGTCTGCAACGCGCATGATCGTATCCTGATGACGAATGCTTGGTGAACATAATCGTTTTTCGTAGCATTGTTCTTTCTCTTACCGAAAATCAACGAAATAAAACGAACCCAAGATAACCTTTCGAATCTCAAAAAAACTTAAGATTGCGCTATCCGAGAAGCATCATGGTTTTTTGCACGAGCCGACGTGTACTGCGCCCCCTCTCGGCTACCATGCAAAGTATGAACGAAGCAAAGACGGGCCGTTCCTGGCTTACCGAAGCCAAACAAGACATCAGCCAATGGTCGGCATCGATGCCGAAAAACGCCGACAATGAGCGCATTGACTGGCATTGGGTCATGTCTCTCGACTTGGAACACGGCATCGGAACCGCCAAAAGCCAAGGCATCGACCTGATCGCCGTTCTGAATGCCGCGGATACCGCGTTTTCGTCGACCTCGGAGAAAACGGATTCCATGCAGGATTCGGTACTATCCGTCCAACAGTTGCATAATCTGCTGAAAAAGGATTTAGCGGTCCGTGACCGGCTCGAATCCATCATCGCGCAATGCAATACCACCTTCATGACGGATTTCGACCGTCTGATCGCTTCATACCGTTTGCCTCGCGCGCTCGCCTATGCGAACCGTAGGTTGTGCGACGAAATTGCCGTGTTGCGGCGCATTGGTGTTGCGATGGGATTGTGGACGATTGCCGAAGAGCGGCGGGAGCGGGTGATAGTGCCTGTGCTGCAGCCTGTTGCCGGAGCGGAAAGCCTCGTGAATCTTGACGATATTCAGGATCGCACCGCGCAGATCGTCAATGGCCGTGCCGAACGTCGTGCCGCGGAACGTGAGCAGAAGCGTGCCAGCGATTACGCCATGTCACGCGCGAATTTGAGCGGGGTGACGAGTCCGGGAGGCTCGAAGGTGTTCGACTATGGCTCCCTCGGATCCGCTGGCGGTTCCGCTGACTCGGCGGAAGCTGCGCAGGACCGATGTTTGGCGGATTACAAAAAGTCGGATTGGCGTGACGCCTACCTTCCCGGCCGTGACGTCGACACGGTGATGGGCATTGATATCGAAACTACGGGTACGGATCCGGCTCGCGTGTACATCATCGATGCCGGATTCGAATTCATGAACATGATCTCGCCTCGTCCTGCCGGCGAGCCCGCGGGCTACCGCTACGAACAGGATTATTACGAGACCGGCGATGCATATGGCCAGGCACGTCTTTCCTTCGGCGTTCCCGCGCAGAATGCGCTGCTTGGCAATCCTCTGATTCTCGACCTTACCGGTATTGACGTGCGCGATCGCGCCAGCGCGGACTTTCGTCTGTTCGACGAATGGCCCGAAGCTCAGATCGGATTGCTGCAACGACTCGAACAGCAGCCATATGTTGCGCATAACGCCCGGTTCGAGCATAGCTTTTTCATGCTGAACGTCGCCGGATATGCGGAAAGCTATCGTGCCGGCAATATCACGATCATCGACACATTGCCGATGAGCCGTCGTTGGGATGAGGGGTCGATTCCCGATGATGAGCATCCGCACGGCCACAATACGTTGGAAGCGTATGCCAAACGTCAGGGCGCGTTGGATGCATCCAAAAGCGAACGACATCTTGGCTTGGAAGATACGCACATCATGCTGGTCGCCATGAAGCATCATCTGGATGTGCTGCATGCCGAGGGGCGCGGGCCGTGGGGTGCCGGTGGCAGGCCCGGCAATGGTGGCAAGCGCTGTGGCAAGCGCTGGTAGACGGAGTCGCTCGCAGGTTGTGTGGCAAGGCGTAAGTTGGTCGGACGAATTGACGTTGCTGGATGTGTGTCAGGCGTAGTCGTGTTGTGTCTGTTCCCGCTGGATGTTTTGTCCGCTGTTTGTCTTGTACCTTTCTGTCATTCGTTCGTCTCGTGTGCGACACGCCCGGATGTTGACCTGTAGCGAGGTATGTTGAGGTTTTTCCAGCGGGATTGTGCTGTGAAATGGTGCTCATCACTCGATTTTCCTGCGATTTAGACACGCCGAGAGATACGTTATTTTTCAACGGTTTACACGGTGTTTACGGAAGGTCGATTTGCGTAGATCGGCAAGGACGTGTAAGTTTACATCTCGCTGCTCAGCACGGCGGTTCCGCTCCTGAGGTTCGGGACGGTCTGCTGGTGTGGTGGTGGTTTGAGAACTCAAGAGCGTATTTGTACTACTTCTTTATAGTCAATGATTGCCAGTTCATCGTCCGCTCGTTCGCGAGTGGCCGGGAGGCCTTGAAGGACGGTGAGGTTTTCGTGCGATGCGCCTTTCCTTATAAGGCGATCGTCAATTTTCTTTTTTTGAGAGTCATCTATTCGATGTCTTTCCATGAAGTTTTTTTGTGGAGGGTTCGATTCTGGCTCAGGATGAACGCTGGCGGCGTGCTTAACACATGCAAGTCGAACGGGATCCATCAGGCTTTGCTTGGTGGTGAGAGTGGCGAACGGGTGAGTAATGCGTGACCGACCTGCCCCATACACCGGAATAGCTCCTGGAAACGGGTGGTAATGCCGGATGCTCCGACTCCTCGCATGGGGTGTCGGGAAAGATTTCATCGGTATGGGATGGGGTCGCGTCCTATCAGGTAGTCGGCGGGGTAACGGCCCACCGAGCCTACGACGGGTAGCCGGCCTGAGAGGGCGACCGGCCACATTGGGACTGAGATACGGCCCAGACTCCTACGGGAGGCAGCAGTGGGG
>OLGZ01000016.1_pt1 | contig 179850 bp, 153 predicted proteins | sample 1605981 | NCBI WGS metagenome assembly OLGZ01 (sample SAMN03283291) | human gut metagenome | biome: human-associated habitat; material: feces | host: Homo sapiens | place: Peru | collected 2012
CGAGTGCAACAAGTTGCACCCACCTCCCTTTGCAAGGGAGGCAAAAATGTTTATTCATATTACTCGGCGCAGTTTAGCCATTTTTATCAATGCCTATTCTTTTTGACTTTGTTTAGCATTGCGTTAATCTCAAGAATTTGCTCCTTGGTGAATTTGCCGCCGAGCATCATAAGTCCACGCTTAACTGTAAAGCCCTTGAGCATATCAATCATAGTCTTGTTGATATCACTAAGCTTAAAGCCCATAACCTCGGCGCCCTTTTTCTTGCCCTTTTGCTTAGGACCGTCAGGTGTAAGCGCCTTTTTCATTTTAAGAAGAAGCTTAACTGCACAAATTTTTCCTCTAAAGGTTGAAAGAATATCGCCCAAAGTATCGTTTACGCTGTAATAACCGGCAGGAGTTTCAATCTCAAACCAATTGATTACCGCACCCTCTTCTTTAAGCCTGTAATCTTCGTTAAACTTGTCAACTTTTCTGATTTGAGCCTCGTCTGTTAAATCGCCTGCTTTTGCAACAAGGGTGGTTTCGCCCTCATTTTTAACTTCAAAGTGGAAGAACGGAAATTCGCCCATTTTCTTTTTGCCGACACTCTCGCCGTTTGCAAAAAGCTCAACCTCGTCAAGATTTGTATAAACAGTAACCTTGGTCACGTCCTCAACCCTGTCAACATACCTCTTTGCGCAGATATGAAGCATCGGCTTTTTGGAAAGCCAAGCCTGATAAGCATAAAAGCTGTCTTTTTTATACTTTCTGTCAAATGTGACAAGTCCCTTGTGGTTCATACCGTTTTCGCCGCCTTCGGCACGTGCGTCTGCGGCAAAGTCAAACATATTCCAAACGTGAGTAGCCCAAAGATAAGGACGTTTTGCAATTTGCTTGATTACTTCCTCGTGATAATATGCCTGATATTCCTCAGTATAATCTCCCTGTTCAGGGTGACTTGTGTGCCAATTGAGTGCCTCGCAACCGTACTCGCTCATACCGATTGCCTTGTTTGGATATTTCTTGTGGAATGTATCAAACCAATTGCCGTACATTGACACATCACCGCCGTACCAGCCGAAATAATGGTTATATGAAAGAACATCCGAAATATGCACATATTCCTCATTAATATTGCAGGCAGTAAGCACAGCTTCGGTAGTAAGCCTTGTTTTATCAAGCGAATGAACAAGGTCATTGAGCATTTTATGATTTTCAACAATAGGAGAAGTTGCGCCGCCCATTGTAATCTCATTTGAAAGTCCCCACACCACGATTGACGGGTGATTATAATTTTGATAAACAAGCTCCTTCATTTGCGACTTTGTATTTTCAACACCTTTTTCAAGATGCTTTGAAATATACGGAATTTCAGCCCAAACAACAATACCTCTCTCGTCGCACAAATCATAAAAATACTGAGCGTGCTGATAATGGGCAAGACGGATAGTATTAGCACCCATTTCGCAAATCAAATCCATATCCTCTTTGTGATGCTCAGGCAAGAGCGCATTGCCGATATGAGGCCTGTCCTGATGCCTTGAAACGCCTCTTAAAGGATACTCTCTGCCGTTTAAAATAAATCCTTTTTGCGCATCAATCTCAAACGTGCGGCAGCCAAAGCGTGTTTTAACCTCGTCAACTGCCTCGCCGTCAACAATAAGCTTAGCGACAGCGGTATAAAGAAATGGGTCGTCAACACCGTCCCAAAGGTGAACGTCTTTAATTTCAAGTTTAGCACTCGGATTTTTACCGCTTGCCTTAGCCCTTGCAACAACCTCGTTGCCGTCGCTTATTTCAAATTCGACCTCGCCGTCGCAGTAAGCGTCAACAGTAATTTTTGCGTCATCGCCGCTGATTTCAGGTGTAACCGCAATGCCGGGCGCACCATAAAAATCAAGGTCAAAATGATTTTTGCCTACTCCGATAAGGCTTACATCCCTGTAAATACCGCCGTAAAATGTAAAATCCGCAACCTGAGGATAAACGTAATCGTTAGGCGAGTTATCGGCAACAACAACAAGCAAATTTTCGTCCTTAATATCATCAAGCTTAACCCTAAAGGTAGAATATCCGCCGTCGTGAACGCAAATTTCCCTGCCGTTAAAATAAACAGTACCCGTTGAATTTACACCGTCAAGCTGAAGATAAACTTCTTCGCCGTCGGGCATATCGCTTTTAGCCAAGCTTTTTGCAAAATATCCCTTGCCACGATAATAATCGTTGCCGCCGTCCTGTCCGTCATCGCCATTGAAAGTGTATGGCAAATCAATGCTCTCCCAATCGCTCGGCAACGTGGTCGGCACAGAGGAAGCCGCTTTTGAAAATTTCCAGCCCTTGTCAATATTAATAACCCTGCGCATAAGATACCCCTCTCAGTAAATTATTATATATAAATTATAAATCATTATTATATTTAATTCAACAAACATATTATTAACAAATAACGATAAATAAACCAAAATTGCATAGAAAAAGAGCACCTCAATCGAGATGCTCTTAAATTCTCTAAACATAGAAAGTCTTAATTACTTTCTCTTAAACTGCCTTGCCTTCATTGTTACTTCGTCAGAAGCAGGGAATGTGTTCTTATACTTGATTAAAAGAGTTGCACTCTTATCCTTGATAACTGCTACATTTGCGTGGTTTACAGCTACCTCTGCAACCATATCATACTCAGCCTTAGTGATTTCCTTAGTCTTAGTATCGATTGTGCAAGTAACGGTACCGCCCTTATATGTAACCTTAATGTTATCCTCTGCAGTACCCTGAGCAAATGAAATAACGTCGATTTGTGCAACAGTTGCACTGATATCACCGAGAACCTCGAAGAAGTCACCCTGTGAATCCTCGCCTCTCATACTCATTTCAGCAGCCTTTGGCTGAATTACCATTGTGATAGTTCCGTCGCCGTTATCTGTAATGTTAGCGTCAAGAACATCCTCGCCCTTAACATAAGACTTTGTAAAGTCCTTTTTGCCGGGATCTTTCTCGTTGCAATTGTAGTTATCAAGCTTAGGGTTACGGTTGTTACAAGGAACAAGACCGTAAATGTTTGGCTTGAACAAGCCGTCAACAATACCCGGAACGAGCTTGTTAATAACAGCATTTTCCTTGCCGTCAATCATAACCTTACCTACATTAATTTTCTCATCACCGAGGAGCTTGTAGAAAGTCTCAGTCTGACCCTTATCATTGACATACTCGGCAGTAAGAGTCTTAGTGTAATCATAAGCCTCTTTATAATAGTTAGCAACATCTTCGAGTGACTTAAACTCAACTCCGCCGTATTTGCCTGCCTCAAATGACTTTTCAAGAACAGAAGTATCTTCTGAAGAACCGGCTTCTTCGCCCTCTGCTTGTTTCTTCCAACTGCCGTCCTTAATTTGGTGAATAGCCTTAATGGCACCTTCAGTTACGTAATTTACTTTTGCACATCCTGCAAATGAGCTTGCAATTAATCCTGTAGCAAGTACAAGGCACAAGCCTTTTTTCACATATTTGTTCATTTTCAGGGTTCCCCTTTCAGAATTATACGAATTCGTTTTATAAAACGCTACATATTAAATTTATATTAAATCTCACAAAATGTCAATAGAAATTTTAAAATTAAGTCATAATTTTTAAAAAATTAATTTTTACATTGAGATTTATACATTATTATGATATACTATTTTGATGAAAACAGACTATAGTACAGTATTTTTAATATATTTTTCAAGGAGTGATAAATAATGAGATGTAAAAACTGCGGCGCAGACAACGATGACAACAGATACATATGTGAGGTTTGCGGCTCTCCTCTTTATGACGAAAGCGATTTTGACAATGCAAACGGTATTGACGACGACAGAACTCAAACCTTTAAAGCAGTAAACGAGCCGAATAATCAAGTTCAAAACCGAAACGATAACTATAATGATTATGATAAAGAAAATCAGTATAATAATCAAAAAAATAACGAAAGCGAAAAGAAAAATAAAGGTGCAGAAAAGAAAAGCATCATAGTTATTGCTGTTCTTGCGGTTATTCTTATTGCAATCATTGCTTCTGTTGCAGCAATTGCTCATAACAAGAACAAAGACAATACCACATCTTCAAACCTTACTAAAATTTCTACACAGTCTGATTCTACAAGCGACAAATACAGCACCACGGAGAAAAAGACTACAGAAAGCACAACCGAATCAACTACCGAAAAAACCACCAAGCAAACCACTGCTTCCCTTTGGATAATCAACACAAGCTCAAGCGGAGGCGGCGAAGCAGAGGGCGACGGCAAGTATGAAAACGGCAAAAAGGTTACTCTTGTTGCAAGAGCTGACGACGGATACAAGTTCGACGGCTGGTATTCAAACGGAGTCAAAGTAAGCAGCAAGGAAGAATACACCTTCACTGCTAACCAAAATGCAAGCTTTTCAGCACAATTCTCACCTGTTGAAACTCAAGCGCCTGACACAACCGCTTCAAATTCAGGCAGCGACTTTGTTTTCGGCGAGTAATACAAGTAATCAAATAATATAGGTATAAATATATTAAAAAAGAAAAGAGATAAAAATGACAAAGGGCGAATCAGCTAAAGAAAATTTTATGAGCGGTCTTAACTGCTCGCAAGCGGTTGCTGCTGCTTTTGCGGAAGAAATGAATATGCCAAAATCGCTTGTTGAAAAATTAACCGTCGGCTTCGGCGGCGGAATGGGCAGAATGAGAGAGGTTTGCGGAGCCGTTTCCGGTATGACATTCGTTATCTCTGCACTTTATGATGATGATAAGTCAGGAATTTATAAGCGAGTTCAAGCTGTTGCAAATGAATTTAGAGAGGAAAACGGCTCAATAGTATGCCGTGAGCTTCTCGGTCTTTCAAAGCCCGGCCCCGATTCGCCGCTTGCCGAGCCTCGCACAAAAGAATACTATAAAAAGCGCCCGTGTCCGGAGCTTGTGGAGCTTGCCGCAGATATTCTTGAAAAATATATTTCAAATAATCCTTATAAAAAATAAAAAAAGTGTTGCATTTTTGTTTTATTTGTGTTATATTATCTAAGCACAAAAACGTGCAACACATAAATGCGCTGGTAGCTCAGCTGGATAGAGTGACTGGCTACGAACCAAACAGTCGTTTTTGTATAAAGCGCATATTTACAATTTAATAAGGTGTTACGCGCCGGTAGCTCAGCTGGATAGAGTGACTGGCTACGAACCAGTAGGTCGGGGGTTCGAGTCCCTTCCGGCGTACCACATATAAAATCCTTGAAACCATTGATATTACTTGGTTTCAAGGATTTTTTATTTTCCTTAATTGCTTTAGAAACATCATTTTTTACGACCACTTATTATTCAAAAACGACCACATAACTGTTCCGTTTTACTATATAATATATGTTTTATATTATATATTTAGCAAATGTATATTTTTTGCTGTTTTTGCATATTTCTGTATATTTTTTCTTGTGACCACAACAGCGACCACTTATTTTCAGAGAGTAATTCAGCCGTTACATCAGTTGTAACGGCTTTTCTATATATTATATAATAATTATTACATTATATTATGATATTATGCTTCTTTTAATTTGCATTCAACATCCATAACTGCTGAGTATCCTATTTGAAAGGCTGCTTCCATTTTATCTGCTGCCGTTGTCTTTAATTTCTTGGTTGCGTGGACATAGGTGTTCATAGTGAATGCCACATCTGAATGCCCAAGCATACTTGACAGTGCTTTGATTTCCACACCCTCTTCAAGTGCGATTGTGGCACATGTGTGTCTTAAATCATGGAATCTGACTTCTTGAGGAAGTCCTGCTCGTCTTAGCATTCGTTTGAATTTTCTTGTTACTGCATTCTGATCTCTATATGTCCCTGTTTCAGGTGACGGGAACATGAGTGTTGTTCCTCTTGCCTGCCGCAGTTTCAATCTTCCAAGTGCTGTTGCACAATCAGAGCTAATTGCAATTGTTCTTATCGAATTTTTTGTTTTTGGAGTTTCTGCTTGCAGTATACCATCAATTCTCTGTACTTGCTTAGTTATTGAGAGTGTCTTGTTTTTAATATCTAAATCTTCCCACTCTAATGCAAGGATTTCTCCAAGTCTTAATCCCGTTGTTAATTCAAGATAATAAAATTCAAAGCAACCACTATTGAAGGCTTCTTCAAGTAAGCAGTTGCTTTGTTCTTTAGTCAGAGTTGTCATTCCTTTAACTCTGTCTTTCGGCATATTCAATTTATCAGTCGGATTCTTATCTATTATTCCTTCCTCTACTGCCTTTTCAAAAGATGCATGTAAAATGATTTTTATATCCTTTACAGTTCTCGAACTCAAACCTTGAGCAATGTCACTGGTTCTTTTCTGATTGATTCTGCCATTCTCATATATATCCATTATATATTGCTGGCAGATAAGTTTTGATAAATCCCTAAGGTGATATTTACCGAGATAAGGATTTATGTAATTTTTAATCATTGATTTGTACCCCGATATCGTTTTCGGTTTCAGGTATCCTGTGCAAAAATCTTCGATGTAGATTCTATTCCATTCTTCTACAGTCGGATTAACACAATCACCATACTTGAAATTCTCATTGCGTTTCCTTTTTTCTTCCTCTGCGATCAGCTTGTCAAGTTTATTCTGACATTCTGATTTTTTCTTGCTTGTAACAGTCTTGTACTGATTTTTACCGTTTTCATCTTTTCCGAGATAGAGACGACCTTCCCACCTTCCATCTGTTCTTTTTCTCAGTGTTCCTGTTCCTTTGGCTCTTTTTGCCATAGTATCATCTCCTTTGCAACACCAACAATACCACACTTTTTCTCGAATATCCAGACAAATATGGGTGTTTGGCTGCGACCATTAAAATCCTTTGGAACTCGTTTTAATCCACGATCTAAACTCATCTCTCGGCACAATTTTTCTCCTACCCAGAACGACACATGGGAAGGATTTATCTGTGCTCGCAATATCGTATATTCTTGAGACTGACAATCCTATTGTATCTGCTACATCTTTAATAGATAAAAACATAGGCATCTCATCATAATTGTTATATTTCATATAAAAAACTTCCTTAATTAATATGCATATATTATATACCAAAACTAATTTTTATTGCCTTATCAATTAACTTCATATTTTCTTTTGTCACACATCCAATCGGCTGTGTTAAACGCATTTTATCAATAGTTCTGATTTGTTCAAGCATTGCAACAGAATTAAAGGCAAGGCAATCCGTATCAAGATACACATGAGTAGGCATATTTGTGTGCAGTCTGCTTGTTATGGTTGCGACTATTGTAGTAGGACTGTATTCATTCCCCTTGTTATTTTGAATGATAATAACCGGTCTTATCCCTTTTTGTTCACTGCCGACACCTGATGAAAATTCAGCATAATAAATTTCGCCTCTTTTTACTATATTCAATATAAAACCTCCTTGCTTTTTAAAGTGCAGATGGCTTAGGTTTGTTTTGATAATTGAATATATCCTAATTGATTGCCATCTGCACTTCGTTTAAGTTGTTTTGCGTAATGTCATACTTGTCCACGACACCCCTGACATAGGCAATGAAGAATAATCATAATGTGGTTTTAATTTGCTGATTTCTCCTAATTCTTCGTTAAAAATGCTCGGAATACATACAGTATTCCTGTGCTTTTTGCCTTGCTTAAGAATAAATCAGCATAATTCAAAATCAAAGACCTAAAATGTTATAAGTTAAGATGAATTTTGATTTTTGAGATAGAAGCCTTGCTGACGCAAGGCGATAGCGAAAAGATAAAAATTCGCTTAAATAATACATTTTAGGCACATTTTGATTAATCTTTATTGCCTTTGGGCATATAGCAAACTAAGGCTGGTTAACCTTATCATTGGAATTTCACCACTCCGAGGATCTCTCCGAGCTGCCCTCTTTGGTTGCGACGGTTTCATCACGCTCGACTTTTGACTGGACAGAAGTATCATTATCCCCATTATCTGTCATCGCATACCTATCAGCACCACTGATAGTTCGTAGCCAACAAACAAAGAGCCGTAAGGCTCTTGTTCGTGCTAAAGCTGCTTGCCCCTGTTCGTCAGAAACAATAATGGGAAGGTATTTGCTATAAGGTATATTCAATTGTCAAGGTACTTGAAATGCTCTTAAGCACTTCATTGACTTCAGTATAATTAATTTCAAAATATGGCGTGTATCTTTGAAAGTTACATTTTTCTGCTGTTCAGCATTTTTACCAAATCTTATATAAGAGTTTTGCTGCCAAGCCTTTCTTTGTATCCGTTGTTGATTAAATAATCGTTAATTTCATCAATATCATAAATCCTCATGCAGATACAATCGTGAATCAGTCTGTCAAATGAAGGAAGATTATTCTCTTGTTCAAATTCGTTATTGTATGTAAACGAATAGCCACCTTTTCCCATTAATTCAGCCACTTCTTCAATACTTAACCTTAAACCAATGCATATCGCAAACAATATTTCTTTTTTGGGGATATGGTATTTATTTGTCTTTAATCTTGAATACTGTATTCTAAGCACACAGGTTCTTTGCTGAAACATTCCGTCTGAAGTAATGCCATTTTTTCTGCACAAATTCATAATATCCTCAGCAAGAGTTGTTTCATATTTCATATTATTGAAATCGTATGATGGCACTAATTGTTCAACAGTAATACCAAATACTGATGATTTTTCTTGATTTTTTGTATCTTTCAAAGTTACAACTTTTTTGTTTTCAGCATTTTGCACAATGCTGTTTTTGTTTTCTTTTCTGTTCATATTTTTAACCTCCGAATTTTGAATTGTCTTGATTTTCAAAATTCAGAGATCATGGGTATTTTGCTATGTATGGTTGCCAAAAAAAGATAGTTATATCGTCCTTTCAAAAAGAACAAAAAGATAGAAGCCGGATTGCTCCGACTTCTATCTTTTATAACCTATCTTTTTGTTCGCTAATTGAGAACATATCCACCGAAAATATATCCCATAAGGGACATACTTTCGGTTTTCTATGTTTTATTTTTATTATGTCTGATTTGAGATTTTATATCTTCATTGCTACTAATATATGCACTTATATCAACAGGAATATGAAAATTATTCTTATCTTTATCTTTTGAAAAAGCTGCACTATCAAAAAATGCTATTCGTTCATTTTCTGATAAATGCAGTATATCTGCCATAAGCAATACAGATTTATCATTCGGTGCAGGTTTTTTATCATTTTCAATGTCAGATAGATATGAATATCCCAAGTTCACCAATTCAGACATTTTTCTTAGTGATATATTTCTTTGTTTTCTTTTTTCTTTTAATAAAGTACCAAAGTTCAATTAATTCTCAGCTAATTTGCAATTCAACAATCTCCCGAAAATCACTAAAATGGTTTCCAAAACAAAAGCACATATAATTGCGGTTGAAAGAAATTTAATATTAAAATACAGCAAAACACAGTTTACTATAAATAAAGCGACACCTATGCAACCGATTATTCTCTTGAATTGAATTTTTTCATTTAACGAAAGTGGTTTTTGGGGTGTATCTGCCGGTGAAACAAGTGGCAAAACGATAACACATATCAAATGAATAATGAATAAGTAAACATTATCTATATTAATAAATACATACTTAATAGCAGCAATGCTAAAAAACAGAAATGATAATGATATTATTTGACAATGTAACTCTGTCTTTGCGTGAAAACCACCTGCAAATCGTCGTATTAAAAAAAATACTACAAAGAAAACTATACTTGATAATGTAATGTCAAATATTACGCCAATTATTAGAGTAAATATAAACAACCATAAATCAGATAAAACCACAAACCACCCATAGTGGTATAGTTCATAATCTTCTTCAGAAATTATATTTTTATCTACCCATTTTTGTGCAATGAATTCCGAAATATTATTTATCATTTTTTATTTTGAATTCATCAAGTTTTACAGGAGCCTTTGGCTGATAGGCAGCTCCTGTACTTGTTGAATTAGCATCCACTTTAAGAGAAAAGTTAAGAAATTCAACTACCTTTTTTATTGTATTATTCATACAAATTCACCTCCTTATAAGCCACATTTTACTGTTTATCTATTAATACTTCAATAATATAAAAAAGTTTCAGAATTTATTTTACAAATTTGCACGATATTCCAAGTGAAATTGTGAAATGTAAAAAATATATTGCTTGTGACAAGTTTAATTTTGCATTTCATAATTATACTTTGTGTACGAAAATATCAACTAATGCTATGATTAACAAGGGTGATAGAATGTTACTTTTAGAAGATGATTTAATAGCAGAAAGAATTAAACATTTCCGTGAATCAGCTAATCTTACACAAGAAAAATTGGCTGAATTAATTGGTATTTCACGAAATCAAATGTCTAATATTGAGTGCGGCAATAACAAACTTTCTTATAAGACACTGCGAAAATTGTGTGATGCGTTAGATATATGTCCGTGTGAGTTAATTTGCGGAACAAATCATAGAACTGTTCTCGAAAATACTGTAGATTTAATCAAACATATGGATGAAGAACAACAAATCATAATACATCAAATGGTTCTTGCATTTTACGAAACTAATGTAGAATTGAAAAATAAAAAATAATATGTTATATTATGTTCAGGGAAACCTGAACTTTTTTATTATGAGGTGAATTATGGTTATCAATGCTTTAATTTGTGATGATGAACAAAAATACATAGAGCAAATACAAAAATGTCTTAGTGATTATTGCTATGACCATAGTATCACATACCATATTGATACATTTGCAAACGGCATGCTGGCAATTCATTCTCCAAATGCATATAATATAGCTTTCCTTGATATTGAAATTGATAATGTGTCAGGTCTCGACATTGCTAAATCTTTGAAAGAAAAGAATAAAAATGTTGTCGTATTTTTTATTACCGCATATGAAAAATACATAGATGATGCAATGGATTTATTTGCATTGAGATTTATCAAAAAACCTATTGATAATATGCGATTATATGGTGGTATTGATAAGGCCGTTGAATTGATTAATGAAGACGAAATAAGCTTTTTTCTCAAATTTTCAGGTACTGCTGTAAAGATTAGAGCAAACGAAATTATGTATATTGAAATTGGCGATCATAAGACAATAATATTTACTGAAAATAATAATTATGAGTCATCAGAAAATCTTGATTATTGGGAACATAAACTTACAAATGTCTGTTTCAGCAGACCACATAAAAGTTTTATTCTCAATATGGAATACGTGGACAAATACAAAAGGAATGAAGTAACTCTAAAAAACGGAAAAATAATTCCTATTGCCTATCGCAACCAAAAAGATTTTAGAAAAATTTTCTGGGATTATTTAAAAAGGAGAAAATAATGATATCAGAATTACTGAATATCTGTTTGCAGATAATAGAAGCTTTAATAGCGTTCTATTTTTATGAAAGTATATCTCAGGAATCTAAAGGTAAACTGAAAAGAATTTCCATTATAATTATCGGATATTTGATGATGTGCGGTATTAATCTTGCTTTTAATTATAATGTTATCATTAATAATATTGTATTATTGATATTTCATTTCTTTTTTTCACTTTTTTTATATAAGCAAAAGATTCCAACCTCAATTTTTTATTCAATAATGTTCGCCTGCTTAATAACAGTTTCTGAAATCGTAGTTATAGATTTAATATCTGCAGCAACGGGAGCCAATTCACGTGCTTTTATTAATGACATTTCCTTTTATTCACTACTTATTGTTTTTAGTAAATCTCTTCTTTTCTTTACACTCAAGATTGTAAGTCATATAATAAACAGTTTTAAATCTAATGAAAAATTTGATTTTGAATTTTATATTTACCCCATAGTGCTGTTAATTGTTATAGTTGTCTTTGTCATTATATCTTATCAAAATGATTTAACAACTCAAAGTCATATTGTAATTGCAGTATCATCTATAATCCTAATTTTTGTAATAATAGTAACATGTATTTTGCAACAGCAATCTGCAAAAAGAAAAAGTGAATTATTAGAATTAAGGGCTATACAACAAAAACAGGATATAGAAAATACATATTTTGAACTGCTTGAACATCAAAATGAAGAATTGCAGATTTTTGTTCACGATATGCAAAAGCATCTTGGAAATATTTATAATTTATCTGAAGATTCAGAAAAAGCGAAAAAATATATATCAAACTTATCAAATGATTTATCAGACAGCAATAAAATAGGTAAAACCTCAAATAAACTGCTTGATTTGATAATAGATAAATATAAATATGTTTCTTCAAAGCAAAATATTCAATTAAAAACAGATATACATTCATCAGATTTGAGCTTTATAGCTGACAATGATTTAACATCTATTTTTAATAATCTTCTTGATAATGCGGTTGATGCTACTAAAAAATCATCAACTAAGGAAATATCTTTGGCAATTAACAGTTTCGGCAGTATGATGACGGTCGATTTATCTAACTCTTGTGATATTCCACCGACCCTAAAAAATGGTAAATTGGTATCCACAAAAAAAGACCAAGGATTACACGGATATGGCTTTAAAAGTATAAGCAAGGCATTAAAAAAATACGATGGAGATATCGAATGGTATTATAATGAAAAAGATAAAGCCTTCAATATATCCATTATCTTTCCAAAATCATAATAATCAATGTATAACACATAAAGCACACAGGTTTTGCCTGTGTGCTTTTCTTCTGTCAAATATAAATTTCGTTTAAGATGTGCAATTTCGTAGAAAAAATAATGCAGTTCTGTTAAAATGTTGAATTTATATTCATATATAATTTAAGGTATAAAATGACAATGTGCAATAATGAAAATGAGAAATGGAGGTTAAATCACAATAAAATTCAAATAAAAAAGATATAAAAAGGAGGATTTCTAATGAAAAAGAAATTAAAAAAATCCCTTTCAGTTTTTCTTGCAGTGGTAATGGCAATAACAGTAATACCTGCTACTACCTATGCAATGGAAGAGTTTGAAAATGATTATGAATTTTCTGCTGACGAAGTTTCAATCAAATATGAAATTGAAAGTAAGCGTACGGAAAATTCAAAAACATATATGACAGAGGACGGCGGATATTATCAAGTATCAGCTGCCGTTCCTATTCACAATAATGTTAATGGTCAATGGCAGGAAATATCAGAAATAGATAATAACATTGATACTATTTCGGATGCAGAAAATGCAGTAAGTGAAATTGCTGCATATTCAGTTTCTAATCCTACCGAAACAGGTTTTTATGAAAGCGAAACTTTAACTTTATTTTCTAACGGCATAGATAAAAATCCGATGCGTATTGCCAGTTCAAATAAAACTGAAAATGGTATTAGAAGTTGTATATATGTTAAACCAAGTATTATAACCGATAAACAAGTATTTATAAACAATGCAACATTAACGGTATTTACAGGAAATGTCGATACAAAAAATAATAAAAACTTCATTGAAGTTAGAAAACTAAAAAACGAACTGACTCAAATTGAAAATGCACCACTGTTAACAGAAAATAATGTGATTATAGACAAACATATAGCTACAAGCAATAATGAAGAGTGTCAATTAGATATAACATCATATGCACACTATAGTTCATTGGGACTATACAAAAATACAGGAATAGCCCTTGAGCCTAAATATGGAGATACATCAATTGAGGTTAAGTCAATAGTGTTAGGTATATACTATCGTGAAATTGGTGATGTTGATAAAACAATAGAGTCGGAGACTGTAGATTTGGACAGAGCCGGAACATTATATGTTAATGATTACACCTGCTCTCCACTGATTGTCAGAAATGATTTAAGCGTATATGATGAACTTGCACAGGTTAATATTCAAACAATAATTAATCCTGCGGCAATTGACAATAATCCATCTGACGGTATTAACACTCGTACAAATTATTATAGCATTCTTCAATTTGAAAACGGAGAATATTATTGGAAAAACTGCGAAGGTGAATATATATTCTTCATACACAGCAGCGGTAATAATTTTGTCGGCTCAAATAGTTCAGGTGATAAATATATTTTATCTTCAGATTCCAGTGAGAGAACTGATTATGGAAGAATAAAAATACAAAGTGAAAAGGATAATACTACTTACCATTTTTCAAAAATTGGTTCTAATGGTTATGTTACAAAAATTGAATATATTTTCACAGAAGGTAAGGATGAAAATAAAAAGCAATATGTAAATAAAGTTGAAATCACCTATGACGGAGAAAATATTTCATATATTACCGATGGCTCTAATAGAAAATACAGATACAATTATGAGAATGGTTTATTAACTTCAATCACCGTTTATTATATTTCAAACGGCTCAGAACAGCCTGCCAAAGTAAATGGCAAGAACATTGCTGTTTTGTATTCTTATGATGAAAATCACAGGTTGAATAAAGTTACTTATCCTGACGGATACTATGTATCATATTCTTATAATGAAAACGGCAGAATTCTCAATGTTACTGCATATGAAAATAGTTCTTCTAACAGTGCTGGAATAGATTTAACATTAAATTACCAAAATGGTATTGCTAAATCAAATGTTCTTTCTAAGTACACTTTGAAAACAAATGGTGTTGTTTCTAATGAAGTGGAAATCAATTCACCTATGGACAATACATATAATCGTGTTTTTTCGGATATATTAAATAAATCCGAAAAAATTATGCACTATGATCAGGATTCAAATCTTATACACTATAAAGATTATAATGGGCAAGAATACTATTTAAATTATACAAATAAAAAATTGCAGCACTTAATATACGAAGATGCTTCTTCAAAAAATATAATTTCAAATGGTGATTTTGAAAAAGCAGATAATTGGGCACTTACTGAAACATCGACCATAACTGACAATGCACCAATAAAAGAAAATGGCAGCACAGCCAATAAGGTTATGGCATTTACATCTGATAGTATATTAGGGAGAGGAGCTACTCAAACAGTAAATGTAACTCCGGGAGAATCATATGTCCTTGCCTGCTCAGCTTATTGTAAGCAAGCACTACCTTTTAAGAATGACGGAGATAATTCAAATGAAAATAATAGATATTATTCTGTAAGAGTTTACGGTGCAGCGAGCGATAAACCTGTAGGTGAAACATATTTTGATTACAATATCGTAAATAACTGGCAAACATCAAAAGTTGTAATAGATATTCCGAAAACGATTTCAAAAGTAAAAATCGAAATCAATAGTTTGAATATGCCCGGTGAGTGCTATTTTGATGATCTTTCAATGTATCTTACAACACCTGATAATACTGAACCTGTTCCTGAAAAACCAATTCCTAAATATGAAATTATCAGAAATGATTATGGTCAGATTACAGATATAATCAAAAAGAGAAGTAGTGACAACAAAACTCTTGGAAAACATTACGAATATGATGAGAATACGCATTATAAAACCTCAGTTGAAGAAGCCGGAAAAACAACCTATTATAATTATGATTGCGGCAGCGGTTTACTTACTTCAAAGGGCAAAAATACCGATTCTTCAAAAAACACACAGTATGCTTATAGTGGTATAGGTGCATTGACTTCTGTTCAGCAGGCAATCACAACTGCTGAAGGCGATACCATTAATCAGACTGTTGAATATTCTTATGATGATAATGACCGAATTTCTTCAATTTATCATAATGGTTGTCTTTATGAGTACACATATAACAAAAATGGTAAAATTGAAAATGTAATTGTTAAGGAATCTGCAGAAGAAAATGCGAATGTTGATTACTCAATGTCATATGAATATGATCTTGATAATGTTGGCAAAGTGATTTTTGGTAATGGTGCAAGCATTGTCTATGAATATTCCGGAGACAATATAACAAAAACTATCTATGATAATGGTAAATCAGGTGATGAAAAAGAAACCTATGTTTACTCATATAAGTATAACAGTGACGGTTCTGTTGCAGAGATGACCGATGAGGTTTCAAATACCGTTACAACTTACACAAAAAAAGGCTCTACTGTAAAGAAAAACGGCTCAACAATTTATTCTAATACAGGCAGTAGAATAAATCTCTTTGGCACATCGTTTTCATACTCACAATCTTCATCTGAATCAAGAGATAAAACAAAAACCACAATCAAAGATTCATATATAGTTTCTGCTGCTCAAGGGCCTACAGTAAAAGCTGAAACTGTTTTAGATACTTTTGACAGAACGATGAGTACATCTGTGGAAAATAAGGGTACCACTGATAAGAATACGCATTACAAATTAACATCAAATACAGAATATGTTGAGGGTAAAAACAACAGACAAACCAATTTGGTTTCACATTACAGCACTGAACTTTCAAAACGTTCTAATAAAATTCTTCCTGAAAAATACGAAAATACCCGTATATCAGCAGAATGGAGTTATAAATACGATAATGTAGGCAGAGTAACATCAGTATTCAAAAAATCCACAAGCGAAATTCCTCTTGCTCCGGCAAATAAAAACTCATATACATATAATATAGGTGATTTAGCAAGGTATTATCAGTATGACGAAGGCGGACAGATTTCTTTGGAAGTTAATTTTGAGGATGGAACTGCAATAAGATATTATTATAATGAAGGCGGAAACATTTCCAAAAAAATTGCTTATGAAAATCTAACCAGCAGTGATTACTCATATGATTACAGCACTGATAAATTGTCTTTTAATCCAAAATCAAATGGAACAACCACAAATCTTACATATAAATCAAACGGCATGACAGATTATCTTACAAGTTATAATGGTAAAACAATTACTTATGATAAAGCAGGAAATCCGTTGGATTATGCAGGAAATGGTATGGATTATTCCTCTATTTCAGGTACAATGACTTGGAATGGTGACTTGTTAACCTCTTTCAAAGATGGCAACAGAATTTACAAATATACATATGATGGCGATGGTAAAAGAACTTCTAAAACCTATTATCAAGACATACAAGATACTGTGCCTACATCAAGAATAGAATATATTTGGGATGGTGATATTATCACCGGTTACAGGGCTCAGTTCTATGGAGAACCAACTGAAAATGATTCACAGTCTCCTTCAAACACTGGCGAAAAAGTTCTTTATTATGATAAAACTGTCAAGGTAATCTACAGCAACAATGATATAGTTGGTGTTTGCGTTGTTGCAAATGAGGGTGAACCTTCTGATAAAAATACTTCAATAGAAATCAACGATGCAATAAAAAAGTTAGATTGGGATCAGTCTGCAAATTACACTTTTGTAAAAGATGGTCAAGGCAATATTACTGAAATATATGATCCAAGTGAAAAAGTAATTATTTCTATGTCATATGATGCTTATGGAAATATGACGCCAAATTATATGGGCACATTTGTCCAAGATATATTAAATGAATATAAAGGCCAGCAAACAGGAACATGGTGGATTGATTTAATTGCGGCATTCGCCTGTACTCTTGTTATAGCAATGTATTTAAGTGGAATATTTGTAAGTGTTGAACAAGGTTTCAAAGGATACATTTACGATATCGAAACAGGTTTATATTACGGAAAGAAACGATATTATTCGCCGGCTTGGGGCAGATTTATCAATGCCAGCGACCCTATGACCTTAACAGAAGATATGAGCAGCGTATATAATTCAAATCTCTTCAATTATTGCGGTAATGATCCTGTAAATAACATAACAAAGACCGGATTTAATGCGCCTGATCAGGTTATAAGCGATTCCTTTGTACCTCAATTAGTAAACAGCACAAATAACCTGATTAAAGAAAATCGCTCAACAGCAAAATACTTCGGTGAAATTTCAACAGGATTAGATACCCTCAGTCTTGGTTTAAGAAGCACCTTAGATGCAGATGCAAAATCCTATTGGGATGAAACTTTACACAAGCAAAAAGATGTTGTTGATAACGGATATGGATTTAATTACATTCAATCTGCTATTGATAAAAATACATCTTCTGTAACAAAGTATTCTGTAAACGAGCAAAATACACCATATAAGGTTTCAGAATCTATTGATTAAAATTTATGATACAGATATGCCCGAAGGCATATCTGTATCAGTTAGAAAGTGGTAATGAGTTATGAAAAAAATCATCAGTATAATACTGACATTAACAATGTTTACATCTGTAATATATCCCTGTCAAAGTGTAATTGCAGCAGAAATAAAGCAAAATAACGCACTGACTGTTAGTGAAAATATTATTAAAATGACAGATGAATATAATACTGAATACGAAGAAAAATTAGATAATTCGGATTCGGAAAGTATAACAGTTGAAAACAGACTGATTGTTGAAACAAAATCAAAAATCAACACATATGATTCTGTTGATGAGGTTTACGGTTTAGGTTATGCTTTTATTCAATTTGATGACAGCGAAGCTGCTGACAAAGCATTAGAGCAATATAAAAAGCAAGGCTTAACTGTATCTAATGACAGAATATATAATCTCAATGCCACTTCATATGCAAATTTTTCTAATGATGAAAAATGGGCGTACACATTTACAGAATCAGATACAACTGTTAAATATTTTAAAAATAAAAAGTTATCCGATGTAACTGTCGGAATTATTGATTCTGGTATTGATTATACACATTCTCTTCTTAAGTCAAGAGTTTTACGAACAAACATTAATTTCAGCACATCAGGTAATCAAAATGATGAAATGGATGACCAAGGTCACGGAACAAGCTGTGCAGGAATCATTGCACAGGCTACTACCGATAATGTGAAAATTCAGGGCTTTAAAGCAGGCAGTGCGGACGGGCATGTGTATACTTCATCTCTTATATGCACTTATGAATATATACTTAATATGAATGAGAAGCCTGATGTAATCAATATGAGTTTTGGCGGATATGGAAAACCTCTCCCAACCGAAACGCAATTGCTTGAAAAACTGAAAAAAAGCGGAATTGCTTTAATTGCAAGTGCAGGAAATGAAAATCTTGATACTGCAGACAGCACACCTGCAAATGATGAAAATGTTTTTGCTGTTTCTGCCTTTGACCCAAATGGGGTAAAATGTTCTTTTTCAAATTACGGAACTACTGTTGACATAGCTGCTCCCGGGATGAATGTATACACATCTAAACTTGGTGGCGGATATACAAAAAGTTTTACAGGCACATCAGCCTCTGCTCCTTTTGTTTCAGCGGCTGCTGCAATTGTTCTTATGCAAAATAACACACTGACTCCAGATGAAGTATATGAAAAAATCAAGGCTTCTGCATTCAATACAAACAAACCTGCAGACAAATTGTGGGCAGGTGCAGGGCTACTTAATTATTTTAATCTTATTGATGGCGATAGAAAAAGCCCCGTCACATTTAATTATGAGGGCGGACAATATGATGACACTATCAAAGTGGAATTGACATCTGCAGACAGACTTAACACAAAAATCATTTATACTACCGATAATACTTTACCAAGTGCATCAAACGGAACAAAATATTCAGGTCCGATTACAATTGATACTCACGCAACTATAATTGCCGCTGCCTTTCCAGTCGTTGGCAGTTCACTTCACAGCCAATATACTTCTGCAAGTTATCAAATATTTAAAAATGCAGATGAAAATGATTTTGAAATTACTGATGACGGAACAATAACATCATATAACGGTAAATATGTTGCTATCAAAGTGCCTGATACTATTAAAGGAATAACACCTACTGCTATCGGAGAAAACTGTTTTAAAAACAGTGATATTGTTAATATAGAATTACCAAAAACAATAGATGAATTAGAGAACAATGCCTTTGAAAACAGTTCACTGCAGCGAATTGTGGCAGAAGGAGTTGAAAGCTGTTGGAATTCGGCAGTGTTTAAAAACTGTTTTTCTCTTAATGAAGAATATATGCCGAATATAACTTATCTTGGCGAAGAAGCATTTTATAATTGCAGTATGATAAATACTCTTTCTTTTAAGGATAACCTTAAAACTGCCGAAATACAATGTCTTTCCGGGACAGGTATAACCGAGGCTGATTTTCCAAATTTAACATATATAAACAGAGCATTTGAGTCTACGCCCGTAAAAACAGCATCTTTACCTAAACTGAAAGATCTTAATGGTGCTTTCAGAGGATGTACTTTGCTTGAAAGTGTATATATCCCGAATGTTTACAAAATAGGAGAATATGCTTTTGGCGGATGTGTTTCATTACCGCAGGATATGGATTTTTCTAAAATTACAGAAGTTGGATCTAACGGTTTTGCAGAAGCACCATTTGAAATTATAGATTTACCAAATTGCACAAAGCTTTGGGGCTGCGCATTTAAAGATGCATTTTCAAAAACAATAAACCTGCCGATGTGCAAAACACTTGGCGGCGGTGATTTCACGGGTGAGTATATAGAAACTGTGAACATTGAAAATGCAGAAAGTATAGAAAGTATAATTGATGCTGAATTTATCAATGCATTTTCACTAAAGAACATATATGCGCCAAAGTTAAAACAAGTTCCTGCATTTGATTTTGACGATGTGGGATTGCAGCAAATTAAAAACGGTAAGAAACCTGTCATTGAATTTATTTACGCACCTTCAGCAACAAAATTCAATTACAAACGCGCAAACTTTAAAGCTTGCGATAAGCTTGACTTCCTTTTTGCACCAAATCTTGAAAGTATAAGCGGCTATTTCTATTTTCCTGAAAAAGATAATTTTACATTATATTTATCAGATAGTTTAAAGGTAGGCACCAATCTAGAAAGCAACATAAACGGAAAATATACTGTTGTTGCTCCTACAGGCTCTTTTGCTGAACAATGGGCAAAAAAAGAATGGATTTATTATCCTGATGGATTGAATTTTGTCCCAAGTGACAGCCGTGCTGTTGATGAAAATAACAAAGATTTAGCGGAGGGTATTAACACACACGCTAAAGGTAAATCAATCTGCACATCCGTTGCCGGCTTGAGATTTGGTTTTGACTGGACTGCAATACCTGAAGTTGAAGAGCTTGCAAGCAATATTGAATACGGATTTATTTACAGTCAGAAAGGTGCAGAAAATCTTTCTATAGACACTGTGGATAACAAGAATGTTAAGCGGCTTGTTGCAAATAATCGTGTAACAAACGGTGACAATACATCATTCAATCTTGTTATTGCAAACATTCCTGATTCTTATCAGAGCAGAGAAATAACGGCAAGAGCATATGTCTGCATAGACGGAATGTATTTTTATTCAAATCTTCAAAAGGCTTCATTTAAGAGTGTTGCCGACCTTGTTTTAGCTGATGATGAGATTGATTTAAGCACAAAAAATGCTGTTAAAAATTTACTTGCCAAGGAGGCATAATGATGAAAGAATTATATTTAAAGCCAACTGCTTATATTGAAGAATTCAAAACAGTTGATGTTATCACAACAAGCATCAACGATATTAAGCCTGATGACAATATTGTTGACGGCAGTAATGGATGGTAATATGAAAAAGCAATTACTTATTATTTCAATAATCGTTGTTATAGTCAGTATTTTCGTTTCCTGTTCAGTCAATAAGGAGGGCAACATTCAGTTGCCCTCTACAACTGATGTTACAGATGAACAAGGCACAACGCATTATTATGAGCCTGTGACAGAAGATAAAAACGCCACTGTTTTTGTTGAAATTGTAACGGATGATAACGGCAAAGCGGTCACAAAAAAGAATGGTGAATATGTTACTAAAGAACATACTACCATTCTAACTACTACTGAAAAAACAATTTCATCAACAAAACAGGCACAGAACAATTCCTCTGAAAATTCTGCCGATAATAAAATTGAATTTGAAACAACAACGAAAAGAGATAAAACTACTACAACTACCGCTGCAGTTAAGCCAACCGAAAAAGAAACAACTTCAACTGCAAATCCAACAAAGATTGCTACTGATAAAGACGGCTGGATTGATAAGTGGTATTAAAACATAAGAAAAGAGAAGAATTTTGAAAAAAGTATTATTAATCATTATGTGTATTATTATTTCATTTGCTTTAGCTTCCTGCAGTAATAATACAACATCTGAAAATAAGATATCATCAAAAAACAATAATCAAATTGTATCAGAGCAGAAAACTGATACTGTTTCTGATACAGTTACAGAAACATCAACAAAACCAAGTGAAAATACTGAAAAAAAGATTGTGAAATTTTATGTAAATCACAGTGGTTTCAAAATGGATGTTAATTTTGACGAAGATGACATAAATGAAATATTGGATGCAGAAAAGAATGCGTCTGTTCCCGATGTAAAAATGAAGACATCCTTTGCCGAACTTATAGCAGTATACGACGATAATACTGAAGGTGTTTTCGGCACAATTTATATGGGAGAAGATGATTGCTACTACTTAAAATTCGCTAACAGCGAAATTGAAGGTGCCGCATATAAAATGGGTGATTCTTCATTGACCGAAAATCTATTCTAAAATTTGAATTATCAATTAACCAATTACTATTGCAAAAAGGAGGTCGATATATACATGAGAAAATCTTTTTCTTCTCAAAGCAAAACGAAGTCAAATGATATTTACGATAAAAAATGTAAGATTATTACTGAAACAGAATTATATTTTGGAGATAGTGTATTTGATATTATTATCAAAGTCGGCAAGCCTGATAAAGTTGATAAACCAAGTATTCATAATATCTCACTAACATATTCAAAGGTTTTAAGCTAAATAAGTTGAAAAAAGCGTTTGAATTACAGAAAAAAATTCTTAAAATGAATAATTTGAACGACAATATTATTTTTAGCTATAATTTAATGCTTTACGATTTGTTTGTTAACGGTTACAGTTCGCATCATCAAATACAAGGCTTTTTAAATGCCCTGATAAATGATGATTTGTTTGATTACGAAAGTGCAATTGTCCTTGCAATATTTTTTGATGATTACGAATTTGTAGAAAAGCATTTAGATTACTTTAATAAAACTTTTTTATATGAAGATAATATCAAAAAAATCATTAACAATTACCTTTCACTTCAAATAAAGCCGAAAATAAATGAGATAGCGAATATTTTAGAGCCTAAAACTTACTATGAAAACAACTTCTATTTAACAAAATAAAGAACACAAGAAAATAATTTTTCCTTATTGACTCAAAGCAAACATCGTAACAGTTGTCTGCTTTATTTTTAGCCATATATTTCATTATTTCCCCATGCAAAGCCTTTAAATTGTTCAACCCAGTTCTCAAGGCTTTGGGTTGTTACAGTTCCTGACAGGTTATAACTACCTGACCATTACCAATATAGATACCAACATGACTGTAGGGATTAGAAGCATATCCATAGACAGTTGCGCCAACCTGTATCTTACTAAAATTACTTGATATCTTCCAACATATTCATATTATAAATCAGTAAATTTTATAGAGGTTATCTTTGTCGTATATTAAATCAAGTAAATACTCTTTCTGTTGTATATATTTAAGATGGGTACTTCACTACACCTATCATGATGACAGGAGCCACCTTCCACCAATTGAGCATAATACTCTTTTGGCGGAAGGATTTTCTTTTTGTTCATTGCATTTTCAATTTGTAAAGCAGACTGCTCTTGCCGCCATGTTTTCTGTATCTCTGTTCAGTAATGATAAAGCCTTCTTTTCTTAAATCTTTCAAAGCTCTCCGAACTGTTGATTCAGAGAGTTTTAATTCTTTTGCTATGGTAGGAATAGAGGGCCAACATTCACCATCTTTATTGGCACGATCATATAGATAGATATAGACAGATACAGCACGGTGCGACAAATCAGCCTTATAAATATGATTAAGTCTGCCTATCGTGTTCACCCTCTTTTCTTGATGGTGGTTCAATTTTAATATAAGTAGCCTTCTCTTGCTTTTCGGCTTCCTGTTGACTTTCATCGTAATTTGCTTCTGTTTTTTCATTTTCAACAGACTGTTCTGCCTTTACATGATTTTGACCGCCTGATGACGAGTTGTTGTTATCTTCATTTTTCTCGTTAGGATCCATCCATTCGGGATGATATTTGCGTATTATTTCATCTATCAATTCATTCTTATTGGCATACTTAACCTTACGATTTCCCTGTTCTTCCATTTCATATGGTTCTTCAAATTCAATACCCCATTTGAAAAACAATTTCAGCTTCACTTTCATCGGATAACAGCCTGTTTTCATAACAATAAAGTTTCCCTTGGGCAGAGACTTTAACTCATCAGGTGTCATTAACGGTCTTTCTATCATCTGCAAAGACTGTGAAGGATCGTTTTTGCTTCTGCTTACCGAGCCTGTCATGACTGTTCTGCTGCCAAGTGCTTTTGACAATACATCTGCTGAACTGCTGTTCGGTGCAAAACCGCCGAATATCGTGAGCTGTGTGTTGTCTATGATAATTTCAGAGCCTTCTTTGCCGTAATTCTTTTCAAGTTGGGCAAAGGATTGTATTATCGGCACAATCTGTAATCGTCTTGAACGAGAGGCACTGAACATCATTTCTGCTGATTCTATCTTGGGCAGCGTGCCAAACTCATCGCAGAAGAAAACACAGCGGTTTTTCAGCTTGCCGCCGTTCTCATCAGCAACAGATAATATTTCTCTGTATAACTGCTGAATGATTAAAGAAATCATAAAAAACGTATTCGGATTTTCTTCGGGCATTACAAGGAAGATTGCAGACTTTTCATTGCAAAAGCGTTCCGCATCTATCTCTGTGTCAAAACACAGAATTTGCTCTAATTCTGAATCAAGAAATGCATTAAGCCTTGATAGCGCAGTAGACATAACTGATGCCATACTTTGCTCTGCTGTGTTTAGAGCTGCCCCTGCAAACCATTTTGCCTTGTGTTCATCGGGCAATAGTTCCATTAAGGTCTGAAACTGATTCTTTCCTTTACTGCCTTTACCCTTTGCAGGAGCTAACAGTTCCTGAATGATTTTAAACACAGATACAATGTGTCTTTCCTGTGGTTCACAGAATTCAGCAACAAGTAGTATTGTTGCAGACAGCAGACCTTCAGCGGCATCATAGAAATATGCGTTTTGTCCGAAAGAGGCGGAATCCATTCCTGAAAGGATGATAGTCTTGGCAATAATTTTTGCATATTTTTCTGCCTTAGCCTTGTACACAAGCATTTCAGGAGTTTCCTGATACATATCCATATACTTATTTACAAGGTGCAGTAGATTGTTTCCGTTACTCTTAGTGGGATTACGCAGATCAATAACAGAGATATTATAGCCATAATACTTTTGAGCTATCGTACCATAGTTTCGCATAATATCTCCCTTCGTATCGGTTGATAAAAAAGACATACCTGATGCGAGAGCATATTCAATACACGGATACATCCAATACGCTGTTTTACCGACACCGGCAGCGCCAATCATAAGGGCGTGAACATCTCCTGTGTCAACAAGTGCTGTTGTTCCAGATTTAGATTTAGTACAGCCTACAATTAAACCTTGTTCTTCGGGTAAATCATTGCCTTTTCTCCATTCAGATGGATTGAATGGCACTTCAGTGTAGGTGTCATGAATTTCCTTTTTCGTTGCCCAACGGGCAGTACCATGCTGACCGTCACCAACTGTTTTGTTTTTAATTCCGTTTAAGTTGTAGACATGTGTTAATAAGGTTATGCCTCCGAGTATTGAAACCATAACTACTGCGACTGCAACCAAAGCCATTATATTACCCAATTGATTTCACTCCCTTCTTCATCTAAATTTAAATAATCTTCATTCCAATCTTTATTTACAGGAACAAGGATATGCGATTTGTATCCACTGAGATTATCCAATTTTGCTTTTGTTCTCTTGGCCGCCCTTTGTCCGTATATATCACTATCGTAAGCAATATAGACTTCATTAATATGTTGATAATCTTTCAGGCATTGAAAAAGCACCCTGTCCGAAATGGAGCAGGATGCTGCGTAGCTATTTTCTTTCCAATTTTCTTTATTCATACATATATATGAGAGCATATCAATGGGAGCCTCAAACAAGAATAGTTTGTTATTCGTTCCAATCCAATGGAATGCAAACTCATCTAAACTACCTTCAGCATTTCCCTTGAATGTGCTGCTTTTGAGTATCCCTCGCTTATTAGCATGACGAGGGACTTCGTTTTTATCAAAGCCGACGAACACTGCATTGTGATAATCTGCCGATTCAAAAATCATTTTCTTATCCACAAATTCCTGAATGACATCCTCATCAATACCTCTGACATTGCACAGATAATCTTTGACTCTGTTCATATTCCAATATGCTTTGGGCATTTCAAATGGTTTTCGTTCGATTTCTTTTGGTTTGGCTCTGATGACAGTACCGCATTTTCCATCTAAAAGAAACTGCACAGCTTCAGCATATTCTTTGTTATAGAACTTTCTGACAAAGCCTACTGCATCACCGCCGACTCTTTCATACTGATGAAACCAAAGGTTTCCTCTGATAGTGACCTTCTGTGTTCCGTCAAGCCATTCATATTCACTACCTGACCTCTTCAAAGTTTCACCCTGACTTTTGAGCAGTTCTACAAGATCTGTATTTCTCGCTCGTTCTCTTTCTTCTTCTGTAAAATGAATATATGATGACAATTTAAGACCTCCTTTGTTTTTTATGAACATATAATATTTTTATAAAAATATTTAATTTTTTTGTTACCTTTTGCGATTTTCGACACTATATATATAAAACAAAAAATTTTTGATATTTTTAGTGTCAAGATATAAAAATGATACATTTTTGTAGAAAAAATGTGCAGTTTTGCATTTTGCATTGACAATTTGCCAATAAAACCTATATTAAAAGTGTATTATTCTTTTTTATTTAAGGACAAATTCATCTTATTTCTCGGATGCTTTGACTCCAATATCTCACGAGTTTTACTTGTGCTGATGTGCGTATAGATCTGTGTAGTTGCAATAGAACTATGTCCGAGAAACTGCTGAATATATCTTATATCCACATCTTCATTATGGAGCTCAGTTGCGAAAGTATGTCTGAACATATGTGGTGTAATGTGCAATGGTGCGCCAACAGCATTTGCATAATCATTAACCATATATCGTATGGACTGCTCAGATAAGCGATTGCCTAACCTGTTTATTAACATATAATCAGACTTTTGCGAACGGCTGATCAGGTAATTGCTTATCGTTTTACATAAATCGTTACTTATGCACATAATTCGTTCTTTTGAGCCTTTGCCAAAGATGCGAACTGTGTTATCTCCAAGATTGATAGCTGAAGTTTTAAGATTTGAAACTTCAGAAACTCGCATTCCGGTAGAAAACAGCAGTTCCAGAACAACGATATTTCGAAGAGCCACCTCTTTTTGATACTTAGTAACAGTAATGGAATGTTGTTTGTATGCGTAGGCAAGCATATTCTGAATACAGTTCAATGGTATCGTTCTTGGCAACTTTAAGGGTTCTTTGTATTTCAAGATGATTTTATGGAATGGATTTGCATCGATAATATCCTCAATTTCCATATATCTGTAAAATGCTTTGACACAAGCAATCTTTCGCTTTGCACTTTTTGGCTTGTACTTATTGTGTAGCATATTGATATATGAATTGAGCTCATTTTTGCCAAAACAGTCACGCTGCTTCATAAAATCGCAAAACTGTTTCAAATCAATTTTGTAAGCCTTGAGAGTTAGGTCACTTAAACCTTTTAAGGACTTACAAACAACTAAGTATTTGTCCTTTTCATCAACTAAATTAAACATAAAAAACCTCCGTATATTGATAAATTAATTATGACGGAGAATACATCAAAAGTCGATTGAAAATGATGGATATTTATGAAAAGTATGCAATTTTGCACGAAAAATGTGCATTTTTGCATTTTGTATAGATTTAATTAGCATTTTGTGCTATTAAAATAAAAAAATTATGTTAAAAACTAAAGGATAACTAGAAATTATCTTTTAATTAAAAATGGAGGTAAATATGAAAAGATATTTTTGTGAAAAATCGCCTAATCTTAAGTGGAATATCGGCGAAAACATTGGCAAAAACTTTGAAGACTTTGTTTCTGATTTAATCAAAATGCAGTTGAAAAATTTACATCCTCAAGTAAAAGTAATACAAACAAATCAAGTTGGTGATGGTGGAAAAGATATTATTGTTACAGCAGAAACTGACCATTTAGTTATTCTAGGTCAAAATTTTTCATCTTATGATAATAAAAATATCAAAATATATTTTGAATGTAAAAGTACAAATGATCAGATCTTAAGATATGATAAAATTGCGCCAAGCACCTCACGAGTACAATTTCAAAATATCAATTATTATGTATTGGTGACAAACAGTGAAATCTTACCCCAATCTTATTGGTATATTGCAGAGGAACTTGCAAGCAAAGAAATAAAATTCAAATTAATAGATAGTTTCCTACTTGGAACATCAGTAGCTAGTTTAGGTTTTAAGGATGTGTTTGATAATCCATATAAAAAATCTGGTTCATTTGATTTTTATTATGAATATCAAATTGAAGAACTTGCACCACAACAAACAAATAAATATAATATATATTTACTTTTTCGCAACTATACTAATTTAGAAAAACATTGTATTTTACAATTAAAGACCAATGTCGATTGGGATATCTCGGAAACTAATATATCATTTGTAATTGCACCTAATGGTGCGATAGTTAAAAAAGTAACTGTTAACCAAACTCATTTTGATGGTATTCCAGATCTTCTTTTTAATATGCAGGTAAATGGGACTGAATCCACTGTGATGATAAACGGAATAAATGGAATGCAGTTTTTTGAACCTCCTTTTTTTGGTGAAGATAGAAAAAAAATCATATCAAAACTTGAATATGATTTAAAATCATCAAACCAACCTAATAGCATTTACTTTTGGGGTGATGCAGGTATCGGAAAAACAAGACTTGTTAAAGAATTACTTGTAAAATTACAAGGTACTTATTTCGATATTTATGAATGCAAAATTCAAAAAGGAAGTTCGCCTGAATTAGGAATACGAAAGTTTTTGAGTGATAAAAATTATATTGAAAATGATAATAATAGCGATTTTTCAACATTTTTGTCCCATTGTAAAAATGACTTTGGAAAAAGTGCTATTATTATCATTGATGATTTTCACAATGCTACTAAAGAGTTTATGGAGCAAATAAAAAAATTTAATGATTGCCAAAATATAGTGACATTAATAATTTGTGGAAGAACTGATTTTAGTGTTGGTGATATAAATTATTTTTCATTCGTTCATTGGTCTAGGACTGAAAATTCAAAATATTGCTTTGATATTGAACCACTTGGAGATGAAGAAACAAAAAGTTTTATAAAGGTTTTAATTGATGGTATACCTGAATATGCCTTGAATAAATTGTTTAATTTGAGTATGAAAAATCCACTTTTCATTGTACAGTATATTGAATATCTACTTGATTGCAACTTAGTTAAACTCCAAAATCGTAACACAGTAGGTATAATAAATATTAATCAATTTCATTCCAAATGTTTTATACCTAAAAAAATTGCTGATATTTATAAATTACGAATTAATAATTTACTTGAACAAGAACAAGGTATAAAGTGTTTAGAGCTACTATTTAAAATGGGAATATGTAACGGTAGAATTAGTAGCAAATATTTTTTTGAGCTTTTTGAGAACGACCTTGATAATTTAAGTGAACTGCTTAAACGCAGACTTCTGAAATATGACCAGGATGAGCGTATAACTTTTATTCACGAAAGTCTTTTCTTGTATATAAATGAAATGCTCGATAGTAAAAAGAAATTAAGAAAATCTATTGCAACGAAAATGTTATGCAAGCCGGATTTAAAAAATATTTTAAATGATCTGCAAATGGGCAAAATGCATTTGTATGCTAAAGACTATGATGGTGCAAAATTGTATTTTAAACCCATTATAGATTGGGTTTCTCAAGCAGAAAACATATCAAATATCAATGTTAATTTAGAATATTATGAATACTTAAATGATATATTTGAGTTGTGCAGACACAAGCAAAAAAGTTTAAATATTGCAAAAAAAGCTCTTTTAATGCGTGTGTACATTACATTGCATCATTTTGCTCCAATTAATGCAGCAAACGAATGTGATAGTGTTCTTAAAACATTGGACAAATTCAAGTTAAACGATGATAAAAAGTTTCAACTTTCAATTTTGGAACTTAAAGCACATGCTTTAATGAACTCCGGATTATATACAGACGGAGAAACATTACTGAAGGAAATTCAAATTCAATGGTTGTTAGATAAAAATATTTTAGATAACGAAACGTTATTTGATTTATATGATAGACTTGCTTCAGTGTACAAGCATTTCAATCTCAGCGAGCTTGCAAAAGAATATAATATTCTTTCTATGAATTTAGCTGAAAGTTTACAAGATAGTAAATTGCAAATGTTAGCAAACAGATCAAGATTTAAGATATATTTATATATGGATATGGATTCTTGCAAAACCAGTTTACAAGAATCCATTGCATTAAATCAAATTAACCCTTCCAAAAGAATAAAGACAGATAACGATTTAGATGTTTGCGGTATAGAAATACTTAATAATCAATCCAATGAATGGGATTCAATAATAAAACAAATTATTACGCTACTTGATTATGTTGAAGAAAATAATTTCAGTCGTGCTAAAATTCATGGTTATTTTCTGCTAGCAATTTGCAATTTGCTGAAAAATTCAAAAAACTCAATTTTTTTAGCAAAAGAATATACAAAAAAAGCAATTGACCTTAGTACATCGTACGGAATTGTTGGTTATATGTGGAGATTAAATAACTTAAATGCTATCATTCAAATGCGTTTGAACGATGATGGTGAAATAATATATAAATCATTTTTTTCCGTATTTGAGATTTTGCAAAGCAGAGGACTTTTATATATTGGTAATCGTGATTTATGTCATGGAAATATATTAGCACTAAGTAATATTGGATATTATCTGCAAGAACATAAGTATGAATCTTTGTTTTATGAAAAAATGTCATTAGTTACTTATACAGATAAAAATCGGTATACTTCAACAAAAGAGAGTAGACCTGAAAATCCTATACATCCTTTTTTAGTTCATCAATACAATCAAGCAAAAAATAAAAAGGTATTATTTACAGATTTTCAACCATCTAATCTTCTTAGAGACCGTCAGACAAACTATATCATTATTATCTAAGACTTTATTATAACATAATTACCGATAACCAAAACATCTATGTTTGTTTTCAAAAAAGTATTTAAAGCATCTATAGGCGACTCAACAATTGGTTCGCCTGCTACATTAAATGAAGTATTTAAAACTACTGATACACCAATACGCTGTTTCATTTCAAGAAGAAGTGCGTGAATAAACGGATCAGTTTCTTTGGATACCGCTTGGATGCGTGCTGTATTGTCAACATGGGTAACAGACGGTAATTTTTCTCTATATTGTTTTTTAACAATCGGAGCCAGTAACATATAATCAGATGGAGCTGCCAATTCAAAGTATTCAAACTGATCTTCTTCTGCAACTGTTGGAGCAAAAGGACGAAATTCCTCACGATGTTTTACGCGTGAATTTAAAGTATCCTTCATATTAGGATTGGTGGGATTAGCTATGATACTCCTATGACATAGAGCTCTGGGTCCCAATTCAGTTTTTCCTCTATGTAAACCGATAATTTTATTATCGCAGATATATTGAGCTAACACTTTTACCAGTTGCTCATTAGGATATTTTTTGTAAGGAACATTTTTGGAAAGAATTGCAGCTTCAATTTCTTCATCAGTATAACTTAAACCAATATAAGGTAACCGGATTTCAAAATGCGAATTATATCCAAATAATTCTGTATAAGCAAAATACGCACAGCCTAATGCCTGTCCATCGTCCCCGGAAGACGGAAGAATAAAAACATTTTTAAAATTACATTCGCAAAGAATTTTATGATTTGCCAGGCAATTTAAAAAAATTCCACCTGCAAGGCAAAGGTTTTCACATTTGTACTTCTTTTGTGAATTTTTCAGCAATGATATAAGTGCTCGTTCAGTAAACTCTTGAAGAGTGGCAGCTATATTCTGTCGCTCGCTTTCTAAAAATTCACTGTGAGTTTTCCCAGAGATAAGTTGCATACTATAGATATCTTCTAATATATCTCTATATTTTAAACTGAATTTTAAATCTTGATAATCTAAATTAGAATAGTCAAAGTATGATTTTCCATAGGAGGCTAACCCCATTGTTTTACCACTTTGTCCATATCCAAATCCGATCAAATGCGTGATTTGTTCGTACTTTCGTGCCAGACTGATTTGATGTTCACGAATGCATTCTGGCATAAAAGGGTAAATGGTGTTTACTTGATATTCCATTTTACGTACAGCGATATCCTGCACACGCGAAGCAAGCTGTTGTAATTTTCCATGATTACCAAAATACAATGTTTCTGCTTCTTGTTTATCTAAAATGTAATCACCTCCGCCATCTGCAATAAATATCAAACTATTATCAAAAGGTGCTGAGTAATAAACTGAATATGCATGTGCCAAATGATGTGACACAAAAAAGAAAGGGATACTTTCACAATGATAATGCTCGAAAAATTCGTCTTTATAAAATTGTTTTACCTTTTCGCTCTCCAAACCTGCACCTGATATTCCTATGCAGGAAACTTGTGAAATATCAATGTTGCCAAAGTCCAGCACAGCATCAACCGCTTCGTAAGGTATTTCGGGAGAGGATGAATATTTTATTCTATCTAAACGTTCATTGGCTATATTTACTACAACTTTTCCGTCGATTATGAGGCATGCACCTCTGTCATGTTTAATGTGGATTCCTAATGCAATTTTCATATTTACCTCCATTTTTAATTAAAAGATAATTTCTAGTTATCCTTTATTAGAGAGGTAATTAATGCTATAATTAAAAAGATGAAATGTTAAATGTATTATGATTTAATAATTTGGAGGAAATATGAAAGATAAAAACAAAGATATTGTATTTAAAACAATACAAACATATCTTACCGATACACCCGTTGTTTTAGCGGGAACAGGAATTTCCATTCCTGCAGGAATTCCTGGCATGAATAAATTATCAAAGTTTTTGCAAGATAATTTAAAAGTTAAATATGAAAAAAATTCTATTTGGTGCAAAATTTCGGATAGATTAGATGAGGGTATTGATTTAGAGTCAGCTTTAACTGGCGTGGATATCAAAGGTGAATTATTAACTGATATAGTTAAATTAACTTGGAAACTAGTAACTGAATATGATTTAAAATTCTTTAATGAAAATGTATTATCCAGAGTTAGACAACCTCTATGTGATTTAATAGCGAAACTTATGTCAACTTGTTATAATAATGTGAATATAATTACAACTAATTATGATAGATATATTGAATATTGTTGTGATATTTGTGGAGTGGAAATTGATAATAGGTTTAATGGAATGTATCTTAAATCTCTAAGGACTAACGAATTAAAAAAGAAAGATGTGGTAAACCTTTTAAAAGTCCATGGTTCTTTGGATACTTTTCATAGTATCGAAACAAAAGAGAGTGTTTGCATTCCTTTGCAATATAACATTCCCAATGGATTTGTCCCTGAAATCGTAACTCCGGGTTCAGACAAGTATGAAACTCTGTTAACAACCGATACGTATAGGAGTATTTTGTATAAAACTGATGAAATTATAAATAACGCCAAATGTTATTTGTGTATAGGTTATGGATTTAACGATAGTCAAATTCAGCAAAATATTTTGAATAATATTACTTTTGGTAAACCTATTGTAGTTGTCACTAAAGAATTGAGTGATGCAGCCTTGTCATTAATTAATAATAAGGCTCGAGAGTATGCAGTTCTTATAGAATCACCATCAAACAAGACAAGGGTAATAATTAATAAAAATGAATTTGAAATTGACGGCGAATATTGGAAACTTGAAAACTTTTTAGAAATAATTTAGGAGATAAAAATGGGCATATTCAAATTTGAAGATACATCTTTGATAGGAAATGTAATTGCGGTTGATACATCAAGTGTTGTTGTAAAGGTTGAAAATGAGGATGTTTTGTCGGAAATTCAAGTTAATAATTTAGTTGCTATTAAAGCATCAAAACAAAGACAAACATTAATAGGAATGGTCAGTAAAATAATAAGAAAGTTTTCAGAAATGTTAGATGACAGTGATGAAATTGAAAAAGACGATGTTGTAAAAATAACATTGATCGGAACTCTTTTAGATAAGTTCGGCACAAGAGAAAATATATTTAAAAGAACATTGGAATCAGTTCCTGAGATTACGGCTCAATGTTATATAATGAATAATGAAGATTTGAGCAATTTTATGAGCGTTTTATCTGTAAATTCTGAGGGTAAAGATAATTCATTAAAAATTGGTAATTATACATTGAATAAGGATGCTACAGCATATTTGGATGGAAACAGATTGTTTCAAAAACATGCTGTAATAGTCGGCAGCACGGGATCTGGTAAGTCATGTACGGTTGCTACTCTTATAGAAGAAATTGCAAAGTTACAATCCTCAAATGCAGTTGTGTTTGATATACATGGAGAGTATGAACCTATAATAGGCGAAAATATAAAACATTTTAAAATTGCTGGGCCTTCAGATGGTGTGAGTGATGGGTTTATTTATCTTCCTTATTGGCTGTTAACCTATGAAGAAATGATTTCTATGATGATAGATCGTTCTGATAACAATGCACCTAACCAAGCAATGATTTTTAGCAGAACTGTTTATAAATGTAAAAAAGATTATCTTATTAGTGTTGGCAAATCTGATATTGTTGACGATATCACTATTGATAGTCCTACGCCATATGATATTAAAACATTATTGGATGAGTTAAATGCTATCAATTCGGAGGTTGTTCCTGGTGCAAAAGCAGGTTCCACAAAGAAAGGTGATTTTAACGGAACGCTTTCGAGATTTATACAACGTCTAGAAAACAAGGTGTCCGATAAACGTTTGAATTTTTTGTTTTCCAGCGATGAGTCACTTTTGAATTACGATTATATGGTTGAACTATGTTCAAAGCTTATGTTACCGGCATCAAGTAATGGAGGAGTAAAAATAATAGATTTCTCAGAAGTTCCATCAGATGTTTTGCCATTAGTTGTATCTTTGGTAGCAAGATTAATCTTCAGTGTTCAACAATGGACAGATAGAGAAAAAATAAACCCTATTGCTATTTTTTGTGATGAAGCACATCTCTACATTCCTCAAAACACAAAACAAGGTATAGAGGCTCAAAGTTTAAATAGTTTTGAAAGAATTGCCAAGGAAGGCAGAAAATATGGTATAGGTTTAGTAGTAATAACACAGAGACCATCAGAGGTTGATAGAACGGTACTGAGTCAAAGCAGTAATTTTATTGCGATGCGATTAACAAATGCTGATGATCAAAATGTTATTAAAAAATTATTACCTGACAGTTTAGGTAATTTTGGCGAACTTTTACCAATTTTGGATGTAGGTGAAGCTTTAATTGTCGGAGATGCAAGTTTGTTGCCTAGTAGAATTAATGTCAATAAGCCTAATCCTGAACCGAATAGTGCAACTATAGGATTTTGGTCAGAATGGTCAAAAGAAAGCACTGATAACTCTTTGGATATTGCAATCGAATCTTTAAGACGGCAAACAAAAATATAAGTTTTTATAGTTACATTTACATATAATCGTTAAATTAGGACAGTTCATTATGAGCTGTCCATTTCGCTTTTTCTTTGATTTTGATAAAGTTGTTTTATATTACGATGATGGACAAACTGAATTAACAAATATATTAGTTTCTGTTTTCAATTCACTTCTTTCCAATGTAGATGTTAGAAAAGTTCTTCCAATCGATTATAAACTATTCCAGGTAGCAGATTTAATCTGTACTCTCAAATTGCTTAATTTGAAACGAGAAAACAATTTATTAAGCAATTCTGAAATGATGTTTTTCAAATCGTCAAGAGATTTAAATAAAAACTATATTAAACCAATATTGAAAAAGAAATTTAATAATTGGAAATAGCAATTACAAGATTATAGTTAAGCCTACAGATTGATTTCTGTAGGTTTTTTACATACTCGGTTTCAAACCATGAGCCTGTTTTTTCTCGTTAATTCTCTGTTGCATTTTACGGTCAATCTGACCGATTTTTCTTCGGTTCTGCTCCTGATTCTTTCTGCAAATCAAATTAGAAATGTGTTGAAGCAATCTCAGCGAACTCATTGCAGCCATAATGTTCTTTTGCTTTTGAATACTGTATAATAACTGCTCGTCATATTGATTGCCGTGTTCGGCAGATAGATGGAGATAGTGCATCGCAATATCATAGTCCTTTTCAACACCATAGCCATATAAATAAATCTTTCCAAGCTGATATTCAGCAAAAGTGTTATTATCATTTGCTGCAATTCTGAAATAATAAATTGCTTTGTTTATATCAATATGACCTTCTTCGCTTGAATAAATCTTACCCAAGTTATACGCAGCATAGGAGTTGTTATCTTTCACTGCTTTTTCAAAATAATAAATTGCTGTATCAATACCTTTGGTAACACCGATTCCTTTGTAAAACATCTTGCCGAGATAATACAAAGCAGAAACACAATCTTTTTCAGATGCCTTAAGCAGCAATTCAAATCCTGCACTGATATCCTGTGGTAATAAATCACCTTCTATGAATGCCTTTCCTAATGTATAGGAGGCAAGCTCATTTCCTTGATCTGATGATTTCAAAAGCAGTTCTACTGCACTGTCAATATCAAGTGGCAAGTTATTATCCATAGGTAAATATTCACCTTTGAGTATTGCTTTTCCTAACAAATATTGTGCGTAATTGTTATTCTGCTTTATTGCTCTGAACAGCCATCTCACACCATATTCTCCATCTTGCTTTACACCATCGCCCTTAAGATACTTCTTTCCAAGCATATATTGTGCGTACGAATTATTATTTTGAGCTTGCTTATATAAATCCTCAATAGAATTATTTGTAAACTCGAATTTTTCATTATCGGATTCTTCCGACTGCTCAAATTCTTTTTCAATATTTCCATCATTATCATCGAATGCATCTTTTTCTGCAAAAATATTCATTGCCTGAGTAATCACCATATTTTTAATGGATTTAAATTCCTTGTTCTGTGATAAAGGAATTTTATCGGGCGTTTCATCTGTATAGGTTCGAATGATACTAAGCTTATTTTCGTACCATAAATCATAAAGTTTGGATACTCTTTCATCATCTGCAATTAAATCCACAATGGAATCAATCAAGTTTTTCACATCTGCTTTGAGATAGCCGTATACTTTTTTGCCTGATGTTCTTGAAAGTTTTTCAGCAAGCAGTAATAGTTTTTCTTCAAGCAATGGATTATCATAAGTTCCTGAATTGATTTCAGAAATAATTTTATCCATATTATCTTTACTGTTCTCTTTGATTTCTCTGCGATGCTCTGTCTGTTTTTCATAAATTGAAATTAAATCCTGCTGAAAAATATCGGAGGCAAGGGAAGACCTCATTCGTTCTATCCCTTGCTTTGTAAGATAGCCTTCATTTTCTACAACAGAATAAGCAATCAGGTGTATGTGTGGATGATGCGATTCATTGTGAAAGGCAGCGTACCAACGAAGATTTTTCATCGGTATCTTTAGGTTGGTTGAGAGCTGTTCCACTTGTGTTCGCAGCATGTCACGCCATCTCTCACCTCTGTTAAATCCAAGTCTTTCTGCATCCTCACGATGAAGGGAAACAATCATTGTCCACACATTTCCGTTATGATTATTAAGTTCCTCGGAAACTTTTGAAAGATTTATTGCAATTCCATCGTCAGTAAATAAACCATGCGATCCGAATTTCTGTGTACGAGGTCGGGTAGCAATATAATCTGCATAGGTTTTTGAGTCAGCTATCACATCAATATTGTTTTTCATTGTTCGAGAAATAAGTTCGGATGCATTGATTCGATTTGGTTTTGCAATGTAATCTGCATACTCTAATGACTCAGCAGCATCGGGGAAGTCAAGCAACATTTTTTCAATAAATTGTTTTTGTTTCACTGTTGCAGGAGCATACTTTTTTGAATCATCAATCATTTCTACACCTTCACGGGTAGCAATATATTTTATATATTTTCCTGCAGCGTTACTTCCGGGCTTAAGGTATTTAAATTTTGTGACGAGCTTCGCCATTTTTATTCATTACCTTTTTGCCAATAGTAAGCATCATCAAATGAAAAAGTACCGTTGAGTCTTTTGACTTCTTTGATACATTCTCCACGCAGTCTGTCGAGAGTAATCTTATCAACATCCTGAGAGGAAGCAATAAGATTCATTGTGATTGCAAGTTCAACTGCGATTTTAAATATTACACGAGTCAAACGATTATCACTTTCTTTGACAATACTTTTCAAAGAAGATGTTATTACATTCGGCAGATACACATCGTTCTTATTTGATGATACATAACCGGCATAAAAAATAATTGCTTTTTCAATAAATTCACTTTGACTTTTGCAATTGTCTTCTTTATATAACTTCTTTGCCATCTGCAAAGTTGAATCTTTAGCCCATAAAGCAAACTTGCGCTTTTCTTCCATATTTTCTGTTTTTTCATTCATACTGTTTTACACCTCATTTTTTCTGCAACTCCTTGTTTGACACCCTGTTTTGTGCCGACAAACAGGTGATTTCTTTAATGTTCAACACCCTGTGCAACCCACATGCCGTTTTTACAACCCCTAACACCGAAAGTATGAAAACGCCCTAACGCTCGGCGTTGCCGTGCGAAGTTAATCGAGTCGGGGAGCTCTGCAACCCCGACTCTTTCTCCTGCTTAAAAATCGACCATTGTAATTACCGATAAATGACTTCGGCAACAATCCCTCGATTGGTCGATTTTTCAGTTCGCCCGATACTTTCCCGACTTTGATTAAATCTCTCGACACAGGGCGAACAGCGGTGCGACATCGGCTACATTTGCATCACCGCACCTTCGCTTTCTCCTTGCTCCATACAGATTTTAATTGTCGAGAGCTTTTCTTCATTGTACTGAACAGTCACTGATACTTTTCTCATTTACATACCTCCCATTTCCATTTCAAGATTTTCATCGTCATATAACCACTCATCCTCATCATAGCTCACATTATTCATATTGGTCTGTGATAAGTCCGTGTTCTTACTTTGCATATTTTCAAGACAGCTGTTTGACAGCTCGGCATAACACATTTTTGTTGAAAGAAATTTTGCATTTGTAAAATCGGAATGCATAAATCCTGCTCGTTCAAGATTGCAATTATCAAAGGTTGCATTTTTGAAATCACATTCTTCTGCTGTTATCTTTTTCATAATGCAAGTTTCAAATCTTGTATTATTGCAAGCTGAAAAGCACATTTCGGCATTTTCAAGATCGCATCCTATTATCTCTGCATCATCAAGAATAACATTGAGCATATTTTTGCCTGATAAATGCAAATGTTCCAATCTGCAATTACTGAAGTCTGCTTGTTCACCGCCTGCATCATTCAGCCACAGAATATGTTTTGCCAGCATTATATCTACATCCTTTTGATCAAGAACTCTTTTTACAGGCTCGCGGCTGATTTTGTTTAAAGTTATTTCAATGCAATCATCGTGCAGTATTGAGTCCTCAACCATTCCGCTGTCCATAAGCATATCATCAAGCAGGGCTGCGTTTATAACAGGCTCGCCCGATTTATTGTATCTTTCAATATCAACCTCATAAAAACGATTTTCTTCGGTTGATGAGGCAGTTGCTTTTGCAAGTATATCATCAGCAACATCTGACATTCGTTCAATAAAGTTATTCAGCACGGGATATTTATTAAGAATAACAATCTGTCTTGCATTAGGGATATACGAATGGTATCTTGCATATTCACTGCCTTCGCTGTTGATGAGAAGTCCGTCACCTGTACTCTCATTAATCAGCAATAAGCAATGAAATTTATTCTTTTCATCACAATACATCACATCGAGATTGTCTTTAACATATCCGTTGTCTTCAAGTAAGTGTTTGCATATATAATCAAATTCGGCAGAACTGATTGTTACTGCTCTTTCAATGATATATTCTTCATCACAGGTGTATGCATCCTTGAAATGCATATTCGCTCTGATTTTCATTTGTTCACCTCTGTAAATTAAATTTGGCAGCCACTTATTTCTTGTGGCTGCCATTATTGGTTTGGTTGATTCTCAATAAGAAATGCGAAAAACTTTTAGTTTTTCGGTACAATGCAAAAGTATTGTACAAGCGAATGCTTCATTTCGTCATTCAACGAAAGCATTCGCAGCACAAAGTGCTGTCCAAATTCAGTGAGAGATTGTGCTCTCCACTGAATTTGGAATGGACCCCTTTTTGAAAGCGGGGTACATCTATGCTTGAGTTATTCATCTGTTTCTTCTATATAGTTTATATACGGAACTTTGAGCCAGTGTGTCCATCCGCTTGAGGTTATCGGTGTTTTGATAACTCCGTCATAGGTGTTGGCCGCATGGATAACATATCCATTGCCGATATACACACCGATATGCCCCTGATGCCATACTGCAAGACCGGGAATGTCGGGCATTGTGTTAATAGGTCCTTTTTCTGTTGCAGTAGCATACATTCCGTCAGCAGTAACATCTGCCATTCCGTTCGTTCCGTATTTAATAGTACCTGATTCTTCGTTATACCAACCGTAGCCTTTTATCAGACCGACACAGTCTGCTGTTCTTCTGCCGAGCCAATGGGAGCGGATATATGCTTCTTTATCTGTTACATGAGTACCAAACACACCTTTCAGCCTGTTCAGTTCCTTTTCAGTAAGCACTTGTCCGTGTGATCCCCATACATAACCCCATTTGTTGTCATAGGCAAACTGAGCCCACTTGACTAAATCAAGATTGTTTTTATCTGTATTGCTTAAATCAATATCAATGACTGTATTTTTGATAACGCTCATAAGGTTATTAAACTCATCGGCATTGATCTGCACACAAAAAGCAGAAAAAATGGAATTTCTTAAGTCATCATCGTTTTCTAATTGCTCAAAGCAGTCTGCATATTTGGTTATGAAATCAGAATCCGTTTTCTCAACATCATAAAGGGCACAGACATACAATGCCTGCGCCTTTTTGATGGTGTAGTTATTCAATTTTCTTTTCTGAAATTCTTTACTGATTCCCACCATAACATCTTCAAGGTGCTGGAGTTTCGCCTTTTCTTCTGCTGACATATTCTGCACTATCATCTGCTGTGCCTGTGCAGTGTCAATCTCAACTTCTCCGAGGTTACTCATCACGCCCATATACACAATCAATGGCAGAAAGAACAGCATTATTATTGAACATAGAATTGTTGCTATGGCGATTCGCCCTCTTTTGTCCGATGCGACTGCAATAACGGCTTTTGCGGCAGCTACTTCTGCACTCATAAATATCACCCCCTTAAAATACAAAATCCGATTGAAATTCATCAAGAAAATCAACCGGAGTTATTCTCATTATCTATTATAAAATCTAATAACTACAACTTTATAACATTCTAGTTTCTATTACTTCTTTAGTCGTTTCGTCATTGGAAACTTCAACTAATTCTATATAACTGATATCAAAGTATTCTGTAAACGGTATTAATATAGGAAACATATTTGATAAATACAGGTCACCAAAAGGATATGGATAAGCGTTAGTAGTATGCTTTGGATCCACGCCACAGAAAAACACATAACTTTTTCCTGAAGCAACACTGCTATCAAAACAAATTCCGTCATAATTCTTGCTTCGTAGATATTCAGCTATTACTTGAGTTGCAACATATTCATAGGAGTGATCTTCAACATTTTCATCTACTGGCATTGTGATTTCATTAATAAAACCATTCAAGAATTTATTTATTAACCGTTCATCATGATTATAATCATCGTCAAATATACTTTTTGGTTGATAAAAAACATCTTTAGAAAAATCTATAATTTGGAGAATCTCTTTTGTTTTAAATTCAGCTACAACTGATTTTTTATCTTTTAGGCGACACTCTGAAAATGCAGTATTTCTGTCCTCTGCGACATACAAATATGATATTCCTGCTGGGCTCATTCTATTCGTTTTTGAATAATTGTATGGTGCTGGTCCCATTTCTTTATATGGATCAATTTCAAAAATATTCATAATAGAATCGTCTTGCTCTCTTACACGATAGAATATTGTACCTACATCAATATCTGTAATATATTCATAAAGGTATTTATCTATTTCTTCTAAATATACTTTGCGGATACCTGCACCATCAACATCAAAAAATCTGTTGTAATGTTTAATTGTATGTTTAAATAGTTCCCAACTAATATAAAAATCTGTTACATCCAAGCCATATAAATCATTTCTAACCACCAAATCATCCCAATCTGCATCTTCAAATTCCATTGTAGAAAACATTTCATCTATTAATAAATCACTATTAGTGTTATATGAAAAAACCATTTCTACATCCATAAGTATTTCTCGTATGGAATATCTAATGGCTTCTTCTCCGTATGGACCTAAATATATTTTATCTTCACTGTCATACATAGCACCGGTTCCATTATCTATATCATCATATGCTTTGTTTATACAAGAACACAAATACTCTTTTAATGTTGTCAAGGATATCAACGATGTATTATTTGTACCACAATATTTACATGTTCCAAAGAATTCTTTGTTTTCACGAATGAACTTTTTTATTGGTATGTTTTCAAAACAAGCTTCGCAACAATAACACATATAAATATTTATCTCCTTTTAATTAGGTAATTATTTTATATTTATTATATCTATATAACAAAAATTTGTCTATGGGTATTTCACCTTCTATCAACCTTACCAAACATAGAATTGTTACTATAGCAATTCGTCCACGCTTATCCGATGCGACTGCAACAACTGCTTTTGCGGCAGCTACTTCTGCACTCATAAAATCACCTCTCTAAAAATGAAAATCCGATTGAATTCATTAAGAAATACAATCGGATATTTTATATTATGTTTTTAGTTTCCAACAAACAAGAATTAGTCAAACTACTGTTTACTTTATGCTGCTTCTAAAACAGAATAAATGAACGCCAATTTATACCGCCTTCCCGTTAAATCACTTAATATATTCGTTGATTTATTTATGCATTTATTCATTCCAACAAATCCTGTTTCCACATCACTATTGACATATCTTAACTTAAACAACACAAATTGAATTTCTTCTTTCTCATATTTTCGGGCTGTAGATATGGCTTCCTTATACACATCCAAAGTTATCTCACTTTTGTTCTTATCAAATAAATCAGATAACTCCTTATATAATTCACTTTCTTTTTCTAATGCAGCCATATTAGACTTTCCCTTTCACTAAATTATAATATTTTTTCATCAACAAAATCCTATTTGTTGATTTATTGTTTTTAATAATTATATCATAATAACAATAAATTGTCTATTGATATTTTATCTTCCACCAGCCTTACCGAACATTTTCTGTTTGAATTCGGGAGCGATAACCTGGAGCAGATAGCGTTCGTTACCGCATCTGTAAAGACAAGTGCCTCGTTCAGGATACTTAATCAATTCAAATTCCGACTGTTCAAGCTGCATGGTATCAATATATACCTTCGGTTCAATGTTGCCTGCATTGAATAAAAACTGATGTGTCGGGATTGAGAATAGCGGCTTAGTGTATTCTCTGATTCCGTCAAGCATAAAGTCCTCAATGTTCTGTGATGCAAGAATAACCGAACTGTCCTTTTTACGAACACGCTTCGATGCATTTCTGATATATTCAATCGCAGTCATATTTGTTAGGAAAAGATATAACTCATCAATGGCTGCAACTGTGTTGCCTTTGCCGAGTAACTCATTTGTCATATACGAAAGCACATTGAAAAGCATTGCATCCTTGAGTCTGCGGTTGGTGTCCATAAGTCCTTTAACACCAAAGCAGAGAAATTTGTCATCAACAATATTAGTGTGTCCGTTGAAATATTTTGATTCCGTTCCGACACACATGGAATGCAAACCAAGGCATAATTCCTGCAAGGTCTTTTCTCTGTAAATATTCTTCTGATTATGCTGATAGCCCTTGTATTCTTTTTCAAGCAATTCATAAAGGTCTGACATAATCGGATAGTCTGTTTTGCTCAGTTTGTCATAATCTGTATAGTCGGTAATGCCGAAATTCTTGTATAACTTAGTGAGAATGATTTCGAGGGTATCAAGTTGTTCATCATTGAAATCCTTGTATGCTCTGAAAAAGTCCTTGAGATATGCAATGTGCTGACTTAATCTTGTTACTCGTCTGAATGCTTCGGGTGTAGTCTGATCGTATTCCTTATCGGCTTCACCGAAGGATTTTGGTTCAAGCGGATTGATGATATATTCACCTGACATAAAGTCAATATAGCAACCACCGAGTGCATTTGTTAATTCTTCGTATTCAGCTTCAGGATCCAAACTGATTATTCGCTTGCCTGATTCACGCAGATTTGTAAGGATAAGTTTCATAAGATATGACTTGCCCTGACCTGAGTTTCCAAGTATTAAACAGTTTGCATTTGTCTTGTCCTCTGCTCTGCGGTCAAAGTCAACAAGAATGTTAGTGCCATATTTATCTCTACCGATAAAAAAGCCTTTCGGATCGGTTTTGCCTGAATAGTTGAAAGGATAGAGATTTGCAACAGAACTTGCAGGTAGCACTCGCTCAAACTGTTCCTTGAACATATTCGCACCGCACGGCAGAACAGATAAAAATCCCTCTTTCTGTCGGAGTGTTAATCTGTCAACTGACATCTTTGAACGTGTCAGTTCCATAATGATATCAGACTGTAATTCTCTTAACTTCTGCATACTCTCTGTTTTCAGTTCAAGATAAACGGCACAATGGAGCAATGGCTCTTTGTTCTTGCGTAGTTCTGCAATAAGGGTAACTACATCCTGTAAGTTTCCTTCGGCAGTAATGTTTTCCATTGCATCATTACTGCCTGTACTAAGTTTGTTTTTGCGTGTTGCATTCTGAATAATCTTTCTCTGTTCAAGTGCGTCAACAAGCCTTGAATAAAGTCTGACCGTCAGATTGTTTCTGTCTGCAAGCTGAGAGAACAAAGCGAGTTCTTCCGTTGTCGGCGGATATTCCTTAATTGCCCATACACATCTGTAACTGTCACCTACGATATAATGGTCGGTTAAAAACTTTATTGTTGACGGCAGAATACGGTCAAAGAAATCTTTTATGCGGATTTCCTCTTTTTGTTCTTCTGTCAGTTCAATCTGTTTTTTCTTTTTAAATTTCATGTTACCTCCTGTCTTTGCGACAGAAGGCAATAATCCCATATTGTAATTGTTTTGCATTCTGCCGCAAAACAACTATTTAATAGGATAAAAATTAAGGACTGTTAAAACAGTCCTTAACACATATTTATTGAGTTTGTATAATCTTCCGCAATATCTTCCTCGACATCTGCACTCAAATTGTCAATTATATTATTCTGAGAATGATTGATGGCTAAAGCCTGCAAATATTCAAGCCTTTTTTCAAAAGTTTTGACAATAGCATTTGTACGGTTTTCATCAGCATAATCACCTGAATTTGAAAGAATTTCTCCGATTTCTTCTGAAAAACCATTAAGGTTGTCAAAAGAAATCCAGTCAAATGATTTAACTAATTTCAGCTGTTCTTTGTGTGATTTCTTAAATGGTTTGCAAGATAAGAGTTTTTCATTACTTATCTGTGCGGCAAGTTTATCATAACCAAATGAAGAACCGCTGTCAAATATCGGTGCAGTACCTATCCATTCCAATGTTTCGGCATTACGAATTAAGCCGAAATTGTTTTGGTGTCTGTCCTCATTTGCAATCAAAAAATCAACAACTATCATTTTATCAATATCATCGGTGATATTTTTTATTCCGAGACTTTCACAGCAGTTAATATAATGCTGATAGACGGATGTGTTATTGTCTTTTTTTAAAGACTGCATTATACGCCACGCACTGACAAGCTCGGTATCTCTATCAATAAAATCCTCACATTCACTGTATGGAAGATTATCATCCCATATCAATGAATATTCAATATGCTGTATATTTAATCTGCCCATTAATTTTGAAGCAATAACCTCATTAAAAGGCTGCTGCATAAACGGATTGCTTCCGCCCTTAACAAGACATCTTTTGGAATTTATTATCTTCCACCTTTTTTTCAAGCAACCATCAGATGTATTATCCGGCGAATTAAAATCAAACACACCGCTGTGCTTTACCTTACCGATCAATACATCACCTATATCTTCGGAAAAAGGATTATCAAAAAAGTTTATATTTTCCCACGATATATCACCGCCCTTAGGTTTTAGCCAATACTGATCTGAAAGGCTCAAACCATAGCACTTTGTTAAAAGCGCCTGTGTTGAGGAAAGTTCAAGAATATCAAGTGCTTTATTTATACCTGAACGGCTTGCAGGAATTGAACGGTCGCGCCACCACTCATTAAGTGCCGCCCTGTCAACAGTATTTTTTGTAAATCCAATACCCATAGGAAGATGTTTTGGATTTTCGGTATTATTCACTTTAAGAATATATCCTGTAATCGAATCTATTTCCAGCTCGGTAACAGGAATATTTTTATGCATCAAAACATATTCCATGGTGCTTTTCTCCTTTATATAGTCTTTCATTTATTATACACACTCTTTCTGATAAAATCAACATAATTAAATCCTTACAGCTATAACAATCAGCCTTCCATCTTTCTGTGAATACTCACAAGTGGAAAGAGTTAAAAAGTAATCCCCATACTCAACTGATTTGTCAGTTTGGTATAGGGATCTATCTTTGATATGAGATATTAAATCGTTGAATGATTCTTTATCGGTCTGACAAGTATAACTGTACCATTCGTCATCGGATCTAACCTTACATACGGCTGCAACTTCATATTTCTGAACTTCGTTTTGAGTAATAAAGTTAATGATATTGTGTGATTCAAGGTATTTCTTATCTCTGTACTTTAAGAGGTCTGCAAACATCTTTCCATCACGCATATTGTGTCCGTAAACGATAAGGTTGTTATCGTAATTCATATCACACCTTGAATCCATAAATGGTGTACCTAAATATGAATACTGTTTGTTAAAATCTCTGCGCAAATAATACTGAGGATTACCCTTTGTCTGCATTATTGGATAATCAATCTTTGTTCCGCTGATTCTTAACCAACCGAGACAATCTGAATTTTCTGCAATCAAAGATTCAATGCCATTATCGTTGTTATCTGTTTCATTATCCTTATCAACAGTAATTGTCTGTGCCATATCATCAAACTGTTTCTGATCCTGAGTATCAATATTGAAATTATATACAAGATAGCAAAGCACAATAGCAAAAACGGTAAAACAAATTGTTATCATAAGGTTAAGCCACTGCCTTTTTGATATCTTCTTCAATGCAGTCACCTCCGTCTGTGTCGGGAATCAGTTCGCCCTGCATTGATGCACCAAAATATATAGCGAGAAAGCGTTTGATATCTTCCTTTTTCATTCGCTTGACCTCAAAGCCTTGCTCGGCAATAGCCTTTTCAACCTTATTGATCTGGCTGAATATCTGCTCATCCTTTTCCTTTTTGAAACGAACAGAAAACATAAACTGCCTTGCGGTTGACATCTCAATCTGAATATTATCAAGATAATCAATATCCTTTGATAAACAATCCATAACATTTGGATTGCTTTCTTCATTTCTTCTGTCAACCATAAAGGTTTTGTTATCATCAAATCTTTCACAGGAATCAAGGCAGGTGATTTCAATATTCGGATATGCTGATAATACCTGCATCAAGTGCCATATCTTCGTCTGTATATTTTCGTTTGATAAAACTGAAATATTTGTAGGACTTATCTGAAAGAATACAAGCTCACCATACTTGGTTTTAAGTCCTCGCTTAGTAAATGTTTCAATACCGATAAATTCCTGAACTGTATTCTTATTCTTTTTCTTTTTTTTGAGCCTGAACATCTGCCGACACCTCCTTTTTCTGCTTGTTTATGGGTTTACTTTTCAAGCCCCATTCAAAATATTGCTGTGTAGAAATAAAATACCTGACTGCATATTTAATGAAATCAAGTATTGTAGTTTCATCATTGCGGATACTCAAAAATGCAAAGGCAGCAGTAAGCACCGCAGGGATTAATATTCTTGTGGTGGCAAGCACCATTGCAGAAAAAAGAGCACCGACTACAATTATGGCAAAGTCCTTAAGACTCCAGAGCCATAAGGTAGCAGATGCCCTCATATTCTGCGGATAGATATATTGTTTGTTCATTCGTTCTCCTTAATTTTAGACATAAAAAAATACTCATCCGATGATGAGTATGAAGTCAAAATATTTGTTGAAATGTGGTTGTATATAGAGTATAATATTGGCAGGAATTGTGCATAGCACTCTAATCCGGCATGGAGCTATCATAGACATATAGGCGGTTAGTCCCTCTTTTTTGGAGGGTTTGCTAAGCCCTCCAAACTTTTTACTTACCCTGAATTTTCAGAGATTTAAAGAAGGGGGGGCGATAGATAATGGAATATTTAGTTATCCTCGTTATCTTGATTATCGCAGCCACTGGCTACATTTTAGCAGTAAAAAAGTAACCGCCCCCGCCAAGAAGTGGTTACTTTTTTAACTAACTACTTGGGCTAACCGTCTATCGGATAGCTCCTTGTTCATTTATATTATACTTTAATCATATTGTTTTGTCAACGTCTTTTGTAACTTACATAGACATTTCCATAGATTCGCATTTCTGCATACTCTGAATAAGTTCATTGATACTCATATTTTCTTCCTTTTGGCAGTATTCTTCCATTAGAGAAATTATGAGTGTTTTTTCATTTTCAGTGGGAATATATGAATAGCATTTACAGTCATACGGAGTATCAACGAAATATTCGCATTTGAGTTCATTGCTTTCGGGAAAGTATTCTGCATAGAAATTTACCCACGAATCGCAATCATCATTTATATTTGTTCCGAATTTCTTGTCTACACAAAAATATGTTTCAATGTATGATGATACTCCTGTGCAATCATCTTTGATTTCCATATCACCGATTACAATTTCATCTTTCGTAAAATTGCTCATATCTTCACCTACTTTGCAACACTCTTTACAAGATTAACAGCAGTTGAAGTCATATGGACTGCACTCATCATATTAAATTTAACACTTGTATCAAGACCGAATCGTTCTGCTATTCTCGGTACTTCCGATGCAGCCATCATAATGCCTATTGCAAGGAGCATATTGTCTGTCCATGTCAGCAGACCGAGGAATAATAAAGTTGTCTGCAAAAATGCAGTTAAACATAATGCAATGATCTGTTTCATCCACTGTGTGAATCCGTCACCGTAACCTCTCGGAATTGAGAACATATACAAGCTTCCGACTGCAATCTGAATAAGCAGTATTCCGCCTCGTTTTATATTATCGAAAAAGATTTTTACTACACAATAACCAAGTGCAATAATTGCGGCAAGTTCAAACAGCCCTGCCTTAACAATTACACCATCTTTGAAAAATGCAAACTCCAATGTTTTGAGTGCAACCTCACCAAGCGTTGTTCCTTGCTGCGATGCAAATATTCTTGTTAAATCACCTGACAGAGTATTCTGCAAAGTAACGCAGAATTTATATAGTTCTATAGGTGTTACAGTAAACAGCGATACAGCCATAAATCCTTTAATCCAGTTTATCGCAGTTCCGTGAATATTTGCCCTGCCGTTCTGATATTCAATAGCAAGGTCAAATGCAGATACCACGAGACCTACAACGAATAAAGTCCAGCCGAACAGAGAAAATAATTTTACTACTGCATTTACCCAATCAAGAGTAAATATCTCAACTCCGAGTCCGCTTATCATTGTAAAGAATTCTGCTATTCCGTCATAAATAACAGTGAATATCCACTGTATAATTCTGTTGAGTATTCCGTCAATCAATTTGTCCGAAATACCTTCAAAGGCGTTACCTATTGCATCACCGAACCCTGATACAATATCACCGAGCCAATCAAAAATGTAAATCACCTCCGAAAATTAAAAGAGAAGCTATGCAGCTTCTCTTTTAATATAGTCTTTATCAGCATAATTTTTTTCTGTTTTTATTTGTACTAATGCTTCTTTATAACAATTTAAAATATATTTTAAATTGTCTTCTTCTATACAAATATACGCTGATTGTTTTTTATCTCTTGTATAATCTTTAAAAACGAAATAATTCTTTCCGTTTTTCTTTTCAACTTCGGACTTCCCGTGAAAAGTAGAATTTCTTATATGCCTAAATAACTCTTCACACCAACTGCCATTATTAGTTATTTTTATTTTGTTTGTAGCTGAAAAAACATTGGAAACAGAATTATTATTTACTGATATTTTTTCAATATTTTTCTTTTCTAAGTTTGACATTTTTTTGATTCTTTTTGTTAATTTAGCTTTATCGTTTTTGCTAAACTTAGAAAACCGATTATCCATTGATAGTATTTCTATAAATTCAATAATCCACATCTTATTGTTATCCTGTAATAAATATTTATAAATATTCATATTTTTCCTCTCCTTTTATATTTATAATTATATCATATAAAGGAGATTTTTTCATTACATTTTATTTAATAGTCCGTTTTTTTGTACTGATTACATTCCTACAATTCCCCAGATATACAGCGGTGCTGTAAGGGTAAAAATAAGGCACGCAAACAAAATAGCCGGAGCTGTGAATTCAAATTGTCCGTGTTTCTTGTAATCAAAGTATGCCGTGCCGACTTTGACAAAGAAAAGGACAGCAAGCACCATATCAACAACAGGGAATACAACATTATTCACAACAGTTTTAATCTGCGACTTTGCTGTGTTCCATGTGCCTTCAATAGCACTTGCCACATCTCCGGCAGCATATACAGTTGTTGCAGAAAATGCAATAATCAAAACAAGAGCAGCGGCAAATATCAGCCACTGCTTTCTGCTGAATTTAGTTAAATTTTTCGTCAATGATTTTACCTCCGTATATCTTTAATATTTCTTTGCACTGATAATCATCAATGTAGTGAATGGCCCTTTTCAGAGCCATAGCCTTTCGGATTTCTTCGTCCATTCCTTCTGTAATGGTATTTCCGAATACCCAGACATGCTCGGAATCAAGGATCTGACCGACTCCGATTGATATGCCGATTTCTCTTTCAACTTTATCTACATCATCAAAAATCAAGGCATAAAAATGTGATACAATCGGTATCATTTCACATCTGTGATAAACAAATTTTGCATAGGCAATGGCATTATTGATATTTTTCTTTTCGTTCCCGGAGAGAGGGCTGCAGATATATGCTTTTTCCATTATTCTTCATCCTCGTCTTTCTTAATCTTAATTTTAAGAATTAATGCTGAAATCGCACCGCCGATTGCAATAAATCCGAGTCCAATCCAAAAGCCGTAGTTTCTGTCATCTCCTGTTTTAGGAGTAGACGGCTTTTTAGGTGCAGGAACATTTATTGTAACGGTCTGACCTTCATCTTCAATGTCTGCGTGTACTGCTATTTCAACATTGTCACGATAGAGTGTTTCAAATACAACAAGCTCCGTATCGGTTTTAATACCACTTGCATCAAAAGTAAATGAAACAGTTACCTTGCTGTTTGATTTTTCGGGTGTAAATGTTACCTCACTTGTAACAGGCTTACCGTCAATTTCAAACGGTTTACCAGTTGATTTATCCATAAGCGTACCGACAATTTTGTATTCTTTGCCCGGAACAAGATGTTTGTATTCAACCACATCATCAATTGTGATTTCGCCTTTGGCAGTTACTTCCTTTTCACCGTTAATAGTTGCAGTAGTTTTCAGTTCAGGTATTCTGTCATTAACTGCTGTGATTTCAATTATCTGTTCATTGTCAGTTACAGTAATGTGGTGAATATCATCACTCGGCAGATAGTTTTCGGCAGGCTTAAGTTCTTTGATTACATAATCACCGAATGGAATATTATCAAAAACAAAAATGCCGTTCTCGTCTGATTCAGCAGTAAGAATGGCATTTGTTTCTGTGTATTCAGTTGTGTCCGACTTGAACAGTCCGAATAAAGCACCTTTGATTGCTTTTTCTGTTTCTCTGTTAATTTTCAATCCCTTAATTGTACCGTAGATTAAATCATTTACAATAGGTTCGCCGTTGTTCAAATCAATATTAATTGTCTCAACATCTTGTCCCTGATATTCTGTTGTAAATTCATACTTTGTATCGGAGAGGATATAATGATTATCTGTTGCGATTTCCTTTGCATACCACTTAAAGCCGATAGGAAGGTCGCAGTTAAATGTTAGTTTTCCGTTTTCATCACAGTTGCCATAAGTGATTAAAGCATCTTTCGGAATAACAGAACCGTCAGCAGCCGTAATATCCTCATCTGCATAAATACCAAACTGTACTGAAAGAATTTCATCATTCATACCGAGTTTGAAGCGTTCATCTTTAGATAATTCTTTTAACAGTGAAACGGACACCTTTTGCCTGTCATTGTAAACAGAAAGTGCAGTTGATGTTACGGATACATTCTGTCCTGCATAAGTTAATTCAACATCGTACTGCTCATTTGCATTCACAAAGCCGTTTGGTGCAGTCTTTTCAATTACAGTGTATTTACCGAGATATAACTCTTTAGATTTAGCAATACCGTTTTTATCTGTGGTAATTTCGTCAATCTTTTCATCCTTATAACATCTTGTTGTACCGTCAAGAGTTACGATATCTTCAGCAGCATAAATTTCAAATACTGCATTTGCAAGATTGCCGTTTTCATAAATCGGAGTATAAATACCCTCTTTCTCATTTACAGATTTGAATATTTCACCTGACTTGGTAATTTCAATAACACCTTTCTGTGCCATATCTCTTGCCTTTACCTTTACAACAGTTACGCCCGTATCAGTAGACGAATTCTCCTGTGTTATCATAAACGGAATTGGTGTTGAATCAAGTACATATCCGTATGGTGCTTGTACCTCTTTAAGCGTGTAATCACCATATGGCAGTTTTTCAGGTGTAATCAAATATCCCTCTGAATTTGTATAGAAAGTATGAATTTCCGTTACTTCGGGATAAGTGAACTGCATTGATACTCTGTGGTTATTACTATCATAAATCTCAAATCCTGCACCTTCATAGGCAATCTGCTTATTGGTTTCTTTATCAAGTTTTACAACCTTGAGATAACTTTCAAAATTAGAATTATTTATCAGGAACTTGTATTCTTTCATATCTGTATCAATGAACACATCAAAGTCCTTGATTTTCTCTCTGCCTTCCCAGCCTTTTGTCTGATGGACAGTATAAACACCATATGGCATTAACTTGGTAGAAGCAAAGCCATCCTCATCACAGATAATTGTATCTTTTTCATCCTTATCTGCATTTACAAAAGAACCTGCAGATTTCAAATACACCTGAAATTCAGCACCCTTTTCAGGCGTTTCAATCTGTGTTGAGCCGTCATCAGTATGCTTAATAATTGCAATTTTACCCTTGATTACCTGTTCGGTTACAGCGTTTTTACATTCGTTATACTCAACTGTATACAATTTCGGATCAGCACCGACCTTATAAACTTCATCATTAACAAGATAACCCTCACTTGCAGATATTTCTTTGATTGTCCAGTCTGTATCACAAACATAATACTTGGTTGTGAATTGTCCGATCTCGTCAGTGTAATAGGTGTCAACAAGGGTTGAGCCTTTATACAAGCCGTATGATGCACCTGCAAGTGTTCCGTCACCCTGTGCGTGACCTTTTTCAACATCTGTCTTTGTGACTGTTACTCTGAATTTTTTGAGTTTATTATTAAAGTGATATTCGTTGACCTTGTTCCATTCAACAGCAGCAGTTTGATTGTCAGGTATTACATAACGAACAGCAGTATCAACTTCTTCAAGTGTATATCCTGTGCCGATAAGAATATCCTTGAATGTTGCTACACCATTTTTATCTGTTGTGGTATATTCATCAACCTTGATGCCTGAAAGCGATGTGCCATAAAGGTGGAATTTGTGTCCTTCCGTAAAATTATCTTCACAAGACTTGATAACCTTGATGTCAGAGCGTTTCAAAACATTGCTGAATGATACAGTAGCAGTTTTATTGCCCTCAACCGTTACTGTCTGTGATTTTGCAGGAACATATTTATCTATGCTTTCCTCTGTAACCGTATATTTACCGGGAACTAAATCGTCAAGCTGAAATTCGCCCTTGCTGTTAGTTGTAACTGTCTTTGAATAATTTGTGCCGGTTATTGTAAACTTGATATTTGCAACAACATTATCCTCTGAAGTTTTGATAAGTTTAAGATTTCCGAGTGGTGTAATATCGGCATTAAACGAAACATCAATAGGATCGTAATATGCGGAATAAATCAATTTCTGATATGATTTACTGCCATAGGGATAATATAACAGAAGCTCATCATCGTCACCTGTGTATTCTTTAAAATACTTTGTTGCAGGAAGAGCAAAAGATGTTGCAGTACAATCCTTGTCAACGCTAATAGTTAAAGTATTTTTATCTTTCTCGTGTTTAACTGTTACCTTGTTTTTTGTATAGGTAAAAGCCGGATAGTCACATAACACTTTGTTTGTGTCAGTAACTGTTTTTGAAGCTCCTGCAACAAGATTGCCTATATTTTTTCCGTCAAAAGAGGGATAAGTGTTCAGCTTTTTCATATTAGCCTTTGCGTTATCACACCATTCCTTGTAATCTGAATCACTAAAATTCCAAGAGGTTGAATCACCCATAATCGACCAAACCTTTTTCTGACACATTGCCATATCCTTTTTGCTGATTGCATTGCCGTGTTCCATATAATAGCCTGCAAAAATCCATCTTGCTGCTTCCAAAGCATTGTTACTTGCCATTGCTTTTTTTCCTGCAAGATATGAGGAGTCGGGTGATGTGGCGCCATACTCAATACAGAATAAAGGATAATTCTTGCCACCAACCGTACCCCAATGAATTTCGTGTCCGTAATTCATTTCTGCCGTTACATCAATTTTGCTTGCATCGCTTACCTTGCCGAGATTTGTATCTTCGGCAAATGCGTGAATTGGAAACACTGTAAGCACGACAAGAAGTGCTAACAGCATTGATGTGAGCCTTTTCCCAAATGAAAAGTTTTTGATTTTACTAATCATAGTCATTTCCTTTCAATCTCAAAATAAAACGGAGACTGATTTTTCAATCAATCTCCGTTAGAAGTTATTTGTTTATTTGTATTTATAGTTTCCTGTCCATTTACCACAACTGCATTGCCATACCTCATGTCCTCTCGGAACTTTTGAAATATATTCTTCGTATGATATTTCGTCATTATCAAGTTTATTATTCCAGTAGTCTGCTTCTGCGTAATAGTCCGACATAAAGGCGTCTTTACTTGAATACCACTTACCAACATTGCCGCAGGGCATAGTGTGAGTATGCTTTGTTGGAGCACCCTTCGTGGTTGTCGGCTTCTTTGTTGTAGTAACCTTATGGGTGGTTGGTTTTTGAATAGTGGTAACTTTCTTTGTTGTTGTTTGCCTTTTGGTAGTGGTCTGTTTCTGCGTAGTAGTTACTTTTTTTGTTGTGTTCTGACCTGCTGATTTTTGCTCAGCGGGTTTTGTTTTGTTTGCAACAGTTGTTTCTGAATTATCGCTTTTCTGCGTGGTAGTTTCAGATTCTGATGTTTCTTGCTCTGCTGTGATTTCATTTGTTATTGCATTAGTTGTGCTTGTCTGCAGTTCGGATTTTGAAATTGTTTCCTGTTTACTGCATCCTGAAAAGATTGCAATCAGAATTACAAGACATAAAATAATTGATTTAGTTTTAGTCATATAATCGACTCCTTTCAAACACACAGTATATTCAAACGAATTCAAATGTCCAGACATTTTTTACATAGAGGGCGAAAGCCCTTCATCTTCATCAGCAATCTCTTCAAAATCTTCGCCATCATCCTGTGCCTGTGAAATTTCATTTTCGTAGGCATTGATAACTGCTTTATTAAGATTTTCACGAGCCTGGGCAGTTATCGGATAAAAGGTTTCGGGATACTGCACCTTGCCGTTCTTATCAGTATAAGAACGAGTAGGCATCTGTGCAAATAAACCGTTTTTACCATCGCACACTTTGATTCCTGTAATTACAAATGAACTGCCGATTGTTGCAGAAGCATATGCCTTGAGGCTTGTATTTCCGTCTGTAAGTCTGTCAATTGATGCTTTGATATATGGTGTTTTCACCTTGTTCGTTTTTGCTTTGTTATTTGTTGCTGCCATAATTACTACCCTCCATTTTTACATAAAATACATTGCACAGCCCATATCAGACTCAACTTCTTCATCTGATATTTCTTCGGGCTGAGCATACTTGTTTAAATACTTTTCGGTTTCTTCATCCGTTAATGATCTGAAATCTTCTCCGCCGTCACCAACAATAAAGAATGTTCCTGCTATAATAGAAGTGCCGTTGTCAAGATGACGATTACCCTGCAATCCCTGAAGTTTACCTTCTTCGTTACAAATAATGATAGTGTCATCATCGTTATAAACAACCTCAATATATCCACCGACTGCTTTTTGCAACGCTTCAAGGGAATTTCTGATTTTCGTTTCATAAGCCGGTCTGTTCGGCTCTACATAAACAACACGCATGAGATTGTCGGGCTTTTGCGTTTTTGATTCGTCAAAATCAATTTTCTTAAAGCCATAACTATCGCAAAAAAATGCACCCAGCGGTGTTACTACAACATCACTGACACTCAAAGAATGCCCTCTGAAAAGAGGATGCATTTCGGTGTTGAATTTGATAAAGACATCTTCAGGCAGAGAATTTTCAATTTCCGCATTAAACACCTCATCATATATACTTGAATCAATGTCCGAATTGCCCTGATGTTTTTGTAAACTGCTGTAACCGCAAAATTTCACCTTGTTGCTATCTCTGTCAGAATTTATCTGATAAATCTTGACTCTCAAAACATTCGCCCACCTTTATGACATAGAAATACCGCCGTCCTCTACAGGTTCGGCGGCATCTTCTGACATATTCAGTTTTTCTTTTACCCAATCGGGAACATATTCGTCTTTTAGAATTCCTATAAATGCCTCTCTGTTCCAACGGCAGTGCTCGTCATCTTTAAGAAAATATCCATACACGGCTCTGCCGCCTGCAGAAGGAGAACAGCCAAAACCTCCAGTTGCCATAAAGAGCTGATCCTCAGGTGTCTTATATTTATCATTCAGCCTCGATGGACTGATAACAAGAATTTTGCATTCAAGGTCAACACCTGCTTTACTCTCACAATGCGAACTGTCAAACAAACTCAGCTTTGCCCATTCGCTTCTTGCTTTGTCAATAAAAGCATTCAATAATACAGGATGCGAATTGATTAAATAATCAGTTCGCATATTACTATCGGGAGCGCATAACCATTTGCCCCATTCTCTGTTTTCTTCGGAAAATCTTGCATCATCCTGTGACTTTTTCAAATTATACCGAAGAATAAAATTTACACGGTCAAAACCGAATTCTTTAATAACTTCATCTGCACAATCCGAATCAAAATGATTATCTTCAAAATAATCAGCAATCGCATTCTCAATTGCATTTTTGCAATCAATATTTGCCTCATGGCTGTTTCGCCACAGCTCAACTTCATTGCAATGCCTTGCATTGTTGAGTGAATGTCTGTAAAACGGTACATAATCAGGCATCAACCGCACCGCCGTTCTTCGCCGCCCATTTCAAAGACAAATGAACAAGCACTTCTCTCTGCTTGGATGATGGGAGCCTATCAATAAACTCTTTCAGCGTATCCTCATCCCTCATACCAGCAGGAGACAGATTATATTTCGGACAGTTATTGTCGCAGATTCTTTCCTTTTTGATAGTAACTGCATCTTCATCGTTTAATGTGAATGACAGTACATCATTGTATTTGAAACCAACAAGTTCTCTGATTTCAAAAGGAATAGTGACTCTGCCTCTCTTTCCAAGAATTCTTAAAATCTTCATTTTACGCCTCCTTAATCATCAAGGATACAATGATTACAATGCGGACACAGCATTGCGCAATCCTCGCATTCGTCACAATCATCCTCATGGGTTAATTCTTCAATTTCATCATCGTCTACCTTACGAATATAAATATATCCATTTTCGTAGTAAGACTCTAACACGGAATCTTCGTCAATTCCGAGTGTATCTGCCATTTCATCAGGCATATCAATTTTGATTATTACATCAAATTCCATACTTTTCTCCTTTAATAATTGTATTTGAAATCAAACAAGGAAATCTGCCTTATTTCTTCCATTAATGTTTTTCCGTTCTCTTTTGCCTGTGCCAGCAAATCGTAATTTGCAATGAGCAATTCCTCATACATCTCACCGGGATTTGTTCCTTGTCGCATATTATGGAGCCTTTTCTGCACATAGGTGTAAAAGCCGTATTTTTCGGCAAGTTCAACAATAAACGGATTATTGTTATAGGTGATTAAAAATTTGCATTTACCTTCATATTTTACATGAAGGTCATACATAAATTGAAATAATATCTCATGCTGTTCACCATCAAAATTGGACTTTTGATAATACTTCTCTGTATCCTTATACGGAGGATCGAGTAGTATAAAAGTATTCGGTCCTGCGGCATAAAGAATTGCATCTTTATAATCCCTATGCAGAATAATAGCATCTCGCAGTCTTGCACAAGCTGCCACTAATCTGCCGAATTTTCTCGTCATATTCCTTTTGTCTATGGCAAAAGTTTTGCCTGTTGAACTGAAACTGAAAGTCTGATTTTCAAAAAATGCAACCGCAAGTTTAATATCTTCCCACGAAGCATTTTCAATTTTCAGAGCCGTATCAGTTACATCGTCAAGAATATTCGGTACTCCTTTTAAGAGCATTTTGTTTTCCTTAAATATCTGCTCCGAGTTAAAAGAAAAATACAAACGCCCAAGCAAAAGAGCAAGTTTTTGGGAACATTGCAAAACCCTGAAAAACTTTACTAAATCGCCGTTATAGTCATTGAGTATTTCTCTTTCTGACGGCTTCTTTCTAAGGAAGATTTCCGCACTTCCCATACAAGGCTCAATATAGGTTTTATGCGGTGGCATAAATGCATCAATTGTGGTATATATGCATCCTTTGTTGCCTGTCCATTGAAGAGGACTGGCATTGTCGGACATTTTTCCGCCCCCCTTTTTAAGTGCAGGGGATGTTTGCGTGCAAAACAAAAAAGCGTGGCTGCTTTGAGTGTAAAACACGCAAAACAACCACTCACTGTTTCCGATATTATTTAATAAATTTTATTCATCAATTTTATTCATCAATTTTATTCATCAATTTTATTTATCAATTCCCATTGCTCTGTCAGCTTTCTTCGCTGTTATGGCAAGACTCATTGTACAAGTCGTAAAAAAACTGCCAATCAAAGAACCGATAAAAATCCATAAAGCCGTCATTTTATTTCTCCTTTTCGTAAAACTATTTCCGGTCAATTACTAAACTGCATACCTGAGCTTTCATCTTCTTCACTACAATCCAAATTACTTGCCGAATTGTCAAATCCGCCAAGATTGTTCGGAACATAATCAGACAGCCAAGTGCCGTAAAATTGTGTATGCGTTGCGATTCGCCACATGGCAAGTTTACCCATATTTAATTCCACATCATCAAAAGGATAAAGCAAATTTGTAAGGTTTTCGTTTTTTAAGGCATATACCTTTACAAACTTAGAGCCGTTCATGAGGATTCCATTCTCGGTAAACATATCGTTGATTCCGTCAACCCATTCCTGAAGGTCGCCTCCGCAGCCCTGAAGGATAAGTCCTTCTTTATCGCTCATCTTTCGCAAATCATCTGTAGTTAGAATTTCTATTGACATAGATTCATACCTCCTGCCTGTTCAATATACTCGTCCATTTCTTCCTGAGTATAAATGAAATAATCTTTTTCGCTATCCCAGAAAGAAACGAATAAACTGCCGTCATCGGTTTCTATTCTTCTTTGCTCGAAACCCTCGCCAAGTCCATCGGAATTCTGACCTGATATCCAATCCTTGAGTTCATCAACCTCTGAGTCATTAAGAGGTGCATTTAATACAACATTAACATATCCATATGGCGTATCATTGATTTCACGAATTTCCCAATCCATTGACACAAGTTTGTCTTTGATGGATGAGTTTTCGTCATAATATTCGACCATATTTATGTCATCAAGCGATGTGTATTTCTGCAATTCAGTTTCGACTTCATTCATATTAGCAAGAATATAATCAGTATCAACATTGCAGGGTTCTTTACCTTCATCGAACTCCATTTGAGCATACAGCGGAAAATAGAAACGCATTTTTATTAACTCCGACTCATCAATACCTTCGTTTTCTTCAAGTGTTGCATAGGTGTATTCTGCACCTGACCTGAATTCGTATTTATACAGACCTTCGGGTATTTCTTCTGCTTTCAGCCTGTCCTCTGTAAAAAGAATGTGCTTTGATAAAAAATCCGCAAGCATAAATTCATGCTTGCTTTCATTGGCGAGTGTCTGTTTAATATTGCCTTTCAGCAGTACTCCGTAAGGAGTATATTTTCCATGCAGTTCATCCATAAGCCTGTCACCGAGTGCCTGAGTATTTATCAATTCCAAATATTCTTTAGGAAAGGTATCGTCAAGATATTTTGCAAGATAATCCTTTGCAAAATCAGAAGAAAAAACATTGAAATATTTAAGATTATATGAGTCTGCATTTTTCAAAACAGACTCAATCTTATCTATATCATCGAGTGTATTAATTCCTTCATAGAATAAAGCTGCCTTGAATTTGATTGACCGAATCTCATCAAGGGCAATAAATTTTTTAGCAAACTCATTGATTCTCTGCAGTTCATCAAGCGAAATTCTTTTATATCCCTCATCTGAATATTTTGATATCAGCGGTATTGCAGATTCAAAGTCTACCAAATTAAATTCCGTTGCATTTGTTGCATTCAAAAACTTCTCAGTGCTTTCAGAAAAAGGAACGGTAATCCAGTTCTGAATCGGCGGATTTGATATATCGAGCCTGAACAAATATCTGTCAACTGCATCATCAGGTAAACTTTCACCTTTAAATACTTCTTTAAGTTCAAAGCTTTCCCTTGAGATATAACAGCCGTTTACATATACACCGTTTTCATTCAAACGGTGTGCTTCGCCTATTTTTTTGGCGTCAAGAAATTCAATCATTTCATCAGACAGATTTTCAATTCCATCAAACATTTCGTTATCAATGAGCATTTCACCTAATTCCGTATCATTGAAGACATTAACTGCAACCGAATAATCATCCACATTGTAAGTCAAATTTATAACATCTTTTATGCTGATGAGTTCACTCTCATAATTTTCACCGACAACAAGCGGAAGCAATGCATTGTATGCTGCAAGCTGGGCATTATTGAATTCACTGATTTGCTTAGCAAGATAGTTTAATTCGTATAAGGTTACAGTATCAAAGCGAAGTTCACTTAGTAAAGGAACGCTTTCACATTCTGAGATACTCAGCGGCATCATGTTTGTTTTTATAAGATATCCTCTGCACCTATCAACTGCATCATCAATTTCATAAATGCTTGCAGGGAGATAGATATCCGCCGCATATTGTTTTGAAGAATTATCTTCATTTTCGGCCAACATTTCAATCAGCATTACATTTTTCGTTGCCATTAACTTTTACCCCCCATAATATATTCGTTTTAACTGCTCACCTAAAGCAGAAATGACAGGAACGCTCACTGCATTACCCGCCATTTTATATAATCGTGCATCGTACATACCGATTGCCTTAACCTTATCAAATTGTTCATCTGTAAATCCTTGCAGTCTAAAACATTCTCTCGGTGTCAATCGTCTGATATATCCGACAAAGAAATTGCCGTTTTCATCGGTTATAATCATAGCCGTAACCGTATCTTTATTCGGATTCTCAATTGTCCAGTGGTTATTGAATGCGTCACCGATTTCAAGCAGTTCATCCGCTGTAAATTCCTTTAGTATCACCATAACGGCAGAATGCTCGCATTTATGATTGCTGACTCCTGAATTATGCCTTGCAGTAATACACCTTGCAATTTCGGTAATCTTTGCATTCGGATTCATATCTATGAAATAAAAGGCTTGTGTACTGTTCGTTGTCAGCGTATGTGCAAGCTCAGCACCGACTCTGCCTCGTCTTGAATTCATAGTCAGATACGATATATCAATACTGTCATTCGGAAATGCGAATTGACAACCGTCTTTTGTATTTGATTTAACAGGCAGTGGAATTAAATAGAGCCCTGTATGTCCACCGCCTCCGCCGCCGGATGCAGTAAGGGTTATTCCGACTCCTTCAGATGCGTATACTCTTTGACCTTCACTTCCCGGCACTCGTCTGACAATAGTCTTTGGATTTGTATTGGGGTAAGTGAATACTTCGCCGGCACATTTGCCTCTAAGAAATCCTGTAATATACACTCTTTTTCGGGCTTGGGGAACTCCAAAATTTGCGCTGTTAAGCACTGTCCATGAGACATCATACCCGATTTCATCCAACGCATTGAGGATGGTCGCAAATGTCCTGCCTTTGTCATGGTTAAGCAGTCCGGGAACATTTTCAAGGAACAAAAGAGCGGGCTTTTTAACGGCAGCAATTTTGGCAATCTCGAAGAACAGCGTTCCTCTTGTATCATTAAATCCGTTTCTTCTCCCTGCGATTGAAAATGCTTGGCAGGGAAAACCGCCGCAAATAAGGTCGATATCGGGTAAGTCATCGGGATTGATTTTTGTTGCATTTTCAAAATACATTTCTCCTTTCGTATCGTACATCGCCTCATACGCTCGCCGAGCATACTGGTCGATTTCACAATAACCGATGCATTCAAATCCTCCGACAGCTTCAAGTCCTGAACGGAAACCTCCGATACCTGAAAACATATCTAAATATTTAATTGACATAGGGCATTACTGCCCTTATTTATTTTTTTCTGTTTTACCTCACATACTCATTGCTGGTTCTGATTCTTCAATCAGTTCGTCTGTTGATTCTTCAACGCATATAGCGTTGCTTTCTTCCACAAGTTCCTGTTCGGTCAGCTTGCGGTATCTGTCTGCACCATAGGCTAAGCCGAGCCTTCTGCCGTTATCAAATTTACAGAATACAGTTGCCAAATCATCAACGAAATCAACTGTGCCTCTTGTATTCGGCGGAATAGGTCTTGGATCATCATTGCCCATTTCAATAAGCAGTATTCTCGTACCTTCGGGATACTGCTCTTTAATATAATTTGCCACTCTTGACAATCTTTGAAATTCGTTCATTGTTTTTTCCTTTCTTTAAATTTTTGTACGAATAGTTTTTTAACTATATCATATTTATCATCACTCCCTTACTGATATGTAAAAAAGCTGATAACCACAAACAGTTATCAGCTGTATAAAATATTCATATGTGTTTATTACTAACTCAATATTTAAAAATCAGTTTCTTTTTTCATGATGTACTCCTTTCTAAAAAAATGCAAAAAAATAAGCAGATAGAAAATCTATCTGTTTCAGACTGTAGAAAAGCCCTTTTTCAGCGAAATGATATGCACCTCCAAAAGTGTCTAACTTTTGGGGTGCATATCATTTCTGTGAGCTGTTTTTATCATCAATTTAATACTTAGATTAGTTTTATTTTTATTAAAACAAAAATATTGCCATTTATTTACATATTTATTATAATAATTATATAATTTGACAATATATTTGAGGTGATAACATTGAATTCCAAAAAGGATATGAAATTTTCAAATATCTTCAAAAACATTAAAGAAAAAATTTCTCAAATCATTAAAAAGAACAAAAAGCAAAACAGTCAAATTACATTTATAAATATGCCAATTGACTCACAAGAGGATGATAAAATTGGTATTTATAATTTTGCAAAAGAACTAGAAAACGTTATTGATAAAGGCGCACAAACAATAGCCATCACTTCTAATTTCGGTGGTGGAAAATCCAGTTTGGTAAAATATTTAGAATCGTTTTATAGCAAATTTACAACAAAATTTTGCTATGTAAATTTGTGGTGTGACATAGAATCTAAAGCCAGTCCTGTTCAAATACATAAATCGTTTATTTATCAACTTGCAAGTCAAATAAGCAGAAATAAGGGAAGATATGTTAGTAAGCGACTTAGTGAAAACTATGGATTATTTAGAATAAGTTTACCAAACGCTTTTTTATCATTTCTTTCCTACTTGATGTTTGCTTTTGTTATTATCGGCGTACTTTCCACAACTTTTTTTGAAGATGTAAGTCAATTTGTTTCTTTTGATTTCTTTAATACATATCACGATAAAATTGGAACACTATCATTTATTATTGCTATTTTTCTCGGATTAATCTTCATATACAAGGCTGATATAGTTTTTTCTGCTAAAAAATCAGGTTGTGATAGAAAAATTGATGAACACGAGTTAATGGATATATACAAATCATATATATGCAATTTTCATTTTAAACACTATATTGTAATAATTGAAGACTTAGATCGTTCAAATTCGACTGGTGTTAAAACATTTATTAAAGAATTGCGTAGATATTATGTCCCTTATTCAAAGAAAAATACCCGTTTTAAATGCATTAATAATATTAACAGAATAACATTCATTGTAAACATAAAGGAAGAAAGTGAATTACCACAAAGTTGTAATACTATAGAGTTAGAAAACATATATCCAAAAGCATTTGACTATATTGTAAGTTTAAGAGAAATAAATATCGATAATTATGATGTGATTCTTAAGAAGCTATTAATGGAAAACAAGTCATCTATTGAAGAACAAGATATAAAGATTTTCACAGATGAAGACACTTTATCCCCAGAGTTTGAATGGATAATTAGAGGTAAAAACATTTCTATACGTGAAATAAAAAACAGATTAAGTACGGCTATTTCAACATACATAAGCCTTCGTGAAAAATTCAAAGATAATAAAAATGATATATCCTTAGCAAAATGCATGGTTGCTGCTTATTTAACATCAGAATTCGCTGAAGATTATAAAAAAATCAAGGATGTAGGATTTGACAAGGCAATAAACATTTATATTTGTAGATCACAAATTACATCAGATTTGATTTTAGATACGTATCAAAATTTGAACTTGTCCAAAAATTTTGCATCTGAACTTTCACGTATTATAAGTAGCAAATTGATCGATTACGATTATAAGCAGTATTATTTCAATTATCCTGCCGACAGTTATTTGCACAATAGTAACGAGAACAGACTAATAAATGTAATTTTGTATGATGAGGATATATCTGCTTTTGATGACTTCGAATCTTTTGTTAATAATGTAGTTGAAGCGAACAAATCCGTAGTAACAACATCATTAAAAAGACTTCAAAATCTAGATATGTATTGTCCAAAATGCATTTTTTATAGTAATACTCTATTAAACATAGCATTCGAGTTTGACGAGGAAATGGTTTGGAATACATTTGAAATTTCTTTATCATATGAAGAAGAATCATTAAATGCCACATTAAAAATTCTTACTGATATTATTTCAAATAATTTCATTAAAATCCCAAAAAGAATAGAAAAGTTATGTGAAATTGTAATTGCAAAAACTAATCCTGCTACTTTAGTGAAATTCAGAAAATCTTTTATAAACGATTTTTTGGATGAGTTTGTTTTATTCAAATCATTATATGCTGATGACTTACCATTGATCACAATTCCTGAAGTTAAGCAATTAAAGAAACATCCTGAATTTTTAATTTTAGTTAACTATAATTCATCTGAGTTATCCATGGAACTGGTAAAGGAAATACATATAGTTATCTTGTCAGAATTCGATATTGAGGATTCAAACTCAAAAAAACTAGCAATTAACCATTATCATAAATCGTATGAAATATTCGGCGAAAGTGAAAACGAACTATTAACAAAGTTTATGTTTGAGTTCATGATACATTTTAACGATATCTATTGGCAATTAGAAAAACTTATTATTGAAAATAATGATATAGAAGATATTGAAGAAAAATATATATTCCTAATCAACAAAATATCTGAATATAAAGAATTAGAAGACGATACTCTAGAACATATTGATTCTCTCAATATTGTGAATGGTTTATCAGAAAAAACCTGTAAGCAATTATATGAACATGAATACTATAAATCTTTCGTAATTAATGCGATTTCAACAAATCCAGATATAATTGATTTTTATGATGACAACGTTATTAATACTATAAATGGAATTGATTATTTTGATAACGAAGATAACAAAGTTTCGCTTGATTTGTTACTAAATTTGCGTACCGAAATATTGAAAATTTCAACTGAAATAGTTTCAAACAAATACTTATCCCTTTTCAAAAAACCAAACCCAATAATTAATAATTCAGAGTTATTGATTATAGCAAACAAAGAATTTGCTTTGAAACTTATAGATGAATCTCAAATTTCAGAGGATAATTATGAATACATATCTGATTACTTGAGTGAATCATTATGCGATCAAAAACTATCTTATAGTATTTTGCTTTTTGTATCTTTACTTGATGACAATGAAATCAAAAAAGATGTTTTTGATTCTTTAAACTTTAATAACATTCAGTTTTACAGGATAGCAAAAGCAAAACGCAATGAAATAGTAAAAAACATGAGTGATGCATTCGATTTTAAAGATATTGACGATATGATTGCTTTTATGACAAAAACAATGTGTTCTAATGATGAATTCGAAAAAATCATTAAAGAACAAATTAAAAACAAAGAATTCAAAGACAACGACGAAAAATCTTATATTGAGTATGTTAAAGTTTTAAAGCGTATACCTGTGGAAACAATTAATAACATAACAAGTATTAATACTATTTATTGTTTACCTTATAATGTTTTAGAAAAATTACTTGATGCAAAAAAATATACTTATTATATCGTATCTAAATCATTATTAGAAAATAGATTTACCTATGAAAAAGATAAAATCGACATATTCTGGCCTTCATATAAAAAAATAATTTTATCTGAAGAAGGCTGTTATACTCAAACAAAAAATCTTATTTGTAGAAATGAAGAATTCATTTCTTACTGTGCAGAGAAAGAATTGTATAAGGGAACACAAGAATATAATAGATTGTTTTTTGCTTATTGTCAGCAAACAGAAGAACTGCTTTCGGATCTTTTTGATAACTATGATGATGTTTTTTGTATCAAATATCTCAGTGTTAATAAAGGATTTAAAAACAAGGAATCTGCAACACTTTTTGTAAATAAAATGAAACAACGAAAAAAGATTGCTGCATCAAATAATGTATATAATAATAACTATGATCCTCTAGTTGATTTTATTTTGAAAGGGAAATTCACAAAAATTCATAACAAAGCAAAATAGTATCTAATGTAAAAAAATGTTACAAATTTACCAAATGATATTATCGTATAAGATTCTTAAGCGACCACTAAACGACCACATATTTTCAGTAAAGCATGGAAATAATGGAATAATCGGGTGGAAATAATGGAGAGAATAGTATTAAATTTGACTTAAAATGGTATATTTTAAGGTTTTCTCTATGGCTACGAACCAGTAGGTCGGGGGTTCGAGTCCCTTCCAGCGTACCAAAAAGTCCAAAGTGGATTTGTCCACTTTGGACTTTTTATTATTTTTAGGGTTGTATGGACTCGAACACGAGAGGGTGTGCGCAGCACACCTTTACAAAATCTGACGCACCACTGTACGGCAGATTTTGAGAGGAGAAACATATGGAGTGATTGTTGGCAAATGCTTGCATTTCGCCTTAATCACGGAGTGTGTTTCGACGAGACGCACCACCGTACGGCAGATTTTGAGAGGAGAAACATATGGAGTATTCGTTACAAATTGACTCGGCAATTTGTTTGAATACGGAATATGTTTGGACTTTTTGAGTAGTAACTCAGTAAAAAGCATTAATTATCGGATTTTAAAGTACACATATTTTTATCACTCAAACATACTTGATAAATAGATTAAGTTTATATATAATAAATTTAGATAAGTATACGCAAAATAAGTGATTTTATTGAGAGGGAAAATTATGTATAGTGTGCTTGTAGTTGATGACGAGATACGTCAAAGAGAAGCAGTTATTAAAAGCGTAAATTGGGAAAAAGCCGGATTTAAAGTTGTGGGCGACGCTGAAAACGGAATTGAAGCACTTGAACTTCTTGAGAAGCTGGAACCTGATTTGATTTTGACTGATATCAAAATGCCGCTTATGACAGGACTTGAACTTGCAAGAAAGGCAAGAGAAATAAGGCCTGCCACAAAGCTTGTTATTTTAAGCGGATACGATGATTTTGAATATGCACAGGAAGCGTTTAAGTATAATGTTATCCGTTATCTTTTAAAACCTATTTCCGCAAGTGAAATTAGCGAAGAATTTGTAAAAATCAAAGCGGAAATGGACGAAGAATTTGAAAGGCTTAAAACGGGAACATCAAATGAAGAAACCGAGTTAAGACTTAAGAAAACGGAATTTCTTTTGCCGTTGCTTTTAGGAACAGGAGAGGATATTTATACACCTCAAGAGTTGAAAGACAGCGCCAAAAGGTTAGGACTTATTAAAAGCGACAATGACTGCTACAGCGTTGTTGTGTCAAAATTCAAAACTTTCAGCGGTGAAAACTGTACCGAGGCACATCATATTGATTTTGTAAACAGCATTGTAGGAAAATATGCAAATTGCGAAAGCTTTTTTGTAAACGGCAGAATTGTTACGCTTGTGACGAGTGAAGCAGAAGAAATGTCAACAAAATTAAGACTTCCTGTAATTGAGCTTGTGCAAAGCGCAAAAAAGCTTTTCGACCAAAAATGCACAATCGGTATCAGCCAAACAGTTGAAAGCCCGGTGCTTTTGTCGCTTGCTTGCGCTCAGGCTATCACGGCAAGGCGCTACACCTCTGACGGTGCAGGCGACATCAGATTTATTAACGATCAGGAACGCAAAAGCATATATGAACTTGAGGACATAGAAAAGTCCGTCCATAAGCTTGAGCAGCTTTTAAAAATAGGCAACAAGGAAGAAATAAGCGAATTTCTTAATGATATGTTGTCAAATAAAAATCGTGACGAAATAAATTATTTGATTATTCAAATACTTGCAACGGCGCACAGATGCGTAAGCGTTTTATCTAACAATGACGCATTATCTGAGCTTTTCTCATCAAATAATCCTTTTACCTCTCGCCTGTCATTCGATTTTAACGAGCAGTATAAAAAAGAACTGATATCACTTTGCCTTGACGCAAGAGATATCATTTCACGCTCGCAAAGGCACGAAAGCGAAACGATTTGTGACAGAGCACTTCAAATTATAAACGATGAATATATGAATGAGGATTTATCATTGACCGACGCAAGCGACAAGCTGGGTGTAAGCCCAAACTATTTAAGTGCGCTTATAAAGAAAACGAAGTCGCAAAATTTTATTGCCCTTGTTACAGAACGCAGAATGAAAGCGGCAAGCGATTTACTGTTGTGTACGTCAATGAAAATTTTTGAAATATCACAAAAATGCGGATACAGTGACCAGCACTATTTCAGTTATTGCTTTAAAAAATATTACGGTATGTCACCTAACAAATACAGAGAGGAGAATTTAGGAAAAAACGATGTTTAAGCGTAACAAAATAAAATTGTCTGTATTGATTATAGCAATCGTTGTTTTCGGCGTTATATTTTCAACTCTTGCTTCTACATTATTTTTTGGCATATTTTACAAAAATTCAATGTTTGATTCGGCTTATGTATCGAGCAGGCAAGCCGTGTCGCAGGCTAACGAGACCGTTTCTAATTATGTTTCGTCAATAAAAAACAAGCTTGATAACCTTTGCAATGAAATGAATAACTGTACCGATACCTCGTCGCTTCAAAATGCAATATCAACAGCATCCAGACTTGAAGAAGATATATATTGCGTGATGCTTTATGATATGCAGGGCAATTTGCTTTTAGACGGAAACGACAACAACGACAAAGTAAAAAGCAACCCTACAAATTTATCGTTTGACAAAGCCGCTTTTTCCGGACTTACTGACGGATACGCAATTACTCAACCCCACGTAAATACTATTTATGAAAACAAATATCCGTGGGTTGTAACAATTGCAAAAAAAGAATATTCAAATCTTTATGCCCGCCAGGTTTTTGTTGCGATTGATTTCAAATTCTCGTCAATTGCAAAATATATTGATAAAGTGAGCATCGGTCAAAGGGGTTATTGCTACATTATCAATTCAAAAGGCGAAATTATTTATCACCCACAGCAGCAAATTCTTTTTTCGGGATTGAAAAAGGAAAATACCGATGAGATTTTTGACCTTGCAGACGGAATACACAGGAAAAGAAATAATATTTATAACATATCCTCCCTTAACTCGTGTAATTGGAAAATAGTAGGTGTAAGCTTTAATGACGAAATAACACAAGCAGTAAAAAGCCAAATAATCATCGGCTCTGCATTTGCGATTTTATTCAGCCTTTTTATATCGGTTTTGGTTTATTTTATTCTTTCAAGAACTGTTACAAGACCTGTCAGAAGGCTTGTTGATTCAATGCAAAAATTTGAAAAGCAGGCGGAATCATTTGAATACAAGGCAGATATGAGTAACGTTGTGGAATTCAAAACGCTTTCGTCATCGTTTGAACATATGGTGCTTATGATTCAGTCGCTTATGGAAAAGGTTCACAATGAAGAAATTGTTCTCAGAAAGACGGAACTAAAAGCCTTGCAGGCTCAAATCAATCCTCATTTTCTTTATAATACACTCGATTCAATTCAATGGATGTGTGAGCAGGACAACAGCAAGGACGCAATCAAAATGGTGGGTGCACTTGCAAAGCTTTTCAGAATAAGCATAAGCCACGGCAATGAATTTATAACAATAAGCGACGAACTCAAGCACGCCGAAAGCTATCTTATCATTCAAAGTTACAGATACAAAAACCAATTTACCTATTCATTTGATGTTGACAAAAGCGTTTTGGGCTATATGTGCAACAAAATCACAATTCAGCCGTTTATTGAAAATGCAATTTATCACGGGCTTGACCGAATGGTTGACGAGGGCGAAATTAAAATTATTGTCCGTCGCCAAGGCAAGGATATTGTGATAATCGTTAAGGATAACGGACTGGGAATGACGCAGGAGCAATGCCAAACCATTCTTCAAAAGGATAGAAGCGACTCAAAAGGTATCGGTGTTAAGAATGTAAATGACCGACTGAAAATATATTTCGGAGAGGAATACGGAATTACGATTGAAAGCGAGCTTGACGTCGGCACAACCGTAACGATTAAAATTCCAAAAATTGAGAAAGGACAAGAACATGAATATTAAAAAAGCGACTGCCTTGCTCACTCTTACTTTTTTTCTTATTGCAGTCCTGTTTGGCTGTGCAAAAGGCGCAGAATTTGACAACAAAAGCAACAATATTGCAATAATAACAAAAGGTAGTGACTCAACTTTTTGGAACGATATGAAAAACGGAGCGCTGTCTGCCGCAACCGAATACAATGTAAAAGTTACATTTGAAGGTCCTGAAAACGAAGAGGATTACAACGCACAAAACAAAATGATTGAAAACGCAGTTTCAAACAAGGTAGGCGTCATAATTCTTTCAGCGATAGATTTTGAAAAAAATGCCGATGCCGTTCAAAAAGCCATTAACAGCGGAATTAAGGTAATCACGGTTGACAGCGACGTTGATGTAAACGGCAAGGAGCTTTTTGTGGGTACAAACAATATTGAAGCCGGGAAAAAAGCGGCAAAGCAGGCAGTCGATTTGTGCAACGAGCAAAAGTCTATTAATATAGGTATAGTAAATTACGGCGCAAATACCGAAAACGGCAAACAGCGATTAAAAGGATTTACCGATTATATAAACAAAATAGATAATGCAAAAATTGTTGATACGGTTAATGTTGAATCAAACAAAGAAAGTGCAACCGCCGGTGCAAAAAAGCTATTGAAAAAGCACAAGCAAATCAATGTGCTAATAGGCTTCAACGAATGGTCAACCATTGGGGTGGCATATGCAATAAAGGAATTAAATTTGAATAACAAGGTTTTCGGCATAGGCTTTGACAGCAATGTCAACTGCGTAAATATGCTTGAAAGCGGAGAGATAGATACACTGATTGTTCAAAATCCTTTTTCTATGGGTTACACCTCGGTTTCAAAAGCGTCCGAAATACTGTCGGGCAAGAAATCGCAAACAAGCACAATTGAAACCGATACCTATGTTGTAACTCGAAAAAATATGTTTTCACCTGATATTCAAAAAATACTTTTCAGCTTTAGCGAAAGCAGTAATTAACAAATATTCAAAACGGCTTTGACGGTCAATTTGGCTTGTCAAAGCCGTTTTTTATGCTTTTTGGGTAGTAATTTTAACATAATAAATCATAAATATCGTAATTTTTTATACACTTTGAATAAAAAATTACATTCAATTTTAAATCTGTCAAAGATATAATAAAGACACACAATGACTTAACGAAAAATTTTAAGGAGGTAATCTTTATGAAAAAGATGAAAAAGTTATTGGCATTATTATTAGCAGTAGTAATGGTAGTAGGTCTTGCAGCTTGTTCTTCAAAAAAGGGTGACGGCGGCACAACAAAGGCGGCTTCGTCTGCCAAAGGTGAGATATCGGTATTCTATTACACCTTCAGCGATGCATACATTTCAACCGTTCGTTCATCAATGGATAAAATCTTGAAAGACGGCGGCTATACCTATAACGATTACGACGCAAACGGCAACCAGACAACACAGACCGAGCAGGTTCAAACAGCACTTGCAAAAGGCTCATCAATGCTTATCGTCAATGTAGTTGACACAGGCTCAAATGACGCCGCTCAAAACATTATCAATCTTGCAAAGGCTAAAAACGTTCCTGTAATCTTCTTTAACCGTTCTGTTGACCAGTCGGTTATTGAAAGCTATGAAAAGTGCGTATTCGTAGGAACAGACTACGAGCAGGCAGGTCACATGCAGGGTAAGATGATTGGCGAATACCTTGTAAACAACTATGACAAGCTCGACCTTAACGGCGACGGCAAAATCAGCTATGTAATGTTCAAGGGTCAAGAGGGCAATATGGAAGCAATCGCACGTACAAAGTACGGCGTTGAGGACGCTAACAAGGTTCTTGAAAAAGCAGGAAAGCCTGACCTTGAGTTCTATGATGCAGCTAACAAGAACAAATATCTTGTTGACCAGGACGGCTTATGGTCATCAGCAGCAGCTACAAACTATATGAGCACAGCTCTTGCTCAGTACACAGAATCAAACAAAAATATGATTGAACTTGTAATTGCCAACAACGACGAAATGGCACTCGGCGCAGTATCTGCTCTTCAAACAGCAGGCTACAACAAGGATGGCAAAAAGGTTATTCCTGTATTCGGTGTTGATGCAACAGACGCAGCTAAATCAGCTATCAAGTCAGGCTCAATGATTGGTACAATCAAGCAAGACGCACAGGGTATGGCTACAGCAATCACAACAATTATGGGTAATTACCTCAACGGTGCAAACGCACTTGACAGTATTGACACTGCAAACGTAGTAGGCACTTGGAGAGTAAATATTCCTTATTCGGCTTACACAGCAGATTCAGAAAAATAATATAAATTAACTTCACAAAATACGGTTGGGGCTTATTGCCTCAACCGTACTATTCAAAGCAGATAGGAGAGATACATATGCAAAACAATATAAATAAATCCGTTTCTGCGACTGACAAAGATATATTGTTAAAAATGGTTGATATAGAAAAGACTTTCCCTGGTGTCAAAGCGCTTGACCATGCACAGCTGACGGTCAAAAAAGGAACAGTTCATGCACTTATGGGTGAAAACGGCGCCGGTAAATCAACACTTATGAAATGTCTTTTCGGTGTTTACAGCAAAGACAACGGTCACATTTATGTCGACGGAAAAGAGGTTAATTACAAAAACAGTAAGGAAGCTCTTGAAAACGGCGTTGCAATGGTACATCAGGAGCTCAACCAAGCGCTCAAGCGTAATGTTATGGACAATATGTGGCTCGGCAGATTTCCAAAGGTTTCAAAATATCTTCCTTTCACGAGTGAAAAGAAAATGTATGACGAAACAATGAAGGTTTTTAAAGACCTCGAAATAAACGTTGACCCGAAAGCCGTTATGAGCACAATGTCGGTTTCGCAAAGGCAAATGGTTGAAATTGCCAAAGCCGTTTCCTACAATTCAAAAATAATTGTTTTTGATGAGCCAACCTCCTCGCTTACCGAGGAAGAAGTTGAACATCTTTTCCGTATTATTAATATGCTTAGGGACAGAGGCTGCGGCATTATTTATATTTCTCACAAAATGGAGGAAATTTTGCGCATAAGCGACGACGTTACAATTATGCGTGACGGCAAATGGATTGCCACAAAGGCAGCAAGTGAGCTTACTATGGACGAAATCATTAAGCTTATGGTTGGCCGTGAACTTACAAACCGTTATCCTGAAAAAGACAATAAAATCGGTGACGTTCTTCTTAATGTCGAAAATTTAAGTGGCGAATATACAAATCTTAATAATGTTTCATTTCAGGCAAGAAGAGGAGAAATCCTTGGTGTGGCAGGGCTTGACGGCTCAGGAAGAACTGAGCTGCTTGAGCAAATATTTGGCATAACCACCAAAAAAAGCGGGAAAATCACACTTGACGGCAAAGAGGTTAAAAACAGAAATCCGCACGAATCAATCAAAAACGGCTTTGCCCTTTTGACTGAGGAAAGACGTGCAACAGGTATTTTCGGAATTTTGAATATCAGAGAAAATACTACAATTTCAAGCTTAAAAAAATATCAGACCGGTCCGTTTCTTAACAAAAAGAAAATGAAGGACACGACTGACGAATATATAAAATCCCTTAGAGTTAAAACTCCTAATCAGGAAACAAAAATCAGCTCGCTTTCAGGCGGTAATCAGCAAAAGGTTATCCTTGCAAGGTGGCTTTTGACTGACCCTACCGTGCTTCTTCTTGACGAACCGACAAGAGGTATCGACGTAGGCGCAAAATACGAAATTTATCAGCTTATTCTTGACCTTGCCAAAAAAGGCAAAACAGTCATTATGGTTTCTTCCGAAATGGCAGAGCTTTTAGGCGTATGCGATAAAATTCTTGTTATGTCGGGCGGCAGGCTCTCAGGTGAGGTTGACGCAAAGACTACTAATCAGGAAGAGATTATGACACTTGCGGCAAAATATGTATAAGGAGGATTTCATTATGGCTGACACAAGTATAAAAAAGGTTAAGCGTTCACGTATTTCCCTTTGGGTTGAAAAATTCAAAGCGGCAGACAAGGACGACAAAAAAAGATTAATTACAGATTTATTATTTAACAACGCAATGTATATCATCATTGCAATAGCGGTGATTTTTATTGCAATCAAGGTTCCGGCATTTTTGAGCGTATCTTCAATAGTTAATATTGTTTCGCTCACCGCCGCAAAGCTTCCGATTGCTTTGGGTATTGCAGGCTGTATCGTATTAACAGGTACGGATATTTCGGCAGGCCGATGTGTAGGTCTTACCGCCTGCGTTGCGGCTTCGCTTTTGCAAATGACGGGCTATGCCAACAAAATGTTCCCAAATCTTAATACAATGCCGCTTTGGATTGTATTTCTTGCAGTAATTGCAATCGGCGCAGTTGTTGGCCTTGTAAACGGATTTTTTGTTGCTAAGTTTAAGCTTCATCCGTTTATAGTTACTCTTTCAACCCAGCTTATTGTATTTGGTACTGTTCTTATGTACCTTATGATCGGCGGCAACAACGGTCAAACTCTTTCAGGTCTTGACTCGTCTTACACAAGCTTTATCACCGGTACGCTTTTCAATGTCGGCGGTGTTGCCATTCCTAAATATGTTCTTTATTCCGCAATTTTAACAGCAATTATGTGGGTTATTTGGAATAAAACAAAGTTTGGCAAAAATATGTTTGCCGTAGGTTCAAACGAAGAAGCAGCAAGAGTATCGGGCGTAAATGTATTTATGACAATCTTAATGGTATTTGTGCTTGCAGGTGTTATGTACGGTATCACAGGCTTTATTGAGGGCGCTCGTATTGCTTCTTGCTCTGCAAACACAGGTCTTAACTACGAATGTGACGCTATTGCGGCTTGCGTAATCGGCGGTGTATCATTTGTAGGCGGTACAGGTAAAATCAGCGGTATCGTTATCGGCGTACTTCTTTTGCAGATTATTTTTGCCGGTCTTAACTTCCTTTCCGTATCCGCAAATATGCTTTACATCATCAAAGGCGTAATCATTCTTGTTGCTTGCGCAATTGATATGAGAAAGTATCTCGCAAGAAGATAATAATTAACCACCGTTTTTGAAAGGCAGTGAAAAATATGAACGAAAACAACACAATAAATCTTAACACCGAAAGGAAACCCGGAGGACTTTACCGAAACATAAAAATGTCTGTAAAAACAGCAGACAAGCTCATCCTTGTCGGAATTATCGTTCTTATCGCCTGTATGATTTTTGCGGTAAGTCATGCAGGATTTACTGTCACATTCAATACAGACGGCGGCTCGCAAATAGATAATCAAAAGGTTATGTACGGTCAGCTTGTTGATGTTGAAGAAAATCCCGTTAAAGAGGGCTACACCTTTACGGGCTGGTATTTAGACAAGGATTGCACTAAGCAATTTGATATTAATAAAGACACCGTAAGCGACAGTCTGACTCTTTATTCGGGTTGGGAAAAGAAATAAAGGAAAAAGTTATATATATTTTGCAAATGACAAATTAAGCATAACTTAATAAATATACAAAAATAAGCCAATGCATGGGAATAAACGTCCTTTATGCATTGGCTTGCTTTTATTAAGGGAAATTTTTATTTTAAACGGCTTGTTTCTTGATATTGACGCAATTATAATATATAATTAAAATAAAACAGATATATTAATTTAGGAGATAAATATGGGAGATAAAAATTTTATTGCCGGAATAGGCTGTACCAACGTTGACATTCTTTATTCGGGAATTGACAGATTGCCGAACGAGGGCGAAGAAATATATGCAAAGCATTTTTCGCTTCAGCTCGGCGGCGGTGTTCCCGCAACGCTTATAAATCTCGGCAGGCTCGGGATTAAAACAAAAATTGCAACAGAGCTTGGAGACGATATTTTTTCAAACTATGCAAGGCAGGAATTTGAAAAATGCGGCGTATCCCCTATTAATCTTTATAAAGGCGATGACGATATTCCGCTTAATGTTACAAGCGCTATGATTACAAGCAGGGACAGAACGTTTATGTCCTACGGTCACGGAAGCGTTGAGGCAACGCCCGACGCACTTGATGCGGCTTACAAAATGTGCACCGGCGCAAAGATAGTGATTATGCACACAGGCGGCTTTTTGCCTGTATATAAAAAGCTTAAAAGTGAGGGTACAATGCTTGTTTTCGACTGCGGCTGGGACGATAATTTGAGCCTTGAAAACTACAAGGAGCATCTTGAACTTGCCGATTATTATACCCCAAACCAAAAGGAAGCGCTTAAAATAACAGATACCGACACTCCGGAAAAAGCGGCTGACGTTTTATCAAATTATTTTGAAAAGGTTATCGTTAAGCTTGATAAAGACGGCTGCCTCGGAATGGAAAACGGAAAGAAATTTTATGTCAGTCAAGTTGATGATTTCAAGCACGTTGACTCAACAGGCGCAGGCGACGCATTCCTTGCAGGCTTCATTTACGGCTTGTACCACGAAAAAAGCTTTGAGGATTCAATCAAATTCGGCAATATTACAGGCGGAAAGTGCGTTACCAGCGTTGGTTGCTTAAGCTCATCTTGCACCGAGCAAGAACTTCTTGAAGTAAAGGAAAATTATTATAAATAAGGTGAACGAAATGGCTAAAAGATTCAAATATCTTTTTATCGGGTTGTGCTTTTTAATGATTATTGCAACCTGCTTCGGCTGCACCAATTCTAAAAACAGCAATATTCAAGACTCGGCTGTCAATTACTTAAAAGAGCAGGCTTATAATGTTCAAGGAAGCACCGACAAAGACGGCTTCATCGTAAAGGGCGAAAAGGAAAACAGCACAATAAGCATTGAGTGCAGTGATTTACAAGGCAGCAACCCCAAAATCACAATTACATTAAACAATGCGATTGACGGTTACAGTCAAAAATACAAAAGCATTGATTACAGCGAGCTGTCAAAGTTGGCAGAAATTTTAAACATAAATAATATTGACGAAGGTGTTATTAAAAAAGCGTGCGAGGATAAAAGGACTTGCTATGATACCTCAAATGCCGATTACACACTTGATGACAATAAAATTATGAGCAAGATTTACCGAATAGGCATTGACGAAAACCCTGTAATCGAATACGACTTATATTCAAAAAACGAAAGCGTAAAAATATCATCAAACATATAAAAAGTGACTTGAGCTTAATTGTTCAAGTCACTTCTTTTATATGTGTATACGTCCGTAGGGGCGACCATCGGTCGCCTGATATTTTTGCTAAACACTTTATCGCTGATTCTTAATCATAATATTTATCAAGCTCGTATTCGCATTTTTCGTATTTTTCAATCTTTGGCTCTTTATAAATTTTACCTCGGCAAACAACCATATACGGCTGAGATAGCGCACGAAAATCATCAAGCGGATTTGAATTTGACACGAGGATATCGGCGCACTTGCCGACCTCGATACTGCCTGTAATATCATCAATTCCCAAAATTTTTGCATTATTAAGAGTGGCGGTATAAAGCGCAAAAGCAGGCGATACGCCGACGTTCTTTTCAAAATAATGAAGTTCACGCCACATATTATAATGGGTGGTATAGGGGCAGCCCGTATCTGTTCCCAGCCCGACGGTAATGCCGTTTTCAAGCGCTGTTTTTGAGCCTAAAATCATATTGTTATAAACAATATTTGAATTATATTGCACTGCCTCGCTGATACCCAAGGTTTCACGTTCAAATTTTGCCATAGGAAGCGCAGGCGAAATTGTGCAAACTAAAACGGCATTGTGCTTTTTAAAAGCATCAATTTCCCTTTGGGTAAGAGTAGAGCCGTGCTCGATTGAGTCAACTCCGTTTTCAACGGCACACCTTACACCCTCAGGGCTTTGAACGTGAGCAGCAACTTTAAGACCGTAGCCGTGCGCCCTGTCACAGCAAGCCTTAATCATATCTGCCTTCATCATAAGCTTACCCGGCTCGCCCTTAACCTTAGCGTCCATAACTCCGCCCGTAATCATCAATTTAATTAAATCAACGTTTTGACTCTTTAATTCGTCAACCATTTTAACTGCGTCAGCCACGGTTTGGGCAGGACGTGTAACAGAGCCTACCATATGGCCGTTCGGCACGCCGATAGCAAAATTCGCCGCCAAAATCCTCGGTCCGTCAAGCTTTCCCGAATTAATCTTATCACGCAGGCGGGTGTCAAGATTATCAAGTCCGCCGACCGCACGAACGGTGGTAACACCTGCCATCAAGCCCTGCATTGCATAGGCATGGCACATTTTAAGCACAAGCTCTCTTGAAAGGGCTGACGAAAGCGCAATTTTAGTTAAAAGAGTGGTTTTCATCGGCTTGTTTTGCGGCTTGCCGCCTGCAGGAAGATGAACGTGCAAATTGATAAGCCCCGGCATTAAATATTTGCCGCTTAAATCAATAACTTCATCGCTTACACTCGGAGTAATACTGCCGATTTCAACAATTTTTCCGTTTTCAATCGCAACGTCAATATTTTCCCTTGCCGCCATATCCTTCGTGCCATCAAGAAGAGTGCAATTTTTAAATATCGTTTTCATAAAATCACCTGTAACAATTATAATAGAAAAAGGTCTATTTTTCAATTTGCCATAATTCATAAAAATTCGGGGCTTTTATGTACGAATTGCACAAAAGAATTACAAAAAATAAGAGGCGAACAATGTTCGCCCCTACGGTAGATTTTCTTTTATCATTGTAGGGGCGATTATTAGTCGCCCGTCTGCATTATTCTTCTATAATTGCTTCGGTAACTCTTTGAGCTGCCTTGCCGTCGTCAAGATAATTAAACTTATCATTAAACGCCTTATATTTTTCGTCATAGCTTCTGTCCGTCTCGGCATTCTTGATAGCCTTAATCAGCTCGTCCTCGGTTTGAACAATCGGACCGGGAAGCTCATCAAGGTCAATATAAAAGCCACGGATTTCATTACCGTATGCCTCAAGGTCATACATATAGAAAATTTCCGGTCTTTTAAGGTTTGCATAATCGAAAAATACCGATGAATAGTCCGTTACAAGCAAATCGGAAATGACATAAAGATGATTGATGTCATTCACCTTTGACACATCATAAACAAAGCCCTTGTATTTATCAAAATCAAAGGAATTTGCAACAAGATAATGCGCCCTGAAAAGTATAATATATTCATCGCCGAGATTTGCTTTCAGCTTATCAAAATCAACCTCGGTTTTATATGTGTAGCCTATGCCTGCCTGATGCTGATTGTCACGCCAAGTAGGTGCATAAAGAATATATTTTTTATCCCTCGGAAGCTGTAATTCACTTACTATATCTTCGATATCCTTTTGAGTATAATTTGCCAAAAAGTCATTTCTCGGATAGCCAAGTTCCAAAACAGTATCCGTTCTGCCGATAGCCTCCAAATTCCAAGCGGAAATAAACTTTTCTGCCGCAAAGTGCGACGGGGCAAGAATATATTTAAACTTACTTGCATCAACCTTATATTTTTCACGGATTTCGCTTTTTGAATTCATAGCGTTGTCGGAAATATTAATATCATAGCCAAGACGTTTAAGCGGCGTGCCGTGCCAAAGCTGAATGTAAACTTGGTCGTCCTTAGGATAAATATGGTCGCTCATTCGATAGTTATAAACCCAATACTTAGCCGTTGCCGCCGCAACTTCATAATCCTTTGTATTAACCGTGACTATATAAGTATTAGGGTTGTCCAAAACAAAGGTAAACTGCTTAGGATTGCGAAAAGCCCACACGAAAGTATAATCCTCAAATTTTTCCTGAGTGAGCATATATTCGTAAATTGCCTTTGGACTGTCGCCATAGCTTCTGCCGTCAAAGGTCGAAAACAAAATAACCTTTGGGTCGGTTTTAATCCTGTCTCTTATTTCATCATAAGATTTCTTTCTGCTTTCAAGGAGAATTTTACGTGACTCTTTACGAAAACCTGACTGCTTTTTTGCAATATTAATCGCAAATTTCTTAATAGCCTCAAAAAGTTCTTTTTTATAATTTCGCTTTTTCGGAGCATAAAGAGTTTCAATATTATCTTTATCAAGCCACATACTTGCGCCTCCTCTTTAAATACAACTTATAATATATTATATATTATAACAAGCAAATCGTCAACAAGCATTGTCAATAAAATAACAAATGCGTTAATAGGTTTTAATCATTTCAAAATTTTGACTTTTAAGAACTCTTAATAAATCGCAATTATTATTAATTTTCTCTTTTGTAATAATACCGCCTCGTGCCGTGTGAGCCTTGGTATGAAAATCAGAGCCTGAACACATCAGCTTGCCGCTTTCCCTTGCCCAAACCTCTGCCTTTTTGTTAAGCTTCTCATTCGTTTTTCCGTTATAAATTTCAATACCGTCAATATAATGCTCATCGCATCTTCTTATGCCCGTTCTAAACGGGTGCGCCTGAAACACAAGAAATCCTTTTGAATGACAGAGAGAATATATTTTCTTTTCCCACGGCTTCATCAAATTGCCTGCGCTGTAAAGAAATCCCTCGTCAATGCCGTAAATAAGATAATCGTTAGCCGTGCCGTAATGGCGAAGTTCCATTCCGAGCAATACCGTAAAATCTTTGCCCGATTTTTCAGCCGCCGCTTTCATTCGCCTGTATCCCGAAAGATAAAAATCAATCTGCTTTTGCGGGCACCAATTAGGCTCAAAGGTCATAGGGCTGTAGTGGTCGGTAACGACTATTCCGTCATATCCTTTTTCAATATATAATTTTACAATTTCCTCAGGCTCGACCCTGCCGCAACGTGAAACACAACCCGTGTGGCAATGAAGCTCATATTTATATAATTTATTTTCCATAAATTTTAGGATATCACAAACATAATCTTATAGCAAGAAATTTTAAACATATTTATATCATAAACATTCAATCGTATAAATCTTCAAAAAGTTATTGACACGCTGCTATTTTAATTATAATATAAAACCGTAAAACAAAAATGTTTCGGAGATATGGTATGACACACAGAGATTTTGCAAAAAATGCGCCTATGGGGTGGAACAGCTGGGACTGCTTCGGTGCAGCTGTAAATGAAAAACAGCTCAAGGAAAATGCCGACTATATGGCAAAAAATTTAAAGAAATACGGCTGGGAATATATTGTTTGCGATATTCAATGGTATGAGCCAAAAGCAAAAGATAACGATTATAACAATTTTACCGAGCTTGATATGGACGAATACGGCAGACTTATCCCTGCCGAAAACCGTTTTCCGAGTGCTAAGGGCGGTCAGGGCTTTAAGCCTATTGCCGACTATGTTCACTCCCTCGGCTTAAAATTCGGAATTCATATTATGCGTGGTATTCCACGTCAGGCAGTGCACAAAAACACAAAAATAAAAGGCAGTAAATTTACTGCCCGTGAGGTTGCGCACCATTTCAGCGTATGCTCATGGAACACCGATATGTACGGAATGAAAAACTGCGAGGGTGCACAGGATTATTATAACAGCATATTTGAACTTTATGCTAAGTGGGGCGTTGATTTTATAAAGTGCGACGACATTGCGGTAACGGAATTTCGCCAATGGGATACGCCGTACAGCGCATATTATGAAATTGAAATGATTAGAAAAGCTATTGACAACTGCGGCAGAAATATGGTGCTTTCGCTCTCTCCCGGTCCTGCTAAAATCGAAAATGCAAAGCACCTTGCGCAAAACGCAAATATGTGGCGAATGACAGGCGATTTTTGGGATAAGTGGGACAAGCTTCACGATATGTTTGACAAATGCCTTTTGTGGCAAAACGAAGTTAAAAGCGGAAATTATCCGGACTGCGATATGCTACCGCTCGGCAAACTTTGCAAAAACTGTTCATATCACGGTCCTAAAGACAGATACACCCAATTCACAAGGTCTGAACAAATCACAATGATGAGCCTTTGGGGAATTTTTAAAAGTCCTCTTTTCTTCGGCGGCAATATGCCTGAAAACGACGAATGGACGCTTTCGCTTTTAACAAACGAAGAATATCTTAAAATGCACAAAGATTCAAACGGCGCACACCAGCATTACAGAAAAGAAACAAACGGCAAAGGTACCGTTATTTGGGTGGCGAACGGAAAGAAGTGTAAATATGCGGCACTTTTTAATACTAAAGATAAAAAAGCTAAAATCAAATTCAATTTAAGCGATGTTTTGATGCCTGATGAAAAATACAACATTTTTGACATTTGGGCAAAAAAAGAACTCGGCAAGTTCAAAAATTCATTTACTGCCAAGGTTGAACCTCACTCAGCCGTACTGATTAAAATATACAATTGACGAAAAATCCCTTCAGACTGTCGATAAAGTGGCTAAACTGCGCCGAATAAAATTAAATAAACCTTTTTGCCTCCCTTGCAAAGGGAGGTGGGTGCAACTTGTTGCACTCAGAGGGATTGGAAAAACGGCAAGGACATTGAGTCCTTGCCGTTTTTGGCGCTTTCCGTCTTTTGCTCGGGGGCAGTACCCACGTACAGCTCCCACTCGCAAAATACGAAATTTATCTCACTTTCTCGAAGTCTGACAGCGTGTAGAAATTTACTTATTTTTTTGTTCTCTTTTTTTCTTGGCTTTTTCAGTTTTAAGCTGTTGCTTCATTTCTTTTTGCTTAGCCTCAAGCTCCTTAGCCTTTTGCTCCTCAAGGCGTCTGTTTTCCTCATCACGTGCCTTTGCATCGTCATACATAGCCTTAATATCCTCATAATGCTTGTAATTCTCAGCCTGAACAATAAGCTTGCCTGCGTCAATATACGGCTTTGCAAGACGGTTGTAATACGAATTTTCATCCGTCGCCTTTTTAATTAAAGCCTCAATTTCCTTTCTTTCAGCCTTAAGCTTTGCCTTTTTTGCTTTAAGTCTTGATTCTGTATTCTTATCCTTAGCCTTTTTTGCTTTAGAAATTTCAGTTTCAAGTTCTGCCAAAGCGGCAAGATTGTCGTCCTCTTTTGCAAAAAGCTGTTCAAATACCGCATTATCAAAAGGAACAATTTTACCGCCTGCTTTTGCAATGGCTTTCTTGCTGTACTTTCTGTTTCTTGCTGTTTCGATTGCAGCGCTTCTTTCCTCTCTGTGCTTCTTGGTATCCTTCGGCATAGCCTTTGCATTTGCCATTGCACGTTCAAGTTCTTCGTCGCTTACATCTGACAAACCGTCAATTCCGTTTGCATAAATTCTTTTTGCCTCTTCAAGCCTAAGCTTCCATTCCTCACGGTCAAACTTTTCGACTTCTTCGTTTACCATTTTTGAAATTTCAATATTTTCGTTATATGCTATTGCATCTTTAAGTGCCTTTTTAGCTTGCTTTTTGGCAGCCTTGCCTTTGGCACTTTTAACTGCCTTTTTGAACGAATCAATATCTTTCGGCTTGGCATTTTTCATACTTTGCGCCTCTTCAATAACATCTATTGCATCAACAATATCTTTATCGTTAAGCACACCGTTGCCATAATCTTCAAACATTGCACGAAGTTTAAGTACCTTAACAATTGCACGCTGGCGAAGCTCCGTCATATCATAGAAGAAATACGGAATAAAGTTGAGCGTTGCGCCAATAACCGATAATATAACAATAACGACAAATGCTTTTTTGAAAATATCGTTAATATAAAGAACATTATAAGGCGAGTTCATTACTTCGCTGATTGATTTGCCTGTTATTGCCGATATTTCGCTTGCACGAGATGAAAGTGTGTTTTCATTAATACCGACCTTTTCGTATACAGCCGGCACAAGACCGCTTGTCAAAAGAGTAATAACCGTTCCTATAAGACCGACGGTTGAAAACATACCGTCAATTCTTTCTCCGGTCAAATATTGCTGATAATCACGAATATCGGCATTTACTGCGGGAGTCAAAATAACGCCGAATGAGCTCATAAGATAGTTACCGAAAAGAATAATTGCAATATATACAATCATTTTAGGTGGTTCTGCCTGAACAACGGGATAAAGCAAAAATAGAATTACGGCATTGAGCGCATTGGTGAAAATAAGCACCGCTTTTTTGCCCCACTTTTTAATACAAAACGGAGCGGCAAGCATTCCCCAAAGGTTAGCGTTTGCGACAACCATTGTGATTATTGTATAAAGTCCGGCGCCGACACCGTCTTCTTTTGTGTTATGGTACTGATAGCACCACTGGAGCATATTGCCGTATGTAGATTCAAGAAATCCTATCCAACCTGCAAGAGATATAACCCAGAAAAGCTTATTCTTTGCAACAGCACGAACGGCATCAAGAAATTTGATTTGCACAACGTGGCTTCTTGCCTGAACAATTTTTTCCTGAGTATTTGCAAAAATATATACAGAACAGATTACGCCGAGAATTGCGAAAGGCGGATAAAGAATTCTGTATAATTTCATATCATAAAGGTCATTGTTAGTTGCAACCTTTGCAACAAGCGGCAAAACAGCAGTTGCAATAGACGGAGCCATAGAATAAACAACAGACTTAATTGTTAAAACATTTGCTCTTTCCTGAGTATCCGGCGAAAGCACCATAATAAGGTTTTCATACGATTCATAAAAGAACATATAGAAAAATTGAAAACCGATATTAAACAAAAGAACGATAAGAGCCTTAACGTTTTGGCTTTCAATTTTTTCATACGGCACCATTACCATACCCACCACAAGCAAGCATGCCGGAAGCGCCATTGACAGCAAATAAGGTCGATACTTTCCCTGCTTACTTCTGGCATTATCAATAATATTAGCCCTTATTGCGGTGGCAGGAAAAGAAACAGCAATACTGATTGCATAAATAATATAAACCTTAGTCGGAGAAATACCGATAGCATTACCTATAATTACATTTGTAGTGCTCAACGTTAACTGCTGAACACAATAAATCAGGAAATAAATTCCTATTCCGCCGAAGGAATAAGCGAATATCTCCTTAAACGGCATATATCTGCCGGGCATAGGTCTTTTCCAATATACCTTTGCGTCAGAAAGAGTTTGTTTAATCTTTCCTATTTCCATAAAAATTAACCCCTTTTTCTTTTTGAGCTTTAGAAGTACATACTTTTTTCATTATAAGTATCTTAAATACTTCAAAGCCGTTCCAACTAAATATTATATAACATATTCACTTGTAATTAAATATAAAATACAGTATAATAGATACATATTTCGGAAACGGTGGAATAGAAATGTATCATAATAAATCTTTTTATTTAGGATATCAAAGCGAAAACAATTTATTTTTACCGAATGTAATAAGCGCTTTTAAAATTCTTGTAGATGAAAATTATTTTTATTTTATGGATGACGAGGAACGCAATTTGTATCCCAAAGGCACAGTAGCTTTTATTCGCTGCACGGCAGGCAACGGCAAAATCTATACAAAACACGGTGAATTTGAATTAAGCGAAAACGACTATATCTTTTTGAATTTCCACGATATTATCAAATACAAGGCTGTGGGGCAATTTTGGGGATACCGTTGGACTAACTTTACATATCACGGCTGCAAAGATTTTGTCCTTGGCAAAATAGGCAAAAGTGAGGTCAGCGACGACGAAGAAAAATATTTTGAAAAGCTTATAGGAATAGGTCAAAACGCTGAAATTTCAAACTATGTCAGTTTCATTTTTCTTGCATATTACTTTAATGTTTGCAGAAAAGAAGAAATAAGCGAAATTCTTAATCTTGACACCTCGCACCGCAGGCTGATTGACGATATTTGCTCATTTATATCGCAAAAATTATTTACGAAAATAACGGTTGACGCCGTGTCGGCATTTTTCAATATTACCCCTCGCAGACTTCACCAAATCTTTATCAAGGAACTTAATATTTCACCAAAAAAATATATAACCAAGAAGAAAATGGAGGAGGGTTACAGGCTGCTTGTTCAAACCTCTATGCCGATTAACAAAATAAGCGAATTATTATGTTTCAGCTCACCGTATCATTTTACAAATGAGTTCAAAAAAATTTTCAACCAAACGCCTACCCAAGTAAGAAATATCGAAAAATAAAGGAATGACTATATAGCACACTATATATTGTATATAATATACAATAATCGACTATTTTAAAAATTTGCTTTACAATTCGGGTGTAATATGCTATAATCTTTTCGCTGTAAACGAATTACACGGTTTCGGGGTTTAACTGCCTTGCAGTATTCACCTGCCCGTTACTGAGTTTTGCGTGATACGGCAAATAATATTAAATGAGGTGAAAATTATGACACAGGCTGAAAAGCAAGCAATTATCAAGGAGTATGCTACTCACGAGGGTGACACAGGTTCACCGGAAGTTCAGGTTGCAGTTCTTACAACAAGAATCAACGAGCTTACAGAGCATCTTAAGGTTCATAAGAAGGACCATCACTCAAGACGTGGTCTTTTAAAGATGGTTGGTCACAGAAGAAACCTTCTCGTATACCTTTACAATAAGGATATCGAAAGATACCGTGCTCTTATCAAAAAGCTTGGCATCCGTGATACACTCGACAGATAATTTGTCACTTAGGCAAGCATGGCTGACGGTCAATGCTTGCCTTGTTTACTTTTTTGTAATTTAAGGAGGCGCAGACAATAGTAGTAAACCGAGTATGTAAATTATAATTTGTGTATTGGGTTTATTACTATTGCACCTCCTTGATTAAATAAATAAAATTTAAAGAAATGAGGTACTAAAATGTTTTTCAAGAATTTTAAAGTTTGGGAAACCGAGCTTGCAGGCAGAAAGCTTACACTTGAAACAGGCAAAATGGCAGGCCTTGCAAATGCTTCTATTATGGCTCGCTACGGCGAAACAGAAGTTCTTTGCACAGTAACAGCGTCTGCAAAGCCACGTGAGGGCGTTGACTTCTTCCCTCTTTCGGTTGACTATGAGGAAAAAATGTATGCGGTAGGCAAAATTCCGGGTTCATTCCTTCGCAGAGAAGGCAGAGCAGGAGAAAAGGCAATTCTTACATCCCGTTGTATTGACCGTCCTATCCGTCCGCTTTTCCCAAAAGATTTAAGAAACGATTGCTCAGTTGTTGCAACAGTTATGTCAGTTGACCCTGACTGCTCACCTGAGATTACTGCCGCTATCGGTGTATCTGCCGCTATCGCTATTTCGGATATCCCTTGGGCAGGTCCTATATCTTCGGTAAACGTCGGCCTTGTTGACGGCGAAATCGTTATCAACCCAACTCTTGAGCAAAGAGCAAAGACTGACCTTACACTTACAGTTGCATCAACAGCTGACCTTGTTGCTATGATTGAAGCAGGCGGCAACGAAATTGATGATGAAACTATGTTTAATGCTATTATGGCAGGTCACGAAGAAAACAAGAAGATTGTTAAGTTTATTCAAGGCATCGTTGACGAAGTCGGCAAGCCTAAGTTTGAATATGAATCATCAGACCCTGATCCTGAAATTATGAAGGAAATTGAGGACTTCTGTATTGAGGACGTAAAGAAAGCTCTTGACACAGATGACAAGCTTGTTCGTGACGAGGCTCTTCTTCCTATTTATAATGCAGTTCACGAGAAGTTTGACGAAAGATTTGAGGGCAACGAGGGCAAGATTGAAGAAATTATGTATCTTGTTCAAAAGCACGTTGTTCGTGCTTGGCTTAAGGACGAGCACAAGAGAGTTGACGGCAGAGGCATTGACGAAATCCGTCCTCTTAACGCAGAGATTGACCTTCTTTCAAGAGCACACGGCTCAGGTCTTTTCACAAGAGGTCAAACACAGGTACTTTCAGTTACTACTCTCGGTCCTATGTCAGACGCTCAGCTTCTTGACGGTCTTGACGAGCAGACTGAAAAGAGATATATCCATCACTACAACTTCCCGTCATACTCTGTAGGCGAAACAAAGCCTTCAAGAGGACCGGGCAGACGTGAAATCGGTCACGGTGCACTTGCTGAAAAAGCACTTGTTCCTGTTCTTCCGTCAGTTGATGAATTCCCTTATGCAATCAGAGTTGTATCTGAAGTTCTTTCATCAAACGGCTCAACTTCGCAAGGCTCAATCTGCGGCTCTACTCTTTCACTTATGGCTGCAGGCGTTCCTATCAAGGCTCCCGTTGCAGGTATCAGCTGCGGTCTTATCACAGGCGACGACGGCGTATACGGCGACTTTATGACAATGGTTGACATTCAGGGTCTTGAAGATTTCTACGGCGATATGGACTTCAAGGTTGCAGGTACTAAGAAGGGTATCACTGCAATTCAGATGGACCTTAAAGTTCACGGTCTTACTCCTGAAATCATCAAGGAAGCTTTTGCTAAGACTCATAAGGCAAGAAATTACATTCTTGATGAAATTATGCTTCCATGCATCAGCGAGCCGAGAAAAGAGCTTTCAAAGTATGCTCCTAAGATGTATACACTTTCCATCAACCCTGACAAGATTGGCGATGTTATCGGCAAGGGCGGCAAGGTTATTCAGGAAATTCAGGCTGACTACGATGTTAAGATTAACATTGAAGAGGACGGCAGAGTATATATCAGCGGCATTGACGCAGACAAGTGCAAGGGTGCTGTTGAAATTGTTAAGCTTATTGCTACCGACCCTGAGGTTGGTTCATTCTACAACGGTGTTGTAACAAGAATTATGAACTTCGGCGCATTCGTTGAAATTGCACCGGGCAAGGAAGGTCTTGTTCATATCTCTCGCCTTGATGTTAAGAGAACGGAAAAGGTTGAGGACGTTGTAAACGTCGGCGATTCCGTTATCGTTAAATGTATTGAAATTGACGACCAGGGCAGAATCAATCTTTCAAGAAGAGATGCTTTAATCGAACTTGAGGGAATGAAACCTGAAAACGAAATTGACGAAACACCGAGAAAGCCACGCAGAGATAATCACAGACGTGACAATAACAGAAAGTAATTAATCCTTCAATAAACCAAAATGACTGTCGGAGAAATCCGACAGTCATTTTTTATTATATACAATTAATAAGTATATATTGAAGCATTTGAATAAGTGACTTTTTCTTTGCCCGAAGCGTCTTTTGTTACAACAAACGCTCTTGCGCCGATATTGCCGCTCATTGCGATAAGGCCATAATTAAGGCCGATTTGATTAGAAGATTTTTTGTTATAAATAACCTTAATCGTTCCCGGATTTGCACCTGAGGCGCTCTTGCCTACATTTTCAAGAGTCAAATCAGAAGCTAATGCATTTTTACCGTAAATAAAGCCTTGCTTTTCAACCGTTTCGCCGTCTGCAATTGAGCGTGTTGCAATAAACAAAACGTCAGGCGCCTGACTTGACGGACGATTCGTGGATATAATTGCGATTTGAGTTTTAACTTCTTCGCTCTTGTCCTCAACTGCCGTCAATTCAATATTTGCGGCACAATAAAATGTATATTTTTCGCCGTATGCAACTGTAGAATCGCCTATTTTCCACGAGGTTACACCCTGCTTGCCGACAGTAACCTTTGCATCATAAGAAACACCCGTTGCAATATCCTGATATTCTTTGCCGCCAACGCTTATTGTTGCGCCGTTCGCTTTGATAGTGTATGTTTGCGACACGTCTTTCGTATAATTAGCTCTAATCGTTTTTCCGTCAGTCAAGGATGAAATTTGATTTTCGCTTATCGACCATTCCGAGAACAAATATCCCGGATAAATCGGCGCCTGCGGAATAACTACGTCTTTGCCGTCACTTACAGTTTGGTTTGAAATCACATTGCCGTACAAATCAACGAATACTACAGTAAACTTCGTTTCTTCGCTCTTAATAAAGAGTGGTGTAAACGTCATATTATCCGTAGCGGTTGTTATATACTCCTCATCTATAGAAACAAGTTTATTGCCCTGTTTCCAACCCAAAAATTCAGCCCCTGCATTTGCAACCGCTTTAAGGGTAATGCTTGAATTTTTATCAATACTTACGCTCTTGCCATGCGTTGTATCAATACCGTTAAGGCTTGTTTTACCAAGGTCGGATTTAACAACCGTGATTGAAACAGCGTCAGGTCTGACATTAGGCAAAATCTCATAATGAGCATAAAGAGTAACGCCGTCTGAAATTTCTTCTACAATATAATCACTTGTAATTTGAATTCCGCCGTCAATTTCAGTAAACCAACCTACAAATTTATAAGTATAATTCTCATCATAATAATTGTTGCCGTCGATGTTTCCTATTTTTTCACCGACAGGGAAATATCTTATACCCGATTGCTGACCTGCTAATGAATTGTCAAAATTAATGCCGACAAGCTTGGTACTCCAAACAGCATAGAAAGTAACATTTTCATTCAAAAATTCATTGCTGTCAATTTTTTCGCCGGCGAATAAGTCAACCATATCCGGTTCAGGGTCAACGCTCCAACCGAGAAAATACTTTTTAATAAAATCTTGGCTGTAAAAATCGCCTAAATCAAGCGGAGATTTAACGGTATATGTAAAATTATTATAATATCCCGTATCAACAGCAGTTTGAGTTGCGGTAAACTGATATTTAACCTCAAATTTTTCCGCTTCTTTTAAAACAGGATAGAGTTTTACAATTTCATCCTGTTTATTTCCGAGATTTTTATATTCGGCATTTTCGTTATATTCAATATCATCTGCATTTGCATTTCTTGCCCAACCTGCGCAAATATATCTTTCGTCAAAATTAGCGTTAATGCTTGAATACTTAGGAGTTGTTATGTTGGTGTCATAGTTGATGTTTTTATGAATTTGGAGCAAATTGCCGTCATTATCATAATAATAAACATTATATGATACAGGGCTTAAAACTGCATAAAGGTCAACTCTTTCGCTTGCACTTGCAACAAAAATTTTCGCCCCGTCTTTATAAACGACCTTTCCCTGCGGTACAGTTGCCCAACCTTCAAACACGTAACCTTCAGGCGCAATGTTCATTGACTGAGCTGTGTTAAGCGTAACAGTTGAATTATTATCAACTGTCTGAGAAAAATGCAGGTTTCCGTTTATATAGTATTTAATTACCGCTTTGCTGTCATTTTTTACATAAACAGGATATAACGCAACAGAATTTGATGTGGAAAACTGCTTATATATAGATTGACAATCGGTATACGCAACAGTCGTTGAATTAATTGCAGTTGACCAACCGACAAAAATTGAATCAAGCTTAGAATTCTTTACTCCGAGTTCCTCGGCAGACATAAGATTTTGCGCCACGTCATAAGTAAATGTTTGGGTGGTTATCTTAGAGCCGCTTGTATCATAAAAAGTAAAAGTATATGTTATCGGAGTCCAAGTTGCCGTCAACTTAATTTCATCCTTGCCAAAAGGAACAATACTTTTGCTTCTTATCGCATTTGAATTTTCGTCAACCCAGCCTGTAAATCTGTAACCGTCCTTCTTTGGTACAGGCAAAATTCCGAATTCGTCGCCTGCCGCAACTTTCATACTTGTTTTTGAAACCGTACCGCCGTTAGGGTCGAAAATCGCCGTTGCACTTTGAGTTTTAACTACAGTAATCGTAAAGGTGCAAGGAATACTTTGCGTTCTGACATTAAGCCTGTAATTTCCCTTTTTAAGATTAGCGGTGATTCTTGCATATCCGCCGTTTTTCAAATTGTCTGAGGTTGCAATCGTTTTTCCGTCGTTATCTTTAAGCGTTATTGTAAGCCCTGTTGTGCCGACTTTAATAAGATAATCATAATCTTCGTCTGCACAAAAACCCGAATAATAGCTTGCAGGGTCAGCGCCGATTGAAGAAATATTAACGGTTTTGGTTTCGCCGACTGTAACTTCGGTATATCCGAGCCAAAGAGCGTAAATATTAATGTTTGCGCCCTGCGAATCGTGCAAACCCTTAAGCGCCTGACCGTCTTTATATTTAATATCCGCCTCGTTTTTTGAAGTGCTCCAACCGAGGAAACGCTTATCTTTTGCGATGTCGGGAGCAATATCTGCCGCATTGGGCAATATAAATTCCTCGTCATACTTTACGGAATATGATTTATCCAGCCAAACACGGCTGCCTACCACACTATATAATGTAATAGTATATGTTATAGGAACGTACCTTGCGGTAAGAGTAATATCGCCGTCAAAGTTATAAACGGTATCCACCGTTACTTCTTCTCCGCTTTCGGTAAACCAACCGTTAAAAGTATATCCAACTTTCTTTGCAGACGGGAAGTCGCCGTATTCGCCTATCTTTTCGCCGTAATCAACCTGAAACTTACTCTCGCCGGTAAGCCTGCCGCCGTCAGCATCAAAAGTAACGGTACGTACCTCACCGCCATAGATTGCATGCAAAATATGGTCTGCCGGATAAACAAGGCAATCAAAATCAATTTCTCTTTTGCTTTCACTTTCCCAACCCTTAAAAACGTAATTATCCGATTTGCAGTCAGGGAGTTCGCCGTAACTGTCGCCTACAGTATATGTAGCATTTGCTATCTCGCACTTGCCGTCGCCTGCGTCAAAAGTAACGGTTACACTGCCTGTATTGTTTGTATAATTAAGACCGTAATCCTTTGCATATTGTTCTGCACAAGAACCCGACGGAGTAATTATATATACATTTTTTATGCCTTGTGAATCAAGCATACAGCCATCGTCAAATTTCGTAACGGAAGCCGGAATATACATAAGTGTAAGATTTTCGCAAGATGCAAAAGCGTCTACAAAAATATATACATCTGCTCCGTCCTCAATCTTAACGCTTTGAAGAGCTCGGCAGCCGTAAAACGCATTGTTTAAAATCGTTTCGAGCGACTTAGGAAGATTAATACTTTTAATTCCCTCACAGCAGAAAAATGCCGACTGCTCAATCGAAACAACATCGCTCAACTTTATTGCTTTTATTTTTGCATCCTTTGTAAATGCAAATCTGCCTATCGTCTTAGCCGTGGTTTCAACATATTCAAGAGAAAGGCAACTTGCAAATGCATAATCGCCGATAGTTTCGCAATTGTTTGCAACAAGTTTTTCAATATTCGATTTGCTGAAAGCGTATTTACCTATTGTTTGAACGCTTGATAAATCGGCGGTGCGAATATATGTATTGTAAAACGCATAATCACCGATTGTTTTAACATTTTTCAAATTGATTTTATCAAGCACCGTATTTCTAAACGCATCTTTGCCTATTTCCTCAACAGTTGAAGAAAGCGAAACACTTGTAATGTCAAAATCCATAAACAAGGCTGTTCCGATTTTGGTTACACCCTCGCCTACAACGACATTTTGCGCACCGTTTACAACCTCTTGATATTTTTCATCACCGAATGCCGTATCCATGTCGCTCGCTTCACCTGTTCCGTTTATGTAAACAGTATGTGTTTTTTCATCATAAACGTACTCGCACGTATCGGCATATGCTGAAAAGCTCATACCGAACGTCATACTTATCATCATTAAAAATGATAAGAAAATGCTTAATGATTTTCTAATTCTTTTCATAAATATACCCCCTCTAATTTATCGAAAAAAATCGACAGTTGTTCATTTATATTCTATCAAAAACGCTCATTCAAGTCAATTAATTTTTCAAAAGCGTTCAAATAATATGAATTTTTCAAGATATATTGACTTTATACTAATGATACTGCCTTATTTTCAAAAAAAATAAAGATACCCCCTCGTCGTTATTATAATTCCGTAGCGGAATTTTGTCAAGCCTTGCAGGCAATATAATTTGAGTATAGAAAATGATGAGTTAAAGCATTTTTGGCGGTGTTATTATGAAAACGAGAAAAAAACCTTACGGCAACTGCAACATGGTAGGCAAAAATATTGAAAGGCTTAGGCTTGAGCAGGGAATCAAGCAAAAGGATTTTATATCAAAACTTCAGGTTTACGGGCTTGACATTAATCCGACAAGCTATTCCAAACTTGAGGGGCAGGTACGCCTTGCGACAGACAAGGAAGTTTTTTACTGCGCAAAGATTTTAGGAGTTAAGGCACAGGAACTTTTCGAGGAGGAATAAGACTGTAACACAATCATTTCTTTTTTTGATACAGATTTTGTTATTTTATTGACAAAATTTGTAATAGTGATATAATTGTATTTGTACGTTTTTAGGAAATTAAATCAAAAAATTACGCTTTGCGTAACGGAGGAAAAATTATGAATATTTTTATGATTGGCGGCACAGGCCTTCTTGGCTGCGAAGCTGCAACCCAGCTTATCAAAATGGGTCACAAAGTAACAAGTGTTGCTTTGCCACCGCTTCCTCAGGGTGCTCCTATTCCTGAAGAAATGAAAATCGTTTTCGGCGATATTAACAAAAAGAGCAACGAAGAAATTGAAGAAATGCTCAAGGGCAACGATGTATTCATCTATGCCGCAGGTGTTGATGAGAGAGTTGAATTCCCTCATCCTGTTATGGATTATTATGACAAGTTCAACAACGCTCCTCTTAGAAGAATCTTCCCTCTTTGCAAAAAAGTCGGCGTTAAGAGAGCAGTAGTTCTCGGCTCATACTTTGCTTATCTTACAAAGAGCAGGCCTGATATGGGACTTCAGCAGAGAAACCCGTATTTCAAGGCAAGAATGATGCAAGAGGATATCTGCAAGAATGCTGTTGACGACAACTTCTCAACTTGCGTACTTGAACTTCCTTACATTTTCGGCACACAGCCGGGCAGAAAGCCTGTATGGACTATCCTTATTGAGCAGCTCAAGGCTATGGACAGCCTTCCGTTCACCCTTTATCCAAAGGGAGGTACTGCAATGCTTACTTGCCGTCAGGTAGGTCAGGCTATCGCAGGTGCTGCTGTTAGGGAAAAGGCAGGCTTTGAGGCAATCCCTGTTGCTATGTATAATATGAAATGGGATAAATTCCTTAAAATCGTTTACGAAGCAAGAGGTATGGGTCCTGACAGAAAGATTGTCGGCGTTCAGCCTTGGATGATGAAGCTTGGTATGATTGGCATTGCCAAGGATTACAAAAAGAGAGGCATTGAGTCAGGTATGGACCCATTCAACCTTCCTGATATTATGAACCTCGACCTCTTTATTAACAACCAGTATACTAAGGAACTCGGCGTTCAGGAAGACGATATTGAAGAAGCAATTGCTGATTCAATCCGTGTTTCTCAGGCATCATACGACGGCAAGGTTAAACTTCTTGAAATGAAGGGCGAATAACGTCGAAAGAAATTCCGTGTTTGAATAAATTTTTTCAAAATTTATAATAAACACTCCGTTCCTTTCTCCTTTTCCCCAAAAGGCTCACGCTTTTCGGGGGCCCCGAATATTAAAGAGGCTACACTTTAATTATCATTACATAACAAAAAAACCAAGGATTTAACGTCCTTGGTTTTTTTGTTACCGATTTTTTGAATTGATATGATTTTTAAGCACAAGATTTATATATTGTGAAAGCGAACGGTCATCACATTCCGCCTCATATTTAATCTTTTCCAGAATGTCGGCGTCAATTGTTATGCTTATTTTTTCCTTAAGCGGTTTCAATGGCTTCATTTTGTCGCATCTCCTAATATATAATATCCTTTGGTCAATGAGATTATACTATAAAATAGTATTTTGCATTGACAAGTAGGATAAAGTAGGATAAAATAGGATTGATTTAAAGTTTATTTTATCAAATTCAGGCTTTAAATTTTAGGAGGTAGAATATGAAAAAGAAAGCCATTATTTCAGCAGTGGCGGGTGTGATTATTGTGCTTGTGGGAATTATAGTATTCCTGCTTGTTAAAGGGCACTCTCCTGCCGACACAAAGGAAAAAACAACGCTCAAAAACGAAACGGGTGTAACAGTTGAGCAAGCGTCAATCAGCTTTGCAAATATGAAGCTTGATAACGACAAACTACACCTTACAGATGAGCAAAAAGAAGTTTTAAAATACTTTGATAATGATTATTTTGACATTCAGGATTATGATTCTCTTCAAAGATATCCCGACGTTTACAAGGGTGCGCAAATCAGCTTTGGTGCTTATGTAAAAAAGATAGTCAAATCAACCGATACTGATTATGAAATTCTTGTTGATACATTTTACAGTGGTGATTTAGGCTACTTTGAGGATGCGGTTAAAGACAGATTAAAGGGCGACTATATAGTAATCAAGGGCAAGCAGACCAGTAAAAGGCTGATTGAAGGCGACGCAATAAATGTTTACGGTAAATATACAAGCGTCGATACATATACTGTAGACGGCAAAAGCTACACCGTACCTACAGTCAATGTTTACAACACAAGTGACGTAAAGCGCTTTGACCTTGACACAATCAAAAAGGTTGCAACGTACATTTTTGGTCCTGACATCAAGCTCAGCAATCCCAACAAGGACAGTATGGTTACTTGGTTTTATTCATACCTTGTAACGCTTGACAATCAGTCTAACGATAATTTCAAAAGTTTTGTATTCTCTCAGGAATCCGGCTTTGTTTCCGATTTAAGAAATTTCGGCGACGACAGTTACGGCTCTCGCCTGCTTTATATTGCTGCGGATTTGGAGCATTACTTAATAACGGTTTACGACAAGGACACAAAGATTATGAACCTTGAATATTACGACAAGGATTTGAAAAAGCTTTGGAGCCGTGAATTTGAGGACGTAACCGACTTCCCTATGGACTACACGAGCGACGAAATAATGCTTGTTGCCGACAATGACCTTTATGTAATCAATACAAAGGACGGCAAGGACAAAATCGAGCCGACCTTTGTTGGTGAAAAGGTCAGGGTTATTATGGCAGACGACGGTGCAATCCTTATCAGCAAGACTAAAAAGGATTTGGTAACCAAGGTTGACAAAAAGGGCAAGATTGTTTGGTCAATCGACGCTAAGTACAGCATTTTGAACAACAGCGACGATGCTTATTATGACAGCGCAAACAACAATATTAACGGCTTGCAGGTTATAAACGGCAATTACGTTTTATCCTACAACGGCGACGACGGCAGTCAAAAAGACGAAAACGAATATAACTTCGGGGTGGGCACTTGCTATCTTGTTTTCGACAAGGACGGAAACATCATTCTTGAAGAGCTTGAAGAAAAAAAGACTGACAACGGCAATGACGAGGAAGCCTATACCGAAAATTATGACGAAGAAAGCTATTAATAAGGAGAGAATATAATGAAAAAATTATCAGCATTAGTTTTATCATTAATTATGATAATGACGTCGGTTTTTATCGTTCCGCTCACCGCACAGGCAGATGAAAGTGGCAATACGACATCTGATTTGCCTATATCGGGTACGGAAAATGTGTCATTTAAAAATATATCAGATAATAATTGGGAGTATGATATACGATATTATAAAGTGACAATCCCGTCAGCCGGCACATTTGTTTTAAATATTAACGCAACACTTGCAGGAGATGACGATGATGGTGTATTTAGCATTTCACTTACCGATGAAAATGCCGACTATTCTCTAATAAGCGGATTAAAAGGATATGTAAATGAAACAATTGAATATGATTTACTTGCAGGAGATTATACTTTTAGATTTGTTACAAACGGAAATGACTGCCCTGTAAATTGTACATTTACCACTTCTTTTACGAAAAAGACACAATCGTTTTATGCTGACAAAAGCACAAAAACATCAAATTTAGCAAAGGCTAATGAAATTAAACTTGACACAATGTATTATGGATTGATGCCCGGAAGCACAAGAAACGGTTGGGGAGGTCAAAAAATCGGCTACAAATTTAATTTCAGCGGCGGTGATTTATTCATTTTATATAACACCGAAAGGGATAGAAAACGCACCAAAGATTACTACATCGATTTGTATGATGAAAACGGCAAGACGATTTATAATACTTCTATATGGGACAATGAGAAACAAAATTTTGTAAACACCGTCGGTGATTGCATATATTTCAAAGATTTAAAAGCAGGATTGTATTTTATATCTTTTCAAGAATTTTACGGTCAATTCAATTTCCTTGTAACAAATAATTTGAACCAATATCAACCCAAACCGCCTATGCCTGAGCCTGTCTTACCTCAGCCGACGCCGCAGCCTACCGTGCCTACCCAAGCACCAACGCAAACAGCAACAAAAATTACCAATCCGAAAAAGGCAAAAATCAAAAAGGTTAAAGGCTATAAAAAGGCGTTAGAGGTAAGATATGCAAAGGTAAGCGGTGCAAGCGGATATCAAATTCAGGTTGCGACCGACAAGAAATTCAAGAAAAACAAGAAAACCGTTACCGCAAAGAAAAGCAAAACAAAGGTTAAAATCAGCAAATTAAAGAAAAAGAAAAAATATTACGTTCGAGTTCGTGCTTACAAAAACGTATCGGGCAAAAAGGTTTACGGCGCATGGAGCAAAGTGAAAACCGTTAAAACCAAATAAAACCACAAAACAAAAAGCAAGGAGTGTTTCCTTGCTTTTTTATATTATCTTTATTCTTGCTCGATTATCGGCGGAATGAAATTTTCTATCGCATTGCGAAGCTTTGGGTGGCGAATTACAAAATGAATTGCCGGAGCCTTGCCCTTTGAAACCATAGCCCATTGCTCCTCGTGAATTAAGATTTGCAAATTATGAAAGGTTTGAAATGCGCCAAGCTTTAATAAGTAATTTGCATTTTGCTTTGCAAAAGCCTTTGTTTGACTGAGATGCGCCGCATATTCAGTTTCGGTGTAATTTAAATCTTTTTCGCAAAATACGCCTGAAAGCTGAAGCGACGGAGGATTTTTTTCAAATTCATCAGGTGAAATGTCCGGTATTTCCTCCTCGATTGTTTCGTTTTCAAGAATAGTAATAATTCTTTTCTTTTGCGATTGGGCATATTTTTTTATTTTTTGTTTTTGCTCATTGTCAACGTCGTATCTTGCAAGAATACTCTCCAAAAGTTCTTCGTTCATCGTATAAAGCGGCAGGGTTGACAAAATACTTCTTCGCTTACCTTTCTTTGCGCTGTCATTAGTTAAAAATGTGTTTAGCTCATTTTCACGCTCACTGCGGTAAATATCCATAAGCAAACTTGCATTTTTAAGCATTTCATCAGCTCGCTTTTGATAATATTCAACCTCACGCTTCGACTTTGTGAGATAATACCTGCCGTCGGCGTGATATCCCGAAATTGCTTCGCCCGAAAGAGCCGCCGCACCCGATACCTTTAGAAGATGCAAGAAAGTATTATTTTGAATATTTTTGAAATAATAGGGTGAAATCTGCCCTGTCATATACATGGGAATCCAGCTTTCAAGACCGAGCATCATCTCGTCAAAGGAGCGGTCAAGATTATGAATTTGGTTAAGGTGCAAACCTTTTTTCAGCATCATTGCCATACCGAACATCCACTTTTTCGGAAATTCGGGGTCTTTTGCCATTTCCCTCATGGGCATATCGCTATACATAGTCACGCAAGCCATAGATTTTGAAAGAACAGTCGCTTTTAAAAAATCAAGCTCGCTTTCCATCATTTCCGCAATACCATAATAGCTTTTTGAACTCGGAATTTGAAACGGCAGGGTCATAACCTTTAATTCATCAAACTTAATAACCTTAATATATTCGTTCAAGTCAAAATCATCAAGCTTATTGAGGAATTTTGATATACTGTCGCCGCAAATTTGCTGTGCCTGCTGCTTTAAAAGCCAACTTTTAACTTTTATGTGACGGGCAGACAAGTCGGAAATTTCATCGACGTTGCAATTTATCAACTCTGCCACAGCGCTTATTTCCGATTCGCTCTGCATTTTCCTTGCCACAAAAGAAGCAACGGATGAAGCAAACGCTTCGGCATTGCCGGGGTTTCTTGTGCCGTTTCTTATGCGAAAAATTGCGGACGAATCGTAATTTGTATATCGGCAAAGCTGAGTCAAATTAATATTAAGTACCGAAATAAGAGTGTTGAAATTTCGGCGCAGGCATTCCTTATCTATTGACACAAAATCCTCACACTCGGCAAAGGACTCCATTACAGAATTATATGTAATATCTTCTATCCCCTTTTGAGCGGCAAGCTGTTCAACGGCGGCACACAGGCTTTCAAACGTTTTTCCGAGTTCGGGCACACGCTCGCCGTTTCTGTATCGACTCAAAGACGATGCCGATATACCCGACAAATTGCAAATATCCTTGCCCGTGCAGGAAAGGCGTTCAATATACTCATTCAGTTTTTCGGCAAATTTCATAATCATCTCTCCAATCGGATTAATTCAATATTATTATATCGAATTTTCTTATTAAAGAAAAGGGTAATCCGCGCTAAAATTTCCGAACAGTCAATTGCCGCTTTTGAAAATCTGCTATAATATTGCAATTTACTATGATAAAATTATAATGCGGAGAAAAAAACAGCCGCAGAAAGGGGAATTTGGTATGAAAACAAAATCTAAAAAAGTTCTGACGTTGCTTCTTGCACTTGTTATGGTGGTTTCGTCAGTTCCGATAACAGCGCTTGCAACAGACAATGAAGAGCAAACTATTCTTGAAACAAAGATTGAAAACGTAAAGTTCGACTATCAAAAAGGCGAAGCCTTTCAGGCATCAGCCACGGTAATAGACGCAGACCGAGATAAATATGAGATTGAATATGAATGCTGGCAGGAATTTGAAGGAAACGACCCTGTTGCCGCTTGGTATTCCGACGGCGCTTCGCACGGCTCTTTACCTGCGCTTACAAGCTTTGAAAGTAACAAAAAGTACGTCTATTCCATTATGCTAAAGCCAAAGCAAGGATATACTTTCAGCATTTACGTTACTATGGAAGTAAACGGAAAACGTGTTTCCACAACTTTAAGCAGTAATCATCTGTACGGCACCGGCGTTAAGACACTTGAAACATTAAAGCAAATAACTGCAGCAGATATAGAAAACGTAAAATTCGACTATGAACACGGCAATACGCCTGAGGCTTCAGCCACAGCACCAATCACAGACCAAGACAAATATACTGTTTCCTACGAGTGCTGGGCAAAAATGGAGAATATTGATGAATACACCTCTGTTCCAGCGCAATATTGGTATTCAGACGACAGCTGGTATCAGGAAGATGACGTACGTCTTAACACCTTTGACAAGGACGGCAAATACGATTATTCAATTCGCCTAAAAGCCAAGAAAGGCTACTGCTTCAGCGACAGCATTACGGCAGATAACATAACCCTAAACGGCAAGAGCCTGCCCGAAGGCTCGTATGTGCTTGTGCTTGACGAGGGCGAAACCTGCATAATAAGCTATGGCAGATACATACGCACTTTACGGTCTGTCGAAACAGTTTATTTAAACGGAATTTCAACCTATTTCTTTGCAAATGAATCGCCAAGTTTTGGCGGTTACTCCGCTTCCGCTTTCTATGATATCAATTATCAAAACTGGGAAGAAAAAGACAACAGGAGCGTTGGCATTTCATCAAATGAAAGCGAAAATGCGAGATATAATCAGCTTATCACAGGCTTTGAATACTCAAAGACATATATTTACGGTGTGTCTTTTAAAATTGAGGAATTAGGTTTTGAAGAAGGATATCGCTTTAACAACAATACGAAGTTATATATCAATAATGAGGAAATTACGCTCACTCCCGACCAAGTGGAAGTATCTTCAGACGGTATGTCAATTCATTTCAAGGACGTTTTGACTATGACGCCGCAGCCGGAAAATCCCACACCACCGCAACCGGAAAATCCCACACCGCCGCAACCAACCGTACCTGAAGTTCCTGCAAACACTCAGCCGACAGCACCTACACCTACACAGCCCACACAAGCAACAACTACGCAAACAGCAACAAAAATTACCAAGCCGAAAAAGGCAAAAATCAAAAAGGTTAAAGGCTATAAAAAGGCGTTAGAGGTAAGATATGCAAAGGTAAGCGGTGCAAGCGGATATCAAATTCAGGTTGCGACCGACAAGAAATTCAAGAAAAACAAGAAAACCGTTACCGCAAAGAAAAGCAAAACAAAGGTTAAAATCAGCAAATTAAAGAAAAAGAAAAAATATTACGTTCGAGTTCGTGCTTACAAAAACGTATCGGGCAAAAAGGTTTACGGCGCATGGAGCAAAGTGAAAACCGTTAAAACCAAATAAACAATAAAGACAAAAAGGAAGAACAAAATTTGTTCTTCCTTTTTTTAGATTTTATACGATATTTTATTGATTATTCGTCGCTTTCTTGCCCGTATTTACGACAAATTGAGCGTGGCAATGAGGGCAGGTCACGTTGATTTTGCCCTTATGGCGAGGGAGGCGAAGCGTTTTTTTACAACCCTTGCACTTAACGAACTTATGAGTTTTGCGTTGCTTGAATTTATCGTTTTGAAATTTGAAAAAGCCCTTAACGCTGTTTTCAAACTTAAGCCACTTTGCATTTTCCGCTCTGCGAGCCTCGATATTTTTTGAAAAAACTCTGAAAATTGCGAAAACAACAAGCACAAAAGCCATAATCTCAATCGCATAATATGTTATTTTTGACACCTTGTAAAAAGCATTTGCCAAAAGAATTATGACAAAGAAAAAGATTAAAAGCACGCTCCAAAGCTTATCAATGCCGTATCTGCCTATCATAAATTGCTGAAACTTATATGCCTGTTTTCTAAAAAATTCTTTCATAATTTTCACCTTTATTGATTATATGCACCGCCGTTGGGACTGCCGAAATAGTCCGACGCATTTGAACTTTCATTTGAACCGTCGCTCGAATTGCCGAAATCCTGCGACTGAGAGTACGAGTTTCCGTTATTAAAATGCGGTGTATAGTAGTAAGTTCTTGACGCAAACAAGCCGCTGATAAGACTAACAACAATCCTGATTATAATTATAATAAGGATAATTTTTAAAATTCTTGAAACACAACCGCCACGCCTTGCGGTATATGTGCGTGTGTTTTGATTAGGACTGGTATAAGTGTAGGTATGCGCACCGCCCATATCGCCGAAATCGAAAAAGCTTGAAAACGGGTCCTTTTTAAGCGGATTAATGCCGTTTGTAATATCGCTGTATGCCTGATGATACGTCATATTATCAGGCTCCTTTGCATAAGCGGTACGGATATGGTCCTGCGCAACATTCCACTTGCCGACTGCCACATTAGCAAGCGCTGAAAGATAATACCAGCGGGCATTTCTGTCCTCAATAGTATTGAGCAAATTAATTGCCTGAGTGTATTGCCCCGTATTTATAAACTGCGCAACAGATTTTAAATAATCGGGTGCACTGTTTGCATTTGCTTTAGCCCTCGTGCCGCTAAACGGAGAATAATATTCACTTTGATTAGCCGTGCCGTTTTTAATTTGGTCATAAGCCGCATTGATTTGCGACATTTTTTCCTCGGCTTCTTTATCGTTTGGATTAAGGTCGGGATGATACTTTTTAGCAAGCTTTTTATATGCCTTTGTGCATTCTTCAACGCTTGCCCCGTCCGGCACTCCCAAAACCTTATAAGGATTAGTTATCATATATATTCCTCAATAATTGATTTTATCAAATGTTACCACGCAATTTTTAAGACGTTATTAACAAATAAAGTATAAGCCTTAAACAATAGTTTAAACATTTTTATTGAAATTTTTAACTTATTTTGGTAGTATATTATAGTAATAAATAACAACGGAGGTTTTAAGCATTATGTATCCTATTTTGCTTACTCTGGGTGAAAATATCGACAAGGTTTTTTCATCCTTTGATTTGTGGGTTTTCCACTTTTTCGGCTCAATGCAATGCACATTTCTAACATACGTTGCAAAATTTTTCACAACCTTTGGCGACGAGGGATTTATAATTCCGCTTGTTGTTGTGGGCGCAGTTCTTTGCTTATTTAAAAGAACGAGAAAATTCGGCTTATCTCTTATTTTCGCAGTAGTCATCGGCACACTTGTTACAAACATTGTGGTTAAACCTATGGCGCTTAGAGTAAGGCCTTACAATACGCTTCAGGGCAACGCAGATTATTGGAAATGGTATATCGGCGCCGGCGCACTCAGCGAGAGCGACTATTCATTCCCGTCGGGTCACACAACAGGCGCTTTTGAAGTCGCAACGGCACTTTTCCTCTGCTTCAAGAGCGAGAAAAAGAAAATTGCTTATCTTTTCCCTGTAATTGCACTTTGCACAATGGGCAGCCGTGTTTACCTTATGGTGCATTATGCAACAGATGTACTTGCAGGTCTTGTGGTAGGTATTGTTGCAGGCGTGCTTGGCTATCTCATTGCTAAGTTTATCGTTAAATTTATTTTTGAAAAGACGAAGCTTGATAATATTGATTTAGGCAAAGTTCTTAAAAAGATAACTGACAAAACAAACAGCAAAGCCGCACCGGTTGCAATCGTTCTTGCAATAGTTTGCATCTTCCTTTATGCATTTATTCCAAGCCTTACGGAGGGCGGCGACAAGGCAATCAGATGCGCATACAACGGCGAATACGATTGCTACAACGAGGCAAGAGTTGACGATAAGGATTATCCGCCGATTGACGGCAAAAATTATTGCAAAATCCATTGGAAGCAGCTCAACGGCGTTGATTGATAATTGCAAAAAATTAACCACCTGTATCAATCGAATACAGGTGGTTTTTTTATATATGTTTATAAAACAAGGCGACCGATGGTCGCCCCTACTACGTCGAAAGAAATTCCGTGTTTGAATGAATTCCTTTCTCACTTTCCGCCTAAAATCATCAATTCTACGAAGCGTAGGGTGACAAATGAGGCAAAAACTGTTATACTCAAAGCAAGAGGTGAGGAAAATGAATGCTAAAAAGGTCGGCTCATTTATCAAAGAACAACGGCAGGAACTTGGGCTCAGCCAAAAGGAGCTTGCCGAAAAGCTATATATTACCGACAAGGCAGTCAGCAAGTGGGAAACGGGGCGAGGCTTGCCCGATATATCATCGCTCGAGCCGCTTAGCAATGCCTTAAACGTAAGCGTGAGTGAAATACTAAACGGCGAAAAATCGCAAAATAACGAAAGCGAAATTGACAACGCAAAGCTTTTGAAAAAGCTGAAAATAAAAAAATATATTCGCCTTGCCGCCGAAATTGTAATAACAATAGTCTATGCCTATTGGCTATATATTTTTAAAGACACGTTCAAGGGATTTCAAAATGTGCTCGACTTAGCGCTTCATAAAAATGAAATTGAGCTTTTGAGCGTATTTACGCTTATATTTATTTTTCTTTTCGTTTTATGGCTGATTGTTGAAATAATCACAACGATAATTAACAAAAAAGGTTCTGTTATCAAGGCGGTTATAATTTGCCTGTCCGTCTGCTTCGTTATCGGAGCGTCGCTTAAAATGGCTGATATGGAAAACAGCAGAAGCATTGAATTATATGACGAACCTATTAAAACAGTCAGTTATATTAATTATGACGATTTTTTCAACGACAAGTTCACCACTCAAATACGCATTAATGATACAAACGAATACATAACAAAAAATTATGCTGCAATGTTTGACGGAACTGACAGCGAAAACAATCTGCTGTACACAAAATGCGTTGCCGCTTCAAAAACCGACATTGCAAAGGCTTATTATAACGAGAAGAAAAAATATTACGAAAACAAGGATAAATATTACACTTGCACAAGCGATTATTGCAAAGCGGCAAATTTTGACGAAGGATTTTATGTTTTAGACAATTACGGTAACAATGATTTTGAATTGATATTTATAAGAGGTAACGAAGTTTTTGATGTCAATATTACACAAACAAATATCAATGATGAAAAATTTATTAAAGCAATTAAAGATATAAAATAGAAGAAAGCCAAGAGCAAAGGTTCTTGGCTTTTCTTATTTCGTTTATTAAAATATTTACTTTCTTCTTGCGGCAAGCTCGGATGAAATCTTTGCTTTCTTTTCGCCTACGATATCATATTTGAACATAGGGAAGATTGAAATAAGAGCAAGGATACCCGGCAAAGCGGTATATGCAAAAAAGATAATATCCTTAGTTTTTGTAGTGAATGTGCCATTTGTAAGCGACTCATAGTAGCCTGACTTTTGAACAAAGATAAGACCGACGGCAGTACCGAGAGCGAGGCAAACCTTAATTGTAAGGGTGAGAATTGAGTAGCAAGCACCCTCCATTCTCTTGCCTGTTTCGTACTCGTAATAATCTACTGCGTCTGCCGTCATAATCATAGGCATAAGAGTAACTGCACCGAACTGCAAGCCGATAAGGAACAATGACGCATAGAAAAGAACGGTGAGCACCATATTTTTAGGCGACTGGAACCAGAAGTGACCGATTACAAACGAGAAAATAGAAGCCGCAAAGCCGTAAACAGAGAGGAGAATATACGCATTTCTCTCATTAAGCTTTTTAATAAGAAGCGGGCAAAGCGCCATACTTATCATTGAGCCGACAGCGGTAACGATACCCAAAACGGCAACGAGGTTTTGGCTGCCCAAAATAACGGTAGCCGCCTGAACCTGAATACCCATAGCCATCTGCCTGCCAAAGCCGAGGAAATAAGAAATGATTACAAACAAAAACGGCTTATTATTTTTAAGTGCAAGCGCCATATCCTTAAATGTTGTTTTTTCCTGAGAAGTATTGGTAACTCTTTCCTTATTAATAATAGGAATAAGAGCAAAAAGGACACAACCCAAAATAGCAGTCAAAAGAGCGGTAAAGAAATACTCCGAGCTAATCATCGGGGTATCGGTTTCGCCGCTTTTAACAAATACCTTTGAGCCGTTCGGAATAATAAGGCAAACGATAGGCACGATAACAACGCAAGCGGAAAAGCCGATTTGCTTAAACGTGTTTGAAATAGAAACAACATTTGTTCTCTCTGTCGGGTTAGGGGTTAAAACGGAAGCAATGCCCTGCGACGGAACGTCACCCATTGTCATTGCAATACTCCAAACAAGATATGTAAGGAAAATCCAAACATAAAGGCCTACGCCCTTAAACGGAACTTTAACGAAAACCACTGCCGTGAAAATAAGAAGCGGAGCGATTGAATATATAATCATTGACTTGAACTTGCCGAGCTTGCTTTTTGAGCGGTCAACAAGATTACCAACCACAGGGTCGGCAACGGCAGAAACAATCTTTGCAACCAAAATAAGAATTGCAACAACGCTGACGTTTGCGCCCAAAATCGAGCCGTCAAATTCCGCCTGATATGAATTAAGAAGCCCAACTATTGCCTGAAATCCGAAAAGGCCGAGCGAATAAGCGGCTATCTCTTTAAATGACATATGTTTTTTCTTAGTGATATCTTCCATAGTTACCTCCTAAAAAGATATTTAAAAGCATAAAAGGGCAAAAGTATCGCCATTGATACTTTTACCCTTTTTAATAGATTAATTAATCATCAAATACTTCGCTGAAAAGGTCAATATCAGCCATCTTCATAATTGCAGAGAAAAGCTCTGAGCCTGCAACAGGAAGAAGTCTGTTAAAGATTGACATTGCATGAGCGTCAAGACCGTGAACCATCATAGGTCTCTTATGCTCGATACCGAACATAATCATTTTAACCATAAGGTCGCAATCGGTTGAAATCATATCCATAACCTTTTGACCCTTGCCGCCTGCATTTGACTGGTCACGGAAAATATCAGTCTTAGTAAAGCCCGGGCATACAAGACCTACATAGCACTTACCCTTAAACTCAACTCTGAGTGCTTCGGTGAAGCCCTTAAGAGCAGCCTTAGACGAACTGTACATAGAAGTACCTGCCAAAGTCATAAGAGCAGCAGATGAGTCAACATTAATGATTCCCGGATCATCCTGCGTTAAAAGAACAGGTAAAAATGTCTTTACACCGTAAACGCAAGAATAGAAATTGATGTTCATTGCCTTTTCAATTTCTTCATAAGAATATCTGTCAAATCTCTTAAACTTAGGAAGAATACCTGCGTTATTAACGAGAACCGACGGAACAATACCCTCCTCGGCAAGCTCAGCTGCAAAATTTTCCCAAGCTTCTCTTGAAGAAACATCAAAAAGTTTGTATGAAAATTGGTCTTTATACATAGGACCGAGTTCTTCAATAAATTTAAGCATTTTTGCTTCATTTCTTGCAACGCCGACTACACGGCAGTTGTGTTTTTTAATAAGTGTAGCTGCGATTCCTGCGCCCATACCGCCTGATGCGCCTGTAACAATTACAGTCTTGCCGTTGAGCCAATCACCGCAAATAGCTTTAGTAAAATCACTCATAAGTAGTTATCCCCCTTTTAAAATACGTAAGTATTATACAATAGTTTTTCAAACTAATCAATAGCTTTTATTTTATTTTTTTACAATACGGCATAATAGACTAAAGCCTATTGTAAACCCCGTTTAAATTTTTAGTTGACAATAGGACGTTCAAGTGGCATAATCTTTAAGAAATTTATTTTGAAAGGCAAAAATTATGAGTGAAAAAGCAAAAGAAACAAACACAAAAAACAGAAACAAAATTTTAAGCATTGTATATATCGGCGTATCTGCGGCGCTTATTGCAATATGCTCGTGGATTCAAATTCCGCTTACTGTGCCTATCACGCTTCAAACCATGGGTGTATGCTTAGTATCGGGACTGTTAGGGCTTAAAAGAGGCACACTTGCAACGCTTGTTTACATCGTTTTGGGTGCAATCGGCGTTCCCGTTTTTGCAGGCTTTTCTGGCGGTATGGGCGTAATCTTAGGCTCAACCGGCGGATACATTGTCGGCTTTATATTTACAGCACTTATTGTCGGTTTTGCATCAGACAAATTCAAGGGAAAACTTATTCCACTTATTATTTCAATGGTAATCGGAATTCTTGTTTGCTACGCTTTCGGCACAGCTTGGTTTGCGGTAGTTTACAATAAAGCAAATGACCCTGCATCTCTTGCAACAATCCTCGGTTGGTGCGTAACTCCGTTCCTTATTCCTGACGCAGTTAAAATTGTTATCGCCGCAATACTTACCAACAGACTTAAGAAATTTGTAAAATAATGGATATCAGATATCATCATCTTTTATGCCTTCCGAGATTTGAAGGCAAAGGATACAGCGCTGATTTTTGCAAGAATATGGCAAATGTTAAAAAGCGATATAATAATGAAAAAATAACGCTTGTAGAACATTGCGATGAGATTTGCTCGCACTGCCCAAACAATAAAAGCGGGAAATGCAAAGAAGAAGAGAAGGTAAAAAGCTACGACAAAAAGGTTGAAAAGCTTATTTCCCTCGGCATAAAACCGACGCCAAATGACGTTTGCAGCGACTGCAAATGGTATTATATATGTAAAAATCTTGATTAACTGTTGAAAAATTAACGGCAATATAGTAAAATTATTCCATCAAATTACAGGAGATTTACTATGCATCTACTTGAAATAAACAAAGAAAATTATATCGGTCAGGCAGACCCGTTCATTTTTGAGGCAGGCGGAAAATTCTATATCTACACCACAGGAAGCGACGGAATTTACGCATATTTTGCCGATGACCTTTTCGGTAAATGGAATTTTTACGGCAGAGTTTTTACTTATGAGGGCAAGGGCGTTCACGATTTTTGGGCGCCGAGCGTGATTGAAATCGACGGCACTTATTATCTTTACTGCTCATTTGAATTTTTTGACGACGAGCCTGACCAAGGCGGTCACCATCAGGCTATGCACGTTTCATCATCAAAAAGTCCGCTCGGTCCTTTTGAAAATGCAAAACAGCTTTTGCACCCATTTTCAATCGACTCGCACGTTGTTAAAAATGAAAACGGCTTGTTTATTTTTTATTCAACCAACACCTTTGAGGGCGAAAGACCTGGCACATATATTGTTTGCGACCGCCTTTTGACCCCGGAAAAGGCAGAGGGCAAGCCTGTTACAATGCTGACACCTACCCTTGACGAGGATATCTATATGCGTGACAGATATAAAAAGGGCGAAAATTGGCACACAATCGAGGGTGCTTTCTATTTCAAAGAGGGCGATTGGCAGTATCTTATGTATTCTGGCAACTGCTATTTGCAGCCTACTTATTATATCGGATATGCAAGGGCAAAGACGGACGAAACCGACCTTACTAAGATTAAGTTTGAAAAATATCCCGACGAAAACACATATCACCCTGTTATGAAGGCAAACGAATTTGAAGAAGGCACGGGCCATCATTCAATGATTAAATACAAAGGTCAATGGTATGCGATTTATCACGCAAGGGATATTGAGGACGACGGACTTGCAGGTGACAGGCGAAACGCAAGAATTTGCAAGTTACACGTCAATGACGGAATAATTACCGCCGAAACATATAAAGACCATATATAAAAGGCAGGCGAACAATGTTCGCCCCTACGTACAAAAACAAAACGGTTCGGAAATCCGAACCGTTTTGTTTTATTCTTTTTCGATTTCTTTTTTATCCTTTTTCTTGCCCTTTGTGGCAAAAATGATAAACTTACTGAAAAAATAATTTAAAATAACAACTATTACTGCAAGCAATACTTTTGCGATAAGCTTTCCTGTTACTTCAAAATTGAACACGGTAAACGAATACCTGTCAAATCCGAATTTATCAACAAAAAGCCACAAGCCGCCTTCTTCAACACCAAGGCTGAAAAGCCTTGCCGCAAAAAACTCAGGCACTTCTTTTAACAAAATCTTAAAAGCCCAACTTTTCGACTCGAAAACCCAAAGTTTATTTGTAACATAGGCAAAAACAACAGAAATAAACCAAGCAATTACATTGCTTACCAAATAAAATTTTTCGCCTAAAATTTTATTAAATACCCAAAATGAAACAAAATTTACAAGAGTTGTAAGTCCGCCGAAAACAACGTACAAAATTACTTCTTCGTATTTTTTATAAAGCTTTTTTATCATAAATTATTCCTCCGGCTCGCCGGGAAGCTGGTCAATTCCGCTTACCGCCTCCTGAAGCCCAAGGTCCTTTTTAATTTGAGTGGTTGAAACACCCGGAGTTCTGTCAAGAAATACAAGTTCGCAATAATCCTTAAGATAATCAAACTTGTCGCTTCCTGCCCAGTCACCGCCCATAACAACGGTATCAACGTGATATTCCTTGACGTCGTTAATCTTCTGCTCCCAGCTTTCCTCAGGAATTACAAGGTCAACATATCTGATTGCTTCAAGCATTTTCTTTCTTGTTTCGTATGTGTGATACGCTTTTTTGCCCTTGCCTGCGTTAAACTCATCGGTGGAAAGTGCAACAATGAGATAATCACCCATTGCCTTTGCCCTTTTTAAAAGACGAATGTGACCGTAGTGGAGCAAATCAAAAGTGCCGTATGTCAAAATTCTTTTCATAACTGTCCTCCGTTATTACTTATTATGTGTTAAAGCAAGCTGACTGCCGTTTAATACCCATTGGCTGAGCTTTACAGACGGGTCAGGATACTTAATTTCATCAATATCCTTTGAGGTTTTGCCTTTGTTATAATAAATCTTATGAATAAGCGATGTGTATTCCAAATGAATCTTGTCATTATATTGATTTGCAGAATCGTTAAGACTGTCCACAAAAGCTTGATTAGTCATTACATCATAAGGCAAATAGCGATAATTGTCTTTCTTATATAATGTATCCGTGTAGCAAGATTCAATATTGTTGTTAGTATCGGTATATGCCACAACATTCTTATATCCCTTGCTTGTGCACTTATTATTAATTGCAAGCACACTTCTGATAGAGCCGCAATAGTCGTCAACTATTTCTCCGCAACGTGTGCCGATAATTGTATTATTTTTAGAAATACAATTGATTATTGCATTGTTGCTGTTACTGCAAGACCTTGCAAATACTGCTGCGCAAAAGCCCTTAAACGTAGAATTTTCAACTGTTAAGTTTACGATTTTTCCGCAAAGTTTACCGAAAAGCGCAACGTCATTTTTAATGTCATCATCAAAAACATCTTTATAGTTTTCTACAACTATATTTAGATTTTTAATTGAATATCCGTTTCCGTCAAAAATGCCTTTAAAATAATTGTTGTTGCGCTCATAGCCTATCGGCTTAAAGTCCTTGATATCCTTCATATCGATATCATTGGTAAGCATAATATATTTATTTTTAAATCTTGCACCTGCGTTGACAAACTTTGAAAAATTATTAAGCTGTTCGGCAGTTGAAATCAAATAAGGATTATCCCTTGTTCCCTTTCCGCCGCTTGTCCATTCTTTCTTGTTTTTGTCGTTGCCACGCTGCCATACGGTAATATCAATATCGTCATTTACGGTAAAGGTTTTAAGTTCGTTATATCCCTTTGACCAGCAATATTTGCTGATTTGTCTATACATTTGCAAGTATTGATTTTTTTCATTTTTAGCTAATTGCTTATCTGTATTGTTGATATCCGCCTTCATTGCATTATAAATAACAATATATTCAGCTTTGCACTTTTCAATGCCCTTTTGAGTTTTAACGCTGTTGTCATAATATGAAATATCATAATATGAAACATTGGAGGCAATATCAGAAAGCTTAGTTGTTAAATCAATTTTAGGGAATGCCAAAACCTTTTGATTATTAAAATTCTTTTTTGCAAATTCATAAAAATCTTCTCGTGTTTTTTTGTCTTTCTGATTATCCTCATCTACTTGGAAACAATCAACAGAGGTTATGGAAAAACCTGATTTTGTGGGGGTATAGTAAACCGAAAATACACAGCAAACAAACACAATTCCTGCCATTGCAACGCTTGCAACAGCCTTTGTGGGAATGTGCAAAATCTTCTTGCCCTTATAGCTTTTAAACGTTGTGATAATGCCGTCAAGATAAAGCATTGCCATCATCAAAAGCAAAACAACACTTTCAATCAAGGTTGTTATATTAAGCGCAAGCTCCGAACCTTCAAATTGAGAGAAAAGTTCGTCCTTTTTTGCAATAAATAAACCGAATTGCAAAATGAATAACAAAAGATATATATAATCTGATTTTCTTGTTTTCTTTTCATTCAAAAATGCTACAAGAGGAATGAGCATATAAGCAATTGAATAAACGTAGCTGAAACCTGGTACCATTACCAAGAAAAGAGAAATAATTGCATAAAGCTTCCAATTGCTGTTGAATTTTCCGAAAAGTATTAATAATACACCGATTATTACAGCCGAAATCATTACGGCATTACCGATTGATTCAAAAATATAACTGTGATGAAGCAAATCACCGAACATTGCAAAGGTGTTTGTTATATTAACCTTAAAGCCATATCCCTTGTTGCCGAACATGGAAGAAGTATAAAGAATATTTTTAATTAATACAAACAGCTGTGAAAATCCGCCGACAAAAATAAACGGAACAAAGAAAAATATTATGCCGTAAAATACGCACCAAGCAATATTTTTAAAATTCTTTTTCTTTCTCAAAAGCAAAAGACCGAATACTACAGGGTAAAGCTTAATTGAAACCGCAATAGCCAAGCAAATATATGCCAAATGCCTTGTCGAAGCCTTTTCGCTGTCATATCCGTAAAGAAAAACGAAAAGTAAGCTTATTACAAGGATTAAAATGTTGCCTCTTTCCAAGAGAAAAATCATAGGCACACTTAAAAACATTGACACGGCAAATAAAAATTTATCAAGCCCATTGCCGATTTTGTATTTTTTTATGCATTTAATCAAAAGCATAACGCACGCAACGGTATAAATTGTAAAAATAATCATACCGAGCGAGGATGCCTTTATTTCCTGTGCAGCAAGCTTAGCAGGGAACAAAAGCGAAGTTGCTTTATAAAAAAGCACAACAAGCGGAGGATAAATAACGCCGAATTCATCATAAGCGTCATAAGCAAAGCCGCAGTTATTAACGCTGTTGAAGAAATCCATAAAAACGTCATCGTGATTGAAAAGAACATTTTTTACGGTTTCGCCTTTGGTAACTATACCTGCTATAACAGCCGCCAATGCAAGTAAAATAATACCAATATAGTATATTTTACTTTTTATATCTATTTCTTTAATACTTCTTTTAATCTTTTGATTCATCACTTAATTCCTTTTTGTCCTTATTTTCGTCAAAATTAATTCTTTCCTCTTCAACAACAAGAGGTCGGTTCATAATTCTTGCGTTCATACTCATAATGTATTCACCGAGGAAACCGAGGAAGAAAAGCTGAATACCGCCGATAAACATTGAGCAAATAATTGCAGGAGCAGTACCGCCGGGGAATCTGTCCCACCAAATAAGCTTCATAATAAGATAAACAATTCCGATAACAAAACTTAAAATACCTATACCGAAACCGGCAAACGTTGCAATTCTAAGCCCCATTTTAGTATAAGAAGTAAACGAAAGCATTGCCGCATCATAAAGAGAATAAAAATTGTTATGAGTTTTGCCTGCCTTACGCTTTGGCTGTACAAACTCGATATCCTTTCTCTTAAATCCAAGCTCGGCAACAATTCCACGAATAAACGGAGTCGGGTCATTAAGATTTTTAAGCACATTGATAAAATCTCTGTCATAAAGGGCAAAGCCTGTAAAATGCTCAATCTGCTCAACCGATGACATTTTTTTAATCATCTTATAGTAGCAGCTTCTTGCCCAATACATAAGCTTATTTTCTTTACTTGACGATTTGATTGCACAAACAATTTTATATCCGTTTTCCCATTCGTGAACAAATTGCGGAATCATCTCAACAGGGTCTTGGAAATCGGCGCAAATAGGAATTACGCAGTCCCCGTCAACGTGGAGCATTCCGTAATAAGGGGAATTGAACTGACCGAAGTTTTTAGCATTCAAAATAGCCTTGATTTTCGGATTTTTTTTGCAAATTTCCCTAATCAGCGGACGGGTATTATCCGTAGAGCAGTTATCCATAATAAGTATTTCATAATCATACTGAGGAAGCTCCTCGGTAATTTCCTTAACAACGGCATTGCAAATTTGAACAATATTTTCCTGCTCGTTGTAGCAAGGAATCATAATTCCTATTTTTTTCATATTCTTTCTCCTTTTAACATCTAAAGAGTTTTTGAAGCAATTTAACTAAATATTTATTAATAATATTGAGTATAAATGAAGCCACAAGAGAAGCGGCGATTACACAAATACAAAATACTAATTTATTTTCAATTTTTAATCGTCCCATTTGAAACATATAATAAAACAATCCGTGAATAAGGTAAAGTTCAAATGAAACCTTTCCTATACCCCCCCAGATTTTTTTACAGCCAATTTGAATTGACGAATAAGCAACCGCAACGCATATAGGAATAATACACGTAAGAACACAATACTCGGCAGTATTTATATGTCCGCCGATATCCGTATTATATTTCAAAACACCGAATGCCGCAAGAAGCGAAAACAATATAACTCCTAATACCGACACAACTATGCCTTTATGTGATTTAATAACTTTATCTATCAGTTCTTTCTTATATCCGTAAAGTGTGCCGACTATTATTGAAAAATTTTGCATATACCAAGCAGTATACCAACCTTTAAATTGTGCAAGATAAAACATAAGAACTGTAAAAGCAATCACAAGCAAACTGAAAAAGCCGATACCTTCTTCCATGTTTTTACATTTCTTAAAGCTGATATAAAAGAACAAATAAAAAACAAATAAAACAATAACAAACCAAGAATTAACTACAATTGTATAACCATGTTCAAAAAATGCTGACACAATCCCATTAAACGAAACTTTGTATTCATCATAATATTTAAAGCCAAGATTACCTTGTGCATATCTAAAATAGATTACATAAATCAGCGCCGCAACAAAATACGGTATAGCTAATTTTATTGTATGCCTTTGAATAAATTTATTCAAATAACTGTCGCCCTTATTTTTTAAAGCGGTAATCATTCCGTAACCTGACAAAAAGAAAAATACAGATACAGCAAACGCTGTTATTTCAGGCAGTAATTTTGCTTGAGTAACTCCGCCGATATGAAGCAATACAATACTCAACGCGCACGCACCTTTTAATGCCAACGTATTATCTTTACTTAAATAATCCTTATTAAAGCCATTATCATATCTTTTTGCACCGACAAAAAGGAGCGCTAAAACAGGTATTAATATTAAATCAGCCATTATTTTGTTCCTTATACCATTCAACAGTATTTTTTATTCCTGTTTTGAAATCGACTTTAGGCTCAAAGCCGGTATCTCTTTTCAAATCGTCAATATCTGCGCAAAGATACATTACCTGATTAGGAAAATAATCAACTGCGCCGAAATTACATTTAGCGCTCGGACAGGCAATGTCACGAATATCGGTTATATAATCCTTAAGGCTTCTTGTTTTGCCTGAGCCGACGGTATAAATTGCGCCGTCTTTGCCCTTTTCGGCGGCAAGGAAAAATGCGTTTGCGATATCGCCGTTATAAAGGAAATCCCACTGCTGCTCGCCGGGGGTAAAGTCGCAATCCTCACCGTTTAAAAATTTAATAATCGTGCTCATAACCATAGTATGCGCACCGTCACCGGGGCCGTAAGCAGACAAAATTCTGCACCAAATATGCCTTATACCGAGCTGAGAGCAAAGAATCCTGCTCATTTTACCTGCTGCAAGTTTAGCAATACCGTAGCCGTTATTAGGATTGGTAGGAGAATCGGGAGCTACCTTTTGCCCGTTTTCAAGCCTGCCGTTTTCAGCCTGACTGCCTGCGCCTACGAAAACATCACAGCCAAATTTTTTTGCAAGCTTAACCGCCTCAAGCTCGTTTTTAATATTATTAGATTGCAAGAACATATTGTCCCTATCCTTACCGTAAGGGCCTGCCCACGCAAGATGAAAGAAAGCGTCATATTTTTCATCATTTTCATTTTGAAAATCCGCCATTTCATCAAGCGAGCAATATGCAATTTTAACAAGAGGGCTTGAAGGAATTTTATTAACCCTGCCGCCCTTGCGAACAAGGACAAGGGTTTCAACCCCCTTACTTATAAGTTTATTAACAAGTGCCGTACCGACAGCGCCGGTTGCACCCGTGACAATAGCTTTTTTCATATATCTCTCCGTATGGGGTATTATTTTTGAATCGGCACGAAAATGTAATATTCTTGCTCACCCGGTGCCGAAATATCATCCCATTTTATAACTTTGGCAAGCCTGTAATTTTTCACGGCTTCCTTCCAATAATCAGGGCAACATTCACTTATTTTGGAAAGTGCCTGAGTGTCAATAACAAACGCCTGCGTCTTATCATCATTAATGCAATCAACATAAGTTTTAACGTTATCATAATAAAACCAATCTATTTGCTCGCACGCTGAATAATTAGTTTTTTCATGATTGATTTCATTAACAAAAGCAGCCCAATAAATCAATAATCTCGGATTTTTTCCGTCATTTTCTTTTTCTGACCACGATTTAATTTCGCCGGCAAGTTCGTTTATTCTTGTGTAATCAGGGTCTTTTTTCGTGTCGGACACCCAATAGTTATCAAATGCTGAGTTCGCACCGTTTTTTAACGAATCAAGCATTATCATAGCCGCATTAGACGTTGAAAAGCCCAAAACAAGCATACAAATAATAATTTTAGATGAAATTGATACTGCGTGAGCTGCCGAAAGCTTACGGTTATTATTCTTAACTTTAAGCAAAGTGATTTGCTCTTTAAGTTGAGGATAATAAGCTTCAATAAGCAAGCCGACTATTAAAACGGAAACATAGATGAGCACAAATACATTTGTAGGGTAACTTCTGCCGACAAAATACGAAAAAGCGCCAAATCCAATAATAGCCAGCGTAAACAAAGCAGTCAAATTTTGCCTGTCACCGTCAAACTTTTTACCTTTTTCTGCGGCAAGCGCCAATTTAGGCAACAACATATTAAGTGCGCTTACAAACGAAATTATAATAAGAATCCAAACGCCGAATGTTATCGGCAAAAGGAAAAATCCTTTGCCCTCAAAGGTTAATATTCCGAAAAATATTTCATCCTTACCGATTAATTTGCCTGCTCTTTGATAAGTAATTATTTCAACCGTTATCAAGAACACGGCAATTGAAAGCACAGATGTTACAATCGCTTTGGCTATTGCTGTCCAAAGATTTTTGCTGTCAAACCCATAGTCAAAAGCCTTTTCAAGTATAATATAGCCTGCCCAAACGATTACGCCGATAATGCCGCTTTCAAAATTCCAAAAGAGGCCGAAAGCAAACACAAGGCATGCAAAAACTCTGAAAAAAGATTTTGCTTTATTATTTTTTAGAATATAATCAACAGAAATCATAATCATTGCCACGGCAGGAACAATTGCTCTTGTCGGAAAATACTGAATATAAAATCTGTTTTTAAATAAATCAAACGGTGCAAGAAAGCAAGCACCTGTAGCGGCAATAAATGCTAAAATCTTATTTTTAAAGAAAACAAATGAAAAAAGATAATAGCAAAAACCGATTATCACTAACAAAGAAGCAATTAGAATTGCGGCATTTTCTTGATTTGCGCCGCCGAGTAATTTCAAAACTCCGACGCAAATATACGGATAAAATCCATATATATTATTAAAATCAATGCCTATTGTTTGCCCGGTACTTACCTTAAATATCGGATACCACCAAGCATAGTAATGATGGGTAAGATAATAATCGTCGGTTGCCATATAGTTTTTTGACGAAATCCTTACAAATGCAAAAACAAGAATTGCTGTTGCCAACGTCCAATATATAATACCGCAAAGCGTTTTGCGCCGTGTTTTATCTCCAAGCCAAAGAGGAAAAACAATCAACAATGCCGACAATAACCAAATCGGTAATCCATAACCGTAGCAATAATAATTGTTTATATAATCATACGGCGTATCGGATTTTTTCAAAACCAATATTATGAGTATACCTACAATAAAAACAGAAACAAATTCCCAAATTGAATACTTCTTTTCAGTAAACATCATAGGGCTTTTCTTGCTTATTTTTCTAAACACAAAAATAAAGCAAAGATATAACACCGGAAACAAAATCGTAAGCAAATAGTATTGCAAATTTTCCGCTCTCTCCGGTTTGCACTCGGCAAGAACTTCCGGTATTATAATTTGTTTATATTGAGCCAAGTCAATATTATTAGGAACAAATGATAATAAATATCCGATAAAAACGCAGCAAATCACACTGTAGTATAAAGAGTAAATGTATATCATTTTATCTCTATACTGTTCTTTTTTTAACAATGAATTCAACACAATTTATTCACTTTCGTTTTCTTCTTTTTTCTTAGCTCTGAATGCCCAAAATTTATTAAGCACGAAGTTAAGCGGAATTGTAATCAAAAGATTAAGAATCGGAGCGACATAATCGCTTATATGGCAAATTGAAGTAAAGAACCAAAGGAGAATATTATGAAGCACCAAGCCTGTTCCCGCATACGAGAGGAAAAGCTTGATAAAAGCCTGCAAAGGCGAGCGCTGCTCCTGGTCCTCCTTTTTGAAAACGTAGCTGTTGTTCCAATAAAACGCATTAGCCACGCTCAAAATAAAACCGATTACACTTGCCACATATTTATTAACGTGGAAAGGAACAAGAATATAATAGGTTGCATACGAAATGACGGTATTTGAAAGGCCGACAAGCCCGAATTTAACGAACTGAACAAAACCGTTCCAAACGTCATCCTTAATTTCAACCTTTGTGATTTTAGTAAATACTCTGCGGCACCAATCCATAATCGTCCTGATTATATGCCAGCACCACGCCGCAATTTTAATTAACATAAAAATTCCCTACCGTTTTTTATTCATCATCAAGAGGCTTAATATAAAGATTTTCCCTGAGTTCCTCACGTGGTAAGAACGGTGCAAGGTCCTCAAGCGGAGGGCTAACAATCGTTCCGTCGTCAAGCCTTCTTGCGCTGCTCTTAGGCTCCCAAACCTGAATTGTATCCGTAAATATTTCGCAAAATGCAAATCCCGGTTTTGCAAGCACTTCATCAACAACTTTTTTCATATCGTCATTATTATGAGCGCTGTAATAAGGGAAGCCGAAAGCCTCGGCAATCTTTGAAAATTCAGGGAATGAAAGGTCGTGCGATTCAGGACCGATACCGACTTTAGTATGCTCTGAAAAAATGTTATTTTGAGTAAGCCTGATTGAATGATATCCCTGATTATTAATAAGGAAAAGCTTAATCGGAAGATTGTTTGTAACAACAGTCTGAAGCTCTTGAAGATTCATCATAATAGAGCCGTCGCCCTCAAGGCATATTGTATCTTTTCTTCCGTCGGCAACACAAAGGCCAATAGCGGCAGGCAAGCCATATCCCATACTTGCAATTGCACTGTTAATAATAAATCTTGTGCCGCTTTTCATAGTATAGTTTTGGTGGCCTACCACGCAACAAGCACCGTTTGATACCGCCGTGTAGCTTTCCTCAGGAAGTTGGTCACTCAAATACTTAATAAATGCAAATACATTTGCAAATTCACCGCCGTTATTCCAATGCCTGTCAAGAGTTACAGGATATTTATGCTTCCAATTTTGGCAAATATCAAGCCATTTTTGATTAGTAAATACTTTATCTTCAGCAATTTCATTGACTTTTTCAAGAAAATCTTTAGCATCTGCCCAAACAGCCTTATCAACGTGGAGAGTATGCTTCATCATTTCCGATTTATCAATATCAACCATAATAACCTTAGCTTCTCTTGCCCAGGTATCATAGCCGTAGCCGACCTGACGAATAGAAATTCTTGTACCGATAGCGATAACAAGGTCTGAATTTTGCACAGCAAAGTTGCCGGGACGATCGCCCATATTGCCGCCCCTGCCAACATAAAGCTCGTCGTCATTTTCAATAAGGTCAACACTGTTCCAATATGTTACAACGGGAACATTGAGCTTTCTGATTGCTTTTTTAAATTCGTTATATCCGCCTGAAAGACGAATACCGCCGCCGGCATAAATAACCGGTCTTTCGGCTTTTCTTATCTCGTCAAGAACATACTCAACCTCGCTGTCAGCCACGTGCGGCGGAAGAAGAGCATCATCCTCTGACGGATCATAAGTCTTAACAAGATCATCTGTTTCAATAACAGTGCCCTGAATATCAACAGGAACATCAAGCCAAACAGGTCCTGGTCTGCCTGTTGTTGCAAGGTGCCAAGCCTTTTCGCAAGCATAGCGGATATCCATAGGGTCTTCAATCATAACCGCATACTTAGTCATAGGCTCAACAGATTTAACTATATCATACTCCTGGTCGCCGAGCGAACGCAGGTTAATTTCAGGATTTAAAGTTTTAGCATAGCGGGAAGTAGTTGTATATTTTACCTGACCCGAAACTATAAACATAGGAATAGAGTCAAGCCAGCCGCCGCAAACACCGGTAAGAGCGTTAATTCCGCCGGGACCCGATGTTACGCAAACAAGCGCAATTTTATTTTCAAGCCTTGCATAAGCCTCTGCGGCAATTGCGCAAGCCTGTTCGTGATGATTATATGTGGTGTGCAAGCCTTCCTGATGGCCGAAAGCATCATTCAAATGCATTGCACCGCCGCCGACAACCGAAAAAGCGTCGGTTACGCCGTGGTCAACAAGAAACTGCGAAATATAATTTGCAACTTTAATTTTCATTACATAAATTCTCCCTTATGTCATTATTTATTATGGCGATAAGAAATTAAATAAAATCTCCATTCACAAAAGCAAGCCTTACCCTCAAAATTTTAAAAATAAAGAGGGCAAAGCCTTGCTTAAAAACATTTAAATTAAAGATTTACTGCCTCAATGATTGTTTTAGCCATATAATCAATCATTTCATCAGTCATTCCCGGATATACACCAATCCAGAAGGTATTGTTCATAATGCTGTCTGTAACCGAAAGGTCGCCGATTACTCTGTAACCCTTACCCGACTTTCTCATTTCGTCAAATACAGGCTGCTTTGTAATATTGCCGGCGAAAAGCATTCTTGTTTGAACGCCGTGGTCCTCGCAATACTGAACTACTGTATTTTTAGAGGTGCCCTCTTTACAAGTGATAAGGAAACCGAACCATGAAGGAGTGCTGTTTTGGGCAGGAACAGGAAGAATAAGCTTATCGGAAACAGCTTCAAGAGCCTTATGAAGTCTGTCAAAATTATGGCGTCTTCTTTCAACAAATGAAGGGAATTTTTCAAGCTGAGCGCAGCCTACTGCCGCCTGCATTTCAGTTGCCTTAAGGTTAAATCCAAAGTGTGAATATACATACTTATGGTCATAGCCGAGAGGAAGCTCACCGTACTGCTTATCAAAACGGTGACCGCAAAGGTTGTCCATACCTGACGGGCAAACGCAATCACGTCCCCAATCACGCATTGAACGTGCAATCTTGTTAAGAAGCGGGTCGTTAGTATAAACAGCACCGCCCTCACCCATTGTCATATGGTGCGGAGGATAGAAACTTGATGTGCCGATATCACCGATTGTACCGGTGAATTTTTCCTCACCGTCAATTACATATTTACTGCCGAGTGCATCGCAGTTATCCTCAATAAGCCAAAGGTTATGCTTAGTACAAAAATCCTTAACAGCCTGAAGGTCAAAAGGATTGCCGAGTGTATGAGCAATCATAACTGCCTTGGTTTTATCGCTGAGTGCTGCTTCAAGCTGTGAAGCGTCGATATTATACTGCGGAATTGTTAAATCAACAAATACAGGAACTGCGCCGTACTGAATAATAGGAGCTACAGTTGTAGGGAATCCTGCTGCTACAGTAATAACCTCATCGCCTCTGTTTACTCTTCTGTCACCGAGAAGCGGCGAAGTAAGCGTTGCAAAAGCAAGAAGGTTTGCAGATGAGCCTGAGTTTACAAGCGAAACATATTTAACGCCGAGATATTTGCCGAAATCCTTTTCAAACTTATCGCAATATCTGCCGGCTGTAAGCCAAAACTCAAGAGCCGAGTCAACAAGATTTGTCATTTCTTTATTATCAAACACACGGCTTGCATAAGGGATTCTGTCGCCCTCTTTATATGGCGGCTTTGCCTTAAATTTGTCGCAGTATTCCGCAACCATTGCAAGTATTTCTTCTTTTGCCTGTTCCTCTGTCTTATTTTCTAACATTCAGTCAGTCCTCCAATTCAAAAAATTCATTAATTTGTTTATCCATAATAGCGGAAATATCTCCGCCGTCAAAATATACTTTGGTCCATTCAACAATCTTTTCAACTGCCTCTTCAACGCTCCAGCGTGGCTGCCAGCCGAAAACTGTTTTAACCTTAGTTGTATCAAGCCTTAAAAAGTTAGCCTCGTGAGGCGCATTGGCCTCGCTTACATCCTTCCAGCTTGCACCGTCGCCCCAAAGCTTGCAGAAAAGAGTAACAAGCTCACCCGTAGTTCTGCAATCGCAATCATTAGGACCTACATTATAATATCCCTCAAGCTCGTGATTTTTATATTGAGCCTCAACTATCATAAGATAAATTTTAAGCGGCTCAAGCACGTGCTGATAAGGCCTTGTCGAATTAGGATTACGAACAATAATAGTATCGCCTTTTTCAACCGCCCTTACACAGTCGGGAATAATTCTGTCATTTGCAAAGTCACCGCCGCCGATAACATTACCTGCCCTTGAAGTAGAAACAGCAACACGGCCGTCGGTAAAAAATGACTTTTTATAACTGTGAGTAACAAGCTCAGAGCAAGATTTACTGTTTGAATAAGGGTCATATCCGTCAAGCGGCATATCCTCAGTAAAAGCAACGTTAGTTTCCTGATTTTCATAAACCTTGTCCGTCGTGATATTAAGGAAAGACTTAACGCAATCAAAAAGCCTTACACACTCGCAAATATTTACAGTACCCATTACGTTGGTTTCATAAGTGTAAACAGGCATTTTATAGCTGTCACGAACAATCGGCTGAGCGGCAAGGTGGAACACAAGTTCCGGCTGCTCCTTTTCAAAAACTTCTTTAAGCTTATCAAGGTCACGAATGTCCGCAATATATGACGTCATTTCATTTTTAATACCCGAAAGTTCAAAAAGACTCGGATTTGTAGGCGGGTCAATTGAATAACCTACTACATTTGCGCCGGCATTTACAAGAATTTTGCAAAGCCAAGAGCCTTTAAAACCTGTATGACCTGTTACAAGCACTTTTTTTCCTTTATAAAACGATAAATCCATATTTTTTACCAAACCTTCCACGGAGCAGTGCCGTTTGCCCACATTTCTTCAAGCTGCATCTTCTCTCTCAGGGTATCCATAGGCTTCCAAAAACCGTTATGAATATATGCATCAAGCTCGCCCATAGAAGCAACTGTTTCAAGAGGAGCCTTTTCAAATACTGTTGAATCGCCATCGATAAAATCGAAAATCTTAGGTTCAAGCACCATAAAGCCTGCATTGATGCGGCTGCCGTCCATATCGCTCTTTTCTCTGAACGAAGAAATGGTAAGGTCGTCCTCAATACCGAGGCAACCAAAACGCTGACCTACCGAAACAGCAGTCATAGTTGCAATATGACCGTGTTCCTTATGAAATTCAACAAGCTTGTTAATATCAACGTCTGCAACGCCGTCGCCGTAAGTAAGCATAAAAGGCTCATCGCCGATATAAGGCTGAATACGCTTTACTCTGCCGCCTGTCATTGTATCAAGGCCGGTATCGACAACAGTAACCTTCCAAGGCTCTGCATGCTCGCTGTGAACAGTCATTTTATTAGATGCGGTAAAATCAAATGTAACATCTGAGCAATGAAGAAAATAGTTAGCAAAATATTCTTTAATTGCATATTGCTTATAGCCTGCGCAAATTACAAATTCGTTATATCCGTAATGGGAATAAGTTTTCATAATATGCCAAAGGATAGGATAGCCACCGAGCTCAATCATAGGCTTCGGCTTGTTTTGGCTTTCTTCGCTGATGCGGGTACCGTATCCGCCTGCAAGAATTACTACTTTCATTTTTAACCTCCGTTATGTTTATGCCGAATATATATATTCTGACATATTATTATAATAAACCATTTACAGTTTAACATATCAACATACTCTTTGCAACAAAAATATTTTTCGTTCTGCAAAAATCGAGCATATTCGGCGCTTTTACAAATCATTTAAAAAAGCTTGTGATAAATCAAAAAAGCAAAAGGAATAATGTAAACCGCAACACCTGCAACGCAAAATGCCAACGAATAAAGCGCATAAACAAACGAGCAAAGTGCCTTTGGAGCAAGCCTTTCTTTTCTTCTAAGAATCAAAACGACAGCAAAAAGCACGGCGCTTACAACGCTTATTATCATGCCGGTTTTAAAGCCTGTTGGAGTAAATTTCATTGAAATATTATTGTTTTCGCCGTTTAATTCAACCGCAGTCAAAAGCGACATAACACTTCTGACTTCGGCATTTTTACCGTTTACATCGGCACTCCAGCAGCCGTTATATTGCAAAGGAATCAGCAATACTTTATCTTTATTTTCAGCCTTTACATTCTTAATATCAAGCGAATAATTATGAGCCGAAACGTCGCCAAAATTGTTATACATATCGCAAACCTTTTGAAGCTTTTCAAGGCTCATAAGACCAATTTCAACGCCGAAATTTTTATTTCTTATATCATCGTCGCCGAGATTGTTTTTTCTGAAATTCTTTTGGTCTTGATACTTGCCCTCTTTAAGCTCAAGCCTTATTTCGACCTCTTTATCCCCCAAATCGCCGAGGCAAATAAGATTTCTGTTAAATCTGCCGGGGTATTTTTTTGCTTTTTCCCTGTCAATCGACGGTATTCTTAAAGCCTTACCGTCAATGTAAATCCTTACTCCGCCCGCACCGTCAAGCTTAAAATAGGAAATATTGCCTTTTTTTGATTTAAAGGTATAAATTTCCGTTTCATCCGTCTTTGATTTAAGTGCAAGATTTCCGTTTTCAACTATATTTTCATCAGTCGAGGTAAGGGATTTATAAAGCTGATTGTTAAGCTCCATCCAATTTGCATTTTCAACCTTAATATCCAAAATGCTCTTATCAACAGCCATTGCATAAGGCAAGGTATATTTGCACTTATAGTAATTATACCCTTTTTTCTTGGAAATTTTATCGTAAAGCTCAGGGCTTTCGCTTTTAACCGAAAGAACATTTTTAATGCCCAAAATCGCATCAGTAAAAGCAGTTCCTCCGCTGTCATGAAGGCGTGTGTATTCACTGCTGTATCCAAGTGAAATAAGCGAACTTTGAATATCGGACGGAACAAGATGAGTCCAATCGGCAAGCGTTGCTCTTTGCATAATTGTGCCGTAATTGCAGTTTAAAGTAGTGCCTACGGTTTTAATTCTGTCTGTTTTTGAAGCTTCGATATCAAGCTTTTTGACAAGTGACTGCGACGTTGAAATATACTGAGGATTATGCTCTTTTTCAAGCATATCCGTCTGCCAATAAGGAATAAAAATCACACTCAAAGCAAGCGTTTCGGCAAGCACAAGCGAAAGCACCGTTTTGTAATCAACCACCTTGTTTTTACTGCAAAAAATAACTAGATAAATTGATATCAAAACAGGCATTGCATAAAGCACGGAATACTTAAATTCATAAGCGCTGTCAAGCTTTTTAAGCACAAAATACGTTAATACCGTAAGGCAAACAAACAAAGCAAAATTGAATAAAACAAGCAAAGCGTTTTTCCCTGTTTTTTCGTTAAAATTCAGCTTATTTAATTTTAAATATTTTGAATAATATCCTGCCGCCCAAACAAACGAAAATGCAAGCGCATAGCCCATTCTCATAGGGAAGTATTTATAATCGCCGAAATGCATTAACGCATTGGAACCCTCACAAACGATAAGCACGGCAAGAAGCAAAATATTAAGCACAAAAAAGATATTGATTTTCTTGTTTTTTCTGTTTTTAATTATACCCAAAATCATTACGGCAAGCGGTAAAGAAACGCAAAACAGCATCGCCCATTTATCGTCACTCTTGCAAACATAAGTTCTTACGATTTCAAGATACTGTTTTACGATTTGTGAAAAATCAAAACCCGTTTCGCTCAAAAATCTTTCGCTCGAAAGAGTTTGCGAAAGCTTAGGCAAAAGAGCAACACCGGATAACCCAAAGCCCAAAACGGTTGAAAGTCCGAGTTCAAAGGCACGTCTTTTTCTGTTTTCTTTATTGTCTATTGTTTTAATATACAAAAAGCTCATAAAGAAAACGTAAAAAACAAGCAAAATAAAAACATAGTATCCGCAAAACACATTAAGCACCGTCATTAATACATAAGGCAAAATTTTGCCTTTTTTCATAAGCGCATACCATGCGAGCATATAAAGAGGAAAAAGCAAAACGGTATCCTGCCATGCATTCGTGTAATACATAACGGAAAAGCCGCAAAAGGCATAGCAAATTGACAAAAGAGTTGTCATAAACGGTTTAGCTTTAGTTGCTTTTTTCAAAAAAATCGCAGAGGTGAAAGCCGAAAGCGAAAAAGTCATTATGACATAAAGACCCATCGCCTTTCCCACAAGGCGCCTCGGCAAAACAAGAAGCGCAATCCAAAATACAGACAGCGAAGCATTTGCCGTATCGTTAACACCTAAGCCCGAATACCAATTAAAGCAAAGCGCCGTATCCTTAGTGTGCAATGCATCCCAAATATGATAAAAATTAGGTATAATCCCCTGCGCCATATCATAGTATGCAACATTATTGCTTCCGAAAGGATATATTTTTCCAATTATAAAACAGGCAAGAAGTATTGCCGCCGTTATGAACGGTGCAAGCAATAAGTCATAATTTTTTCTGATACTGATTTTGTATTTATCGTGCATAAAATTTTCCTCGACTTTGTTAATATAAACAGTATAACACAATGAATTTTATTTTTAAAGAGTTAATGTAAATACAACATATATCCTTAACAAAAAGCATATATCGCAATACCTTGTGTATATATAATTTTATACAATAAATTTTAAAAAACGCTTTACTTTTGGGTAAGATAGTGTTATAATTGATTAAAATCCCGATACAATTGTATTATTTAGATTGAGGTGTATTAATTATGAAAAAAATCATTTCATTAGTTATTGCAGCTATGATGGCTGTATCTATGTTTGCAGTAACCGTTCCTGCTATGGCAGCTAACGTAAGCAGCCCTACAGCAGCTACTCTTGAAGAGGGCAAAGCTCAAACTACAGTAAACGGTGAAGCAAGACAGGGCGTTACTTACAGCGTAAACGCTCAGACTAAGAAGTCGGTTACTTTCACTTACAACGGTGAAGGCACTTTCAAGAGCTGGACAGATAACCTTTCAGCACTCGGTCTTGCTGAAGGCGCTGATTATACAAAGGTTTTGAATGCTGACGGTTCACAGACTATCACATTCATTTCTCAGAAGGCTATCACTTCTTGGAACAACGGTTCAGTTGTTGTAAACGCAGTTGTTGAGTTTGCAGATGATACTACACAAGCAACTGAAAAAGACACAACAAAGGCTACAGAGCCTAAGAAGAATTCTTCTTCAAAATCTCCTGCAACAGGTGCATCGAGTGCTGTTATGGCAGGTGCAATTGCAGCAGCAGGCGCAGGTATTGCAGTTTTAGCAGCTACAAAGAAGAAAGAAAATGACTAATTAGTATTCATATAATCAACCTGTTTGCTTTTTGCAAGCAGGTTTTTTATTTTGTTGTAATAAAAATAATATAAATTTACATTATTACTATATTATTTTTATTTAATTTATGATATACTATACTTGTTTTAAAATGAAATTACTCGGTGATTAAAATGAACGATAATGAAAATGCAAAAGAAAATGAACTTGATAACAAGAAAAAAAAGAATATCAAGCTGATTGTAATATTTTTAGTTGTTTTCGTACTGATTTTTGTCGGTGTTTATTTCGGCGGCTCATATCTGCAAAAGAGAAACGAAACGCCATCGCAAAGCAATACTGTAAACACAACTGCATCTCAAAGCGTTGAAAGCAAAGTTAAAAACCCGATAGATTTCAAATCTCTTAAAAAGAAGAACAGCGAAATTTATGCTTATATAAAAATAGACGGCACAAAGGTTGATTATCCCATTGTGCAAAGCAAGACAGACGACGCTTTTTATTTGAGGCATAAGGCGGAGGACAAATCGTGGTCGGCAAGCGGTGCGGTTTATACCGAGGCTGCCAACAGCAAGGATTTCAACGATTTTGTGACCGTGATTTACGGCCATAACGGATATTCGGACACTTTTTTTACAACACTTCATTTTTTTGAAAAAGAGGATTTCTTTAATTCTCACCCATATTTTTACATTTATACCCCTGAAAGAAGGCTTACATATCAAATTATTTCAGCCTTTAAATATGACAACCGTCATATACTTAACAGCTTTGACTTTAACAAGGAAGAATCAATCAAGCAGTGGCAGGATACAATTCAAAACCCGTCGTCAAGCCTTAAAAATGTGAGAACACAGCTTGATAAACCGCTTGGAATTAACAGCAAAATCGTTGTTCTTTCAACATGTATTACAAACCAAAAAAGCAGTAGATATTTAGTTTGCGGAGAATTAGTAAAAGATGAAAAAACCAATTGACCCTAATTTAGACAATATTCTTGATGATATTTTGGCTTCAAAAAGCAAAGCAAGTGAAAGCGTTTTGCCTAAAAAGGAGCAAATCAGCGAAGAAATAAAAAATGAAATAGAAGAAACGTTAAATTCGAGTGACGAAGGAGAAAATATTGATTTTTCGTTTGGCGAAAACGTACCGGCAACGGAGAAAAAAGAGAACGCAGCGCAAAAGTCGGATTTTGAAATCACTCCGAAAAGCGAAAGTGAAATTCATCGTTCGGCGTACAGCTCATCAGGCGAACATCATCACTCATCAGGCGAACATCATCACTCATCAGGCGAACATCATCACTCATCAGGCAGTCATCATCATTCAAGCGAGCATCATCACTCCTCACACCATCACACCGACGGCTCGCATCATTCCCATTCTTCAAATCATCATTCTTCACACCACCGTCATCACAAGAAAAAAATGAGTATTCCGGCAAAAATCGGAATTTCGGCACTTGCAATAATTTTAGCGGTAATCCTTGCGTTCGTCGGCACACTTGCTTTTCTTGAATCAAGCGGTAAGAATGAGCTTAAAAACGTTCCTGACCAAACGAATTATCAGGAAACAATTGAATATAACGGCAATAAATATGTTTATAACAGCGACGTTATCGCAATTGCATTTATGGGTGTTGACAAGCGTGATTTAGGTCTTGACAACGGAAGCGTAGGCACAGGAGGGCAGAGCGACGCCGACATTTTGCTTACAATCAATACAAAAACAGGCAAAGCAAAGGCAATTGCCATTCCACGTGACACTATGGTTGACGTTGACCTTTACAGTGAAAGCGGAATTTTCCTCAGAAGTGAAAAAATGCAGCTTTGCTTAAGTTACGCTTACGGCGACGGCAAGGCAAAATCAGCAGAGAATACCGCAAATTCAATCAGCCGTATTCTTTATGATGTGCCTATCACCAAATATTTTGCACTTGACCTTAACGGAATTGCTCCGATTAATGATTCAATCGGCGGTGTAACCGTTGACTCGCTTTATGATTTTAATGACATTGGAATTAAGAAAGGCGACAAAATCAAGCTTAAAGGCGATATGACTGAAAAATATGTAAGGCAGAGAGATATGGACACTGTAAATGCCTCTCTTAACAGAACCGCAAGGCAGGTTCAATATGTTAAGGCTTTTGCATCTCAGGTTATTCCTGCCGTTACCCAAGATTTCAGTGTTGTTACAAGGCTTTATGACACCGCAAGCAAATACAGCACGACTAATCTTTCGCTTTCCAATGTAACATATCTTGCATCGCTTATGCTTTCAAAGGGTATTACAAATTTCGACACCGTAACTCTTGAGGGCGATATGCAGGAAAGCACGAAAAAAGATTATGCCGATTTTGTTTATGCGGAGTTTTATCCCGATAAGGATAAGCTTATGCAGTTAGTGCTTGATACGTTTTATACCAAACAGGACAAATAATTAAATTTCTAATATAATCCCTCCTTGCGAGGTTTATATTATATATTATACTTAAAGCTTACGTTGTAAGCAGAAAGGCTATAAGTTATGAATAAAGAAACTAAAAAAATGCTTTCTTTAAATGCCACAAAAATAAGAATGGGCATTATCGAAGGCACACATTCGGCTAAAGCAGGTCATCCGGGAGGAAGTCTTTCCTCGGCTGATTTATTTGCATATTTATATTTTGCCGAGATGAAAAACATTGACCCTAAAAATCCTAAAGCAGAAAACCGTGACAGATTTGTTCTTTCAAAAGGTCACTGCGCACCCGGTCTTTACAGTGCGCTTGCACTTAAAGGATTTTTCCCGTTTGAGGATTTAAAAACACTTCGTCATATTGGCTCATACCTTCAGGGCCATCCTAATATGAATACCGTTCCCGGAATTGATATGTCAACAGGTTCTCTCGGTCAGGGTATCAGCGCTGCCGCAGGTATGGCAAAGGGAGCTAAATATTTGGATAAGGATATCAACGTTTACACTCTTTTGGGTGACGGCGAGATAGAAGAAGGTCAGGTTTGGGAAGCTATGATGTTTGCAAGCCAATATAAGCTTGACAATCTTTGCGTTATCGTTGACGTAAACGGTCTTCAGATTGACGGCAAATGTGAGGACGTTATGAACGCTGAGCCTATTGATAAGAAAATGGAAGCTTTCGGTCTTAACGTCATCAAAATTAACGGCAACGATTTTGACGAGCTTGAAAAGGCATTTAATGCTTTCCACGAAAATATCGGCTCAGGTAAGCCTTTCGGTATTATTATGAAAACAGTTAAGGGCTTAGGCGTGTCATATATGGAAAATCAGGTTGATTGGCACGGCAAAGCACCTAACGATGCAGAATATGAAATTGCAATGAACGAGCTTAAAGCAAAGCTTGCAGAAATTGAGGAGGCGTAATTATGGCAGAAATTAAGAAAATAGCTACACGTGAAAGCTACGGTAATGCGCTTAAGGAATTGGCAAGCGAAGGTGCCGACAAGCTTGTAGTATTGGACGCTGACCTCTCAGCAGCAACAAAAACAGGAATTTTCAAAAAAGCATATCCAAACCGTCATTTTAACTGCGGTATTGCAGAGTCAAATATGATGTGCGTTGCCGCAGGACTCAGCACAATGGGGCTTGTTCCGTTCGCTTCAAGCTTTGCAATGTTCGCCGCAGGCAGAGCATTTGAGCAGGTTAGAAATACAATCGGTTATCCTCATCTTAATGTTAAAATCGGCGCAACACATGCAGGTATTTCAGTTGGTGAGGACGGCGCTTCACACCAGTGTTGCGAGGACTTTGCGCTTATGCGTTCAATTCCGGGTATGGTTGTTATTTGCCCGGCTGACGATATCGAGGCAAGGCAGGCTGTAAAGGCAGCATATAAGTATGAAGGTCCTGTTTACCTCAGATTCGGCAGACTTGCTGTTCCTGTTTTCCACAGTGAGGATTATAAATTTGAAATCGGCAAGGGCGAAGTTATCAAAAAAGGCTCAGACGTTTCAATTATCGCAAACGGCCTTATGGTAAATGAGGCGATTGAAGCAGGCAAGGCTCTTGAGGCTAAAGGTATCAGCGCAGAAATCATCAATATTGCAACAATCAAGCCGCTTGACGAGGAGCTTGTTATAAAATCGGCTAAGAAAACCGGCAGAGTTATCACCGTTGAGGAGCATAACATTATCGGCGGTCTTGGCGAGGCGGTTTGCGCTTGCCTTAGCGAAAATTGCCCTACTCCCGTTAAACGTATCGGCATTAACGACGAATTCGGACACAGCGGTCCTGCTGTTGAACTTCTTAAGCAGTTTGGGCTTTCGGCAGAGCATATTGCAGAGGTTACTCAAGATTTTGTAAAATAATCAAATATAAAGAAAAAACAGCGTTCCTTTTGGTACGCTGTTTTTATTTAAACTTTTATAATTAAATGTGCGAGGTTTAAAAACTAAATTTTTTTAACAATATTCATTTCTATTGATTCTTCTGCGTTTTTATTAACCTCTTCCGGACTTTTAAATGTAGGAATAACACAGCGAAGCGCTTCTCTGGCCAAGTCGTTATTCTTAGAATTGACCGCATTTTTAAGAACAGAGAGCTTTTGCTCGACCTCATCGTAAGAAATCGGCTTTTCCTTTTCAACAAAAATCAAATCATTTTCCGTAGTATCCAACTCGTCAGTTCTTACAAGCAGTTCCTCATAAAGTTTTTCGCCCGGACGAAGACCTGTTTCAATAATTTCAATATTTTGTGCGGCAGAAAGATTAATCATATTCTTTGCAAGGTCATAAATCTTAATAGGCTGACCCATATCAAGCACAAAAATTTCGCCGTTTTTAGCTATTGCACCTGATTGAAGCACAAGCTGCGAAGCCTCCGGAATAGTCATAAAATAACGAATAATTCTCTTATCCGTAAGCGTTACAGGGCCGCCTGCCGCAATCTGCCTTTTAAACAGCGGTATTACTGAGCCTGCCGAACCGAGAACATTACCAAATCTTGTGCAAGAGCACTTAACCTTGCCCCCTAAGGCATAAGATTGCGCAATCATTTCGCACATACGCTTTGTTGCACCCATAACATTAGTCGGATTAACTGCCTTATCGGTAGAAACCATCATAAATCTGTCTACACCGTATTCTTCGCAAAGCTCAAGCACATTTTCAGTTCCGAAAACATTATTCTTAATTGCCTCGACGCAGTTATGCTCCATAAGCGGAACATGCTTGTGCGCAGCCGCATTAATCACGATATCGGGATGATATTTTTCAAACACAACGCTCATTGCGTCTTTATCCGTAATTGAAGCAATTTCGACCTCTAAATCAAGCTTGTTGCCGTATTTAAACTTCAATTCTTGCTGAACATCGTAAACACCGTTTTCATAAATATCTAAAATTATAATTTGCTTAGGGCTCATTTTTGCAAGCTGACGGCAAAGTTCACTGCCTATTGAACCACCGCCACCCGTAATAAGGACGACCTTATTTGCATAATAACCCAAAGTCTTTTCATCTGAAATCTCAATCGGCTTTCTAAAAAGCAAATCCTCAATCTCAAATTCACGAAGCTGTCGCTTTTTACCGGCAGTTTGAAACGACGGATAATCATATATTTTAATTTTGCAATTCGATTTTTTATAATAATCGTAAAGCTCTGCTGTATTTTCCGTTGAAAGAGGAAGCGCAAAAATAATTTCTTTCACGCCGTAATCTTTAAGTATATCAAAGGTATTGTTCAGTTTCGCCTGAAAAACAGGTATCCCGTAAATATCCCTGCCGGCTTTGTCCTTATTTGTATCAAAAAAGCATACGGGAGTATATGATGTATTTTTATTGTTAAGAAGCTCCTCCGCAAGGCTTACACCGACATTTCCCGCACCTACAATTGCAACATAAATTTTATGAGCCTCGCCATCCTTCCTTATACTCATTCCGAAGGCAAAAATTCTGATAAGCAGTCTCATAAGTTTTCCCTTTGCGCTAAGTTCATTACCGTATTTAAAGCAATAGCGATAACACATCCTCATTCCGAGAGCCAGAAGAGTATTAAACGACATCATGGCAATGATTTTTGAAATGGTAAAGCGTTGGAAACCAAGCAAATTGCAAAGGCCGCACTCAAATCCCAAATACAAAACCATACCGAGCATATCGGTACAAAGCAATCTTATGTAGCATTGTATTCCGCCGTAGCGCCAAATTTGGTTATATATTCTACCGAAAAATCTGCACAAAAATACAATTAAAAAGCCGACGCAAGTATTAATAAAAACATCAATTATCTGCATATTTTTTATGCTTTTATTAAGTACAAACATCAAAATAAATGAAGCTAAATACAAAATTGCATCATATAAAACAAGCGTCCATTTTATATTAAATAATTTCTTTATTTTCTCCACAAACAGATCCTCTCTCCCCACAATAATCGAAAATCAATAAAAAAAGACTTTTGACACGGGACATCGGTTGCGTTTTGACCGCAACTATTTCAAGCATCTAAAGTCTTAAAACTACGCATAAGCTCTGCCGATATATAAAAAGCAAAACTTTATGCTTTATCCCACATTGATACAAATTAACTCCCCATGAACCTTTAAAAACTTATTAAAAGAAAACAAGAAAAATAAACTTTTTCATTTTTTTGTATCGCATATATTATATATTATGCAATATTCATTGTCAATGAAAAGCTTGTCGAAAAAGCAATATTTTTGTTACAGTATGTCTTGTATTTCACATATTGTCTTATAACAATATAAAGTATATTCCGTAGAAAAAGCGTTGGGACGACTAATCACCAACGCTTAATTTTGTTTGTTATAATTTTTTGATTTTACTGCCTTTAGCCTCGGCAATTAAGGCAATACCCTGCAAAATCACCAAAACAAACGTAAATATTCGCATGGCTTTTGCAATAATTTCAAGAACGTTTGAAATTTCTCTAAACGATGTTAAAAGGCGAAGATTATTAAAATGCTTCATTTTTTCACCTCTCAAGTAAAACCGCATGGGCTATACCCGGGATCGAATTGCCTTGCTTGCTTGAAGTGGGAGACATAAGTGCGCCCGTAGCAACAAAAAGTACCTTTTTCAAAATCCCCTTGTCCATTTGCTTTAAAATATGAGAGCAAAGCACGCTTGCGCTGCAGCCGCAGCCGGAGCCTCCGGAATTTACATCTTGCTTTTTTAAATCAAAAATGAGCGTTCCGCAATCCTTATGAAAGCCTTTTAATTTAATATTGTGTTCCTTTTCAAGAAGTTCATAGAGAAGCTGACTGCCCGTGTATCCCAAATCACCTGTCAAAATCAAATTATAATCCTCCGGCGAAGTTCCGGTATCATTCAAAAAACTGCTTATAGTCCTTGCTGCCGCAGGTGCCATTGTCAAGGGTAGACTATAAATTAATCTTGTCGGCAAAATTTTTCGCTTTTGCACTCACTTTTTATTGTTTTTTGCCGATAGGATACAAAAATAAAGGCGAACAAATAGACACGTTACAATTTAGAATACATAAACAGTTATGACTTTTGCTCGTTAAATGAAGATATTTTTTATCGTATCATCAACATTATCAACCATAGATCTCATAAATATCTTGGTTTGAAATCTCCTTGCGAAGTTTTTCTTTGGTGTTACGCTTACTTAACAATCTGCCTTTAAAGTTCAAGTTCTTTTAATACCTGTGCATCATTAAGTACAGACTCGTCACTTGAACTCATTATTTGCTTGACGGTTGAAATTGAATGTTTACCACGTCTAAATATGCCATCAAACAATCTATTTATATATGCAATAGGTGTTAAATAATTGTGCTTTTCTGAATATTTATATTCCCTTCTCACAATATCCCATTTAGGAAAAACAAGAATTAAAACTGCTTTTATTCTTTCTTTAACGCCGATTTTACCATTTGCACTTTTTATTAAATAGTATGAGCCAACATTTTTATTATAGAAGCCAAATGTTCCTCCATAAACAAAACAATTTTCAAGCAAGGTAATTAATGATTGATTTTCGGTAAAATCCATATACTGCCTGACAGGCGTATCAAACCAAAAATTACAAAGGGATAATATCATTTGACAGCATTTAAGCGCACCTGAATTTTTGCACATATTCATAAGCTTTTGCTCATCAAAATCATCTATAGAACGCACACAAACGTCTACGTCCATCAACATTCTTACACCTGCTCCGTAGCCTTTTAAGTGTTTGGCAATATGAAGTAAAACATATAATAAGGCTCCATAATTATCAAGCTTGTATTCATATCCACTTTTTTCGCACATATCAAAAATGCTTGAAAAATAATTTGTATGAACATCGGCACCTTTATGAATTTCAACTTCAAAATCATCAATTTTAAAACTGACAGTTGTCGGCGCAATTTTTATATCGTCAAAATTTTCTGCATTTACGAGTTTTACAAGCTTATCATAATCCTCGTTTCTGACAATAACGTCGATATCACCGCTTGTTCTAAGCTCCGGTTGCGGATAAAAAGCGCATACTTCACAACCCTTGACAAATAAATAGTCAATTTGAGTTTTATTAAAAAACTCACAAAGTTTTTCTCTCACGGAGCATCTGCTGTAATATGCATGCACGGTAAGCCCAAGTGATTGATTAAAATATGACTTTATTTTTCCAAAAGGTTGAAGCCTTGGCGGTAACAATTTTATTTCGTTTGCAATTATTCCTGATACATCATGCATATTTGCAAGCTTATAAATTTGCTCCCAATTGTATTCAACATTTTCGGGAGTTTTATTATTTAAAAAGCAAGATATTAAATTTATGAAATCTCTGCTGTTTTTATTCATCACTTTTACCGTCTTTTTTTATTTTAAATAACCTTTCAAGTAAAATACACATTAAAAGCCCAATTGCGCAGCCGAGTGTATTATGAATTACATCATCAACCTCGGCATACCCAAGCTTAAAAACATATTGCGAAAGTTCGATAATAAAGCTTAAGGCACCGGAAATCGGAATAATAAGCCACCGTTTTGAATTGATTTTGTCAACATTCAAGCTGCCGAAAATGAAACCGAACGGATAGAAAAAGAGAATATTGAGCATTGATTCTCTAATCATTTCTTTCATTCCGTGCGCCGCTAAGTAATATGAGCGAAACGGAATTAAACTAATATTAGAACTGGTCGGATTTTCTTCTCTGAATAACAAAGTTACACTAAAGACTAAAACTAAAAATATAATGATACAAATAATTAAAAACGAATTATAATATCTATGATTATTGAGTTTTTTATTTATCAGGCAAACCGACAAAGACAATATTACATTAAATAGAATTATAATTTCAATATTCAAATTATAAAATACAGAAAGCATTAAACTTTATCTCGATTCAATGCTTTTTTTATCAAGTTTTTCAAACGCTTAATCTTTGTATTCCTTAACCATATTCTGTATAACTTATTACTTTTAAGCCCCTGTTTAAATCCAAATTCTTCAATTGATTTTTCTATTTCGGCTTTATTTGCACCGGCAATTCTACTGTCAAAATACATTGGATTAGATTGAAGTACTGTGATATCATTTATTTTTGTTAATTCAAAATCGCTTTTACTTAACCATTCAATTATATCTTTGCCCTTCTCATTTTGAATAAGTATTATTGATACGCCGTATTGATTATAATATCGGAAGCGTTTTATCTATTCCCCAAAAATCGCCTATACAAATTTCGCCTCTATGATTTTCTCCTTTAAATTTACAATCCGTACATCTCGATAACGCAACCTTTGAAAATAAGAATCCGTAATCCGTGTCATATAATTGTTTTTCTATTTTCTTGCCGTTCTCAAAAACAATTTTTATATATGGCGGAGTCCAATTTCCGTCTTTTTTATATCTTACATTTAATTCAATTATTTTAGACTTGTATTTTTTCTGCACTGCCTTGACATATTCACAATGCAATTTTTTAGATAAAGGACCGTGACAAAGTATATCTACAGTATATAATTTATCTATTCTAATTTGTTTCTTTTCACAATACGTTTTAACGGCGGCAACATCACAGCCCAATCCAAAAAAGCAAACCATCCTCCCATTTTTCAGCTGATTTGCAACATGCTCATAAACAGAAATGTCATTTATGAATTTATTTGACTCAACATATTTTGTACTTTTCAATCTGTATAAATTTGCGACATCTTCTACACAACAATACTGTGCTGCCTCAAAATCTTCAGAATATTCAACACCGTATACACAACCGTTATGATTTAACACATATAAAGAAATTGCCGTTGCGCAACCGCCCGAAGCGCTTTGCGAAAGAGCTTTATTATCTTTTAAATAACCGGAATATATCTCCATAATAACTTAAACTCCTAACAAAAAGTTCACTTAATAAAAATCTTGAGTTTTTCTTTTAAACCTGACGGCAAAATCCGTTTAATTTTTCCAATTAAAACTATCTTTTTATGCGTATTTAGATACTGCTTTGAAAATTGCTCTGCACCGATTCTATTATATTCCTCAAGTAAGGAATAATAGTTCTCATTTTTACTTGAAGGCTTTATTAATTGCCCGTTTTCAATTGACGCCGACTCAAATGAGCTTTCTTCAATAAGCATATATTCTCTTAACTCGTTTAAAACATTCAATCCTTTTTGAGTAGATACAATCAGCAATGAAACACCGTCACAATTTAAAAACTCAGGATACATCCCTTTGGCACCCCAAAAATCGCCGATTGTAAAATCGCTCTGTCTGTTTTTATTTGCATATTTACAATTGTAACAAGATTCTCTGAAAAAAAGACCTTTGTAAAAAAAGTAATAGTAATAATAACATTCCTCTGGCTTAAGATATGTATGTTTTATTTTCCCCTTTGAATTTTGATGCTCAATATTTATCAACGCACCCCATCCAAGCTTTTTATCCCTAAAATGAAAATCTAACACTTTGGATTTATTCTGTTTTTCAAACAACTCAATATAATCTGAAAACATTTTTTGATTTGGCACACCATGGCAAACAAGTTCAACACAATAAAGTTTTTCGTATTCCTTGTTTAAAAATGATTTTAATGCGTCACACTGACAAGGAGTACCGCTAAACAATACATATTTCCCATCGTCAAGTCGCTTTTTAACCTTAGGAAAAATATTAGTCGTATTACTTTGAACATATTTTGAACCTTGAAGTTTATACAAATCAGATTTTGAATTAATTTCAATATGGTGCGCCTGAATATTACTATCCCATGCGCAACCATAAACAAACCCATCTTTATCAAGTATCCAATTAGCAAGAACTATGAAAGCGCCACCCGACGTACTGTTTTTCAATTCTAAATTGTTCTTATTATACACGGCGAAAATTTTTTGCTCGTTAATTTTCAAATTTGAATTTTTATAAGCACATACTCTTTCACATTTTTTACAGCCTATACATTTATTGCCATCAATTTTCGGATAAAGAAAGCCATACTCATCGGGCAGTAATTCAATTGCATTTGTCGGGCAAGAAGCCACACAAGCACCACAACCACAGCATTCAATTTTATTTTCCACTAAATTCATAAACTATCTCACCTTGTATTTTATCATTCCTGCTGCCATTTTTGCAAGCGGCTTTAAAGATTTAAAATTGACTGCTATAATTGCAACAAATATTAACAACGCTATAATTAAACTATATTTAAAATCTATCAGTATAACAACAATTTGACCCGTTATCAAAAGATATGATACAATATCCTGTTTAATATTGATTTTTAATTTCATTATTTTTCTTGTATCAATAAGACGCATTAACCACACAACAAAATAGCTTACAAATGTAGCTATAGCTGCACCCTGTGCATCCCAAATTGGAATGAATATTATATTAAGAATTATATTTATTATTGCGGCTGCTATTGTTGAAACAAACAGCATTTTCGTCTTTTTAGCCGACGTATATATTGTTCCTAAAAAACTTGCCATTGCGGAAAACAAAAAAGCAAACAGTAATACCGGAACATATTTCCAACCGACAAAAAAATCCTTTGCGAATAAAAATTTCGCCAATATCTTACATATACATATTAATATTGAAACTATCAACACATTAAAAACAGAATATTGATTATAAATATTGCTGTAAAATCTTTTGGATTTTTCCGAGCCGAAATCTTCTACTGCCGAAATTTGCCATGCACCCATAAAAATTGTTGATATGGTAGAAAACATAGACGGTATCCTCTGTGAAACAGAATAAACACCCGTCACAGCAACGCCCGAAAAAAAGGTGAGCAAATATTTATCAGAGGAATTACTTATCCACCAGCTTAAAGAATTAGGTATCATCGGAACTGAATATTTCAACATTTCCTTAAGTAAAGCTTTATCAATTTTGTTTGGCTTTATTATATACTTAGACAATTTGGCACCAAACCATAAAAAAGCACAGGCGACGGCATTTGAAATAATAAGTGATAACAGATAGCCTATCACACCTGTTTTTACAACCAAAAGTAAAACTATATTTAGTAAAATAAAACAAATTGTTTGTATAACACCACTAAGAGAATAAACAGTAACCTTTTCGATTCCTTTTACAAACTGCGATATTCCACTATGCAATGTTACAAACAAATAATAAAATATAAAATACCAAAAATATGGCTTTATATCTTTACTCAGCAAAACAAGCGGAGAAAATAACATCATAACTAAAAATCCTATAAATGTTATTACCATTCCGATAGTGAACACTTGTTTTTTATCCTTGCCGTCATCGAGTGCATATCGCATAACCGCTTCACTTATTAAAAGCGTAAAAAACGGCGACAGCAAATTAATTGTAGTTGTCATTAAGTCTGCCGTGCCATATTCTGCTGTCGTTAATACTGCTGTATATAACGGTATTAAAAAAAATGATAATATTTTTGATGCAAAATTTCCAAGTGTTATTAATGCAACATTCTTTCCAAGCTTAGAATATTGACCCATTACTAATCTCCCTTCTTATGATTTTATTGCTTTTTTTATAAAATCATAAGACTTTTTTCTTTCTACATTAAGATTTTCATCTACTTTTTCCCAATTGATTTTAGGCGATGCAATATCTTCACTAAACTTGTCCGTAAGACGTGATGAAACATCAGCTACATTCAATAAATTTACGATTCTTGCGCCACGTGTTTTATGAGGAACAGTCAAAAAATTCTTGTGATATAATAGCGAAAACACCGTTCCGTGAAAAGAATCTGTAACAACAAATTCTGCATTGGCAATATAAGAAACAAATTCCTCAGGACCCGCATCATAAATTGCTTTGTGGTGAGGTTTTAATATCGGCTTTCTCCGTCCGGACAGTTCAATTAATTTTAAACCTTTAAACTCGGCTACATCTTCGGCAAGCTTTTCGGTTTCTTCATATCCGTTTAAAGAATACAGTAAAACATATGGCTTCTTCTCTTTTTTTGTCACCATACAATCAAAATACTCTCTGCCTGCCAATATTGTTGGGTCTGCAACAACTTCAATACTCTTGTCACAAAGATTTTGCAAAATATCCTTTGCCTGACTTTCACGAACTGAAATCGCATCAATTCCATTGAGTAAATGATTCAAAATATAACTTTGTGTATTAGTAATTGAATTTTTCCCAATACTTGCCGCATAAGATATCACCTTTGCACTGTCAGCAATATCAAATTTTCCAAAATATGCTTTATCAAAGCCATTTGTAATATCCGGGTTCCAAATTTGGTCACTACCCAAAAAGAGAGCATCCGTCCTATAATTTTTTAAGGAAGATATATTAATAATATGTTGAGATGATAGATTAAAATATTTATTTTCATATTCAAAAAACCGTTGCTTTTTCTTTTTAAATGAACTTGATGAGAATAGTGTTGTTGCAACAGAAAATACAGAGTAATAATTAATAACGTTATATTCTCTTGTCAAATTGTTTGGTCTGTAATCTAATATTTCAACTTCATCAAAAAAATTTTTTAACACCTCTTGCAATGCATAAGCCTGCAAAACCGCACCATAATTCGGCACACAATGAAAAGTTAAAATACTTGCTTTTTTATTCATGATAATTTCCTTTATATTTTATATGATAAGCTATACAAAACAATTTAGGTGAAATCGAGCACATCAAAGTATATATTTTCTGCCGTTTTGGAACATTGTTTGAACATAAGACATATAGCAATACTTCTTTTGCCTTTTTTTTCAACACTTTAGATTCGCTCTTTTTATATTCACCGTTTGCCAATATAACAAGTAAATGATTAAGCAAAAATACAGGAATGTACTTTGCATCTTCTAAATAATTTAATTTGTTTTTTTCTAAATATCTGTTAACCTTTTCAGGAATTAATAAACATGTTAGTTGTTTTTCATTAAGCGAGGATTTACTCGCACTACCAATAACCGTTCTGTAATGATAAAATGGTTTATTTAAAATTACTATTTTATCCAAACAAGTTAATGCACGAAAATTATATTCCCAATCTTCTAATGTACTTAATTCTGTATCAAAAAAGCAATCTTTAACTTTTTCTCTTTTCAATATTCCTAAACAGGAAGATGCCAAAAAGTCATAATGCAGTTGCTTTTTCACCAATAAATCAGATTTAATTATTTGGGGGAAATTCTCATTTACAGCACGGCATATTTTATCCTCATTTTTAAAATACCTGTCGCAGAAACAAGCATCGGCGTTATTTTTTTTCGCAAAATCATACATATTTTCCAATGCGTTTTTTTCAAGCCAATCATCACCGTCTACAAAGGTGATAAATTCACTCTTCGCTACTTTAATTCCTGCATTTCTTGCAGCACTTACACCCGAATTTTCTTGGTGGATAACAATCACATTTTTGTTTTTATATTTATTACATATATTTAATGAATCATCTGTCGAGCCGTCATCAACTAATATAATCTCAAAATTAGATATCGTTTGAGATAAAATTGATTCAATACACTCATCTAAATATTTTCCGACATTATAAACTGGTATTATTACGCTTACTAATGGTTGCATAATAAGTTCTCCTCTCAACAACATCATCTCCTCTGTCCAGCTCACCAAATACTAATCCCCAAAACATACATAAGAATATAAAATGAGTTGGATATATAATTAAATGAGCAACAGCCGACATACAAATCATCAAAACAAGTGAAACAGCGTAAGGGGCGGCAAGCTGTGGAATATATGCTTTTACTTTTTTAAAATATTTGAACAAGCTGCACCAAAATGCAATATAAATCAGGCTTCCGATTATACCATAATCATAAATAACTTCAAGCACATCCGTATGCGCACTTAATTCAAGAGACGAATCGGTATATACGGCATTAAATCCGTGACCAAAAATCAAGTATTCGGGTTCTGAATCTTTAATCATTTGCCAAGTGTATTTCCAAATATCCGCTCTGCCTGAACCATTATCATCTTCAATTGAATTCATCCTGTCAAGTATTGCAATCGAATGAGTCGAAGTATAGTATATAAAGAAAACATAAAGAACCACAAAAAGAATTAAAAATCCGAATATTAAACGAATTTTTCTTTTGCTAAAAAAACGGCCCTCTGAATATTTTATATCATATATAAAATAAACAAATATACTCAATATAATGGCAACAAAACCCGTTCTTTTAACTGATAGCAAAACAGTAGAAAAAGATATTAAAACAAGTAACCATTTTAACCATTTCTTTTGTATCATAAACGCAAACGGCAATAAGAACAGCACATAATATGCAGTACTGATAAGTGCAATGCCTTGTCCGTCGCTAAACTGTTTTACTCCCAAAAACAATAACGAGTAAATAGGTATTGTAAGTGCCAGCCATTGAGACTTATACAGCAAATTATTATGTTTTAAACTAAGTAAATACGAAAATGTTAAAACAGCCACCCATAATAATGAATTGCCTATTTGTAATATACCATACTGAGATGATTTACCGCTGTTTTCAATATATGTAGGAATTATAGTAAATAAGATAAATAGCCCTAAAATCAATAATACATTATCTTTCTTTACACAACTTCTGAATAAAGTAAAAAAAAGCAACGCACAGCCAAATACGGCTATAATAAGGGTAATCCAATCTCTAAAAGGAAGAACTGCAGAAAACACAGCAAGCATATTGCCTATAAAGATATATGATATCAGCATCGACAATATAAGAAATCCTATATTATTTAATTTTATTGATATGCCTTTATTCATTCATCTGTTCCTTATTTTAAAATCAACTATAAATTTTTTCTAATTCCTTTACCGATGATTTAATATCAAATCCATATTTAATCATCTCATCTGCACTTGCAAAACGGTCTGAATTAATCTTTGACGAAGTAACCGCCTTAACCCATTCTTCTTTTTTTAAAGGAATATATTTTACATTTTTCGAAAAATCCAATTCCTTTGTTATTGTATCAGACAATAAAACGGGTAATCCCGACATTAAAGCCTCAACAGCCACAACAGGAAAACCCTCATGAATTGAAGGCAAAATCAAAATATCAAAACCTTGATATAAATCACAAGCATCATCTCTTCTGCCTAAAAACTCGACATAATTGTTCATTTTATTATGAGAGACAAATTCCTTTAATTCACTTTCCTTATCGCCGTTGCCTACAATAAATAATTTTACAGAATTATTATTTTTATACACATCACGCATAAAATCCAATGCAAAAAGATGGTTCTTTTCTTTGCTTAAACGTCCAACCATACCTATTACAAAATTTTTTTCAACGCCTAATTCTTTGCGAATCATGTTTCTCTTTTCAATATTAAACTTGAATTTATCACAATCAATTGCGTTCGGCAATACAACGGCTTTGCTTCGCTTCATATTAAGCCTTCCAAAAACTCTTTTGCCCGCCTCATATCCGCAAGCTACTAATTTTGTTGCATAAAATGAATTTAATACGCATCCTGAAACACGTCGAATTTCATCTTTTAAATTATTTGTTGGAGAAGTCGTATGTGAATGAGCGATTCGGCATTTTATTCCTACTTGTTTTGCAACTCTTAAAGCTATATATGAAGTTTCATTTTCATGAATATGCACTGCATCATAGTGATTGCTTTCTAAAAGCTTTTTAAGCTCATTTTCAAAATTTTTAATTCCTTCTGACTTCAACGGCAAAAAAAACAGTTTACATCCCAAAGCCTTAAATGCCTCTGCGTTTTGGCCAACCATATTTGTTGTAAGTGCTATATCAAAATGATATTTGGTTTTGTCTAAATATGTATAGTAATTTAATACAACACTTGAGATACCGCCGACATCTGCTCCTGCCATAATGTGCAAAACATTATACATTAATACAACTCCTCACCAATAATAATCAATTTATGTAATTATTTATATCGCCAATAAATTTTTTTGCTTTTTCTCGTTCCTGCTCCAAGCGCTTATTAACATTAGAATAATCGATTTTCATTTTGAATTGCTTCTTTAAGTCATCCTCATTAGAAATCATTCTGTTCTCCAAACCGGTTACCCTTAACAAACTTTCAATTCGAGAATTAAATTCATTTCTCGGAACAACAATAAATTGCCTTTCAAAATTCACAGAAAATGCCAACCCGTGAAATGAATTTGTCACTACAAAATCAGCATATGCAAAAAGCGACAAAAAATCACTTGGGGTACGATGGGTAAACATTTCATCTACTTCCTTAGGCTTTTTCATATCCCAGCATATTTTTACTAATTTCAATCTTTTTTCATCTGCGATTTTTCTTGCATACTTAGTTGCATTATTATCCTCATTGTACAAAAGCATCAAAATCAAGTATGGTTCTTTCACAAGTCTCTTAGAGGCGATTTCAAGCCATTCGTTTTTTGATACCTGCAGTGTCGGATCAATAAGCTGAACACAGTTGCTTATCCCTAAGTCTTCAACTATTTTTTTTGCACTGTCTTCTCTGACTGAAATAGCTTTGTATCTATCTAAATATTTCTTTGTAATGCTTATCTCATTATCATCTAACTTGTTCTTTCCAAAACTTGAAACAAAGGCAATCCTTGTAGCATCTTCAGGTAAAAAATCAAGAAAAAACCCTCGATCTATTCCTTCATTATATACGCTGTTCCAAACCTGATCGCTTCCCGTAACATATATATCTGCCTTTGGCGGATTTGCATCAAGGTCTTTTGCATCAATATATTTTTCTGATGTCAAATGAACATATTTATTTAAAAAACTTCCAAAAGTAAGTTTCTTCAATAACACAGAAAAAAATTTCGCTGATAAATACAGGATTTTAAATAAACTACCTGAATTAAAATCATTCGGAACGCCAAAAAACAAGCGTTTATTTGTCCGTTGAGGTGTAATATAATCAATAACCTCCGCCTCATATCCTGCATTCTCAAATATTTTTTGGGTCGCATATGTTTGCAAAACCGAACCGTAATTAAAAAGTCTGTGTAAGGTAATTATAGAAATTTTCACAAATTGCTCCTATCTGTTATCTAATTGATAAATATATATTTAAAAACTTTCCGGTTATTTTAATGCCAAACATTTTATATGAATAATTTATACATTTGCTGGCAAAATCTTTTCGATAGCCAAAAATCCAATTGCGTTTTTTTAACTCTTCTGCAACTAATTTTCTGTTATATAAAGTAAGCCGGTCATAATAAAGAATCAAAAATCTTGATACATATTCCATATAGCAACAAATCATTGTTTTTTTAGATGTATCATCAATATTCACTGCATAATCTGTCCATTTTATAAATGTTTTTAATATATCAAGTACGTTTTTTTCCTTAATAGAATTTGAAACGGAACCGTTTCTTGCTTGTCGATAATAATAATACTTATATGGACAATACGCAAATGATTTTGCACAAATGAAAAGTCTAATACACCATTCCAAATCTTCTGCCGTCAGTTTTTTTTCAAATTTCAAATTGTTATCAATAAACAATTGCCTTTTTATCGCTTTTGAACAAGGACTTGCAGGATATTTAGGTAAATTTGACAAATATTCAAATAGCTTTTTACCTTTTAATATATCGATGTCCTCATTAACTCCATCTGACAAAGAAATAATTGTTCCGTTATTGTCAAAATACTTATAAACCTCTAACATAACAATATCCGGAAATTTTTGATTTATTATCACTTCATTAATTTTAGAAAGAGAATTTTTTTCAATTTTATCGTCACTGTCAATAAATAATATGTAATCACCCTCGGCTTCTTCAATTCCGATATTGCGTGCATCAGAGGCACCGCCATTTTGTTTATGTATAACAGAAATATTAGAATGATTTTTTACATATTCATCACATATTTGCCCACTGTTATCTGTTGAGCCATCATCAACCAAAATTATTTCATAATCAACATTTTTTTGATTTAAAACGCTGTCTACACATTCGTTTAAATATTTCTCAACATTATAAACGGGAATTATAATACTAAACGTCATTTTATTCTCCATGAGTTAATATAATCTTTCAATTGTATTTTCTACTACTTTTTTCTTATCAAAAACTTCTGATATATGTTCATATGAAGCTTTACCCATTTCAACCTTTTTTTCATAAGGCAATTCAATAAACATTTTTAGCTTTTCATACAAATCACCTGCATTTCTCGGTTCAACAAGGTAACCGGTTTCACCGTCAACTACAGCCTCCAAGCAACCGTGAATATTACTTGTTATAATCGGTCTGCCCATTGCGCCGCATTCAAGGTTTGTATTTGCCATTCCCTCATGCCAGGACGGAAGAACAAAGCAGTGAGAATTTTCAATAAAAGGTCTTACATCATTATGATATCCATGATATTCAACTATTCCTTCTTTTGACAAGTCTAAAATAGTTTGTTTATAATCATCTTCAAATCTACCAACAATATCAAAATGAATGTTTTTAAATTGAGATTTTATTTTTTTTGCCGCTTTGAATAATTCATCAATTCCTTTTTCTTTCATAACTCTGCCTATGAATAAAAAATGAATTTCATTTTTCTGTTGAGGATACGACTCAAATTTAAATTTTTCCAAATCAACACCTGCACCATTAAGTACACATGTTTTTTTCTTATCAACAATATTATAGTTTACAATTGTATCTCTATTTTCAACATTTTCAAAAAAAACAGTTTTAGCCTTCTTTATTCCGAACTTATATAAAATTATGACTAATTTCTTTAGTAATCCATCGCTTTGAAAAGCAGTACCTAAACCTGTAATATTTACACAATACGGTATGTTTTTCATTCTGCAAATTAATCCGGCATATACATTAGGCTTTATTGTGTATGTAATCACTAAATCGGGTTTTTCGGATTTAATAATTCGGCTGAAATCATTTAACAATTTTAAATCTTTTAACGGATTAATGCCTCTTCTTTCCATTAAAACATAAAAAAGATTGCATCCGTAAGATTTTAAGTCATCTTCATTTTGAATTTCAATTTCGTCAACTGTTTTTGGCACAATTGCATTTACAATATGACCTTGATTTATTAACTTTTGTATAAGCATACCTCTAAAAGTATTTAAACCCGAGGCACAATTGCATATAATTAATATCTTCATAACTGCCTTTTACTAATTTATTATTTTCAATACAGTATATTTGTCAATGTTGCCATTTCATATGTATTAATAATAGCAAGGCACAAATTAACTGTATATCTTATCTTTAAAATGTATTCTATTTATTGATTTTATCACTTTTGTGTTTATAAACATATTTGGAAAATTATTAGTTTCTCTTTTTACGACAACAAGCAAATTAAAAATGCTTTTTTATTGTATGGCATTCTTTTACAAATCAAATTTTCAACTTGAATTGTTGACGAGTTGTTGTCTTTAAATATAGATTTTTTTAAAATACATATCTTAAAAAAATCATTTAATCATAACCTCATTATATTTCATCATATATGTATTATTTTTGTAATTTCCGATTACACAATCGTTTGCATTGCCTTTAAGATTATTAACAATCAAAGACATATGGTCACTGCCACTTTCATATGCGTGTGGATAATCACAACCCCAAATCATCGCATTCTGATAACCCATCAATAAAATTGAGCCATCAGGGTGATAGTAATGCAAATTAACTTTATTTTTTTCTTGTTTTAAATTTTTATAATGCGGGATTGAGTTTCAACAATTCACCAAACTGTTCAATTCTTTTGATAAACTTGAAATAAGCATAAATAGTCCCTTTCAAAATAGTTATATATATTCGCCTGCTGTTATTCTAAATACACTACCCGTCATCATCGACGATGAGTCAGACAACATATAAATCACGCCGTCTATATAATCGCTTCTTTCGCACATTCTTCCCATAGGTAACACAGAAGCGGCTCTTTTTCTTAATTCAAATTCATTTTCACCATTTTCTTTCCTTAGCGCAACTTCACCTTCTGTAGGAGTCCAGCCAAGAGTCAGATAATTACATCTAATATGTTCATTCGCATAATTGTGTGCAATATGTTCCATCAAGGTCAATAAAACGCCTTTGGAGCAAGCATATGCAGCTCTATCTTTTTGTCCACTCCAAGCATGCGCCGATCCTGTCAAGACAATGGATCCGCCACCATTCATGCGCATGTATTTTATTGCATTTTGGCAACAAAAAAATGCAGACTTAAAGTTTATATTCATCACTTTATCAAATGTTTCTTCATTGCAAGAATCAAGCGGTGATATCGGAGTAACACCGGCATAATTGAAAAAGCCATCGATTTTTCCAAATTTTTTGTATGCCTCATCAAAAAGTTTTTTACAATCATCGACATTACTTAACTCAGTATATACAAAAATACCATCTGAACCATTTGCTTGAATTAACTTTATAGACTTTTTAGCAGCTTCTTCGTCACGACCGCCAATTACAACCTTTGCACCTCTTAGCGCACACTCTTCAGCAATTGTTTTACCAACACCCTTTGTGCCTCCGGATATTACAATCACTTTGTTTTTTAATGATAAATCCATACTTTATAACTCCAATGCTTTAGTAACATCGAAACCATTTAATAACATTTCATTGCCCTGCTTATCGTATACTTTAATATTATCCATATAATATTTTAATTTTTGAGCCAATTCTTCTTTCGTGTCACAAACCAAATACATTCTTGTTAAAACCTGCTTTTCAGTACCGATAACATCTTGAGAAACTTTATCACCTGGATACAACCTTTGAACGTTTGCGACTATACAATTATCATTTAATGCTTCGTCCAATCCTTCGATTCGGTCAACAATGCCTTTTTTTAATAGTAGCCATAAAGTTGCCGCATGTTTTCCTTTTAAATACGGATCATCAACTTCTGATAAATTAATATCACCTTCTGAACCAGTAAGAGCAAAATTAATCAACATTTTTCTTTGGTCAAAGCCGTGAATGGCCTTCATTAAAAGATGTGGTGCCTCGCCTTGAAGTCTAAAACCAGTATCATATACATAAAACTCTCCATCTTCATAAAAAGCAGAAAGCATTAGTACACCATTTTTGATACCAATATCCTTAAACATTCTGCATGCATTATCATGCATTCTTTCAAAATATTCATCAATATGCTTTGAAGGATATGTTCCACCCAAACACACTCTACTTAGTCCTGGTTGCTCGTCCGTGGTATACCTATCATAAATACACGAAGCACTGCATACGCCATCCTTAAAAGTGTAATACATACCCATATCTTCACATTGCATATATTTTTCTACGATAAATCTTTTTTTATTTGAACATTCTAATGCTTTTTGTACACCTAATTTTAATTCTTCCTTATTATAGCAAACGGTCATTCCTACACCACCGCCATTATCAACTGGCTTAATCATAACTGGAAATTTTATTTTTGCTATATCTTCATCTTTCATTTGAGCATCAAGATAAAACTCTGGTATACCATGTATTCCATATCTTTCGCAAGTCGCTTTAAAACTATCTTTAAAAGAAAACACATCCACAATTTTTTGAGAAGCATAGCAAGGTAAGTCAAGAGCATCACATACTTTGCAATACGCTGGAACAAGAATATCTGCCACACCAACAAGAACGCCGTCAACTTTTTCTTCTTTAGCAAGATTAATTAAACCCGGAACATCCATTCCATCAACATCAGAACTTTTCCATGCAACTTTTTTTGCAGCATCAGTATGTCTACCGCTTGCTACAATTGTCTTAATTCCCATATTATTTGCCATTTCTACAAGAGGCACCGTTTCCGGATTTCCACCTAATATTAACAATTTTTTTCCTTCAAAATTCATAATTCATTCTCCATTTTATATTTCAATCATTTCACCCATTGCCATAATTATAAGATCTTTTTGTGGGCACTGTTTTTTTATTAATTCAATAAACTTTCCGGGATTCCCTCCATGAGATGCAAACATCCCATAATGACAAGGAATTGTAATCTTAGGGTTAACAGCCTTGCACAATTCAACGCACTCTTGCTCATTAAGATTTCCATAAGCTCCATTTATAGGAGCAATCATAACATCAATATTGCCATTTTTCAGAATTTCACCAACTCTATCAAGCCTTAAACAAGTATCACCGCTTTCGTATATTCTTTTATTATCTACTGTTATAATTACGCCTACAGCATCAGGAGCCCCTTCACCATGATCACAATTCACAAATTCAATTGAAAAATCACCACACAATTTACAATCACCAGGTTTAACATAGTCTACATTTGAATTTGTAATTCCGGATTTTTTGACCAGTTTTTCACACTCCATTGATGCAAACATATGTGTTTTTGTATTTGACATTATTTGAGGTATGGAGTCGACATCATAGTGATCCCAATGTGGGTGGGTCGCAATAACGCAGTCAAATATCAAGTCAAAAGGGTTAAGTATTTTGGGAAGTAATCGTTTAAAACCTATATGTCCCTCCAACCTTTCAACACATTCTGAAAGGTATAAATCAATAGCCAATAATTGACCAGATTTACTTTTCAAAATATACCCTGCCTGACCAACCGAAAAAATATAAGTCTTTCCCAACGGTGCTGTTAATATCTTTATAGCAAAGTCATTCATTTTATTATAATTTCCTCCACTTTATCATCATTACCCATAAATTCTTCCATAGTTGCACTTGTTTCAGAACTTATTCCGTCTCGTTTAAAAACATTTATTACTGTCATGAACAAAATTTTTATATCCATAAAAAACGAATAGTTGTCAACATATTCCACATCAAGGTTAAATTTTTCCTGCCAGCTTATAGCATTTCTGCCGTTAACCTGTGCCCAACCCGAAAGACCCGGTCTAACCTCGTGACGCCTATGTTGATGAGCATTATATCGAGGCAAATATTGAACAAGCAACGGTCTTGGTCCAATAACCGACATATCGCCCTTAAGAATATTAAACAGTTCGGGAAGCTCGTCAATACTTGTCGAGCGAAGAAATTTTCCGAATTTTGTAAGTCTGACCTCGTCAGGCAAAAGTTCGCCGTTTTCATCTCTTTCGTCAGTCATTGTTCTGAACTTCATCAATGTAAATATCTTTTCATCTTTACCCGGTCTTTCTTGTTTAAACAACACCGGACTTCCAAGTTTTATTCTTACAAGAATTGCTATTACTAAAAGCAACGGAGACAAAACAATTATAGCCAAAAGTGAAGATACAATATCAAAAAATCTTTTTACGTACTTGTACATTTGTTTTTCCTTTTATTCAAAACATCTCTTAATTGTTTCAATTACTCTTTCCTGCTGCTCTACTGTCATTTTATTATCACTCGGCAGGCAAAGACCACGGCTGAAAATATCCATACCTACATCTAAAGCATCGCCGGCGATATAAGCATTTGTTCTTGCTCTGCCGTTGCCGTCCTTAGTTACAAAACCGTTCATTCTGTAAATCGGTTGCATATGCATAGGCTTCCAAATAGGTCTGCCTTCTGCGTTAACCTTAGCAAGTTCATCGAGAATTTCCTGAGGGCAGGTTTTGCCTTTTTCGCTATTGTAACAATAATCTTTTTCGCCACGAACCTGCTTACACATTGCATCCTTGTCAATAATCAAACACGAAAGCCAAAAGTTAGGCTCGCTATTTACTTCATCATAAGGATTCATTGAAACGGGCAAATTTTTAAATGCCTCTTTATATCTCATGTAAATTGCTTTTTTTTGAGCAATATGCTCTTCAAGATAAGGGATTTGGCCACGGATTACACCGGCAATTACATTGCTCATTCTGTAATTATAGCCAAGCTCTTCATGCTGATACCACGGTGCATTTTCTCTTGACTGAGTAGACCATTTACGAACCTTATTGGCAGCCTCTTTACTATCTGTCAAAAGCATGCCGCCGCTTGAACCTGTAATAATTTTATTGCCGTTAAAGCTGATACAATTAAATTTACCGAATGTACCCGTCTGTTGACCTTTATATGTAGCACCGAGCGATTCGGCAGCGTCCTCAACAATAGTTGCACCATGCTTATCGCAAATAGCTTTAAGTTCATCAACCTTACCCGGAGTACCGTAAAGATGAGCCATAACTACAACCTTAACTTGCGGATAAATTTCAAAAGCCTTTTCAAGCGCAACCGGGTCCATATTCCAAGTGTCATACTCAGTATCAATAAATACAGGCTCTCCGCCCTCATAAACAACGGGATTAACCGTCGCATCAAACGTCATATCAGAGCAAAAAACTTTGTCGCCACGCTTAACACCGGCAAGCTTAATTGCAAGGTGAAGCGCAGCAGTACCTGCCGAAAGGGCAACTGCATACTTACAGCCAACTTTTTCGCAGATTTGCTTTTCAACCTCATTTATATTTGCACCGACTGTTGACATCCAGTTAGTGTCGTATGCTTCTTTCATATATTTAAGCTCGTCACCGTGCATAGTCGGTGATGAAAGCCAAATCTTGTCGTAAGACATATACATTCTCCTTTGATTACTTTCAATCGTAAACTTTACAATAAAAAAAGACTTTTTGACACGGGACATCGGTTGCGTTTTGACCGCAACTATTCAAGCATCTAAAGTCTTTAAAATACATATAAACTTCAACTGCGCAATGCAATATACTCCCCAAACAACGCAAGAAAGCGCTGTGCCAATTCATACCCAAAAATACCACATTATTAATTTGATTATAATTTATAGTTATTATATAGCATACTTAAATGTGTGTCAACAAAAAATTATCAAATTCGATATATTTATGTAACAACTTGACATATAATTTGCAGAATGTACGGTATTCAAATAAATTTAGTTTACATTTCAAATCATTTTGTCGCATAAAAGAAAACAGCCACCCAAGTGACTGTTTAATATTTGTTATTACCCTTTAGCACTGATGTACCCGTATTCATTTTTACAAATTCCGGCAGCATCCAATATTGAAGAAATAACAAAAATCGGGTCATATGATGATTCACCGTCAAATTTTCTAAAACACTCTTTTGCAACATAATACGCAAGAGTACCTTCAGTACACTTGCCATAACCGACTTTATTGTTTCTGCAACCGCCTTTTTTCACTCTGCCGCCATTTTCTTTAATAAAATCAACTATACCGTCAAACCAACTGAGTTTTAGCTCAATTTTCCCATTATTAAGTGCCGTATAACTGTAAAAATATTTATCATCTTTTGACAATAATATTTCATGCTGTTTGCCTCGCAAGGTAGTTACAACCATTTTATTACCACTCGCCTTGTACAATTCCTTTAATCTTTCGCTTACTTTTTCGTTCATTTTAGTTTCCCCTTGTTAAATTTAATAATGTTTTTAATAAGTTTTTCTATCGAGCCTGAATTTGCGACATAAATTTCGTAAATACCGGTGCTTGAATTTATTATGATTTTACGCTCAACGGATTTACAAATAAAAATGGCGGTTAATACATTCATTTTATCAACTTCTCATATTTATCATAAACCGACAAAAACAAAAATTCAACCTAAAAAATTTGCCGTTTCGCTGATATATAAATGTAAGCTCTTACTTGTATTTATATATTTATATTAGTTATTCTTGCCTTAACAGAATTAACATTCTTAACTATTTAGATTAAGTCTTATAAGTTCTATATTATAGAACATAATTAAATATAAATACATCATTAGCCGATTGGTTTTCGCTTGAAAATCAATCGGCTTTTTACGTTTAAGGAGGTCAAAAAGCTAAAGGACATGAAAAACATCAAAACAAACGACTATGCATTTTACTTTGTTTGCTTATTTTGCAAAGCTGTTTGCGAAAATATGGACAGCAAAGGTAAAACAAGTTTAACCGGCAAGCCGCAGCTTTATGTTGACGGTGACAATATAACTCTCTTTTACAAAATTAAAAAAGGAATTGTTGTGACATCAACATATCTTGAAAGATTACTAACGGAATAAAAAGCAAAATTTTACCAAAAATAGGAATGAAAGGAAATGGTTTTATTTATACAAAAGAAGAATTAGAGCAATTAAAAAATGTTAACATTGACGATTTGGCAAGTGAAAATTTAACTGACATCGGCAGCATAAAAATTGACACAAAAGAGCCGATTGAAAAAAGATGCGAAAAGTATTTTGACACGGTCAAAAATCCTTATGCTTTTCGTGTGGGCAAGGTTGGTGTCAAGGTGAATTTTGTCGGCAGTAATGATTTTGCAAACTCGCTTGCAAATTTGGCAAGCATAAATTAACAGGAATTGGAGGTTGAACAAGGTGGTGCGATATGCTAAAATCAAGGCGTGCAGAGTGCATATCGTCAAATTCTTGGAGGATATGCAATGAAAAAATATGATGAATTTTTAAAAGATAATAAAGCTAAAAAAATCTGGAATGCCGCCGTTTATGTTCGACTCTCCAAAGAGGACGGAGATAAGATTGAGAGCGACTCAATCACTTCGCAAAAAGATATTTTGAGCGAATTTGTAAATCATAAGGACGATATTAAAATTTCCGATTTTTATATTGACGACGGATGGTCCGGTGCAAACTTTGAGCGACCGGCATTTAGCCGAATGATGAGCGATATTTACGCTAAAAAAGTCAACTGCGTGATAGTCAAGGACCTTTCTCGTTTTGGCAGAAACTATGCCGATTCAAGCCGATATATTGACGATATTTTTGTTAAGCTGAATATTCGATTTATCGCCTTAAACAGCGGTGTTGACACGATTTGTGAGCATACAAATCCTGCCACTCAGTGCATTACTGTCGGCATTCAAAATGTCATTAACGAAAGCTACATTGCCAACACTTCCGTCAGCATTCGTGGGGCGCTTGACATCAACCGAAAGCAGGGCAAATTTATCGGTTCATTTGCAACTTACGGCTATTTGAAAGACCCTGATGACCACCACAAATTGGTAATTAATGACGAGGCGGCAGAAGTTGTCAGAACGATTTTTAAATGGTTTATTGAGGGTAAAAGCATTATCGGAATCACAAAAAATCTCAACTCTCTTGGCATACCGAATCCGAGCGAATACAAGCGTAGAAAAGGCTTTAACTACAAGCATACAAACAAAAATAACGACGGCTTATGGTGCGACTCGACCGTTCGCAGAATGCTTAGAAATCAAATGTATATCGGCAATATGGTGCAGGGCAAAAACACAAATTTAAGCTACAAAATCAAGAAATGCAGGGCGAAGCCTAAGGAAGAATGGATAATTGTTGAAAGCACGCACGAGCCGATTATTGACAAAGAAACTTTTGAAAAAGCACAGTCGCTTTTCAACAGAAACACTCGAACTTCGCCAAAAAAGACGGAGGTTGACCTGTTTTCCGGCTTTGTAAAATGTGCAGACTGCCACCGTGCAATGAGCAAAAAGGTTAATAATCACCCTTACGGGGTTTACAAATATTACCGTTGTGTCACAGCAAGCAAAAAGAGCAAAACTGCCTGTTCGCCTCATTCAATTCGCATTGATGTGCTTGAAAAAACGGTGCTTTCGTCTATTCAAAATATGATTGACACGGCTGTTGAGCTTGAAAAAATTCTTGATAAAATCAATAAACAAGCAGTGAAAAACGGCGATACGCTTACCAAAAAAGCACTCGACAAGCTGAAAAGCGACAGAGAAAACATTAAAAAAATATCGCTTGACCTTTACCCCGATTACAAGGCGAATATCATCACGCTTGACGAGTATGAAGCGCTTAAAGAAAATATGGCAAAAAAAATTGCCGACTTAGACATAAAAATTGCGGAATACGAAAAAACAATAGAAACCGAAAAATCGACTCAAATAAATCAAAGCGATTTCATCAAAAAATTTACGCAGTTTGGCAAAATTGATAAACTGAATCGTCCGATTTTATGTGAACTCGTTGACTCGATTCTTGTCCACAAAAACGGCGATATTACAATCAATTTCAAGTTTATGGATGTTTACGAGCAACTTGTCGATTATCTAAACGAAACAAAGCCAAAATACCTCGCCCACATTGCGTAAAAATTCCGAAATGGGAAATTTCAAAGACTTGATACAAGCTAATATTTCGAGTAAAATAAAGTCAGACTTTATTTTACTCGAAAAGAACATTGAAGAAGTGATTGACGCTTACTTTCACGAGAGGCAAACGCTGATTGCGGAAAATACTTTAAGAAAAATGAATGACCTCATCAACACAGATTATTTTGACAAGCAAATAGATGATGCCAATAATATTATAAGCGAGGCTGCTCTTGAAATTATGGATGATGACATAATGGACGAGCTTGATACAATCAACGACGCTTACAAAAAGCTTATTCATTACAGCGAAATGAAGTCGTTGGTTGAGGGCTACAAAGCCTGCCTGTCGGTTATGGCAAGAATTTAAAATGAATATTTAATAGCAAAAACGCTGTAGAAAAAATTTCTACAGCGTTTTGTTTTTGCTTTCGTTTATTCTTTTATGATGTATTTTTTCAAAATTATTCAACAAGTTTCAAAATCATTTTGATTCTTTTGAAAAGTTTTTTCGTTACATTTTAACAGCAAGTTAATTTGCTCGGCGAAAATAATTTTGATTTGAATAAAATAGCCATATTTGCATATAATATTTCTATAAGAATGCAATATTTGCATATTCTTGGTTGACAATGTGCAATTACTGCATTATAATTCAATCAGAGGTGCAATTATGAATGTTCTAAAAAACTTGAGAATTGAGAAAGAATTAACTCAACAACAAGCGGCAAAACTGCTCGGAATTTCTTTACGCTCATATATCACTTATGAAAATGATGATACAAAAACAGGCACAATCAAATATAATTATATAATTGAAAAGCTAAAAGAAATAAATCCTATTGATGAGGAGCACGGCATAGTTACTGTTGAATATATAAAAAACAAATGCAAGCCAATACTTGAAAAATATAACGCCGAATACTGTTATTTATTTGGTTCATATGCAAAAGGAAAAGCTACCGAAAAAAGCGATATTGATTTGCTGATTTGTGTCGACATCATGGGTATTAAATTTTTTGGATTGGTTGAGGAATTACGGTTATCGCTCTGCAAAAAAGTTGACGCACTGGATATCAATCAAATAAATAACAATCCCGATTTAGTGAAAGAAATATTAAAGGACGGCATTAAAATTTATGGATAATGTGAAAGACAACAGCTATTATTTAAATAAAATCATTTCCGATTTGGAATTTATAATTTATCATATGGAAGACGTTGATATAGAACAGCTTTCTAAAAACGACATTCTTTTAGATTCAATGCTGTTTCGCATGATTCAAATTTCCGAAAACGCAAAAAATTTAACAGAAGACTACAAAAATTCAAATCCGGATATTCCATGGAGTGCCATATCCGGTTTAAGGAACCGAATTGTTCACGATTACGGCAATGTTGATTTGAATGTAGTGTTTGATACATTGAAAAACGACATTCCTGAATTGTTAGAAGTACTTAAAAATTAAATATTTATATTGTCAACTGAAAGAAGTGCCAAAGAATCATTCTTTGACACTTCTTTTATTTTCTCACTTTTATATTACCGTCCATAGTTCTAATCTGAGTAGGTGTATAGCCGCAATTTTCCCACATACGGGTATTATTAACAAGGCCTGCATAGGCATAACCAAAAATCATAAGCACTTCAAGCTGTTTTGAATCAATATCGCCAAAAGAAATTTGATTGTCAATCATTTTGTTGAGCGATTTTGTCGCACTGTCTCGAACTTTAACTTCAATAGGTACAAGCGAGTTTGCATCTCTTACAAGAAAATCAATCTCAATATAGCCTCTCTCATATCTATAAAAGTACAAATTGTAGCCTTGCTTTTTAAGAATGTTTTTCACCTTTTCGAGATTTTTTTAATTTTTCTGAAAAAAATTTTTTTGCGCGATAGTATATATGGAAGCAATAAAAAAGAAAGGCAGTGAAATAGAAAATGAACAAAAATGAGCTTCTGAAAATCAAAAACAAGTGCAGTGAAATTATAAATTTGATTGACGGAATTAACGAAAACGGACTAATAATTTTGTTGACAGAAAGCGAAAAATTAACGCTCGACATTCGCAAATTTGTTGTCGAAAATTATAAAAGCGACAATTCAAATTCGTTTGAAAAAGCACTTATCAATAGTAACAATATTGATATATCAGTCAACAAAAACGGAATAATCAATATTAATATGCCACCGATTTTGCTGTTTAAAAAGGTCAAGGATATTAGACGATTATATGAAAACATTGACCAAAGTGACGAGTCAACTTACAGGTGTTTAGGTAAATTGGTAAAGCTTGGACTTGATGAAATTTACATAAAAATCAATGCAATTTTAGAACCGTTAGACCTTGCACTTAGCAAAATTCAAAACTACAACCATAAAATTTCCACACTTGTTTTTACGAATTATTATGCGAACAGCAGAGCATTTCCGGACCCTGACAACTTTGAGTACAAGCAGATAATTGATGTTGTGACGGACAAATTATGCCTGAATGACGACAGCAATATTAAAATTGTTATTCAAAATAAGGCATCGGATAAATGCTACACAAACTTAAAAGTCATTCCAAAAGCACTCCAAACCGAGGCGTTTAGTTTGGACGAGTGCAAAACCGTTGAAAACACTAACAAAACATACTATTTTCCTACACAAAATGCGTCAGGTAAGATAGACTTAATAAAGGAGAAAACAAATGAATAATTTAGATTTAATTAAAGAAATAAGAAAAGACAAACATAAGCATAATTTATTATCATTGATTTGCCGTTACAGATATTTACCAAAAAACACCGATTTGCTTTTTGTTGACAAGCTTTTTGATAAAAAATGGAAATTGGATAAGGCTATCAGATTCTTGAGAGCAAACAACATAATAAAATGCGTTGCTGTTGATTGTGAAAAGAGAAACAACAAAAAAGACTCTATTACAATTACTTCAAAAGGGTTGAAAATTGCACGCAAGCTTTGTGTTGAAATCACAACATATTGGAGTGCACTCAGACAAAGTCCGAGCCTTGCACGAAGCAGAGCCGTGGCTGTTCTTGCTTTTCCGAACGGCAATAATTGCATCAATTCATTAGCCACAAATATTAAATTGGAAAATGAAACAACCAACAACCTGCTGCAATACAAAGGCTCAAGGTTTGCAGCCTTTTTGCAATGTGAACGGACTAACTTTTTAGTTTACAGTTTTTTGCACCCTTTAGCTATTCATCTCAAAAAAGAGATTCGTTCCAAGAAACGAATTATGTATTTGCTTAATAAAGAATACTATAAAGATGATACTGCAAACAGACTCGATAGAATTTTCATTGCCGAAAATGTAAGTACGGTTATTGAACTACTCGAAGTGAAAAACGGCAGGAAGTGGCTATATAAGGATGGCGAGTTCAAGCGAGCCAATATAAATACAGCCGTCTACAGCTCGTATGAAAAATCTACAATTTTGTCAACCGTAAGTGAAAAGATGGGCTATGCTTATCTTTTGCCAATAGTTGACGGCTTTCGTACTCATATTGAGAAATACTATAACAATCCGATTGAATCGGAAAAAGAAATATCGAAAAAAATCGGAACAGACGCATACAATTTGGTCGTAATCAATCTCAAAACTCTTGCCAAAATCGTTGAGGAAATAAGCGAAAATAAAAATGATATTAAAATAGCAATTGACAAAGTAAATTTTGAATTTATTAAAAATGCTCTCGCCTATTTTGCGAAAAAATATAAGTTTAATAAAAGCATAAGAATTGTTACAGACTGACAGTTGAAACCTTTTTTAATCTTCACTAAATTTTCACTATTTTTTCACTATTTTTCATTTCGCAAATTCTTTGCAAAAAGAAAGATATTTATTTGAATAAACACTGTCTTTTTCCAAAATAAAATCAAAGTAGTGAAGTATTTTAAAATCGTTCAGTTTTATTTCTTTGAGTACACCTGCTTTAACGATGTAGCCCAATCAATAGCTGTTATATTTTTCTACAATGTTCTTGCGGCTGTTATAACTACCGTGTGCGTAAAAATGGGTGTCGATGTAAAGGCATTTAATCCTGTAAAAGAATTATCCAAATTTATGATTATTATGGCTATGGCTGCAATAGGATTAAACAGCAATGTTGTTCAGTTAATAAAAACCGGCGGAAAGCCTTTACTCGTCGGCGGCTCGTGCTGGGTCGGAATTACAGGCGTCAGCCTTGCTATGCAGCATATTATGGGAATTTGGTAAACTATTCAAAACAATACAAAAGGTGCTGAAAAAAACAGTCTAAAAAACACCTTGCCGTTAAGGAAAACGGGACAGGTTGCAAAAGATATGATAGTGAAACCTTTGAAATATGTTTGCTTTCAAAAGATAAAAAGATATTAGAATTATAAATTGGACTTATTACATAAAATATAATATTTATATTTACAAGCCAACAATTTCTTCAAAAGTGTTGTAAGAATTACAAAAATGTGATATAGTGCTTATGTATAGTATTTTGGTAAGCATTACAAATGGGGGGATTATTGTGAAAAGAATCATCAGTATTTTATTAAGTATTTCTCTTGTATTTTCAGTCACTATGTCAACTTTTGTAGTAGATGCCGCAATGAATATCGCCATCTATTATAATGATGCCGAACTTACCGAGACTCTTCATATTACCGAATATGACTCGGCGCAGTTTACAATTCATTGCGATACCGATTTGCCTGCCGGTTCTACGGTTGAGTGGGAGAGTAATATGCCGCTTCTTGCCGATGTTGACGAAAACGGTAAGGTTACGGCTTATGACTATTCAAAAGCCGCAGTAATCAAATATTGGCTTGATAACGAAGTGCGACCTATTCCTATTATAGGTAATGCAACGGCCGACGCTATTGAAAAAGCTTTTGCAAATGCAGGAATTGACCTTAACGACAGCAATCTTAATACCGACTTGGTTGTTGCTATTGTTAAGGGTATTAACCAAACTATTGGTGAACAGCTTGAAAAAATGCTCAATAATATGACCATAACAATTACTGCAAAGCTTTTAAGCGAGGGTGGAAGCGTTCTTGCAACCGACAAGGCAGAAGTTGTTGTTGACCAAAGCGTTGCGGGTAATATTTGGCCTACAGGTGTTCATATTATAAATAAGAAAACCGTGCCTAAAACTGTAGCTGTCGGCAAACAAATTCAGCTTTACGGTGCCGTGACTCCTGTTAGACTTAAACAGGGGGTTAAGTGGAGTGTAGGTAAAACTATTGACACCGAATCGAAAAAGCACGCAACAATTACTTCTGACGGCCTTGTTACATTTACTTCAGCCGGCAGCGTAACTATTCGTGTTAACCCTGAAAGTAATTTGTACGCCGCAGTTTCGGATACTGTTGATTTCACTGTAGTTCCTGCCGAGGAACTTCCCGTTACAGACTTTTCTATCGGCGGAACTCTTGAAATTAAAGAGGGTGAAACTACTCAGCTTTCTGTTGAAAATGTAACTCCGGCCGGTGCTTACACAGGCAGTGTTGAATGGAGCAGTTCGGATACTACAGCCGCAGTTATTACTAAGGATGGTACGGTAACCGCTCTTGACGCAGGTTCAGGTGTTTCATTATCTAAAACCGTTACAATTACTGCAACAATAGACGGCGTTACTAAAACCGCTTCGCTTAAAATTAACAGAAACATTATCGGTGAAACAATCAACGGCGTTGAGATAAAAGGCTATGATAATGTTGCTCTTAATGAAACTAATAAATATACAGCAAATATTACTCCGTCAAGGCTTAATTCAAACAGCGGCGTAGTTCGTGAATGGGGTCTTTACAATACTCAAACGGGTGACCTTGTTCTCGCAACTTCTGATTCTCCTGCAAGCAACGGCTTTGCAACGATAGACACAACCGGTAATCTTATTGCGACAGGTGTCGGAATAATTAAAATGTATGTGAAAGTTACATATAACGGCACTTCTATTGAAGCCGAAAAAACAGTTTCTTCCGGTATACCTATCACGAGTTTTTCCCTTTCAAAAGGCAGCGGCTTTACTACAAATGTTCTGACGGGCAGTCGTGATTCTTTCCTCGAAGAGGGTAAAACAGCTAAAATTAATATTACCGATATTTTACCGGCAGACTATGACCCTGATTTGCTCAAAAATGCCGTATGGAAAAGTTCAGATCCGTCGGTTGCTTCAGTTGACGCAGAAGGTAATGTTTTCGGTCTTGATTCGGGCGGACTTACTATCTATAATTCAAAATCAGTTACGATTACAGCAATAATCGGTGGCGTTCGTGCATCTATCACATTTAATGTAAGGGGCGCTTCTGTAAATGAACTTGTTAATGCTTCAATAACAGGTAACGATTATGTTGTAAAAGATTTTCCGAGAAGTTATACTTCAATCTTTTCTCCGTCAAGAATTAATGTTAAAAATGTTCACTGGGGTCTTTCAACCGATGACGGAAGCCGTCCGTGGAACTCTGCTTGGAGCAGTACCTCGGGAAATACAGAAAACAGTGTCGCTTCTGTTGATTCAAACGGTAAAGTTACCGGTAAAGCAGCAGGTAAAACAACCTTGTGGCTCTTTGGCAATGAGGGTGTATCTTCTGTTGACGGCTCTTTTGCCGAGGCTTCAAAGAATATTCAGGTTGTGGAAATTTTACCTAATAATATCGCCGTTACCGCTCCTGAAAAATACGATTATGTTGAGGGCGATACCGAGCTTGATTTGACCGGTTTAAAAGTTTCTGCAATATATGACCGTTCAAAACTTGCTGAATATTATCCGGATGCTGAGGATTACGGCGATTCTATTATCAGCGTTGATGTTGACGATTATGAAATCAGCGGTTTTGACCCTACTTTGATTGACAGAGAGCAGTATATTATCGTAACTCTTGTCAGAGCAGGCGAGCAATTACGTTCAGTATTCCCGATTAAAGTTAATTCAAAAGCCGTTGAATCTATCGATATCACTGCTCCTAAATACGCTTATATTGAGGGTACAAAGGAACTTGATTTGAGCGGACTTCAGGTATTTGCAAATTACAGCAATGCACCGAGGGAAGAAGTGTTTGACTATAAAGTTGACGATTGTGAAGTTGACTACAATAAATTAGACGAAGAACAAACTGCTAAAGTTATTTATTCTCACTACGGTCGCTCTGCCGAAGCTGCTTTTCCTATCATTATTTACGGCAAACCTGTAGTCAGTGTTGATACCTCCGGCTATGATGGTTCGTGGACGAGCGGTGATGTTACCTTTACTTTAGACAGTACGCATAAGCTTGACGGCGTTAAATACTATTATAATATCAACGGCGGCGAATGGACTGAAATGAACGGCAATACACTTACCGTATCCGAAAGCACAAATGCCGCATATGCGTTCAAATCTGTTAACAGTGCAGGTATCGAAAGTTATTCAACTCAAAGTTATGCTGTAAAAATAGATAAAATCGTTGCAAGCTTTAATCTTGTTCAAGATGTAACCGAAATTACAAATCAATCTTATTGTGTTAAAATTACCGATTTACAGGTGGGTATTTCAGGTGTTAAGGCGGTTTACTTAAACGGTGACGCTATTGACAGCCAAAGCGAGTTTACAGTAACTCAAAACGGTGAATATACAGTTAAAGTTGTTTCAAACAGCTTGCTCGAAAGCGAAAAAACTATTAAAATTGAAAATATCGATACCCAAAAACCGACTGTTACAGAAGTAACGGTTGCTCATAAAGATACAAAAGATTTTGCAAGGCTTGTAAACAAAATGACTTTCGGTCTTTTCTTTAACAAAACAACGCAGCTTACAGTTAAAGCAGAGGACGAGGGCGTTGCCGGCGTTGATAGAATTGAATATCGTTTTGTTGATGAAAACAAAACTCCTTTAACCGATTGGGCGGTATACGACGATAACAATAAGCCTTTGCAAGATGCGAACTTTAAGGGCTATGCCGAAGCGAGAGCAGTTGATAAAGCGGGCAATGTTTCCGACAGTAAGTTAAATGACGGTTATGTTATCGATGAGCAAGCCCCTACCGATATTGTCATTACTTCCGAAGCCGGAGAAGAAACTTACGAAAGCGATACCTGGACTTCAAAAGATGTTACAATCAAACTTTCTTCAACTGCTTATTCGGGAATTTACAGATATTACTACAGCGTTAACGGTTCAGACTGGACTGAGATAGACGGTGATACCATTACCGTTAAAAATCAAGGCGAATGGAATTATAAATTTAAAGCTGTTTCATATGCTGATAATGAAACCGTTACTCAAAATGATTTCAAAGTGAAAATCGATAAAACCGAGCCGGTTGTCCGTGTTGATTTTGAGGGTACATTCGGCAGATGGAGTGCTGACGGTGTTCAGTTTAGTATGAGCATACTTAATCAAGCAATTTCAGGTGTCCGTTACTATTACAGTACCGACGGCGGTAAATCTTGGATACAAGCCGAGGAGGGTTCGATAATCACTATTGACGAAGATGTTAACGCATCATATATCTTCAAGGCAATTAACGGCGCAGGTGTTGAAAGCAATGTTTCCGACAGCTATCGAATTATGATTGATACCAAAAAGCCGACTCTTGAATATACGCTTGAAACCGAAGAAAAAACAGATAAGCCTTATAATGTTTTATTTAATGTTAACACCGGTCGTTCGGGTCTTAAATCTGTAAGCGTAAACGGTAAAGATATAACAGGTGAAAAGTCATTTGAAGTAAGTGATAACGGCAGATATGTTATTGTTATGACAGCAAATAACGGACTTACTTCTACCGAGGTTATTAATGTAAACAATATTATTGAGCCTGAAAGACCCGTTCTTTATGTTACCCCATCGGGAACACTCGGCAGTCAAACCGATAAAATCGTTACATTCACTCTTTCAACTCCAAACGGCGGAAGTGATGTGGTTTATTATTATAACGACGGCAACGGCTGGGTTCAACTTGACGGCGATACTTATTCTGTTTTAAAAACAGGTGAGCATAAAGTGAAATTTAAGGCGGTCAGCGGTGAACTTGAAAGCTATGAAAGTCCTGAATATACCGCAATTCTCACAACAAGCTATTATAAAATCGTGTTTAAAACGACCGTTCTTGAAGCACAAGGATCAACCGAGGGAACAACGGCTCTTTCGGGTGTTAAGGTTTATGTTAACGATGAACTTGTCGGTACAACAAATGATAGCGGCGAAGCTGAGTGTATTCTTAAAGAGGGCGAATATAATCTTCTTCTCGATAACGGTACATTCAACAGACGTGAAATAATAAATGTTACCGATGACAAAACGCTTAATATGCCTATGGTAGCAGTTGACCTTAACAAAGACGGCTTTGTTAACGCAAAAGACTTCTCAATGATTAAAAAGCTTGATAATGCAGAAATTTCATCGCTTTACAGCAAGATATTTAAAAATTTCATTAATGTAAGCGAAAGTTCGTTTGCGTACTCAACAACCGATTAAAATCAAAGATGCTGTAAAAAACAGTCTAAAAAAAGATGACTGCAAGAACTCCGAAAGGAGATGCTTGCAGTCATTTTTTTGTATAATTGAGTTGATGAAAAACTTTGTAAAACGGACATACGCTTTATAATGACTATGTAAAAAAAGCAATTACTTATATTCGTTGTAACCTTATCATAGCCGAGCGATGAGCCGCTTCGCTGTTTTATATTATTAAGTTTTATTGAGTATCAGTATAATTCTAATGTATAAAGTCATTCATACAAGTCATTTGTATCTTCACAATCATCGATTTTATCTAACCAATACATACCAAGCACTTTAGGCCATTTGTTTGTATTGTAGATAGTTGTTGCATTTATATTGCCCATATGGCAATGAAAGTGTCTAAATTGACCCAGAATTAACGATAATCTGTTATACTCACACCCATCGGGTTTTTCATATAAATCCTCATCACTTAACGAGTTTAAATATTCCATTATTTTCTCTTTGATTGTTTCAAAATAATCAATTAACAGTTCTCGTGATAATACCTTTTTATTATCATAATCATCAAGACTATTCAAATTCGGTTCATGAAAATCCGGTTCAGTATATACTTCAGGATTGATGTACCATTGATCCAAAGAATGTAAAGTATGGTACACATGTTTCCATATTGGCATATCGCATAAAATCGTGTCCATATCACATGTTTTTAATGTAATCGAAAAATTATAAAACATTAAATTCGTATGCTCAATAATAGTATTTATTAAAATATCATTCATAAATTATCTCCAATCTTATTAATGTAAATACCATTGTGTGATTTTTTTATTTCTCTATTTCCGTTGGCAATTTTAATTGATTATTCATAGTATCTAATTTTTCTATACTTTTGTTTCCTATCAAAGTTTTCAACTGAGATATTGCCATATTATGCAATAATGTTAACCGTTCTATTTGTGAAATGCCTTGATCAATTAACATAGCATTAGTATTTTCTAAATTTGCAAGAATTAACAATTCCTCTATTGAAGCATAATCACGCACATTTCCTTTTTTATCCGGATTTTTAGCCCTCCATTCTGCGGCAGTAAATCCAAACAAAGCTTTATTAAGAACATCCGCTTCACTTGCATATATAAAGCCTTGTTGATTTTGAGAAAGGCTTTCCGGAATCAAATTGTACTTAATTGCATCAGTATGTATTCTATAATTTGTTTTTGCAATAATTCTTCTAACATCCCACTCAAGTTCAAGCTTATGACTTTCATCTTGTTTTAATTGCTGATAGTCTTTAATAACATATAATTTAAATTCCGGCGATACCCATGATGCAAATTCAAAAGCGATGTCCTTATGAGCAAATGTACCTCCACCGTATCTACCGGATTTAGATCTAATACCTATAGCATTTGTATTTTTTATCCATTTTTGAGGTGTTAAAACAAAAGAGTTAGAACCGGCCTCCGTTTTAAACTGGTCGAATTCGACCAGTTTGAAATTTGGATTGTTTAATTGCTCCCATAAGCCTAAAAATTCTATGGTGCTTCTAACTCTTAACCAATTTTTCACAACATCCGCCGGGAATTCAGGATTCTTATATCTTGCAATATCTGTAAGCGAAATATAATCTTCTTCATTCGGCTTACTGATAACAGTTATATCAATATTATTTGCAGTAATTTTACTTTCCATATTCATCCACCCACATCACAAATATTAACACATTTAGTATAACATATATCAATACAAAAAACTATATAAATCAAATTTGCTCAAGACTTCTTTACAAATGACTATGTAAAAAAGCAATTAATTATATTCGTTGTAACCTTATCATAGCCGAACGATGAGACGCTGTCGCTGTTTTTAGTAATAGTTCCAAGTAACCTTTTTGGCATCAATCGTTATTTGGAACATACAATATTTATTATATTTTTTATACTTGCCTTTTTTATCAAAATCTACACAGAGTTCGATTTTAAATTCACCATAGGTCGCTGAGCACGAAACAAACGATGATGAAGTTGCATTGTTAATCACATCGACAAAATTTTCTCGATTAAGGCTCAACCCTTTGAATTTACCTTTATTGTTAATCGAACTCACAAGCTCAAAATAATTAAACGGCTCATTGTTCATCTCAACCGTCATATCGCAGTGCTTATAGTTTTTATATTTTTCATAAATTTTTTCGTCATAATAATCCTCCTTAAAAACCTCAATGTCAAAAGTGAAAATAAATTTATTATCTTCATTGCTGACACTTTTTAGCTTTTGGTCGTGCAAAACACCGTAGGGATAATTAATGCTCGCCATATCAAATACCGTTTCCATTTTACCACCCTTTTCAAAACTTCTTATATAGCTGAAATTGTTTGAGCATTCGGCTCTTTACGCTTAATTTCAAAAGAAATACCGTCATTTTTACTGCCGATTTCAAAAACATTGTTATAGCAGTTGACATATTAAGTCCTAAATCACAAAAAAGCTTATCTGCATCTTTTTTTAATTCTTCGTCAACTTTGACATTAATATTTGTTGTTGCCGTAGTATTATCACCTTCTAATATTATTATATATAAATTGCGCACAATTTCAACATAACGCTTTGCGTTGTTTTACATTTTTTATTATATCAAAAAACATTTCGGATAAAAATGTTAAAGCTGCCACCGATTACAACGAAAATCACAACACAACCGTAAAATCAACTAAAAAGAAAAACAAATCTAAAACTTCACCTAATACGGGCAACAACACGGCACTCACAACTTCAGCTGCCGTTGCCACCCTCCTTGCCCTTGCTTTTGTGATAACCAAAAAGAAAAAAGATAACTAAACTTAAAAAGCGTTGGAGATAAATTTTAATAAACAACAAAGGCTCAAGGAAAAACCTTGAGCCTTTGTTTTATAAATTATAGTTTAGCAAAAAGAGACTAAAATATTGAAATAGATATCAATATCGTGACGCAGTCACGCACCTTGTAAAGGGAATTATCAAGGGGACTTGATGCGCCAAGCATCACTCCTCTTGATTTGTTTTCTTGGCGCAACCGTTCTTTTGCAACCAAAAGAATGGTTGTGAGTATAAACAAAAAGTTTTACATTAAGAAACGAATCGTTAAGGGTTTCAAGCACTGATATGGTTGCTTATTCACAACCGCAAACTATAATTTAAAACTTAACACTTGCAAAAACTCCATAATGGTCGGAAATATATCCGCCGTTCAAATCGTTTAAAACAGTATAATTTGAAGGAGTGCCGCTCGTGAAAATAAAGTCAATCGGATCATCCCCCGTATTGCAATATCCCCACTCTTGATAAGTTGCGCTTTTCTTTGACAAATCCGTACTGTCATTAAGAATTTTTGCAATCGTTTTATAAGCCGCAGAGTCAACAGTCGAATTAAAATCACCTGTTAGCACAATTCTTACATTTTTGCCGTACTCATTTTTAAGCTCTTCAATCTTTTGGCAAACAACATTTGCGCCGAAGTTTAAAGCCTGCTCGGATGCGTTGTCAAGGTGAGTGTTTAAGAAAACAAGTGTTTTACCCGTTTCTTTTTCAGTCAACACAACATAGGTGCAAATTCTGTTGCAACCTGCCTCTTCCTCTTTGCCGTTTTCGTCCAAATAAGTATATTTGCTTTCTTTATTCGGGGTTTGGCTGAGCCAAATCGTATTCTTGTCAAGCAAAGAAAACTTGTTTTTATTCCAAAAAACTGCATTCATCTCGCTGTTTTTTTCTTCACTGTCGCCGCCACGCTTAACGCCGTAGCTTTCATAATCTTTAAGCTCATTTTTAAGGTCACTAAGCCAGTAAGAATTCATTTCCTGAGTGCCGATTAAATCAGGCTTAACGTCATTCATATAATTTGCAAATCGATTGCACCTCGTCATACTGTCTGTATCTTCAAAGCTTGTGCCGAAAGCGGAAGCAACATTAAATGTAACGACGCTTATGTTTGAACTTTCAACTTTTGGCGCAGTATAAACGACTTTGTTTGAATGATAAAAGCAGAAAAGTGAGGCAATAATTGAACCTGCAATCACAACTGCAATAGCGATGTTATACGGCTTAATTCCTTTTTTGGAAACGATATTGTGCAAAACAAATTTAGCAAGATAAATCAAAAAAGTGATAATCAAACCAATTTTTGCCTTTGCGCCAAAGCCGATTGAAAGAAACGACATCACCGCAAGAACAATAAAATTAAGCGAAAAAGCGATAATATTTCTCTTATATCCGCCCTTTTTTGCGGTGAAAAGCGAGCAAATTATTTCAGCCAGACTGAAAACAATTACGCAAATTATCGAAAGGACTGCAAAAAGATATGACTTATCACTTGCTATCCCTTTAAAATCAAGACCGTGATTAACAATGCTCATTATAAACGAGATGAGCGAAACATTTTTATGCCCTGCCCAAAAAAGCGGCAGGCACATTGAGGCAAGCGGAGTGAAAAAGAGAACAAGCCTTACTATTGTCCACGGTGAGCCTATCGTTGACTTTTTAATATTCAAAAGAGAATTTTCAAGTTTGCTCCATTCCTTTTCTGCCTTGACTTTATCTTCTTCAAGCTTTTCGTCAAAGCCGTATTGCATAATATTAACGCCGCACTTCGGGCAAGTCGGTTTAAGATAAAACGGACTTAATTTTGCTTGGCATTTTGGGCATTTATTACTCATTTTCGCCACCTCCGTTTATGTTAAGTGCCTCGTTTTCCTCTCTCCTCACTTTAAGTTCAGAGCGAATTTGCTTTAACTTTTTGCCGTTCAAGTTATAAAACGCATAAGGAATAAGAGTGACAAGACCCAAAAGCTTAGGAATGAGTATAAACAGCGCCCATATCCACAAATCTGTATGTTCGCCCTTAACGGCTACCGATTCACCTGCTGCATTTTTAGTGAATGTTAAGCCGATAAGCGGCAAAAGTGCCGTGCCGACAGAAGTTGAAAGCGAGCCGGTAAGTTTGCCAACAAATGTAAGAACGGAAAAGCTGACACCCTCGTTTCTTTTGCCTGTTTTCCATTCCATATAGTCAACCGTGTCGCCAATCATTTCCGTCGGAATAACATTGTTGACTGTTTGGAAGAAAGACTGTAAGAAAAACTGAACCATAAGAAGAAGCGAAACGGCAACAACATTGGTCTTATAAAAACCGAGACCGCAGAAGAATATTATTACTCCCAAAATTGCATTAAAAATAATGTTTGCCATAACTATATGCTTATTGTCAAGCTTTTCTTTAAGCTTTGGAATGAGCAAATATGTAATAAAGCCGAGAAGTGTGCCCGGAAGTGTTATCCACAAAACGGCAGAGTTAAGGTCAAGCACTTCGGAATAGTAATAAGTTTGGAAAACGCCTGATATACCGCCAAAGCTTGAAAGCACATTTCCGATGATTATTAAAAGAAGCGGTTTGTTTTTAACAAGAACTTTAAAATTATCAATAAGCGACGGTTCTTTAACGCTTTGAACTACTCTTTCCCTTGTTTTAAAACCTGCAAGCGAAAAAAGCCCCATGCCGAACACGCCGGCAATCACGGCAAGAATTAAAAAGTCCTGCGCAAGAGTAATTTGCCAAACACCTTTATTACTCAAATCCATCATAACAACAAGCATTGTTGTTGAAAGACCGCCGATAAGGCTTGACAAAAATCTTGCTGAGGAAATAACTCTCGTTCTGTCACTCGGTGACGGCGAAATGGCAGCGCTCATACTCCAAAACGGAACATCGCCGAGAGTGTAAAACAGTTCCCAAATAAAATAGGAAATATACATATAAATTATTTTTACGGTAGTTGACTTTGCGTCAGCCAAAATCTCCGGCCCTGCAAAAAGCATAATCGTAGCTATCGCAAGCGGAAGCGGCACAAACAAAAGATACGGCCGAAGTTTTCCGTACCTCGTTCGTGTTTTATCAATAAGTCCGCCCATAAGAGGGTCATTGACCGTGTCCCAAATGCCTAAAAACAAAATCATTGTTGATACGGCAGCAGGCGGAATTTCAAAAACCTTAGTGAAAAACAGCGAAAGGTAACCTCCGGCAATCAAATTGTAGCCGAAAACCTGACCTGCATTTGCAAAACCGTATGCAAGCGTTTCCCTAACGCCTACATATCTTGTTTCTTTTTCCATAAATATTACCCCATTTAATTTTATTTCCAACCGTTACAATAATCTTTATTATGCTTAATATATTCGTCAACAAGTTTATCTGCCAAGGAATAACTGTTTACAAGCGGATGAAGTGTGAGCGCCTGAATAGCTGCCGTCCTGTTTCGTTTCCTTATTGCTTTTGATGACAGCCTTTCATAGTTTTTGACCCTGCGAATAAGCTCAAGGTTTTGCTCGTCAACCTCACCGATACGGTGCGGCGTTGCACCGTTTTTGTCAACATCGCAGGTTATTTCAACAATATCGTCATCCCTCAAGCCGATTATTGCCCCCTCGTTTGGGATACACATAATCATTGAGCCCTTACTTCCGCTTTGAGCAATTTCTATATATTTAAGCGCAACTCCGGCATAGCCGCCGTCATCCTCTTCATAAATATCAAAATGCCACGGCTGACTTCGCTTTTCACCTGTTTCACTCGCCATATAACTGCCTTCACGCATACCGTACCACTTGCAAAAAACTTTAAAGCAGTTTTCAAAATCATTTTCTATATCCATTTTTGAAAGCTCGGCAGTCATATTTTTGTTAATATCCCTAATCTGCTCGCCACGGGTTTTATCGGCTTTGAGTATATTTTCAACAGCCTTTTCACGGTAGTAAAAGTAGTAGAGGTATTCGTTTAAAATGCAACCTCTGTCCCTTAAAAGTTCCTTTTCAAAATAACGCATATCGCTTTTTTTGTACGCATCGTCATTTTCAATAAGCTCATTCATAATTTCTCTGCCGCAAAGCTTAATGCTCTTAAAATACGACAGATGATTTAAACCGTAACACTCGCCCGTTATATCGTTCGGGTTTTCGCCGTACATAAGTGCAAAAGTACGCAGCATACTTGACGGAGCGTCGCAAATTCCGTATGTAAAATCATAACCCATATCCCTAAGCGTTTGGCTCACCACTCCGGCAGGGTTAGTGAAGTTGAAAACTTTAACATCAGGCTTTGAATATTTTTTGATAAGCTCGCAGTATTCGGCAAGAGCCGGCACACTTCTCATTGCAAACGAAAGCCCTGCCGCACCCGTCGTTTCCTGACCGAGAACGCCGTAATTTAAAGCAATTCTTTCGTCCTTTGCTCTCATATCGTCCTCGCCGACACGAATGGTGGTAATAACATAATCGGCATCCTTTACCGCTTCAACTGCATCAGAAGTCAGCGTAAATTTCATTTTAGGGCTAAGAAGCCTTGCAACATGACTTGCCATACCGCCGTAAATTCTTAATTTTTCCTTATTATTATCCATAAAGCAAAGTTCGTCAATTTTTAATTTTTCAGCCTTTTGTGCAATGCTTTTGGCAAGAAACATTGAACGAACTCCGCCACCGCCTATTACAGTAATTTTCATAAAAAACCTCCACATTTTCTATACATTTTTTATTATAATACACAAATACTTAAAAATCTATATAAATTTTTGTGATGTTACGGCGCTCAGGCTAACGCAAACTTTCACAGTCAAAAAACTATGAAAAAAGCGTTGGAGAAATTTATCTCCAACGCTTACTAAAACTGTTTCCAGCATTTTGTTTTCATAAATTCAACAATTTCTCCATTGTCCTTATCTTCATAATATCGAACAAGTAATTGTTTGAATTTGGGAACATTATCTTCCGGTATCGCAATAAAACCTTCTCCTTTTGAAATCAAATAATGATTTGCAAAAATTACAGCAGCACGCTTATTACCGTCATTAAAAATCTGTGCCTTCATACAGTACAAACAAAGATTTACGGCATTATCAATATAAACATTTTTGCTGTTAATTATTTTTTCAATATTTTCAATGACATCAACTTCAACAGGTATTTTCGGAGCATAACTTGTACCGCCGATTGTTACCGGCACACCTCTTATTCTGCCGCCGTCTGCATAAAACCCCTCATTAACAAGCTTTGCTATGTGGCACAAAATATGATAACCACTTGGACACTGAATTACATCTTTATCGAGAATAAATTCCCATGCGTGTTTCAAGTTTAATATCTTTTGAACATCGTTTGCAGTAACTCCGTTAACCTTGCCGTTTTCAATTATTTCTTCTGTTTGTGGAAATGTTGTTGCAACGCCCTCCAAAACTGCCTGCGAATAAATATTTGCTTTCATGTTCATTCTGGCAAAATCGAGATTAAGCATAACACGACTTGGTAATTCTTCCGAAGAAAAACCTAATTTAGCAAGCTCTTTATCAATATGCCGTATACTTTTGCGTAGTTCTCTTGCCTCACGATTATATCGTAAAAGAGATTGGTAAAGTTCATCTGCATAAACATCAACATAGGTTGATGTTACTCGGCTGCCGACACGCTTACGAACATAAAGATATTTTTTGCCGTTTCTGTCCTTAATTTCAGGTGTACCGTCATAAGGCAACAAATTTAATCTCGCCTGCAAGTCGGCTTTTTGTCTCAACAACTCTTGAATTTTATTAAAATCATTATCCATAAAATCACCATTGGGGAACATTTTTAATATTATTATACTAAATTGTTCCCCAAATTGCAATAACTATTCAATTTTGCTCGAATTTAAATTATTATCACCACCGATTTTTTATTTTTTGTGTGTAGAGTGCATAAATGTATTATAAGTTCAAAATCTATGGCAAAATCAGTCATAAATCTTAACCTTATGGTCTAAGTATAGCACCGGCAGGTGCCATTGCCGCACCCATATTATTTGCATCCGTTATGCCGAGGTCGGTAATAGTTCCGATTTGAACTGCCTTGATTTCAGTACCCCTGCCCTCGTTTGACACAACGCTGCTGCCGGCTCCCGTAACAGTCCATTGCGCCGTCGGCGGACGTTGACCTCCGTATTCAAGCGGAAAACGAAACTGCCTTTCGCTTGAACAGAAATGGCTTGATGTTGCACAAACAACGCAGGAAGCGCCGCCGTTTACAAGCATTGCGCCCGTTGAAAGCGAAAGCGCCATGGTTGAGCAAGCGCCGAAAAGACCGATTGACGGAATTTCCAAATCCTTAAGCGCAAAAGCCGAACCCATACATTGGTTAAGCAAATCGCCGCTTAATACAAAATCGACCGAGCTTGGCGCAACTCCCGCATTTGACAGACTTCTGATAATCGCATCGTGAAGCATTGCCGACTCCGCAAGCTCATACGACTGCTGACCCATAGTTGTATCCTCAAAAATCATATCAAAATCCTTGGCAAGCGGCCCCTCGCCCTCTTTTTTGCCTGCCACTCCTGCGTGACCGATAATTTTAGGCGGTTTGTCAAAAATTACCGTTTTCCCTATTTTTCGCATAAAAAACACCTCAAAAGTATTTTTAACAAAAAATCGCAAATTACTAATTTTTATAAAAAAGCCGAGATTTAAGCAAATAAATCTCGACCTATAATATTGATTTTATATTCTTACGCTGATATCATTTTCCTTCAAATATTTTTTTAACTCTGGAATAGGAAGCTCGTTAAAATGGAAAAGGCTTGCTGCCAAAACCGCATCGGCTTTGCCCACCCTGAATGCGTCAAGGAAATGCTCCGCCTTGCCTGCCCCGCCTGAAGCGATAACGGGAATGCCTGCATTTTCGCTGATTGTGCGTGTAAGCTCGATATCATAGCCCGTTTTTTGACCGTCTTTATCCATAGATGTCAAAAGAATTTCGCCGGCTCCTCTCTGTTCAGCCTCCTTAGCCCATTTGACAGCGTCAATTCCCGTCGGGATTCTGCCGCCGTTTAGGTAAACCTCCCAGCCACCTTTACCGTCGCTTTTTGCATCAATAGCGCAAACAACGCACTGAGCGCCGAATTTATACGAAGCCTCATTAATTAAATCAGGATTGCGAACTGCCGCAGAGTTTACGGAAATTTTATCCGCACCTGCTCTTAAAAGCACCTTGAAATCATCAACCGTTTTTATTCCGCCGCCGACGGTGAACGGTATAAATACAGTTTTCGCAACACGCTCAACAATATCAAGCATTGTGCTCCTGCCCTCGTGAGTGGCGGTGATATCAAGCAAAACAAGTTCGTCCGCACCCTGCCTGTCATAAGCCGCCGCACATTCAACCGGGTCGCCCGCATCTCTTAAATCAACAAACGAAACACCCTTTACAACTCGTCCGTTTTTCACATCGAGGCAAGGAATAATTCTTTTAGCGTACATATTATTCTACCTCCGTATTTAAGAAATTCTTTAAAAGCGCAAGACCTGATTTACTGCTTTTTTCTGGGTGAAACTGCACCGCACAAAGCCTGCCCTTTTGAACCGCACACTCAATTGGCACGCCGTACTGCGTAACCCCTGCAACAACGTCCTCGTCAGCACCGTCAAGATAAAACGAATGAACAAAATAAAAATAGCTTTCGTCATCAATATTTTTAAAAATTCCGTCCTTTTGCTTGAGCGAAACACTGTTCCACCCGATATGCGGAACTTTAAGTCCGTTATCTTTGGGAATGGTTTTGATTTTACCGTTTAAAATTCCCAAGCCCTCAACACCGGGGCTTTCCTCGCTGCTTTCAAAAAGCAACTGCAAGCCGAGGCAAATGCCGAGAAAATTCTTTTCTCTCGCTGCCTGTTTCACGGTATCAACAAGACCTCTTTCTCTCATCGACTCCATAGCGTCACCAAACGAGCCTACACCGGGCAAAATAACGTGACTTGCCGATAATATTTTTTCCTTGTCCTGTGTGATTTCACTTTCAGCGCCGAGATAATCAAGCGCTTTTTTCACGCTCGACAGATTTCCCGCACCGTAATCAATAATTGCGACCATAACTTATCTCCATAGTATGTATTCAGACTGTCGATAAAGCGGCTAAACTGCGCCTCGTCGAAAGAAATTCCGTGTTCGAATAAATTTTTTAAAAATTTATAATAAACACTCCATTCCTTTCTCCTCTCCCCAAAAAGCTTACGCTTTTCGGGGACCCCGAATTAAATAAACCTTTTTGCCTCCCTTGTAAAGAGAGGTGGGTGCAACTTGTTGCACTCGGAGGGATTGGAAAGACGGCAAGGACATCGAGTCCTTGCCGTCTTTGGCGCTTTCCGTCTTTTGCTCGGGGGCAGTACCCACGTACAGCTCCCACTCG